>Ga0183260_10003314_pt1 | contig 13020 bp, 15 predicted proteins | sample AntDrymUQ4972206_2_FD_129768 | JGI IMG/M metagenome (GOLD analysis project Ga0183260, IMG submission 129768) | Polar desert sand microbial communities from Dry Valleys, Antarctica - metaG UQ497 (22.06) (version 2) (version 2) | ecosystem: Environmental > Terrestrial > Soil > Desert | place...
CAGGTGCTCAACGGCGAACAGGCACTGCGCTACGTACGGACCCGCTACAGCCTGCCGGACGGCGACTTCGGGCGCATCGACCGGCAGCAGAACTTCATCCGCTCGCTGATGAACAAGCTGCTCGGCGGCGGGACGCTCAACAACCCGTTCACGCTGACACCCGTCCTCAACGCCATCGTCGGCAGCCTCACCGTGGACGACTCCCTGGACACCGGCGAGATGCGCAGCCTGGCGCTGTCCCTGCGGGGACTCGGGCGCGACGACGTGACGTTCGTGACCGCACCGTTCGGTGCCTTCGACTCCACCAGCTCCGGCGCCAGCATCGTGCGCCTCGACGAGGCCCAGTCGCAGGATCTCTGGACCGCGGTCGCCGATGACGACATCGACTCCTACCTCTCGGTGTACGGCGAGGGTGCCGGCCGGCTGCCGGCACCCAAGGACATCGGCTGAGCCCGTCCTGCAATGGCCCGGTCGGCTGATATGGGCCGCCGTACGGTCAGCATCCGGATCGAGCCACTCGCCGGACTCGTGGCGATGTGTTCCGCTGCTGCCAACGTGTGTGCCGACGAGCCGGAGGGTGGGGTGCGTGACTGTGCGCAACGTCACCCCCGCGGCCCGATCGAGCGAGCCGCGGCAGACGCTGCTCAAGCAGGCCGCACTGGCCGAGGCACTGATGGACGGCCTCGACGTGGGCATCATGGCCTGCGACGAGCATGGGCGCCTGAGCCTGGTCAACAGGGTCGGTCGTGACCTGCACGGCTTTGACGTCGGCGACACCATCGAGCCGGGTGCCATGGCCGACTCCTTCGTCGTCTACCGCCCCGGAAGCCGCGAGCGGGTACCCGCCGACGCACTGCCATTGCTGCGGGCGCTGAACGGCGAGGTGGTGGACGGTCAGGAGGTCGTACTGGCTCCGCCGGGGCGTCCACGGCGGCTGGTGTCCTGCACCGGCCGGCGTATCCAAGACGAGGACGGAGCCGTGCTCGGCGCCGTTATCGGGCTACGCGACGTCACCTCCCAGCGGGCCATCGAAGCCGCCTTGTCGGCTCGCGCCGAGCGAGAGGCACCCGCCGGACTGCCCAACCGGGTGCTGCTCGACCGGCGCACCGATCTGCGCCTCGGCGAGGACGCCGGCGGCTCCCGGTCCGTGGCCCTACTCTTCGTCGACCTCGACGGTTTCGCCTCGGTCAACGACACCCAAGGCCACGCCGTCGGCAACCACGTACTGCGGCAGGCCGCCAGGCGACTCGACGACGTCGTGCGGGCCACCGACACCTCAGCGCGCCTGGGCGGTGACTCGTTCGCGGTGATGTGCCCCGACATGCCGGCGGGCGACCCCACCCACGCCGAGCGGCTCGCGACCCGTATTGCGGGCGAGCTGGGACGACCCTTCTACATCACCGGAGCAGCGGTCCAGCTCTCGGCCAGCATCGGGATCGCCCACAGCCGCGACGAGGACCTCGACGCCGAGGAGCTGGTGGCCCGCGCCGAGGCGGCCATGCTGACCGCCAAGCAGACCGGTGCAGGTCAGATCGCCACCTACTCCCCAACCGCGACCGCGCTCGTCCGCCGGCCGCCGGCCGCCGCGCGAATCGAGCGGCTGCTGCGGACCTCGATCGAGGACGGCAGCCTCGACGTGCACTACCAGCCGGTGGTCAACCTCAGCAGTGGCGCGACTGTCGGGGTGGAGGCGCTGGCACGACTCACCGACGACGAGGGCACAGCGGTCGCGCCGACGACCTTCGTGCAGGTGGCAGAGCAGTGCGGGCTCGTGGGCGCACTCGGCGAGCAGGTGCTGCGACGCGCCGCCATGCAGGTGGCGCAGTGGAAACGCCAGCTGCTCCGCGAGCAGGAGTTCGGCCTGGGGGTGAACCTGTCGGTGCATCAACTCAGTGATCCCGGCCTGTTCGCCTCGGTCGAGTCAGTGTTGGACGAGGCTGCCCTCGACCCCGAGGCACTCGTGCTCGAACTCACCGAGAGCGTGTTCAGCGACATCGAGCAGCACACCGACGTGCTGCGCGAGCTGCAACGGCTCGGTCTGAAGCTCGCCATCGACGACTTCGGCAGCGGCTACTCGTCGTTGTCGTACCTTCGCCGCTTCGACGTCGACATCCTCAAGATCGACCAGACCTTCGTGGCCGACCTGGACGACAAGCGCGACCGACAGGTCACCGGCGCGATCGTCCGGATGGCTCACGGCCTGGGCATGCCGGTAATCGCCGAGGGCATCGAGACGCCCCAGCAGCTCGCTGCCCTGCGGGAGCTCGGCTGCCAGCTCGGACAGGGCAACCTGTTGGCTCCGGCGGCCTCGGCGGCAACGATCGGCGATCTGATCGCGCGCCGTCGCCTGATCGTGTCGTAGGCGGGGCCGACCTAGTAGGCATCGAAAAGCGGCGCCACGGCACCGGGTGGCATCGGCCCCTCGACCGCTCGGGCGTCCGCCGGTGCCGGCGCGGCACCACCCAGGTGGGCCGGGTGCCACCAGGCGTGTTCGCCCATCCCCGGCTGGTCGGGATGTTCGCGCTGGGCCTGCTCCAGCAGCTCTCCCAGCCGACGACCCAGGTCACGGGTGTGTTCGCGGACGTCGTCATCGTCTCGTCCGGCCAACGGCGGGCCGATCAACAACCGGACCGCCTGCCCGCGCCGCAACGACAACTGTCGACCGGCGGTATAGAGCCGCTGCGGCCCCCAGATCGCCATCGGCAGCAGCGGCGCCCGCTCGTGCAGCGACAGGCTCGCGGCGCCGGGCATCATCGGGCGGATCGTGAACGAGCGGCTCACCCCCGCCTCGGGGAAGACGCCGACGACCTCGCCATCCGCGAGGGCGGAGCGGGCGGCGAGCAGCGCCGCGGCGGGCGCGGCTCGGTCCACCGGGATGTGCCGCATCGAGCGCATCGCCGGGTTGAGCAGGCGGTGTTCCCACACGTCGCGCCGGATCAGGAAACGTACGTGACGCCGCGACCGCCGCGCGGCCAGTCCCATCAGCGCGAAGTCGAAGAAGCTGGAGTGGTTAGCGGCCAGCACCGCCGGTCCCGACCGCGGTACGTGCTCGTCGCCGGTGACGGTGATACGCAGGCCGAGCGCGCGAAAGCCGGTGGTGATCGCGGCGATCACCACGGGGTAGACGTCGGGCACAGACGCTGACGATACGGTCACGGCTGACCGGACCACTGCGAAGGCGGTCGTTGGAGTGAAGGTCCTGATCACCGGCGGTGCCGGTTTCATCGGCAGCACGATCGCCTCGGCCTGCCTCGACGCCGGCATCACCCCGGTGCTGCTCGATGACCTGAGCACCGGTCGATCCGAGTTCATGGTGGGCCGCGAGGCGTACGTGGGTGACGTCGCCGACCAGGCCTTGCTCGACCAGATCCTCGACGCGCACGGCGACATCGTGGCCACCGTGCACTGCGCGGCCAAGATCGTCGTACCCGAGTCGGTGGCCGACCCGCTGGGCTACTACCGGACCAACGTCGCCAAGACCGTCGAGCTGGTGGACTGCCTGCAGGCGCGCGGCGTCGACCGCTTCGTGTTTAGCTCCTCGGCGTCGATCTACCGCCCCGACGACGATCTGACCGTGGACGAGGACAGCGCGCTGGAGCCGAGCAGCCCGTACGCCCGCAGCAAGGCGATGGTGGAGCAGGTGCTCGCCGACGCCGCAGAGGCGTACCCGTTGCGGGTGATCTCGCTGCGCTACTTCAACCCCATCGGCGCCGATCCACAGCTGCGTACCGGGTTGCAGGCGCCCGCCCCCAGCCACGCCCTCGGCAAGCTGCTGCAGGCCTATGAGCGGGGAGAGCGGTTCACGATCACGGGCACCTCGTGGGCGACCAGGGACGGGACCGGGCTCCGCGACTACATCCACGTCTGGGACCTGGCCCGCGCCCACGTCGCAGCGCTGCAACGCTTCGACCAGGTGGTGACCGGCCCGCACGGCTACTCGGTGGTCAACCTGGGCACCGGCCGAGGGACGACCGTCCGTGAGTTGGTGGCCGCCTTCGAGTCCGTCGTCGGCGAGTCACTCGACGTGGACGAGGCGCAGCCACGGCCCGGTGACGTGATCGGCTGCTGCACGCGCAGCGACAAGGCGGCGCGCTTGCTCGGCTGGCGCAGCGAGCTCAGCGAGGCCGACGGGGTGCGTGACGCGCTGGCGTGGGCGCGGCGGCGCCGCGACGTGCTCGGCAGCTGACGGCAGGGTTGGCGGCCCCCGGGCCACCGGCCGCCGAGTGGTGCCAACCCGGTCACCCAAGAGCCGCAGATGCCCCCGATGGCACCACTCGGGGCGGGGGCGGGTGTCAGAGGCGGGCGCGTACGTGCAGCCCGACCGCCGGGTCGACCAGCACCTCCTGGGCGGCGGCCACGCCGTCGGCCAGGAGCTCGGCGTCGACGGCAACCGACCGCTTGACCAGGCCGAGCGCTATCGGTCCCAGCTCGTGGTGGCGGGCCGAGGAGCCCACGCGCCCGACCGTGCGCCCGTCGAGGAGCAGGTCGGAGCCAACCGGCGGCAACCGTTCGGCGGAGCCGTCGAGGTGCAGCAACGCGAGCCGCCGCGGTGGACGGCCGAGGGTATGCACTCGCGCGACGGTCTCCTGTCCCCGGTAGCAGCCCTTGTCCATGTGCACCGCCGTACCGATCCAGCCGACCTCGTTGGGGATTGTGCGATGGTCGGTGTCGATGCCGATGCGGGGACGGCCGGTGGCGATCCGCAGCGCCTCGTGCGCCCACGTGCCGGCGGGCGGCCCCCAGCGGTCGGGCAACTCGGGCAGCGTGGAGCGGGACAGGAAGGCCACGGCGCCACCGGGGGCGACGACCGCGACCTGGTCAGTGACCACGGCGAGCTCGACGCGCATCATGAAGCGCATCGAGGTGAGGAAGTCGACCAGGCCGGTCCCAGCGCCGGGCTCGGTGTGCACGGTCAGGGTCTCGCCGTCGTCCACGCCGGCGAAGTGGTGCTCGACGTGACCGTGCGGCGACAGGATCAGCCCCTCGGTCCAGGTGCCGGCGGTCAGTCGTTCGACGTGCTGGGTGCTCATCGCGTGCAGCAGGGTGAGCCGGTCCGGGCCGCTCATCGTCACGACGTCGCGGTGGCTGACGTCGACCCAGCCGTCACCGGACTCGAGGCGACGCTGCTCGGCGACCGGGTTGCCGTAGTGCCAGGCCACTCCGGCGTCGATTCCGTCGCCGTCGACCGCGCCGGGTAGATCGAGCAGCGGGCTCATGAGGGGTGGGCGGCACAGTTGCTGCAGCGGCCGAAGACGGTGAGGTGCCCCATGTCGGTCTGGAACGCCTGTTCGGTGATGAGTTGTTCCGCGAACGTCCTGGCGATGGCAGTGGGCACCTCGGTCACCGTGCCGCAGTCACGGCACACGGTGTGGAAGTGGTCGGCCGAGCCGCCGAAGTGATATGTAGGCGCGCCGTGCCCGAGGTGGGTGTGCCGGACCAGGTCGAGCTTTTCGAGCAGGTCGAGGGTGCGGTAGACGGTGGAGGCGTTGACGCCGGTCGCTGTGCGCTGCACCTGTGCGAGCACCTGGTCGGGGGTGGCGTGGCCGAGCGTGCGAACGGCGTCCAGCACGAGCTCGCGCTGCGGGGTCAGGCGCAGGCCACGCGCGCGCAGAGTGGCGCGCCAGTCGGGGCCGGTACGACCGTCGCTCGTGCTCACCACAACGACTCAGTCTAGGCGCTGCTACTGGCGCACCAGGCGGCCCCACAGGTGCGACTGCAGCGGATGCCCCTCGGCGGCCATGTCGTACGCCCACAGCAGGTCACCGTCGACCAGCCCGTACAGACGGCGACCAGCGGTCACCTCCTTGGCCGACTGGGTCCGGGCGATCACATCGGTGGTGAGCTCGATCTTGGGGCCGTCCACGCTTCCGTACCAGACCTCGGCGAATCCGGTCGGGTGAGCGAGCACGAGTTCGCATTCGGCCGCCGGCCGCGGCCGCAGAAACCCCGTCTCGAGCGCGGCCGGGCGCAGCGTGTTGCCCTCGGCGTCGACCAGCCACGTACGGCTGAAGTAGTGCAGGAACGGCCGGCCGTCATGGGCGAAGGCGACCTCCTGACCGAAGGAGAACGTCTCGATGCTCGGGTAGTCACCGTGCCCTGAGCCCTGCCACTGGCCCACCAGCCAGGCGTACGGGACCAGGTCGGGATGCAGGTCGGTCGGGATCTCGAAGGGCATCGTCGGGCCGAGCCGCTCAGCTCTGGCCCTTGAACAGGTTGAGCAGCACGATCACAGACACCCAACCGATGGCCAGGCCGACCGCGACGAGCAGGGCGATGAGCGAAGCCTCGAGCATGGCCGCGATCCTAACGACCGGCGACCGGACGTACCTGCAGCAGGTCGCGTGCCTCGGCGTTGGTCATCGGCGGTCGCTGGGCGAGCTCGGCCAGCCGTGCCGCCCGCTCCACGAGCTCGGCGTTGTGTGTCACCAGACGACCGCGGGCATACGAGACGGTGTCCTCCATGCCCACCCGAAGGTGCCCGCCGGCGCTGAGCGCGGCCAGCGCGACCGGCAGCGTGGTGCGCCCGATGCCGGTCGCGCTCCACGAGGTGGTCTGCTCCGGCAGGGCGGCGACGGCCGCGACCAGGGCCGCGGTCGTACCCGGCATGCCGCCAGGCACGCCCATGACCAGATCGCAATGGACGCGGCCGCCGTACGGCAGCCCGTAGGTGTCGAGCAGCCGGTGCAGCGCGGCGACGTGGCCGAGGTCGAACAGCTCGAACTCCGGCACCACCTCGGCGGCCTGGCTGGCCTGGAAGAGCTCGACGACGAACGGCCACGGGTTGAGGAAGACGGCGTCGCCGAAGTTGACCGTCCCCATCGTGAGCGAGCACGAGTCGGGCCGGGCCTCGAGCACCCGCAGCCGCTGGTCGAGCGGGTCCTGCACCGAGCCGCCGGTCGACAGCTGCACGACCAGCTCGGTGCGCTCGCGGATCGCGGTGACGGCGTCGGTCAGCCTGGTCAGGTCGAGGGTGGGCTGATGCTCGTCGTCGCGGATGTGCAGGTGCACCATCGCGGCACCGGCCCGCTCGCACCGCTCGGCGGTCTCGACCAGCTCGGCGGTCGTGGTGGGCAGGGCGGGTACGTCGGCCTTGGCCGACTCGGCACCGGTCGGGGCCACGGTGATGAGCGTGCGCGGCGGCGGAGGCGGTGCTGGGTTCATGCGCGGCAGCCTGCCAGACGCCGGCGCCTTGCCCCCGCGGCAGCGCCAGCGATCATGCATCGGCGTCGTCCGGGCCGCAGCAACGCATGATCGTGGCGTCCCGGGCGGTGGTAGGCCGGGCAGCGCGAGCCTGAGGCCGGCTCGTGCCAGACTCCGCCGCGTGCGAGCGGTGGTGCAGCGGGTGACGTCGGCCCGAGTACGGGTGGCGGGCGAGGTGGTGGGCGGCATCGACCGTCCCGGCCTGGTGGTCCTGCTCGGCATCACCCACGACGACACCGTGGCAGCCGCCGGTGAGCTGGCCCGCAAGATCTGGGGTCTGCGTATCCTGCGCGGCGAGCGATCCTGCTCCGACATCGGTGCGCCCCTGCTGGTCGTCAGCCAGTTCACGCTCTACGGCGACACCCGCAAGGGTCGCCGTCCGTCCTGGGGAGCCGCCGCGCCCGCAGACCTGGCCGAACCGTTGTATGACACGTTCTGCACGAGCCTGGAGGATGCCGGCGCCACTGTCGCCCGCGGAGTGTTCGGCGCGCAGATGGCTGTCGAGCTCGTCAACGACGGCCCCATCACCGTGCTCCTCGAACGCTGACCCCTGGTGATCCGGAACTTCTGCGCGCCACCGTTCGTCGGCTGGTTGGCCCTGCGCACCAGCAATCCAGCACAATGTCAGGGACCAGAGGAGTCCCATGACCGACGACAAGCCGCCGACCGGCTCGGCGACGGCTGCTCCGAGCGCGGCCCCGAAGCGCAGTGTCTTCCTACGGCACAAGTGGTGGACGGCGGCCGTGTCGGTGCTCCTGGTCCTGGCCATCGTGACCGGCGGCTGGCTGTACTACTTGAACGGCCTGATCGAACCGCAGAGCTTCGCCGGCCCGAGCCTGAGCCTGAGCGAGGAGTCGCGCCCCGCGGTCGCCGAGGACGAGGAGTCACTCAACATCTTGCTGGGTGGCGCGGACAACGGGGAGAACGACGGCGACAACGTGAGCACCGGGAAGGCGCTCGCGGCTCCGAAATGGGTCGAAGGCAAACTGCGCAGCGACACGATCATGGTCATGCACATCCCGGCCAGCCGGAAGCAGGCGTACCTGATCTCGATCCCACGCGACTCCTACGTGACGATCTACGACGAGACCGGCAAGGCCCAGGGCCAGGACAAGATCAACGCGGCGTTCTCCCGCTACGGTCCCGCCGGCTACGTCTCCACCATCGAACATCTCACCGACCTGCGCATGGACCACCTGGCGATCATCGACTGGACCGGGTTCAAGGACATCTCCACCGCGCTCGGCGGGGTAGAGGTGTTCATCCCCGAGGCGATCAATGACAAGAGCCAGGGGGTGCAGTGGGACCGTGGGTACGAGACGCTCGAAGGCAGCCGCGCGCTCGCCTACGTACGCACCCGCTACGGCCTGGAGAACGGCGACTTCGGCCGGATCGCGCGGCAGCAGAACTTCCTGCGGGCCATGATGGAGAAGATGCTCGACCAGGGCGCCTTCACCGACCCGATCACGTTCTCCAACATGCTCAAGGCGGTCATCAACAACCTCTACGTCGACGACGAGTTCACCCCGGGTGAGATCCGGAGCCTGGCGCTGTCGATGCGTGGCATCAAGAGCGAGGACGTCGCATTCGTCACCGCCCCGCTCGGTCGGTACGACGAGACCGCGGGGGGTGCGAGCATCGTCCGACTCGCCCAGCGGCAGTCGACGAACCTGTGGGCGGCCGTCCGGGCCGAGAAGCTGCGCAAGTACGTGCGCAAGTACGGCGACGAGTCCGGCCAGCTCGAGAACGCCAAAAAGGTCAACTGATCCCCGCCGCAGCGGCGCCGGCGACGTCCGTGCAGCGCCCGTGGGGGCGTTTCACCGTGACCGACCAGGGCGACGGCTTCCAGGTCAAGCGGCTGGAGGTGCGCCCGGGCACGCGGCTGTCGCTACAGGCGCACCGGCATCGCGGTGAGCACTGGTACGTCGCCGCCGGGGTGGCGACCGCCCAGGTCGGCGAGAACGAGTTCGAGCTGCCGCCGGGCAGCAGCATCGACATCGCCGTCGGCCAGCGGCACCGGCTGGCCAACCACGGCACCGTCGATGTGGTCGTCATCGAGGTGGGTCGCGGTGACTACCTCGGCGAGGACGACATCGAGCGTTTCGACGACGACTTCGGTCGCTGACGAGCGCGGCTCAGGACGCTTCGAGCGCCAGGCTGACCTCGGCCACGTCACCCGTCCGCGCTGCCACCGACCGGTCGGCGGGCACCGCCCGCGGTGCGAGCGCGCGTACGGTCCAGTCGCCTTCGGCAGCGAAGAAGCGGAACTGCCCGGTGGCCGAGGTCGGGACCTCGGCGGTGAACTCACCGGTGCGGTCGAGCAGCCGCACGTACGCCCCGCCGACCGGCTCGCCGGCAACCGTCACGACGCCCTGGATCACCGCCTGCCGGGTCAGGTCGACCCCATCCAGCGAGGGGCCGCCGACCTTGCCGCCGCACATCAGGCAGCACCCGGCTCGTCGCCCACAGCGACCGGCACGCCGACCAGCGAGCCGTACTCGGTCCACGAGCCGTCGTAGTTCTTGACGTTGGCCTGGTCGAGCAGCTCGTGCAGCACGAACCAGGTGTGCGCGCTGCGCTCGCCGATGCGGCAGTAGGCGATGGTGTCCTTGTCGAAGTCGACGCCGGCCTCGGCGTACAGCCGCTGCAGCTCGTCGTCGGAGCGGAAGGTGCCGTCCTCATTGGCCGCCTTGCTCCACGGCACGCTCGCCGCAGTCGGGATGTGGCCGCCGCGCTGCGCGGACTCCTGCGGCAGGTGCGCCGGGGCGAGCAGCCGCCCGGCGTACTCGTCGGGGCTGCGGACGTCGACCAGGTTCAGCGCGCCGATCGCCTCGACGACCTCGTCACGGAACGCCCGGATCGAGGTGTCGTGATCCTGGGCGGTGTAGCTGGTGGTGGCCCGCTCGGTCGCCTCGGCGGTGAGCTCGCGGCTCTCCAGCTCCCACTTCTTGCGGCCGCCGTCGACGAGCTTGACCGCGTCGTGGCCGTAGAGCTTGAAGTACCAGTACGCGTAGGCAGCGAACCAGTTGTTGTTGCCGCCGTAGAGCACGACGGTGTGGTCGTTGCCGATGCCGCGGCTGCCGAGCAGCTGCTCGAACTGCGCCTTGTCGACGAAGTCGCGGCGTACGGGGTCCTGCAGGTCCTGCTTCCAGTCGAGCTTGACCGAGCCGGGGATGTGGCCCTTGTCGTAAGCACTGGTGTCTTCGTCGACCTCCACGAAGACCACGGTGTCGTCGTCGAGATGCTGCTCGACCCAGTCGGCGTCGACGAGTGTGGCGGAACGGCTCATGATGATGGGACTCCCTGGTTGCCTGGGCGGTGAACGTGAACGTGCTGGGCGGACGGGTGCTCGCGGAGACTCAGCGAGCCGGACACAACGCCGAGCAGACCCGGCAGTTGTCGACTGCCCGGCGCTTGGTCAGCGGGGTGGCGGCGTGCACACCTGGTCCTGTCAGTTGGGCTGTTCGGTTGACTCCCCGCGCAACCGGCGCGGAACGCCAGCGTCTCACGCCAAGCGAGCCCATCTCACGTTCTGGATACTCCCGGAGCCGGTCATCCGCCGGCGAACGGCGGCAGCAGATCGACCGTCGATCCCGGCGCCACGTCGACGTCGTCATGGGGGCGGGCGCCGACCGGCATCTCGTCAACGAGCACCGAGCAGATCGCCAGCACCGGAACGAACTGGGACGAGTGGGCGTGTCTGCCACGGATCTCGGACAACACCAGCGCAAGCGACCCGGCCGGCACCCACTCGTCCGCGCACTGTGCCGCGGCGCGGATGGCGGCCCAGTATCGCACCTGCACCGCACCGGCCGGATCCCTCTCGCTACGACGTGTGGGCTCCACGTGGTCTATGGTGGTGTACGCAACGAGGCCTGGGGTTACTCCCTGGCCTTTTCGTATTTTCAGCACCGTCCACGCACAGCGCCACCGCCCGGTCCCGCCGCCTGCCAAAGGATCCCGCCATGGCCACCCTGCTGCTGTTGACCCCCGCCTTGCCCGGTGGGGACACCCCCCGCAACCTCGACTCCGCGGCCGAGGTCCTGCCCGCGCTGACGCTGCTCCCGCACCAGGTCAAGCTGTTGCCGGCAGAGGCCAGTGCCCTGCTCGACGCCCCGCCCTGCGATGCCGTGCTCGTCGACGGCCGTACCGACCTCGCCCACATCCGTGGTCTGACCCGGCTGCTGCGGACGACCGGGATCGAGGTGCCGCTGGTGCTCGTGCTCACCGAGGGTGGGCTCGCCGTCGTCGCCGACGACTGGGGCATGGACGACGTGCTGCTCACCACGGCCGGCCCGGCCGAGGTCGAGGCGCGGTTGCGGTTGGCGACCGGACGCCTCGCCCGGCGCACCGACACCGATGACCACAACCTCATCGGCTCCGGCGGGCTCACCATCGACGACGTCTCCTACACCGCCAAGCTGGAGAACCGCACGCTCGACCTCACGTTCAAGGAGTTCGAGCTGGTCAAGTTCCTCGCCCAACACCCGGGCCGGGTCTTCACCCGCCAACAGCTGCTGCAGGAGGTGTGGGGCTACGACTACTTCGGCGGCACCCGCACGGTCGACGTGCACGTACGCCGGCTGCGCGCCAAGCTCGGCACCGACCACGAGACGCTGATCGGGACCGTACGCAACGTCGGCTACCGCTTCGTCGCCGACCGGCGTGAGCGCGAGGCACCGACTGCCGCCGCGGAGTCGCCGGCGACGCCGGCATCCACACCCGCGACCCCGGACTCGCTGGTCGACAGCGGCGCCGCGGTGCCGCAGCCTCGCTGAGGCACGCCTCGGTCCACTCAGCTGTTCAACGTTGTCCCCGCTGCAGCGGTGCAGGCGCATCAACCCCGGACTGGTGCTCAAGTCGCTGTGACCGCGCGGCGCGGCCGGCGCTCAGGACCGCACGACTGCACGTCGATCGGAACCTGGCGGACCAGCCTCCGGCGACGGGGCTGGAGGCGACGGCCAGGTGAACTTCTAGGCTCCCTCCCGTGAGCCCCGACGATCTGACCACCCCGCGGGTGTGTCGCCGCCTCGACGACGCCGAGGCGGCAGCGGTCGAAGACCTGGTCCGCCGGGCGGCGCAGGTCGACACGGTCGGCCCGCTCAACGAGCAGGCGCTGCTACGGCTGCGCGGCGAGACCGGACACGTCCAGCACGTGCTCGCCTACGTGGACTCCCGGCTGGTCGCCTATGCCCAACTCGACGGCTCCGAGCCGGATGCCGAGCTCAGCGCGGAGTGCGTCGTCGACCCCGGCCACCGGCAGCGCGGCTGGGGCACGGCGGTGGTGACACAGCTGCTCGACCTGGCCGGCGACACCCCGCTGCGGGCGTGGGCGCACGGCGACCATCCAGCCGCGGCCCGGCTGGCCGCACGCATGGGTTTCGAGCGGGTGCGCGCCCTGTGGCAGCTGCGGCGCCGGCTCGGCGCCGACGCGGCTGCTGCCGGCCTGCCTGCCGTACGCCTGCCTGCCGACGTTGTGGTGCGGACGTTCGAGGTCGGGCGGGACGAGCAGGCCTGGTTGGGCCTGAACGCACGCGCATTCGCCCACCACCCCGAGCAGGGGAGCCTGGACGCCGACGACCTGACCCAGCGGATCGAGTCGGACTGGTTCGACGCGGACGGGGTCTTCCTCGCCGAGCGGGCAGCGGCCGGCGAGCGCAGGCTGGTCGGTTTCCACTGGACGAAGGTGGGGCCAGGCGCGGACGGCCCGATCGGCGAGGTCTACGTGGTCGGCGTGGACCCCGACGAGCAGGGCAGTGGGCTCGGCTCGGCGTTGACGCTCATCGGCCTGCACCACCTGGCCGAACGCGGCGCGGCGGA
>Ga0183260_10003316_pt1 | contig 13013 bp, 14 predicted proteins | sample AntDrymUQ4972206_2_FD_129768 | JGI IMG/M metagenome (GOLD analysis project Ga0183260, IMG submission 129768) | Polar desert sand microbial communities from Dry Valleys, Antarctica - metaG UQ497 (22.06) (version 2) (version 2) | ecosystem: Environmental > Terrestrial > Soil > Desert | place...
AGACCTGCCCCTCCCGGCGGTGTGAGGCACCCAGAGCGGCAACAGGGCGTCGCCCCGCTGAGGGCCTGCCTATGAGCACCCGCCACGGTACCTCGCGGTCGGCTTGCGTGAACACCAACCCACGCTGGGAGAAGACCGCATGTCCGCAATCTCCGGCATCGACTGGGCGGCCGATTGGCACGACGTTCGCGTCGCCGACGCCGACAGCGGCGAGCTGCTGGTCGAGCGACGCTTCGCTCATGACGAGGCCGGGATCGGCGCGCTGGTCGAGCTGCTGATCGCCCAGCGCGTGGCGCGCGTCGCGATCGAGCGGCGCGAAGGGCTGCTGATCAGCCGGCTGCTGGCGGCCGGGATCCGCGTCTTGGCGATTCATCCCAACCAGGTCGCCGCCGCCCGCGATCGCTTCCGTGCCGCCGCGGGCAAGTCCGATCGCTTCGACGCGTTCGTGATCTGCGAGCTCTGCCGCACCGATCACCACCGCTTCGCCGCGCTCGCACCGTCCGGTGACGAGACGATCGCGCTGCAAGCGCTGGTCCGCACACGCGAGGACCTCGTCGCCGTGCGCGTGCACCTCGCCAACCAGCTGCGCGCCCAGCTCGACTGTTTCTAGCCCGGCGCCACGCTGATCTTCGCCGACGCCGACAGCCCGATCGCGCTCGCGTTCCTCGCGCGCTACCCAAGCCCCGAGAGCGCCCGCGGCCTGGGACCCAAGCGCCTGGCCGCGTTCCTGGCCCGCAACGCCTACAGCGGACGGCGCTCTGTCAGCGAACTGCTCGAACGCCTGCGCAGCGCGCCGGTCGCCGCGATCGGCGAACACGAGCACGACGCGCGCCACAGCACCGTCACCGGCCTGGTCTGCGCCCTGGCCCCGATCGTCAAGCAGATCAGCCTGCTCACCAGCCAGATCGCCGGCGCCGTCCGCACCCGCCCCGACGGCCCGATCTTCCTCAGCCGGTTCCGCGACCCCAAGAGCGTCGTGACCGCCGCCGGACTGCTCGCGGAGATCGGCGACAACCGCGCCCGCTACCCGACCGCCGACAGCCTCGCCGCCGACGCCGCCCAAGCGCCCGTCGCCAAGGAATCGGGCAAGCGCCGCCACACCACCTTCCGCTGGGCCTTCGACAAACGCCTGAGCGACCACTTCGGCGTGCTCGCCGTCTCCACCCGCCACCGGCACCCCTGGGCCCACGACGTCTACCACCACGCCACCGACCGCGGCTGCGAACACCCCCACGCCAGCCGCATACTCGGCCGCGCCTGGACCCGCATCCTCTGGCGCTGCTGGCAAGACCACGTCCCCTATGACCCCACCCGCCACGGCAACCTCACCCGACTCCTCCAGCAACAGGGTTGACACAGGGCGTCTCATGCCGCCGCGCCGTCCCGGTGATACTCGCGCGGCACCCGTGGCGAGATCGCACACGTGACCTCGTAGTTGATCGTCCCGAGCCGCGCGGCCATCTCCTCGGCGAGGATGCCCGGCCCGATCAACACCGCCTCGGCGCCGCGCGGCACCGGCTCCCGCTCGCCCGGACCGAGGTCCACGGTGACGTTGTCCATCGAGACGGCCCCGACGAGCGGGACGCGACGGCCGCCGACCGCCACCTCCGCGTTGTTGGTGAGCGCTCGGCGCACGCCGTCGCCGTAGCCGATCGGGATCGTGCCGAGCCAGGTGTCGGCCCCAGCCACGAACCGGCGCCCGTAGCCCGCGCTCTGGCCGGCGGCGCAGCGCTTGACCTCCGCCACGTGGCTGCGCAGCTCGAGCGCCGGCTCGAGATCGTGGGCCGCCGGGTCGCGCTGGAACGGGTCGAGCCCGTAGATCGCGACGCCGCAGCGGACCATGTCCAGCCGGGAGGCCGGCTCGGCGAGCGTGGCGGCGGAGTTGGCGGCGTGCAGCAGCACAGCGGGATGGTCGCGGCGAAGCGGTCCGGCCCACGCCATGAAGGCGTCCAGCTGCTCGGCGAGGAAGCCGCGGTCGTCCTCGTCGGCGGTCGCGAAGTGGGTCATCGCCCCAACGAGGCGCAGCCGCGGGTCGGCGGCGACGGCGGCGGCCACGCGCGTGGCCTCCGCCGCGTCGCGGGTGCCCAGGCGGCCCATCCCAGTGTCCAGCTTCACGTGAACCCCGACGCTCGCGCCCCGGCGCGCCAGCTCGGCCACAAACCCCTCACGCCACGCGACCACGTCGGCCTCCGCCACCAGCGCGACGTCGACCTCCTCCGGCGAGAGCGCGCCGAGGACGAGCAGCGGCCCGCCGATCCCCACGGCGCGCAGCTCGGCGGCCTCCCCCGCGGTCGCGACCGCCAGCCAGGCCGCTCCTCCTGCCCGCGCGGCGCGAGCTGCGGCGACCGCCCCGTGCCCATAGCCGCCGGCCTTGACCACCGCGCACAGCATCGCCGGCGCCGCGACCGCGGCGAGCCGGCCGCAGTTGCGCTCGACGGCGGCCAGGTTCACCCGGGCCAGGGCCCGCACCGCCGCCTACTCCGCTTGGTTGGTCAGCGCGTCGAGCACGTCGACGCGGGTGACCACGCCGATCAGGCGGCCGTGCTCGACCACCGGCAGCCGGTTGTGGCGCTTGCTCGCGATCAGCCGCCCCGCCTCCGCCACGCCGGCGTCCGGGCCGATCGTCACCGGGTCCTCGGTCATCATGTCTCCGGCCGTGGAGGCGAACGCCTTGCGCAGCCGCTCCTCGAAGCGCGTCATCGACTCGAGGAACACGACGCCGCCGAACAGCTGGAAGTAGTGCGGCAGGTGCAGGTCGGCGCCCTCCTCGGAGAGCACGAGGTCCGCCTCGGTGATGATGCCGACGCAGCGCCCGCCCTCGTTGATGACGGGAACGCCGGGAAGCTCGTGCGTGCGCAGCACCGTCAGGACCGATTCAACCGAGTCCGAGGGATACACCTCGGGCGTGTCCGTCTCCATGATGTCGCGAACCGTGAGCGCCACGCGCCGAGCATACGGCGTCCCGCGAGGCATATCCTGCGGGCGGTGACTGATTTCTGGGCGGGTCGCCGCGTGCTCGTGACCGGCCACACCGGCTTCAAGGGCAGCTGGCTCGTGCTCTGGCTGCAGCGGCTCGGCGCGGAGGTGACCGGCTTCGCGGCGCCACCGCCCACGAGCCCGGCTCTGTTCGAGCTCGCGCGCGTCGGCGAGCTGGTAGATGACGTGCGCGGCGACGTCCGCGACCTGGACGCCGTAATGGGGGTGGTCGCGCGGGCCGCTCCGGAGATCGTGCTGCACCTGGCCGCCCAGCCGGTCGTGCGCCGGGCGTGGCGGCACCCGGCGGAGACCTTCGCGATCAACACGCTCGGGACCGCGCACCTCCTCGACGCGGTCCGCGAGCACACGCCAGCCGCCGCCGTCGTCGTCGTCACCAGCGACAAGTGCTACGCAGATCCCGACAGCGGCCGGCGCTTTCGCGAGGAGGACCGGCTCGGCGGCACCGATCCCTACTCGGCGTCGAAGGCCGCCGCCGAGCTCGTCGCCGCCAGCTACCGCGAGAGCCTCGGCGTGCGCGCCGCCACCGCCCGCGCCGGCAACGTCATCGGTGGCGGCGACTGGGCCGAGGACCGGATCGTCCCCGACGTCGTCCGCGCAGCGCGCGGGAACCGGCCGCTTGTGGTGCGCGACCCGGCCGCGATCCGCCCGTGGCAGCACGTGCTCAACCCCCTCAACGGCTATCTCGTGTTGGCCGAGCGCCTGGCCGGCTCGGAGGCGTTCGCCACGAGCTGGAACTTCGCCCCACCGCTCGCCGCGCCGGAACGTCCGGTGGGATGGATCGTGGAGCGGCTCGCCGCAGCTTGGGGCGTGGACGCTCAGGCCGAGGGCGGCGATCCCGACGGGCCGGAGGAGGCGTCACGGCTCGGCCTCGACCCCACCCGCGCGGCCGAGCGGCTGGGCTGGCGCGAGCGGTGGCCTCTCGAGCGGGGCGTCGCCGCCACCGCGGAGTGGTACCTTCGGGTCCGCGACGGCGACGACGCGCGGGCGGTGACTCTCGGCCAGATCGAGGACTTCGAGACAGAGCCCGCTCCAGCGGGCGGCGCCCTCACGCGGACAGGGCCGCCGGCAGTTCGCGGATGACGTCGGAGGCGATGACGCCGTCGGGCCCGTGCGGGCCGGCGGCGATCTGCCCCGCCCGCACGTGCGCGTAGACGGCGGCGCAGGCCGCATGGGCGGGCGCCAGTCCCTTGGCCAGCATGGCGCCGATCACCCCGGCGAGGACGTCGCCGGTGCCGGCGGTCGCCAGCGCGGGGGCCTGCCCGCGCGAGACGGCGGTCGTCCCCTTGGGAGAGACGACGAGCGTGTCGTCGCCCTTGAGCACGACGAACGCCTTCGCCTGAGCCGCCGCGGCACGTGCGTGCTCGAGCCGTGCGCGCGACACCTCCGCGGCGTCGACGCCGAGCAGCCGGCCGAGCTCTCCCGCGTGCGGCGTCAGTACCGTCGGCCACGGCCGCTGCGGCAGGTCCTCGGGAAAGCAGTCGGCGAGCGCGTTGAGGCCGTCGGCGTCGATCACGAGCGGCACGTCGATGCGCTCGAACATCTCCAGCGCGAAGTCGCGCGCACCGGGCTTCTTGCTCAGCCCGGGCCCGAGCACGACAGCGTCTACACGCCCGATCGCCTTCAGCGCCGGGCCGGCCGCCTCGCGGTTGAGCGCTCCGTCGGTCTCGGGCAGCCCGACCATCATAGCCTCTAGCAGCCTCACCGTGAATGAGAGCTCGAGGCTCGCCGGCGCCCCGACTGTCACGTACCCGGCGCCGGTCCGCATCGCCGCCAAGGCGGCCATCGACGGCGCGCCCGTGAGGCCGCTCGCGCCGCCGAGGATGAGCACATTGCCCGAGGAGAACTTCGTCGAACCCGCCTCGCGGCGCGGCACGTCGCGCAGCACGCTTCCCTCGATCAGCCCGAACTCGGGCTTCACCGGTCCCGCGCGGGGGATGCCGATGTCGATCACGTCGACCTCGCCAGCGTGCTGCTTGCCGGGTGCGATCCACAGTCCCGGCTTGCCGCGGTGGAACGTCGCCGTGGCCACCGCGCGCACCGCCTCGCCCTCCACCTGGCCGTTGGAGGCGTTCACGCCGCTCGGCACGTCGACGGCGACGACGCGCGCCTTCGCCGCGTTGACGGCCGCGATCACGGCGTCGACGGGCTCGCGCGGCTCGCCCTCGAAGCCCGTGCCGAGCACGGCGTCGACGATCACTTGAGCACGCTTCAGCCGGGACGCCTCGAACGGCTCCGGCCGCGGCCCGGGCAACCGACGGAGCATCTCGGCCGCGTCACCCTGGATCCACTCCGGCGGCCACACGACGAGCACCTCCACCTCGCGGCCCGCCTGGCGCAGCAGCCGGGCGGCCACGAACCCGTCGCCTCCGTTGTTGCCCTTCCCGCACACGATCGCGATCCGCCCGGCGGGGCCGTACTGGCCGACCACGCGGGCCAGCCCCTCCCCTGCGTGCTCCATCAGGTCCACCGAGGGCACGCCGCGCGTCTCGATCGCCCACTCGTCGGTGGCCCGCATCTGCACCGCGTCGAGCAGCGGCTCCATCCAGCGCGGGACTGTCACTTCAAGCCAGGATCGCGTCCACACGGACCATCGCGCGGCACAGTATCGGGATCCGCCACATCGGTCTTGTAAGGTGCGGGCTCGATGCACGACCTCGCCATCATCACCATCTCGACGAACGAGGGGCATTGGCTGCGCCCCTGCCTGTCGACGATCTTCGCGAGGCAGGGTGACATCTCGCTCGACGTCGTTGTCGCTGACAACATGTCCACGGACAGCACGCGCGAACTGGTCGAGACAGAGTTCCCCGAGGCACGCGTCGTCACCTGCGCGAACCACGGCTTCTCGCACGCCAACAATCGCGGGCTGATGACCACCGACGCCCGCTGGGTGCTGTTCATCAACCCGGACACCGAGATCGTTGACGGTACGTTCGCCGACCTGCTCCGCGAAGCGGACGCACGCCCAGACGTCGGGCTGATCGGCGTCCGCCAGGTCCTCCCGGACGGCACGCTGCATCCAACGGTGCGGTATTTCCCGAACGCGCTACGGGCCCTGGGTGATGCGCTGCGCTCCGAGCGGTGGCCGGCCCGGAGCCGGCACCTCGGGGAACGGGAGATCGACTTGTCGCGCTATGAGCGGGAACTCGAATGCGACTGGACCAGCGGGTCGTTCCTGCTGGCCCGGCGAGAGGCGCTCGAGAGCTCCGGCTTCATGGACGAGCGGTTCTTCATCTATTCCGAGGAGACGGATCTCTGCGTCCGGATCAAGAAGGCGGGCTGGCGAATCGTTCACCTGCCCTCCATGACGATCATCCACCACGCCGACAAGGCCGGTGTGCGCGCCAAGATCGTCGCGCAAGACGTCTACACGCGCATGCAGTACGCGCGGAAGCACTTCTCGCCCGGTCACCGGCTGCTGTACTGGCTTGCCCTCGTCCTCAAGTTCGGGTTGCGGGCGATGCTGCCGCCCGCGAAGGAGCCGGAGGAGCGTCAGCGGCTACGCGACGCGTACCGCTTCGCTCTCGAGACGCTGGCCGGACGGCGAGGTGCACCTTACGAGCATCCCCCACCCGTCGCGGTCCGAACGCGTTAGGCCTCGCCGCCCAGCTGCGCCTGAGCCACGCGCCAGCTCGGCGGAAGGTTCTTCTCGACTTCGATCTCGGAGAACTCGACCGGGCTCTGCGGACCGCGCTCGCGCACCCAGCGGGCCATGCGCTCGATGCCGGTCCGCAGGTCGATAGCCTCCGGCGGCCCGAAGACGTCGCGGACCTTGCTGTGATCGGCGTATGCATGGACGACCTCCTCGCGCGGCGGCAGGTGCTCGATCTCGCAACCAAGTCCGAGCGCCCTGGCAACTTCCTCGGCAAGCTCGAGGACGGTGTAGGGACGATCGGCGCCGACGTTGAACGTCCTGTTGCGCGCGGCCTGCACGAGCGGGGTCCGGGCGATGATCGGAGCGACGTCCGCGACGTGTGAGAAGGCACGCGTCTGCAGGCCGTCACCGAAGATCGGCATCGGCTGTCCGTTGAGCAGCGCGTTCATGAAGATGCCGATGACGTTGCGGTACTTGTCCGCGATGTTCTGGCGCTCGCCGTAGACGTTGTGCGGGCGGAAGATCACGTGGTCCAGGCCGAACATGCGCTCGGCTGCGACGAGGTCCATCTCGACCGCGTACTTCGACACGCCGTAAGGGTCCTCCGGCTGCGGGACCATGTCCTCCGTCATGGGCAGCTGACCGGCGCCGTAGACGGCGATCGACGACGTGAAGACGAAGCACTCGGCGTCGTGGATGATCGCCTGGTTGATGAGGTTGACGCTCGCGACGAGGTTGGTCTCATAGTTGTACCGGCGGATGAAGTGCGAGAGGCCCTCGGCGGCGTAGGCACCGAGGTGGTACACGTAGTCGAAGCGACCGCCCTCCCAGAGCGCCTCGACGAACGCCGGGTCGCGGAGGTCGCCCTCGCGCCAGGTCGCATCATCTGGGACATTTTCGACGAAGCCGCCGGACAGGTCGTCGACAGCAACCACCTCCATGCCCAGGTCGAGGCATGAATCAGCGACATGCGAGCCAAGGAAGCCAGCAGCGCCGGTCACCAGAGCCCGCGGCGCGGCAGCGGGAGATTGAGTAGGTGCCATGTCCATAAACGTCCGGCGATCGGCTCAGCTTGCGCCGGGGCGGGCCGGCGACGTGCGGGGAAGGCTCACCACGATCGCCACGGCCCCCGCCATGCCGGCGGTGTGCGTGAGCGAGATCCTCACTTCGAGTCCCACATCGCGCGCCCGCTCCGCGGCCGCCCCCGCGAGGCGCAGCCGCGGCGGCCCGCCGCCGCCGAGCACCTCGACGTCGTGCCAGCTCCATGTCTCCAGCTCCAGGGCCTTGGCGACCGCCTCCTTGGCACAGAACCGAGCCGCTAGGTGCATGGTCGGTCGCGCCCGCGTCGCGGCGTAGGCCCGCTCGCCGTCAGTGAAAAGGCGCTCGGCAAGCCGGGGCCGGCGGGCGAGCGCCCGCTCCAACCGCTCCACCTCGAGAAGGTCGATCCCGACTCCCACATCGCTGCGTCGGCTGCGCGCCAAGACGCTGACTCAGCCGACGAGGTCCCGCATTCGCCGTGCCGCCTCGACCGCCTCTTCGCGCGAGCGGACCCCGAGCTTGCGGTAGAGGTTCTTGAGATGCGAACGCACGGTCTCGATCGAGAGCACGAGCGTCCGAGCGATCTCGTCGGTCCCCGCCCCGGAGGCAAGCAGATCGAGAACTTCCCACTCGCGGTCCGTCAGCGGGCTGCGGACGGGCCGTAGACCCGCCCCACCGCGTGGCGTACTCCGGTCGGATTCGATCAGCTTCATGGCTAGCCGACGAGAGATGGCGGCTTCACCGAACACAACGCCGCGGATGATCCGCGGGAGGGTGCCCGGCTCGAACTCCTTCAAGAGGTAGCCCGTGGCGCCCAGGCGGAGAACCCTCAAGGCACTCTCGTCGTCCGGCGCGGCAGCGAGCACCACGATCGCGACGGCGTGCGAGCGGTCGCGGATCGTCCGCGTCGCCGCCATGCCGTCGAGACCACTCAACCGCTCGTCCAGCAGCACCACGTCAGGGCTATAGAACAGCACCAGCTCCACCGCCTCCGTGCCTGTCGTGGCCTCGGCGACCACGACGATGCCCTCCTGTTGGAGAGCATCCCTGAGCGCCCGCCGCGCCATCGGGTCGCTATCGGCGATGACGATGCGGATCTTGTCGTCGTCGTGCCCTCTTCCCGTGTCGATCTCCGGCACAGTCAGTCCCTCCTTGAACCTAGGTGCCTTCTTGAAGAAGCGATGGTACGTACCGGTGGACCTGGCAGGGGGCTTTCTTCCCTACGTCGCAGAGGAAAACCACCATCACCCCCGACGTTCCCGTCTCATAATGGCGCGATGGGGACGGTGATGCTGATCGTGGACGGACCCGGGGCCGTAGGCGCCATACGGTTGGCCCTGCGGCATGCGGCGGGCTTCAAGGTCGTCGGCACGATCGACGGGCGGAGCTCGGCGCGCTCCCCGCTGCTCGAGCTGTCGCCAGAAGTGGTGCTCGTCGACGATATGTGTCAGCAAACGAACGCGATGGCACGACTTCGGGAGGCGACCGACTTGGCGCCGGACGCGATCGTGGTGCTGCTTTCGGGACGCATGGATTCGGCATCGCTGGACGACGCGCTCATTGCCGGCGCTGACGCCGTCATCTCGCGCGGCCTCCATCCCGCCACGCTCGGCACGCTGCTGCGCGAGATCGTTCAGGGCAGTGTGATCCATTCGCCGCGGCGATCTCGCGGCGAGGTCAGAGCGCGGATCGCCGCCAATTGTGGCAAGCAGCACTCGCAACGGCTTGCTGTGGTTTCTCATGAGACGCCGGAAGCCCGCACGATCGCGTAGTTGGCGATCAGCGCATCGGTGATCCGGTCGCCCGCGTGCCCGTCCCACATCGGAAGTGTGCATAGCATCGGAGCGCCAGCCGCCGGGCGGACGGCGCCGATGTCGCGCGGGTCGTCATTGATCAGGACGTTGGTGCCGTGCGTTACCGTCACTGGCCTGTCGGTCGCCGGCCGCAACGTGAAGCAGCTCACGCCGAGAGCCGAGGACTCCTCCTGCACCATGCCCGAGTCGGTGATCACGGCGCCGGCTCCCGCTTGCAGCGAGAGGAAATCCAAATAGGAAAGCGGCGGCCCGCAGAGGACGCCGGCCGCGAGCAGCCGGTGAGCGTCGCCCATCGGCGTCAGGCGCGACCGCGTGCGCGGAGCCAGCGGAAAGACGACCGGCACGCGGCTGGCCAACGTCGCTAGCCCCTCGACGATCCGCGCGAGTCGCTCATCGTCATCCAGATTGAGTGGAGCCTGCATGGTGACCAGGACGTATGAACCGGCGGCGACTCCGTAGCGCAGCCATACCGCGCGATCGCGGGCACACCGCCCGGCGCGCCGCAGCACGTCGACGACCGTGCTGCCGACTATGGTCACATTGCCGGCAATGGCGCCCTCCATGGCGAGGTTCGCCGCCGCGTCGGCGCTCGAAGCGAAGAGCAGGTCGGCCACCCGGTCAAGCAGGACGCGATTGACTTCCTCAGGCACGCTCCAGTCGTGCTCGCGCAGTCCGGCCTGCATTCGGGCGACGGGCAGCCCGAGCTTCGTGGCGGCAAGCGCAAGACCAAGCGTCGAGCTTGCCGCCCCCGTGACGACAATGGCGGCCGGCTCCAGCGCTGCCAGTAGTTCCTCGCCGGCCGCCAGGGCCCCTGCCGTACGAGCGCTGTCCGAGCCGCTCGCGATGCGCAGCGTGCGGCCCGGCTCAGGCAACCCCAGGTCGGTGAGCACGTCACCTACGAGCCCCTCGCCAGTATCCACGAGAATCTGATCGAACGTCCCTCGCGTCTCGAGCGCTGCGACCACGGGTGCGAGCGTCACCGCGTCCGGTCGCGTCGCCACGACGTGCACGATCCTCGGACGCGTCGGCGCTCGCGAACGTTCGTTGTGAGCGCCCGCGACCACAACGAGCCGCCGCCGGGCAGCCGGGCCATGTCGCCAGCTGGATGGAGGCGTCGCCGCCACAGACGAGACCTTAGTTGCGATCCAGATGTTGTCGACGGCAATCTAGACCTTCGGACGGTCGCACAGTCGACGAACGCGCTCAAGAAGACGCTGTACGTCAGTTCATGCCGGTGAACGCTCAAGGCAGACGACAACCGCCATCTGTCCAGGACCTTCCCGATGGGTGTCAAGGCCGGTTGAAATGTGACCCCTGGGGCCGCGCGAAAACTGACCCCTAGGGTTTCGCGGCGGGCGGTGCGGAGGCGAGCCCGTAGGGCGAGCCGTAGCGGCGCTCGCCGCGGGCGATTCAGTCGGCGGGGGTAGCGGTGCGGGCGAGGTCGCGGTCTTTGAGGCGGTAGCTGTCGCCCTTGAGCGCAAGGATCTCGGCGTGGTGAACGAGGCGGTCGATCATCGCGGCGGCGGTGATCTCGTCGCCGAAGATCTCGCCCCAGGCGCTGAAAGGCTTGTTGGAGGTCACGATCATCGACGCGCGCTCGTAGCGGCGGCTGACGAGCATGAACATGAGGTTGGCGGCGTGCGGATCAAACGGGAGGTAGCCGACCTCGTCGACGATCAACAGCGGGATCCGCTGCAGGCGATCGAGCTCGTCATCGAGGCGGCCCTGGCGCTGCGCATCGGCGAGCAGCACGACCCATTCGGTCGCGGTGCGAAACGCGACGCGATGCCCGGCGAGACAGGCGCGGATCCCCAACGCGATCGAGAGGAGGCTTCTATGTCTGTCAAGAGCAGTGTCCGATGACTCGCGAGCGCGGCGGGCGCGGAGCTGTGACCGGGTGCGGGCCGGTGGCCTCGAGCAGGCGGAAGAGGTTGCGGGCGACGTAGCGCTTGAGGCAGCGTTTGATCTCGCGCGGCGTCTTGCCTTCGGCCGTGCGCCGGGCCGCGTAGGCGCGTGTGGCGGGGTCGTGCTGCAGGCGGGTGAGGACGATGGTGTGCAGCGCGCAGTTGAGGTCGCGGTCACCGGCGCGATTGAGCCGGTAGCGGATGGTCTGGCCGGAGGAGGCCGGGATCGGCGCGGCGCCGCCGAGCATCGCGAATGCCGCGTCGCTGCGCAGCCGGCCGCGGTGTGACCAGGAGCAGTAGAGCTGCGCGGCGCTGATCGGGCCGATGCCGAGCTCGTCGAGCAGTTGCGGGACGGTTCGCTTGACGAGGTTCTCGATCTCGGTCTCGAGGTCGTTGGCTTCGGCCTCGAGCGTCAGGATCCGTCGCGCGGTGTGGCGCAGCGCGAGCACGGTCGCGCGGTGCTCGGTGGAATGCGACGGCAGCGTGCGCAGGCGCGAGCAGCGGTAGACGAGCTCGTCGGTCGGCGTGTTGCGCAGCTGGTGTCGCAGCTCTTCGCGAGCGGTGACAACGAGTGCCTTGAGGTGGTTGATCGCCTTCGTGCGCGCGCGGATCGCGCCGCGGCGGGTGATCAGTAGCACGCGGATCGCTTCGCGCTCGCCTCGCGCTCGTGGCTGGGCGAGGTGCTCGCGCTGCAGCGACTCGTGCGCAGCGCGAACGGCGTCGAGCTCGTCGGACTTCGCGCCGTTGCGGCGCGCCGGGCGCTTGGGACGGTCGACTTCGACCACCCACTCGCCTTGTGCCAGCAGGAACGACGTCAGGCCCGAGCCGAAGCTGCCGCTGGACTCGATCGCCCAGACGCGCCTTCCCGGCGCATGTTTGCGACCAAAGCGCAACAGCCGCTTGTAGCCGAACGCGTCGGCGGGGATCGTCGTCTGCGCGTCGACCGCGCCTGTTCGGGCCGCGACGGCCGCCGCGGCGTGCGAGTCGCGGTGCGTGTCGACGCCGATGACGTGGTCTGCCTGCTCTGCGAGCATGCCCATGTGAGACCTCCTGCCAGAGGTTGACCGTGTTGGTGGTCGGCCTGGGCAGCCGCGCGGCGAGACTGTGATGAGTCACATCCCGAAACGGGGATGGACAGGCTTCTGATGAGGCCAGCGGTGCGGCACCCAGGCCGACGCCGACGGTCGCGAAGCGACAGCTCCAGGGCTAGGACACGCGCACCTTCGACGCGCGGTCAATGAGTCTTTCGGGTCAACTCCGCCACCGCCGGCGCCAAGCTCTCAGGCGCCCAGGACGGCACAGTTCTGGAGTCTCACAGTGCGTCTTGCCGGTGCCGGGCGGACCGAGCAGGACGACATTCTCGCGGCCGCCCAGGAAGTCGAGCTGGCCGAGGTGCAGCACCGTGTCGCGCTTCAGCGATGCTTGGAAGGCGAAGTCGAACTCCTCCAGGGTCTTGCGCGCGGGGAACCGCGCGGCCTTGATGCGGGCTTGACCGCCATGCGAATCGCGGCTGTCGGTCTCGGTCTTCAACAACGCGGCGGCGAACTGCTCATAGGACCACTCCTCGGCGCGGGCGCGGTCGGCGAGCTTGGGCAACGCCCGCGCCGCGGCCGGGGCCTTGAGCTGGCGAAAGAGGTGCGCGAGCTCGGTCGTGGGGCGGCTCAT
>Ga0183260_10003317_pt1 | contig 13012 bp, 12 predicted proteins | sample AntDrymUQ4972206_2_FD_129768 | JGI IMG/M metagenome (GOLD analysis project Ga0183260, IMG submission 129768) | Polar desert sand microbial communities from Dry Valleys, Antarctica - metaG UQ497 (22.06) (version 2) (version 2) | ecosystem: Environmental > Terrestrial > Soil > Desert | place...
ACCCGTGCCTCCACCTTGAGAGGGTGATGTCCTAGGCCTCTAGACGATGGGGCCATGCTGCGAAGGCGGCAACGCTAGCGGCGCTCCTGCCGGTCCGCCACTCGGTAGCGAGAGGGGTTCGGGCGCCTGCGAGAGCTCGGGGGCAGGGACTCGAACCCCGAATAACAGTACCAGAAACTGTTGTGTTGCCGATTACACCACCCCCGAAGGGCGGCGCCAGCCTAGCCCCCGTCAGCCTGCGACTCGCGCACGCGGCTGGAGATCCCGGCGGTTCGGCGGAACCCCACGATCCGTGCTGCCGCCACGAACACCGTCTCCTTGGCGTAGCGGCCGGCGTGGGCTGTCTCCCGGGTGGCCGGCGTGGGCGACACCGACGCGTCGAGGCCCACCTCCTCGGCGATGCCCTCGATCCGGGCGGCGTGGTAGGCGTCGGAGACGAGCACCACCCGCCGCAGGTTCCGCCGCTTCAGGAACGACGCGGCGTCGGCCAGGCTCTGGAAGCTCGAGCGGCCGTTCACCTCGCGCAGGATCTTCCCATCGGGCACGCCCTGGGCCCGCAGGTAGGTGGCGGAGGCGGTCGCCTCGGTGAAGCGGTCGCCGGGCTGCTTACCGCCGGTGACCACGACGCTGGCCGCGACGTCGTTGCGCCACAGCTCGACCACGTGGTCGAGGCGGGCCTTGAGCGCCGGTGACGGCCGGCCGTCGTATTGGGCGGCGCCCAGGACCACGATGGCCTGGGCCGGCCGGGACCCGTCGTGGTGGGCGGCCCGCCAGACCGTGGCGAAGGTGGCGGCCAGGTAAGCGATCGGCATCGCGACGAGGAGGAGGAGCCCCCACCGCAGGCCGCGCCGGCCACGGCTCATGCCGTGGCGAGCGGCACCCGTTGGAGCGCCGTCCGCACCCGACGGACCGCCTCGTCCCGACCCAGCACGACGGCCGACTCGAACAGCGGCGGCCCCACCGACCGGCCCGTCAGGGCGACCCGGACCGGCGCCTGGGCCTTCTTCAGGTTGAGGCCGGCGGCCGCGCCGGCGTCGAGGACGACCGCCTTCACGCTCTCGGGGTCCCACCCGCCCCCCGCCCAGCCCTCGGCCACCGCCGCCAGCAGCTCGGAGGTGGTCCCGGCCGTCTGGCGCAGCGCCTTCTCCCAGGAGGCGTCGTCCCACGCCGGCTCGTCGAGGTAGAGGAAGTCGACCATGGGCGAAACGTCGTCGAGGCGGACGATGCGGGTCTGGACCTCGGGCAGCAGGACCCGGATCCGCTCGGGGTCCCAGTCGCCGAGGAAGGGTCGCACCCGCTCGAGCAGGTCGTCGGCGGGCAGCTCTCGGATGGCGTCACCGTTGAAGGCGTCCAGCTTCCTCAGGTCGAAGAAGGCGGAGGAGGGGACGACGTCGGCCAGGGAGAACTCCTTGACCACCTCGTCGACGCGGAAGCGCTCCCGGCCGTCGGCCGGTGACCACCCCAGGAGCGTCAGGAAGTTGCCCATGACCTCCGGCAGGTAGCCCTCGTCGCGGAACTGCTCGAGGGCCACCTTGTCGCGCCGCTTGCTCAGCTTCTGGCGCTTCTCGTTGACGATCAGCGGCAGGTGGGCGAACACCGGCAGCGGCGCCGCCGGGGCGATGGCCGCCCACAGCAGCTGGTACTTCGGCGTGTTCGACAGGTGGTCCTCACCCCGCACCACGTGGGTGATGGCCATGTCGAGGTCGTCGACGACGTTGGCCAGGAGGAAGAGGGGGTCGCCGGTGCCCTTCAGCAGGCCGAAGTCCTCGAGGACGGCGTTGGGGAAGGAGGGCTCGCCCCGGATCAGGTCGACGACCGTGGTGGCGCCTTCGTCAGGCGAGCGGAAGCGCAGGGCCCGCCCGGCGGCCCGCTCGAGGCCGCGGTCCCGGTCGCGGCCGTCGTAGCGCTCGGGCTTGCCGTCCGGGGCCAGCGGCATGGGGTCGGACCAGTAGGCCAGCCCTGCGTCGGCGAGAGACAGGGCGGCCTCGACGTGGCGCTCCCGCCGCTCCGACTGGAAGAAGGGACCCTCGTCCCAGTCGAGGCCCAGCCACTCCATCGACCGCTGGATCCCGTCGACCGCCTCGAGGAGGTTGCGGCCCACGTCGGTGTCCTCGATGCGGAGGACGAAGGTGCCGCCGGTGCGGCGCGCCTCGAGCCAGTTGAACAGCGCCGTGCGGGCCGTTCCCACGTGGAACAGCCCGGTTGGCGACGGCGCGATGCGCAGGCGGGGGGCGGCCATCTCGCCGCCGAGGCTAGTGGTGCGACCCGCCGGCTCCCGGGGACATGGGACCCAACGCGGGCGGCAGGACGAGGAGGCTCCGCCAGCTCGGCAGGCGCTCCCGCACCTGGGCGGGGGTGAGGCGCAGGGTGGCCTCGGGCACGGCGTCGGCGATGTCACGCTGGTCCCAGTACTGGGTGCTGCAGGCGTTGAACAGGGGGCGCCGAGCCTCGATCAGGTCGGGAGGAGCGCCGCCGAGGAACCCCCACAGCGTGAAGGCCAGCTCGAAGTCGTAGATCACCGGGGCCCGGCCGAAGATGGTGGCCCGCTTCGTCCCGACGCCGAAGCAGCCGGCGACGGCGTCCTCGGCGCTGATCCCCTCGGTGACCTGCAGCCGGTCGGCGAAGCGGCGGGCCAGCTTCAGGCCGAAGCCCGTGTCGGGACCGGTGGCTCCCAGGCGGGTCCCGGCGGGGCGGGACGGGCCCAGGCTGTCGGCGGGCCGGTCGGCCCGCCACGAGTGGGGCGGCGGCAGCCGGTCGTCCCTGCGCACTCGATCGGCGGGGATGATCGGGACGTACTCGGGTTGGGCCACCGGGCGGAGTCTGCCACCGCACACCCTGGCAGCGGCGAGATCAAGGCTCAGGCGGGCACGAGCTGGTCGTCGACCGTGAGCCGCAGCCGCGCCGACTTGCAGGGGGGGCCGCAACGCTTGCCGTTCGGCCACGACTTGCGCAGCTCTGTCCTGGTGCGGGCCACCTCGTCCCCCCCGCCGGCAACCCGGACCACGACGTGGACCGTGTCACGTTCCGTGCCGGCCCAGATCTCCAGCGAGTTCCCGCGGGTTGTCGAGCAGTTCGGGCCGACACAGGCTTCGAGCGGGCGCTCGCCCGGCTGATCGACGACGACCTCGACCATCCGGCCGCAGCCGATCAGCGTGCATCGCTTGTCTCCCCAGAAGTCGAAACTGGCGACGGCCAGCACCAGGGCGGCAGCGGCCAGCACCGCAGCTGCGGCCGTCAGCCGCCAGTAGCTCACCGCCTAGGTGAGTGAGCAGAAAGTCGGCGACGCCTGGACCGGCGCCGGAACGGGTGCAAACGGCCGCTGCCCTGCGGGAGCGAGGTTCCAGGGCCTCCTGGGCGATCCTCGGCGGAGCGTTCTCGGCGGGCTCGTCGCCGCCATCAAATTCGGCCTTTCCGGCTCGGTCACCTAGGCGTCCGGCGCCGGGGAGACGAGGGCGTAGGTGAGCGAGTCGACCAGCGCCTGCCACGAGGCGGTGATGACGTTCTCGCCGACGCCGATCGTGGTCCACGACCGGTCGCCGTCGGTGGAGTCGATCAGGACCCGGGTGATGGCGGCCGTACCCGCCGCGGTGTCGAGGACCCGCACCTTGTAGTCGGTGAGGTGGACCCGCTCGAGCTGGGGGTAGCGGGTCCGGAGGGCCTTGCGGAGGGCGGCATCGAGGGCGTTGACGGGCCCGTTGCCCTCGCCGGTCTCCACCACCCGCTCGCCGTCGACCCGCAGCTTCACGGTGGCCTCGGCCGAGGTGCCGTCGACGAAGGTGCGGTACGACTCGACCTCGAAGTAGGCGGGGACGAGGTCGGCTGCTCGGCGGATGAGGAGCTCGAGCGAGCCGTCGGCCACCTCGAAGTGGTACCCCTGGTTCTCCAGCGTCTTCAGCTGGTCGAGCACGGTGAGCACCACGGAACCGTCCGGCTCGAGGCCCAGCTCGTTCATCTTGATGACGAGGGTCTGGCGGCCGGCCAGCTCGCTGACGACGAAGCGGGTGCCGTTGCCCACCTTCTCCGGGTCGACGTGCTCGTAGGCGTCGGGGCGGCGGGCGATGGCCGAGACGTGCAGGCCGGCCTTGTGGGCGAAGGCGGACTGGCCGACGTAGGGCGCCTGGGGGTCGGGGGCCTGGTTCACCAGCTCGGCGATGTGGTGGCTGACCGAGGTGAGCAGCTCCAGTCGCTCGGGGGGGATCGTCTCGACGCCGAGCTTGAGGGACAGGTTGGGGATGACCGTCGACAGGTTCGTGTTGCCCGTCCGCTCGCCCAGGCCGTTGATGCAGCCCTGCACCTGGGCGGCGCCGGCCTGCACGGCGGCGATGGCGTTGGCCACGGCGCAGCCGGTGTCGTCGTGGCAGTGGATGCCGAGCGGCACCCCCACCTCGCGGTGCACGGCGCTGACGATCTCGAAGACCTCGTGGGGCAGGGCGCCGCCGTTGGTGTCGCACAGCACCAGCCGCTCGGCGCCGGCGGCCTCGGCGGCCTGGATGACCCGCAGCGAGAAGGCGGGGTTGCGCTTGTAGCCGTCGAAGAAGTGCTCGGCGTCGAGGAAGACCCGCAGCCCGTGCGAGCGCAGGAAGGCGACCGAGTCCTCGACCATGCGCACGCCCTCGTCGAGGGTGGTGCGCAGCGCCTCGGTCACGTGGTAGTCCCAGGACTTGCCGACGAGGCAGACGGTGGTGACGTTCGCCTTCAACAGGTCGGCCAGCACCTGGTCCTCCTCGGCCTGGGCGCCGGCCCGGCGGGTGGAGCCAAAGGCGACCAGCGTCGACGTGGAGAGCTCGAGCTCGGCCGGGGCCCGCCGGAACAGCTCTTCGTCCTTGGGGTTGGCGCCGGGCCAGCCCCCCTCGATGTAGTGCACGCCGAGGTGGTCGAGCTGGCGGGCCACCTTCAGCTTGTCCTCGACCGACAGCGACACGCCCTCGCGCTGCAGCCCGTCGCGCAGGGTGGTGTCGAAGATCTCGACGCGCTCAGGCCACATGTTCGTTCCACTCCTTGTACTGGTCGAGCTGGCCCCGCACGGCCTTGCCGTAGGTCTCCTGGATGGCCTTGGTGATGGGTCCCGGATCACCGATCTCGCGGTCGTCGACGCTGCGCACCGGGACGACCTCGGCGGCCGTGCCGGACAGGAACGCCTCGTCGGCGGTGTAGAGGTCGCTGCGCAGCACGTGGCCGACCTCGTAGGGGACGCCGAGGTCGGTGGCGATGGTGCGCACGCAGTCCTGGGTGATGCCCTCGAGGGCACCAGCCGAGGTGGGCGGGGTCACGATCGTGCCGCCCCTGACCACGAACAGGTTCTCGCCGGTGCATTCGGACACGTAGCCCTGGGGGCTGAGGATGATGGCCTCGTCGTAGCCCGACTTGATGGCCTCGATCTTGGCCAGCGAGCTGTTGACGTAGTGGCCGACGCCCTTGGCCGCCGGGGGCATGGCGTTGGGGTCGTGGCGCTGCCAGCTGCTGATCTTCATGCGGACACCGGTGGCCATGCCCTCGTCACCCAGGTAGGCCCCCCAGGGCCAGCAGGCGATGGCCGTGCTCACGGTGCATGGGAGCGTGTTGAGGCCCATCTCGCCGTAGCCGAGGTAGGCGATCGGGCGGATGTAGCAGGACGACAGGCCGCTGGCCCGGACGACGTCCTTGGTGGCGTCGACCAGCTGCTCGACCGTCCAGGGGATGTCGATCATCAGGATCTTGGCCGAGCGGTGGAGCCGCTCCATGTGGGGGGTGAGCCGGAACACCGCCGGGCCGGAGGCGGTGGCGTAGGCCCGCACGCCCTCGAACACGCCGGTGCCGTAGTGGAGGGTGTGGGTGAGCACGTGGATCTTGGCGTCGGCCCAGTCGACGAGCTCGCCGTCCATCCAGATCTTCTCGGTCGGGGTGATCGCCACCTGGCGCTCCTTGGCTGTGGTCGAGGCTGTGCGGGGGGAATCGTTTGGGGGGAACGGTGGGGGAAACAAAAAAGCCGCCCGGGAGGGGCGGCGGAAGAGCAGGGCGACCGGCGGGCCGGTCGGTGCTCTAGACGATGATGATTACGACGGCGGCTGCGGGCAACACGGGCCCCAGGTTGCCAGCCGGTCGCCCCCAGCGCAACCGGATGACCGCTACAGACGTGCGATCACGGCGTCGGCCACCTCGGTGGTGGTGCCGGTGGCGCCGGCGCCGACCACGGCGGCGACGGCGGCCGTGATCTTGGCGGCCGGCCCTGACTCCCCGATCCAGTCGAGCAGCAGGGCGGCCGAGCTGATGGCCGCCAGGGGGTTGGCCCGCCCGGTGCCGACGATGTCGGGAGCCGAGCCGTGAACCGGCTCGAACAGCGACGGGCCGGTGCGGGCCGGGTTGAGGTTGGCGCTGGCCGCCAGGCCGATGCCACCGGAGACCGCCCCGGCCAGGTCGGTGAGGATGTCGCCGAAGAGGTTGTCGGTGACGACGACGTCGTAGCGCTCCGGCCGCTCGACCAGGTGGATGCAGGCCGCGTCGATGTGGTCGTAGCCGGTCCCCACGTCGGGGTGCTGGGCGGCCACCACGTCGAAGGTCCGCTGCCACAGGTCGCCCGAGAAGGTGAGGACGTTGGTCTTGTGCACCAGCGTGACGTGCTTGCGCTCGCGGCTGCGGGCCAGCTCGAAGGCGAACCGCACGCACCGCTCGACCCCCATGCGCGTGTTGACCGACCCCTGGGTGGCCACCTCGAACGGCGTGCCCTTGCGCAGGAACCCGCCCTCGCCGGCGTAGGTCCCCTCGGTGTTCTCGCGGATGACCACGCAGTCGAGGCGACCACCCGAGAACGGCCGCAGGTTGACGTAGAGGTCGAGGCCGAAGCGGGCCTTCAGCAGCAGACCACGCTCGAGCACGCCGGGCGGCACCTCGGGCGTGCCGATGGCCCCGAGGTAGATGGCGTCGTAGGTGCGCAGCTCGTCGAGCACCGCATCGGGCAGCACCTCGCCGGTGCTCAGGTAGCGGCGGCCGCCGAGGTCGTAGGAGGTGGTCTCGAGCGCCACCCCGGTGGCGGCCACGACCCGGAGGCCCTGGGCGATCACCTCGGGCCCGATGCCGTCGCCTTCGATGATCGCTACCCGGTGACCCATGCGGCGGATGGTGGCGGCCTCCCCCCTCCAACGTCAAGGTGGCGGGAGGTGGCGCTTCAGCCCCGCAGCAGTGCGAGGAGGGGGTCGAGCAGGCTGGGGCCGCAGAGGAGGGCGTCGCCGGTGTGCAGCGATCCGGAGCCGTCGAGGGTGGTGAAGCACCCGCCCGCCTCGGCCATGAGGACCGGGGCGGGGGCCACGTCCCAGGGGTGGACGCGGGCGTCGAAGAAGGCGTCGACCCGGCCGGTGGCGGCCAGGGCCAGGCCGTAGGCGTTGCCCCACGTGCGCACCTTGACGCCGGCGGCGGTGAGACGGTCGAAGGTGCCGGCGGCCCAGTGCTCGATCCCGCTGGTGGCGAGCACCGCGCCGGCCAGCTCCTCCCGATCGGAGGCCGCGGCGATCTGGTCGCCCCACCAGCAGCCGAGGCCGCGACCGGCCCAGACGACCTCGGCCGCCCAGGGGCAGGCGGCGATCCCGAGGAGCGGGCCGTGCCCGTCCTCGCACGCCACCAGCACGCCCCAGGTGACGACCCCCCGGCTGAACGGGTCGGTGCCGTCGATGGGGTCGAGGATCCAGCGGCGGCCGGTCCCGACCAGCTCGTCCTCCTCCTCGCCCAGCACGCCGTCGTCCGGGAACGACACGGCGATGCCGCACCGCAGCGAGCGCTCGACGTCCCGGTCGAAGCTGGTGACGGCGGTGCCGTCGGCCTTGTGCTCGATGGTGAGATCGAGGCTGCGGAACCCGGCCATGGCCAGTTCGGCGGCTTGGTGGGTGAGGGTGCGGGCCCTCTCCATCAGCGCCCGGTCGCAGGCCGGCGGGCGGGGATCGGGCACTCGGCCGAGCCTACGCTTGACGTTCATGCCCATCCCCCTGTCGCCCGAGGCGCACGCCCGGCTGAAGGCCGAGCTCGAGGACCTCGTCGTCCGGGGACGGGTCGAGATCGCCAACCGCATCGAGGAGGCTCGGGCCCTGGGCGACCTCAAGGAGAACGGCGAGTACCACGCGGCCAAGGAGGAGCAGGGCAAGCGGGAGCTGCGGATCCGCCAGCTGAAGGGCATGCTCGGCGACGCCACCATCGTCGAGGCCGGGCCCGTCGACGGGACCGTGCGGGTGGGGGCCACCGTCACCGTCGACTTCGGAGACGGCGACACCGAGCGCTACCTCGTGGGCAGCATCGAGGAGACCAAGGAGGGCGCCGAGATCGTCTCTCCGGACGCCCCGCTCGGCCAGGCCTTGCTCGGTCGCTCGGTCGGCGATGAGGTCGCCTACGAGGTCAACGGCCGGACCCTGGCGGTCAAGCTCGTCGGCATCGAGTAGGGCGTGACCCTCGGAGGGGGAGCGGGCCTGCCGCTGCGCGAGCGGCTGGTGGTGGCCGACGGCCGCAGCGCCGCCCTGGTCGGTTCGGACGGCTCCGTCGACTGGTGGTGCCCCGAGCGGCTGGACGGGCCCCCGCTGCTGTGGCGGCTGCTCGATCCCGACGGCGCCGCCCTTCGGGTGGGGCCGGTCGGCCCCAGCCACGGCCGGCTCGCCTACGACGGTTCCACATTGCTGACCCGTACGGTGCAGGACGCCGTCACCGGGGCCGTCGAGGTGGTGGACGTGCTGGACGGCGCCCTGCTGCGCTTCGTCACGGTGCTGAAGGGCGAGGTCGACCTCGAGGTCGTGCTGGCCCCGGGGCGGGGCTGGCGGCGCTCGACTCGGTTCGACCCCTTCGACGGGGGCGTCGCCTTCGACCGGTGGGTCCTGCGGGCTCCCGGTCTCACCTTCAGCCGATCCGCTGAGGGGGCCAGGGCCACCGCCCGGCTGGGCAGCGGCGATCGGGTCGTCGTCAGCGTCGACCGCCTCGACGCCCCCGCCATCGTCGAGCGCGACGCCCGCGACCGCCTCGACCGCCAGCGGGAGCGGTGGCGGCGGCTGGCCGGCAGCACGCTGTACGAGGGTCCCGGGGCGGCTGCCGTCCGCCGCTCGGCACTGCTGCTGAGCGCCGTCCCCACCCGTTCGGCCACGACGTCACTGACCTCGCCGGGCCGCGAGGAGCTGGCTGTCGACAGCCGCCACACCTTCTTCAGCGACGCCTGCGCCGCCTACCACCTGCTCGGCGACCTGGGCCACCACGACGCCGCCGCCGACGCCCTGACCTGGCTGGGACGGGTGGTGGCCCGCGGCTGGCCGGTGCCGTCGGCCTCGACTCTCGACGGCGAGCCGGGCGCGGTGGCCGAGGAGCGCGAGGGCCTGGCCGGCTGGCAGCGGGCGCCGGTGCGGGTGGGCATCCGGTCCGAGCGGCCCGCCGCCGACCTCGACCTGACCGGCGCCCTGGCCACGGTGGTCGAGCCCCTCGCCGCCTCTCGGTGGGCGGCCCTGGTGAAGGTGGCCGATGGGGTCTCGGACTCGACGCCCTCGTCGCTGGTGGAGCAGGTGCGGTGCTGGGCCCTACTCGACGAGGCGGACCGGGTGGGCCGGGCCCGCAACCCGCTGGACCTCGACGCCGCCGGCTGGCACGCCGCCGCCGCCCCCCTGCGGCGGGGCGTCGAGGCGGGGCTCAACCAGGGCCCCGGCTCGGTCGGCAGCGACCCTCGGCTGCTGCGCCTCACCTGGCAGGGCCCGCTCCCCGGCAGCCACCCGCTGGTGGCGGCAGCCGTCGACCACGTGCTGGAGCGGCGGGGCGAGTGGCCCTTCGTGCACACCCGGGAGGGCGCCTCGTTGGCCGTGTCGTTCTGGGCGGTGCGGGCCGAGGCGGTGCTCGCGCGATGGGAGGCTGCCCACGAGCGCTTCGAACGCCTCCTGGCCTGGGTCGGCCCGGCCGCCCTCCTGCCCCGGATCGCCGAGCCGGCCAGCGACCGCTTCGCCGGCGACCTCCCCGACGCCACCGCCGAGCTCGCCCTCGTGGCCGCAGCCCGCACGTTGGCCGTCGGCCCCCGCTGAACGTCTGCGTACGACGGGAGAGGTCGTACGGTCGTCGCGGTGGAACCTCCCGTGTTCGGTCTCGCGCCCGGTCGGGAGGTGGTCCTGCCGGGACGGGGGACGACGTGGGTGCGGGACCTGGCCGGGCCCACGCCGGACGCTCCGGCCGTCCTCCTCCTCCACGGCTGGACGGTGACGGCCGACGTCAACTGGTCCACCTCCTACCGGGCGCTCCAACGCCGGTTCCGGGTGCTGGCCATGGACCACCGGGGCCACGGGCGGGGCATCCGGTCGCGGCGCCCCTTCCGCCTCGAGGACTGCGCCGACGACGCCGCCGCCCTGTGCCAGGAGCTCGGCGTCGAGCGGATCGTGGCCTGCGGCTACTCGATGGGGGGGCCGGTGGCCCAGCTGCTGTGGCGGCGCCACCGGGACCTGGTCGGCGGGCTGGTGCTCTGCGCCACCGGCCGGCGCTTCGGGTCGGATCGCCAGCGGGCCCGCATCCTCGCCATCAGCCTCCTCGGGGCGTCGGTGGCCAGCCTGGCGGTCACCCCGCTGGTGCGGGCCAAGCTCGTGGGCCGCGTCCTCGACGCCCGCATCGGCGGCGATCCCCGCCTGGCCTGGGCCGGCGAGCAGGTGCGCCGCAACGACCCGGCCGCCGTCCTCCAGGCGGGCGCCGCCCTCGCCAGCTTCGACAGCCGGGCTTGGATCAGCGCCGTCGACGTGCCCACCACCGTGATCGTCACGACCCGCGACCAGGTGGTGGCGCTCTCCCGCCAGCAGCACCTGGCTGCCGCCATCCCCGACGCCCGGGTCGAGGAGGTGCCCGGCACCCACGCGGTGGTCGTCGAGGCGCCCCAGCTGTTCGTCCCCGCCCTCCTCCGAGGCTGCACCCACGCCAGCCGCGGCCTCGCCACGGTCCCCGTCCGCCAGGAGTAGCAACGCGTCGTCTGCATCGACCAAGCTTCCCGCCGGGCGTCACGCCGGGGACGGCCCCGTCGGGCACAGCGGCCGGGCGGTCCGCTCATCCGCCGGCCAGGGCGGCCTCGACGGCGGCGGCGGCGGCGGTCACCGCCCTGGCGTAGCGCCTGCCCGGTTGGCGCGACGTGCGCTCGACGGGGCCCGACACGGACACCGCGGCCACGACAGTCCCATCCACCTGCACGGGGGCGCTGACCGATGCCACCCCCCTCTCCCTTTCCTCGACGCTCTCGGCCCAACCCCGGCGCTGGGCCCTGGGGTGGCGGGAGAGGACCTGGCCGGCCGAGCCGCGGTCGAGCGGGAGGACGGCGCCCACGGGCACGATGGTACGCAGGCTCTGCGACGACTCGACGGCGAGGACGCAGACCCGGTCCCCGTCCCGGGCCACGTACAGCTGGGCGCTCTCGCCGGTCTCCTCGACCAGGCGGTGCAGCGGACCGGCGGCGGCGGCGGCGAGGGTGGGATCACCCATGGTGCCGGCCAGCTGGCCCAGCCGTTCGCCCAGCTCCCAACGCTCGTCGGCCCCCAGGCGGGTGAGCCCGTGGGCCTGGAGGGCGTGGGCCAGCCGGTGGCAGGTGGCCCGGGGCTGGCCGGTGTCGGCCACCAGCTCGCCGAGGGTGCGGCGCCGGCCGTCGGCCAGCACCTCGAGGATGCGAACCGACTTGTCGAGGACCGCAACACCGCTTACGCTTCGTTCCATCAGACGAGAACCTTATCCCATTCTGCGGGATAGGCTCCGAGAGTTCGGGAGGCGCAAGATGGCGCAGACCACGGGGAAGCCGACAGAGCGTGGACAGACGCTGAGCGACAAGGTGTGGGAGCGCCACGTGGTGCACCGGGCCGCCGACGAGCCCGACCTGCTGTACATCGACCTCCACCTCGTGCACGAGGTGACCAGCCCCCAGGCCTTCGAGGGGCTGCGACTGAGCGGCCGCACCGTGCGCCGGCCCGACCTGACGGTGGCCACCGAGGACCACAACGTGCCGACGCTGAACATCGACCAGCCGATCGCCGACCCGATCAGCCGCCAGCAGATCGAGACGCTGCGCGGCAACGCCCAGGAGTTCGGGATCCGCCTTTACCCCATGGGCCACCGCAACCAGGGCATCGTGCACGTCATCGGCCCCGAGCTCGGCCTCACCCAGCCGGGGATGACCATCGTGTGCGGCGACAGCCACACGGCCACCCACGGGGCCTTCGGGGCGCTCGCCTTCGGCATCGGCACCAGCGAGGTCGAGCACGTCCTGGCCACCCAGACCTTGGCCCAGCAGCGGCCCGGCACCCTGGCTGTCACCGTCGACGGCGACCTGCCCGCCGGCGTCACCTCCAAGGACGTCGTCCTCGCCATCGTCGGCCGCCTGGGCACCGGCGGCGGCATCGGCTCGGTCATCGAGTACCGCGGATCGGTGTTCGAGGCCATGAGCATGGAGGGCCGCATGACCGTGTGCAACATGAGCATCGAGGCCGGGGCCCGGGCCGGGATGGTGGCCCCCGACGACACGACCTTCGCCTACCTCGAAGGCCGGCCCCACGCCCCGGCGGGGGCGGCGTGGGAGCGGGCGCTGGACGACTGGCGCTCGCTGCGCACCGACGACGACGCCGCCTTCGACAAGGACGTACACCTCGACGCCGCCGCCCTGGCCCCCCACGTCACCTGGGGCACCAACCCCGGTCAGGTGGTGCGACTGGACAGCACGGTTCCCTCGCCCGACGACGTCCTCGACCCCACCGAGCGGGACACCGTGGCCCGGGCCCTCACCTACATGGGCCTCGAGGCGGGAACCCGGGTGCGGGACATCCCGGTCGACACCGTGTTCATCGGCAGCTGCACGAACAGCCGCATCGAGGACCTGCGGGCCGCGGCCGCCGTCCTCGATGGCCGCCGGGTGCAGCCGGGCATGCGGGTGCTGGTCGTGCCCGGCTCGGGCCTGGTCAAGGAGCAGGCCGTGGCCGAGGGCCTCGACCGGGTCTTCGTGGCCGCCGGCGCCGAGTGGCGGGAACCGGGCTGCTCGATGTGCCTGGCCATGAACCCCGACAAGCTCGCCCCCGGC
>Ga0183260_10003318_pt1 | contig 13010 bp, 12 predicted proteins | sample AntDrymUQ4972206_2_FD_129768 | JGI IMG/M metagenome (GOLD analysis project Ga0183260, IMG submission 129768) | Polar desert sand microbial communities from Dry Valleys, Antarctica - metaG UQ497 (22.06) (version 2) (version 2) | ecosystem: Environmental > Terrestrial > Soil > Desert | place...
ACGAGCGCGGTGTTATTGCGGCCGCCGCGATGGACCAGCGTGGATCGCTGAAGAAGGCGCTCGCCAAGGAAAAGGGCGGCGACATCGGCGACAAGGACATGGAAGAGTTCAAGATCCATGTCACCGAGGTCCTGACGCGCCATGCCACCGCCATCCTGCTGGACCCCGAGTGGGGTATCCCGGCGAGCAAGCGACGGTCGAACAACGCCGGCCTGCTGATGGCGTATGAGAAGACTGGTTACGACGCGAACACGCCCGGCCGCCTGCCGGACCTGCTCGACGTCTGGTCCGTGCGCCGGCTCAAGGAAGCCGGGGCCGACTGTCTCAAGATCCTGCTGTACTACACTCCCTTCGACCCGGCGCACATCAACGAACACAAGCACGCATGGGTCGAGCGCATCGGCGATGAGTGCCGCGCCAACGACATCCCTTTCTTCCTCGAGTTCATCGGCTACGAAGAGGGCCTGGACGAAAAGGGCGTCGAGTACGCCAGGCGCAAGCCGGAGATCGTCACCAAGACGATGCAGGAGTTTACGAAGGACCGGTACGGGGTGGACGTCATGAAGGTCGAAGTGCCGATCAACATGAAGTTCGTCGAAGGCGCGAAGATCTTCGGCGGCGAGAAGGCCTACTCGAAGCAGGAAGCGATGGATCACTTCCGCCGCTCCGCCGATGTCGCGACGAAACCCTTTATTTACCTCTCGGCGGGCGTCAGCAATGCGGAGTTCACCGAGGCGCTGGAGCTGGCCTGCGAGGCAGGCACGCGCTTCTCTGGTGTGCTGTGCGGACGCGCTACGTGGAAGGAAGGCATCCCGGTGTTCGGCAAGCAGGGCGCCGAGGCGTTCCGCACATGGCTCGAGGGTGAAGGGGTGGTCAACATCAAGAATGTGAACGCACGCCTCGAGGCCGCGCATCCCTGGTTCGAGTTCTACGGCGCGAAGAGCCCCGACGAACTCGCGTAGCGTCAGACACGGACGGGCAGTTGGACGACGGCGGCTGGTGCTTCACCGGCCGCCGTTTTTACGTGCAGCGGCGTTCCTGGCTGGACGAAGTCGCGGTGAACGTACGCCAGCGCAAGCCGCTTGCCGAGCGCCGGCGAGTCGGCGGCACTTGTGATTCGGCCGACTTCACGCTCGCCGTTCAGCACGGGATCGCCTGGCTGTGCCAAGCCCTCAACGGTCAGGCCAACCAGCTTCCTCGCGACTCGCCCGTCGCCACGGTGCAGGACGCGAATGATGACTTCCTGTCCGACATAGCAGCCCTTCGTCAGGCTGATCGCGCGATCCTCGATCCCGGCTTCGAGCGGGATGGTCGTCGTATCCATGTCCACCAGGAAGCGCGGAATGCCTGCTTCGATCCGGGTGACGTCCGCCGTGTCGCGGTCGACGAGAACCGCGCCCGCAGCTGTGAGCGCTTCCACCAGCCCGGCGGATTCCGCGGACGGCACGACCAGGTCAAATCCCTCTATGCCGACATCGCTGCTCTGAAGTTCATACAGGAGCACTAAGCCCTGCGCCTTCACGCTCGCCAGGATCCGGGCTGCCTTCGGACCGTAGAGACCAACCTGCGCGGTCGTGGCGGTGACATCCTGGACGGCGACGTCCTCGGTGATGACGAACATGTCGAGATGCGCGCGGACGGTCTCGGTGACACCAGCTTCCAGGTCGAGCAGGACGGCATCGCCAAGCTCGAAGACGCGCATGTCGGAGATCATCCGGCCCTGTGCCGTGAGCAGGGTGGCGTAACAGCCCGTCCCCGGCGTAAGCGCGGCGATGTCGTTCGAAAGTAACCCCTGCAGGTAGGATCGTCGATCCCCGCCGGTGAGCAGCAGGCGGCCACGGTCCGTGCGGGGGAGCACGCCAGCGGAGTGGTGCAGGGCGCGGTACTGGTCGAGTGAAAACATGTGCGGCGCTGGTATCCTCAATACATGCGTTACATCCGCAATTGTACTGCCGCCCTGCTGGGCGCCGCCGTAACGTTGACTGCGCTCGCCGCCTCACCGGCCTTCGCGCAGGACGCGTCCGCGAAGAAGGAGCCTGCGGCGGAGTTCCTGGTGTTCTTCGGTGGCAAGCAGGTCGGCCGGGAGCAGGTGACCGTGTCGCGCTCGGGGGTCGGCTGGATCATCGCCGGCACCGGCAAACTCGGTGCGCCGGTGGACATCACCACCAATCAGTTCGAGGCGAAATACTCGGCGGACTGGCAACCGCTGGAACTGCGCATCGACGCCGTCATGGGTGGCAAGCCGCTCCGGCTGTCGACATCTTTCGGCCTGACGACGGCTGTGAACGAGATCACGCAGGGCGGCACGACCAACTCGAAGACCGACCAGGTCTCCGCACGATCACTGATCCTGCCGAACAACTTCTTCGGCGCGTACGAGGCACTCGCCGCGAGGCTGGCAACGGTCAAGGAGGGCGCCGATCTGCCCGCCTACATCGCACCGTCGGCCGAGGTCAGGATTGCGGTCAAGTCGATCACCGACGAGCAGGCCAAGTCGCCGAGCGGAACACTCGCGTTGCGCCGATTCGAAGTGATCATCCAGAACCCGGGCGGACCACTACCGGCGTCGGTAACGATCCATGGATCTCGCCTCGCGCGTCTCGAGATCCCCGGGGCCGGCCTCTCCGTGCTGCGCGCTGACCTCGCCACGGTTTCATCTCGTCCAGAGATCTCGCGAAATCCTACGGACACGGACGTCACGATCCCGGCGCTCGGCTTCAACCTGGCCGGGACGATTACCACGCCGCCGCAGGTAGCAGGACCGCTGCGTCACCCGGCCATCATCCTCATTGCCGGTTCGGGCCGGGTGGACCGCGACGCCCGCGTCGCCGGCATTCCGATCTTCACCCAGCTGGCCGGCGGGCTCGCGGATCGCGGTTACCTGGTGCTCCGCTACGACAAACGCGGCGTCGGCCAGAGTGGTGGACGCGATGAGAGCGCTACGATCCAGGACTATGCCGACGATGTGCTCTCCGCTGTGAAGTGGTTGAGGAAGCGCGACGATGTGGACGGTCAGCGGATCGCGCTTGCCGGTCATAGCGAGGGTGGTGCGGTGGCGATGATCGCGGCGTCGAAGGAGAGCGACGACATCGACGCCATCGTGCTGGTTGCCGCGCCCGGGACGCGCGGCGCCGAACTGATCCTCGAACAGCAGCGTCACGGCCTCGAAGCCCTCGAGGTGAGTGAAGCCGAGCGCAAGGCAAAGACTGACATCCAGGAACGCATCCAGACCGCGGTCATCAGCGGGGTTGGCTGGGAAGGCCTGCCGCCCGAATACCGGAAGGCCGCCGATACTCCGTGGTTCCGCAGTCTCCTTCAGTACGATCCGGCGTCTGTCATGAATCGAGTGGAGCAGCCGGTGCTCATCGTCCAGGGCGACCTTGACAAGCAAGTGTTCCCGCACCACGCCGACAAACTCGCGGCGCTGGCCCGCGCCCGGGACCGGAACGTTCCCGTGGACGTCCTGCATCTCCCGGGTGTCAACCATCTGCTGGTCCCCGCGACCACCGGTGAGGTCGGTGAATACGCAACACTCACCGACAAGAAGGTCGCGCCCCAAATCGCGACGAAGATCGCCGAATTCCTGAAGCGCTAACCAACGCCTCAACGCCAACGGGTTGCCGACACGATGTGGATTCTGAAGACTGCAGCGGGAGCGGATCCTGCCTTGACCTTCCGCCTACTTCCCGGAAGCGTGCGCACCGCTGGGCGTGCGCCCGGCGCCAACTTCATCGTCGATGCGACGCTGGTTTCCCGCGTCCACTGCCGCCTGACCGCCGGCGCGTCGGAGATCGAGATCGTCGACCTCGACAGCACGAACGGCACGTTTCTCAACGGCGAACGGGTCGACAGGAGGGCGGTGGCCCGGAGCGGTGACCGGATCGGGATCGGCCGGGTGGAACTGATCGTCAGCGAAGGAACGGGTTCGAACGACGCTCCTGACCAATCGTCGTAGGCTCGCCGTGGCCTGAATACACCGGCGTCCCGTCAGGAAAGCTGAAAAGGACGCCCCGGATCGACTCCAAGAGCGTCTCCATGTCGCCGCCGGGAAGATCGGTCCGTCCGATCGATCCGGCGAACAACGTGTCGCCAACGATGAGGATGCGGCGTTCCGTCGGTCCCTCAGTCCGCGGATCTCCATTCACCGCGAGGCAGACGCCGCCAGGGCAGTGTCCCGGCGTGTGATGGATCGCAATCTCGTACTCGCCGAATCTCAGCCTCTGGTCGGGCTCATAGAAATGGTCGATGGCCGGCTGCGGATCGACCTTGAAGCCGAACATCAGCCCCTGCTGGACGACCGCTTCGTAGAGGAAGTTGTCGTCCTGATGCAGCCACACGGGGACGCCGAGGGCCTGTTTGGCCCGTGCGACACCGGTCACGTGATCGAGATGGGCGTGGGTCAACACGATCGCCACCGGCTTCAGCGCGTGTTTTTCCACCGCCTGGAGCAGCAGCTCCACATCGTCCCCCGGATCGATGACGACCCCCTTGCGAGTGACCTCGCAGCCGAGGACGAATCCGTTTTTCATAAAGGGGGGAACGGCGCGTGTTTCGAAGATCATGAGCTGGTCTGATCCCCATTCTCGCATTCAGGTGTGAGATGACTGATACCAATTATCGCGAAGCAAAACGGGTCCACACGAGCGTCCTGGCGGCTGCCGAGAAGCGGCTCCTCATCTGGATCGCAGAGCGCCTGCCCGGCTGGGTGAACTCCGACCACCTGACGGTTCTGGCCGGGCTGGCGATGGCGGTTGCAGGGATCTGCTACTGGATCGGCCCCGGCTCCCCGCTCGCCATGGCGACTGCGGTCCTCATGCTCGGGCTCAACTGGTTCGGCGACAGCCTCGACGGCACGCTGGCGCGAGTGAGGCACCATGAACGGCCGCGCTATGGCTTTTATGTCGATCATGTGCTGGACGTCATCGGCATCCTCTTCCTGCTGGCGGGTTTCGCTTTGGGCGGGTTCATGACTCCGGTCGTTGCGGCTGGATTTCTGGTGGCGTATTACCTGCTGATGGTCGAGATCGCACTGGCGACCCATACCGTAGGAACGTTCCGGATCTCCTTCTGGAAGTTCGGTCCAACGGAACTTCGCATCCTGCTGATCATCGGAACGCTGCAGATCCTGCGTTCGCCATTCGTGACAATCGCCGGCGAGCGGATGCTGCTGTTCGATGTGAGCGGAGTGTTCGCGTCCGCGATTCTCGGCGCCACCTTCATCGCATCAGCTGTAAGAAACGGACGGCTGCTGTTTAAGCTCGAACCGCTCCCAGGGAAGAAACGGACAGCGAAGAATGACGAGCCGGACCCGGAGTTCGCAATTAAGATGAACGCATGATCCTGGTGGCCGTCGATGACCTCATGTTCTCCTCAAAGATCCGCGCAACCGCCAAGGGAGTGGGCGCGGAGATCAGCTTCGCGCGAACGCCCCCGGAAATCTTGTCGAAGGCGCGCGAGCTGAAGCCGTCGCTGATCATCTTCGACATCAACAGCGCAAAGGCCGACGCGGTGAACACGGTAGCGGCGCTGAAGGCGGATCCCGAACTGCAGGGGATCCCGACGACCGGCTTCGTCTCTCATGTCGACACCCGAATGATCACGGCGGCGCGCGAAGCGGGCATGGACGACGTCATGGCAAGAAGCGCCTTCGCGGCGAACCTGCCTGAGATCCTGACGGCCGCCGGAGGGGCGCGCTGACACTCGCGGAGATCCAGGCTGCAGCAGCGCGGCTCGACGGTCGGGTGCTGCGCACGCCCTTGCGGTATTCACCCTGGCTCTCCAAGGCTGCGGGTGGCGAGGTGTTCCTCAAGCTCGAAACACTTCAGCCGACCAACTCCTACAAGATCCGCGGCGCGACGAACGCCGTGATGAAACTCGCTGCCGCGTCAGGGAACCACCCGCCGTCCATCGTCACTGCATCAGCGGGGAATCACGGGCGCGCGATGGCGCACGCGGCGGCGGCGGCCGGGTTGCACCTCACGGTTTACGCTCCAGAGAACGCGCCGAAGACGAAGCTCGACGCCATCCGCGGGGCGGGGGCGGAGTTGCGGCTGTGCCGCGACTACGACGAAGCCGAGCGACGCGCCAAGGAACATGGCGCGCGAGGCATCGGAGTCTTCATCTCTCCTTACGCGCATCCGGACGTGATTGCCGGTGCCGGGACCGTGGCGATGGAGATCCTGTCGGAACTCCCACAACTGGACACCATCGTTGCGTCCGTCGGCGGCGGCGGGTTGATCAGCGGTGCGGCAATCGCAGCCGAAGGGCGCGCCGAAGTCTCAGGGGTAGAGGTCGAAGCGTCCACGCCCTTCACGTCCAGTCTGAAAGCCGGGCGGATCGTCCAGATCGAAGTCGGGGAGACGCTCGCGGACGGCTTGAGCGGCAATCTCGATCCGGATAGTCCGACCTTCGAGATCGTCCGCGACCGCGTCAAGCAGATTGCGGTTGTTTCGGAGGACGATCTGCGGCGCGCCATCCATGACGTGGCACATCACGAAAAGCTGATCATCGAGGGAGCCACTGCCGCGGCGGTGTCTGCGGTCGCTTACGGCAAGCTGGACGTCCGGGGGAAGAAGGTCGCGGTCGTGCTATCCGGCGCCAACGTGGACCTCGATCGGTGGGCAGCGATCGCGACGAGCTCCTAGGACCTCATCAGCCACCACACAACGGAGACGAGGGCCGCCAGGCCTCCAGCGGCTGCGGCCCACACCGCTGTCGGCGTCTTGTCCGCATCATCGTCCACGGGCAGCAGGAAATCTCCACCGTGCTGATCGGGGCGGAGGTCGAGTCCCGCCGCGACACTCCTCAATTCGGCCGAGAATGAGGCGGCACTCTGAAATCGGCTCTCCACCGGCTTGGCGAGCGCGCGGACCGCAATGGCGTCGAGCTGCGGCGGAAGGTCGGGCACTGACGCCGACGGCCGCGACGGTGTGACCGAAACAACGTTCATGACTGTGTCGGGGACGTTCGGGGCCTTGAACGGGTTACGCCCGGTCAGCATCTCGTAGAGGATCGTGCCGAGCGAAAACAGATCGGCGCGGCCGTCGGTCTCACCGCCGAGCGCCTGCTCGGGCGCCATGTAGCTGGCGATTATTGAATCCTCGTCCGGGAGCGATTCCGGAGCACGGGACGCGGCGCGGCGGACGAGCCCGCCTCGCGTCCATCGCCACATCCCGAAGTCGAGCAGCTTGGCACTCCCCTTCGCGGTGACTCCGATCGTCTCAGGCCGCAGGTCACCGTGAAGGATCCCGGCGGCGTGTCCATCGGCCAGCGCATCCGCGATCTGGATGCAGAGTTCGACGGCGCGGCGCGGGTTGATCGGCCGACCTCCCATCTCCTCGTGCAAGGGCGCGCCGACGGCAAACTCATAGACGAAGTAACAGACGCCCGCTGATTCTGACGCCTCGAACAGGGCGGCGATGTTGGGATGCGAGAGCTTTGCCGCCAGGCGCGCTTCGTCGAACATGGCCATGCGGCGCGTGTCGTCGGCGACGAGGGCCGGGTCCAGCACCTTCAATGCGACCGTTCGTCCCACCTTCGTGTCGCGGGCACGGTAGACCTGGCCGATGGCTTCGCGGCCGATCGGCTCCAGCAGGTTGTAATGTGCGATGGATTGCTCAGGCACCGCCTGAATTATAGTCATCCAACTCTGCCCTCGCTCCGTCTAACGGCCATGCTAATTTTTCATGACGTCAAGATCGCGGTGCGGCGCCTCGCCGCCCGGCCTGGTTACACACTGCTGATCCTCGGCACTCTGGCGCTTGGCATCGGCGCCGCCACTGCGGTCTTCAGCGTCGTCGACCAGACGGTCCTCCGACCTGCGCCGTTCCCCTTCGCGGACCGGCTCGTCGACGTCATGCACATCCACAGCGTCAGGAAGAGCGGCGGCAGCTCGATGACGCCGCAGAAGACGCTCGGGTGGCAGGCGCAGCCGTCGCTCTTCGAGCGGCTCGAGCTGTATGCCCATCAGCAGATGGACGTCACTGGGGGTGCCGAGCCCGAACGGCTGACCGGGCTGAACGTATCGCTGGGGCTCTTCGAGATGCTCGCGGCGCGGCCCCAGGTCGGGCGGTCCTTCTCAGTTGGTGACGGCGCACCAGGCTCCGAACGCGTCGTCCTCATCAGTGATGCGGTCTGGCGCCGCCGCTTCGGGGGCGAAGCCGACGTCCTCGGCCAGCGCATCAAGTTCAACGAGACCGACTACACGATCATCGGAGTGATGCCGCGCCGATTCCGGTTGCTGAGCGAAGAGGAGTCTTTCTGGCTGCCGGTCGACCTCCCGGCTTTTGTCACCGACACCAGGTTCCAGGGTTACGGGCTGGGGCGGCTCGCACCTGGCGTTCGACCGGCGGATGCGCAAAAGCTGGCTGACGTCCTCACCGAACGCATGGATAAAGAGATGCCGATCCCGATGACATGGGGGCTCGGCATCGAACCGAAGATGATCGCGCGCGTCGACCAGACGACAAGAACCGCGCTCTTTGTGCTCCTGGGTGCGGTCGGCTTCGTCCTTCTGATTACGTGCGCCAACGTCGCCAACCTGTTCCTGTCACAGGCGCCGGCCCGGCAGCGTGAGATGGCGGTGCGATCGGCGCTTGGCGCGGGGCGCGCGACGCTGATCCGGTCGGTGCTGGTCGAGAGCATGCTCCTGGCGGTGGTGGGTGGCGCACTGGGCATCCTGTTGGCGGTGTGGGGCGTCGGCGCGATCCTCGCGGCGGCTCCGGCCCGTATGGTTTCGCTCAGCACCACGCCGATCGAGGTGGACGGCCGGGTGCTGGCTGTTGCGTCCGGCCTGACCATCCTTACCGGCTTCATCTTCGGACTGCTGCCGGCGGTCCGCGGCTCGCGCCCGAACCTCGAGACGACGCTGAGGACCGCCGGGGGCTCGGGCACGCGAGGATCGTACGGCCGGATCCCAGGCAGCCTGGTGGTCATCGAGGTCGCGTTTGCCATCATCCTGCTCGTCGGTGCAGCACTGATGACTCGCACGCTCGCCAACTTGAACGCGATCGATGCCGGGTTCGAGCCGCAGGGCCTCATCACCATGCACATCGCGCTGCCGTCGGATCGATATCCGGACATGACGGCGAATGTGGCCTTCTTTGACACGCTGAGCGAAAAGCTGCGCGGCATGCCCGGGATCAAGGGCGCGGCAGTCAGTCAGGGCGCGCCGCCTTCAATCGGAGGGATCTCATTCGGCCGTCCCGAGATCGAAGGACTTGGGACACCCGACGCCAAGACGGTAGTCATCCCGAACGGCTCGGTCGCCGCTTCCTACTTCAACACTCTGGGCATCCCTCTCCTCGCCGGCCGCAACTTCCAGCCGGGCGAGCCTGAAGGCGGGGTCATCATCAGCAAGGCATTCGCGGATAAATATTGGCCGGATGGCAGCGCCGTGGGCCGACGCTTCCGCATGGCACCAACCTGGCCCTGGAACACAGTGGTCGGTGTCGTCGGAAGCGTCCAGGCAAAGGTAGGCGATACGCGGACGACGATCCAGTTCTACCATCCGTATATCGCGCGGCCGCCGAAGCCGGGCACGGCCGCAACACCCGCGTCACCGACCGCCGCGGTCGCAAAGCCGTCCGCCGCCCCGCGCCGGAGCTACGGATACGCGCAAGTGATCGTAGCGGCGGACGACCCGTTGGCGGCGATTCCTCTCATCAAGCAGCAGATCTGGGCCATCGATCCGAACCAGCCCATCGAAAAGGTGGCGCTTGTGGCTGACACCTATGCGGACATGTTCGCCCAGCAGCGGTTCGTGCTGATGCTGATGGGCGCCTTCGCGCTCGTGTCACTGGTGCTGACGGCGGCCGGGATCTTCGGTGTGCTGTCGCAGGCCGTCGCGCAGCGGACGCGGGAGATCGGAATCCGCGTCGCGCTCGGAGCCAGGCCTGCCGACGTGATGAGACTGGTCGTCTCGCGCGGGATGGTGCTCGCCGGCGTTGGTGCCGCCGTCGGGATCGGCGCTGCACTGGCGCTCGTCAGGACGCTGCGGACGCTGCTATATGGCGTCGAGCCCACCGACCCGGCCAGCTTCGCGGCCGTGACGATCCTGCTCCTGGCCGTGGCGCTCATCGCCTGCTGGCTGCCAACACGCGCCGCCATGCGCGTGCATCCCGCGGTCGCCTTACGCAGCGAGTGAGGCGACCGCAACTGCCAACTGCCAAAATCCAAACGAAAGGTTTTAAGTTTTTTTGGTAGTTGGCGTTTGGAAGTTGGCAGTTGGTAGTCGAAGGTCCCTCGCTATTTCTGGGGCGGCTGGGAGGGCCTCAGCTCGATTCGGCTGGGCAGCGTTCTGGAGGGCGTCGTGATCAGGTCCATCACGACGTCGGCAACGTCTTCGATCTGGATCTTCCACGGCGCCTTCTCGCGGCCGGTGGGTCCACCGAAGTCGGTCGCCACCGACCCCGGCATGATGTAGCTGACGCGGATGCCGTCGTGCCGGACCTCCTGCATCAACGACTCGCTGAACTGGTTCAGTCCTGCCTTTGACGCACAGTAGGCGGCGCCGCCGGTGAACGCGTTCTTCCCGGCGAGGCTGCTGATGTTGATGATCCAGCCACCGCCTCGCTTGCGAAGCTCCGGAATCGCAGCGTGACAGAAATAAAAGACGCCATTCAGGTTCGTGTCGATCACCTGGTGCCACTGTTCGATCGACATGTCGGCGACGTTACCGAAGACGCCGACGCCCGCGTTATTCACCAAAATATCAAGGCCGCCGAAGGCGCGGACCGCTTCCTCTACGGCGCGCCGGGCGTCCTCGGGCTTCTGCGCGTCCGCGCGCACCTGCATCAGGTTCGGCGCAGTCGGACCCTGCCCTGAGCGACTCGTCGAAATCACCGACGCGCCCGACCTGGCGAGCGCCTCCGCGATGCCGGCGCCGATCCCCTTCGATCCACCCGTGACAAGCGCGACCTTCCCCGACAGATGCGACGATGACGTAGTCATGCGACTAGAATAAATCACTCTTGATGTCGGTTATTGCGATCATCGGCGCCGGGCCGCTGGGCGGGGCACTCGCGCACAAGCTGGCCGGCCGCAGCCGCGTGGTCGAGGTGCGGCTCATCGATCCTGAAGAGGGTGTCGCGAGCGGGAAGGCACTCGACATTCTGCAGTCAGGTCCAGTCGAGAATGCCCATGTGAGGCTGTCGGGGACGGCTTCGCTGCACGCCGCCGTCGGAGCGGACGTCATCGTGTTCGCCGATAACGTCGCCGGCGCAGAGCACACGGGCGAAGCCGGGCTGGCGTTAGTCCGGCAACTGCAGGCGGCCGGATCGTCAGCACCGCTCCTCTTTGCCGGAGCAACGCAGCGCCAGCTGATGCAGCCCTGCGTGCGCGAACTGCACATCCCGCCGGCTCGCGTACTCGGCTCCGCGCCGGCGGCACTCGCCTCCGCGCTACGGGCGCTGAGCGCGGTCGCACTCGACACCTCCGCGGTGGAGGTGTCCCTCCAGGTCCTCGGCGTCCCACCCGGCGCAGCCGTCGTAGCGTGGCAGGAAGGGACCGTCTCCGGCCAGCCACTTTCCGCGGTGATGGGCGCACACGAGATCGCCGCCATCTCGTCGCGGATCGCAGGACTATGGCCGCCCGGACCGTATGCCCTCGCGTCCGCAGCCGCCCGCGTCACCGAAGCGCTGTGCTCCGGTTCGCGGCGTCAGTATTCGTGTTTCGTGGATGTCGGCCGCGGCAGGATTGCCGCAATGCCTGTCGTTCTCACGCGAGGTGGCCTCGCGCGCATCGTCGATCCTGCCCTTTCGGCGCAGGAGCGGACGATGCTTGATAACGCGCTGTCCGCTAGGCTTGACAACGCGCTGTCGCGCTAATGGATTTCCCGTTCGTGGAGCGTCAGAGCTCCCGCAAACTCACCCATGTGCTCGCGCAGGATGAGCCGTCCGCGATGGAGACGCGACTTCAGCGTCTGCGGCTTCACCTTCAGAACCGCGCTCGCCTCTTCGGTCGATAACCCCTGGATGTCCCTGAGGATAACCGGCGTTCGATAGACCTCCGGGAGGTGCGTCAGTGCCTCGATGAGGCTGGTCCGCATCTGGGCGCGCAGCACGTGATCATCGGCGAGCGAAGACCAGTCCGCTGGCTCCTGCGGCGAAACCTCGCCGTTCTCCGTCTCGATGTCGATCGCCTGCACTTCGTGCGGACGGCTGAAGCGGCTGGTGCGGAGCCGTGACATCGCCGTGTTAAAGGTGATCCGGTAGATCCACGATGACAGTGCCGCGTCGCCGCGGAACAATGCGATCTTCCGGTGGACCTTCAGTAGAACGTCCTGGGCAACTTCCTCGGCGTCTTCCCAGTTCTTCAGATAACGAAACGCAAGCTGGTGGATTCTCGGTCCGTAAGTCGAAGAAAGTTCGGCTACGGCCGTCGCGTCCCCTGCCTGCATCCGGCCGATCAACTCAGTTTCATTGGCCTGGCGCATTTAGGACCTCCGTGTAGGAAATAGAACACCCTACTTTGGCCCCTTATTCCGAACACTGTTCAACGACTGTAAGACCTTGCTAGATAAAGACTTGCCGGAAAGACTCCGCAGCGATTTCTTCGACCTCTGCCATGGGAGTCGGCTGACCGATGAGCTTGGCGAGGGAGGTAACGCCCTTGTCGGTGATGCCGCAGGGAACGATCAGATCGAAGTGGTCGAGGGCCGTGTTCACGTTAAAGGCGAAGCCGTGGCTGGTCACCCAACGGGCGATCCGGACGCCGATCGCCGCTAACTTGTCGTTACCAACCCACGCGCCTGTCAGCCCTGGAATCCTCCCGGCCTCGACGCCGAAAGCCGCAGCCATCCGGATCATCACCTCTTCGAGATCCCGTACGTACTGGTGGACGTCACATCGATCTGGCTTGAGGTCGATGATTGGATAGCCGACGAGCTGACCGGGGCCGTGGTAGGTGACGTCCCCGCCGCGTCCCGTCTCGAAGACCTCGACGCCTTCTGACGCCAGGAGTTCGGGAGACGCGACGATGTGGGAGCGATCGTTGCGAGACTTGACGCCGAG
>Ga0183260_10003319_pt1 | contig 13008 bp, 8 predicted proteins | sample AntDrymUQ4972206_2_FD_129768 | JGI IMG/M metagenome (GOLD analysis project Ga0183260, IMG submission 129768) | Polar desert sand microbial communities from Dry Valleys, Antarctica - metaG UQ497 (22.06) (version 2) (version 2) | ecosystem: Environmental > Terrestrial > Soil > Desert | place...
CCTCGTCCATTCCATGGGCTCGAGCGGTTCCTTCGAAGAGGCGGACCGCCAGGCGGCACTCAACTTCGGCCAGGCGGCACACGCCGCGGGTGTCGGGCGCATCGTCTACCTGGGTGGGCTGGGCCGTGACGACGAGGCGCTGTCCGCCCATTTGCGCAGCCGCCAGGAGGTGGGCGGGCTCCTGCGACGGTCGGGCGTGCCGGTACTCGAGTTTCGTGCCTCCATAGTGATCGGCTCGGGCAGCCTGTCTTTCGAGATGATCCGCTCGCTGGTCGAGCGGCTGCCCATCATGATTACGCCCCGATGGGTCAACGTGCTCGCGCAGCCCATTGCCATACGGGATCTTCTCAGCTACCTGATCGCGGCATTGGAAGTGCCCGCTTCCGAGTACCGCGTGTACGAGATCGGCGGAGCCGACCAGGTCACCTATGCCGACATCATGCGCGTCTACGCGCGCCAGCGGGACCTTCGAATCCGCATGATCCCGGTCCCGGTCCTCACCCCCTATCTCTCCAGTCTCTGGCTCGGACTGGTCACCCCGCTGTACGCACGCATCGGCCGCAAGCTGATCGAGAGCATCGTTCATCCGACAGTGGTGCAGGATGACGCGGCGCTCAGGGTGTTCCAGGTGCGTCCGATGGGGGTCGAGGAGGCGGTGCGTCTGGCTCTGGTCGCGGAGGAACGGCAGTTCGCGGCAACGCGATGGTCCGACGCGTTCTCGTCATCGGGGGAGGCGCCTTCCTGGGGTGGCGTGCAGTTTGGGACGCGGCTTGTCGATTCGCGGACGGCGCGCGTAGCCGCACCGCCCGAGGCGGCGTTCAGGCCAATCCAGCGCATCGGCGGCGACACGGGTTGGTACGCCTGGAACGGGCTCTGGCGGCTGCGGGGCTTCCTCGACATGCTCGCGGGGGGTGTCGGGATGAGGCGAGGCCGCCCTTCTCCGTCCGATCTTCGCGTGGGCGACACTCTCGACTTCTGGCGTGTCGAGGCGCTGCAGCCAGACCGTCACCTGAGACTTGTTGCAGAGATGAGGCTGCCGGGCCGCGCATGGCTGGAGTTCGAAGTGACCGCGGAGGATGGGGCCACCACTATCCGGCAGACCGCCATCTTCGATCCTGTGGGGCTGCCCGGGAGGGCTTACTGGTATGCGCTGTACCCGCTGCACCAGCTTGTGTTCGGCGGGATGCTCCGGGCCATCGCGCACGCCGCGTCGCAGGAGGCGCGCTAAACCATTTTCAGGTGCGCCAGGATCGCCCCGTGCACATCAACGGAGGCCAGCGGTTGTGAGGGGACCAGGTCCCGCTGGCGGCTGATGAACACAGGTGCGTCAGCCGCCCCCGCATCGGGAGGGCGCCCGTGGGAACCCTTCACGAGCCCCGCATCGAGCGCGATGACGTCGAGCAGCGCCCGGAATCCAAGCTTCCGCTTTGCAAGCTTCCACCCGACCGACAGAGCGGGAACGCTGATGGCCGGGTCGAGGAACAGCTCCACCGGGTCGTATCCCGGTTTCCGGTGGATGTCCACGGTGCGGGCGAAGTCGGGCGCGCGGCGGTCGTCCAGCCAGTAGTAGTAGGTGAACCAGGCGTCGGGGGCCGCAATCGCCACGAGCTCGCCGGCCCGCGCGTGGCCGACCCGATACTCGCGCTGTCCGGCCCGGTCGAGGACCCGCTCGATCCCGGGAACTCCTTCGAGCACGCTGCGGACGGCATGAAGCCGGCGCTCGTCATTGACGTACACGTGGGCTACCTGGTGATCGGCAACCGCGAACGCCGCGCTGGCCCCCGCATCGAGGAGCTCGTGCCCCAGCTCCTCACGCACCGCAATCAGTCCGTGCTCGCGCAGCACGCGATTCACATGAATCGGCCGGGACACGTCGCGGATTCCGTACTCGGAGAGCACGATGACCCGCGCGCCGCGGGCCTCGTACAGCCGGATCAGATCGGCGCAGATCCCATCCACTTCGGCAACGTCCGCAAGCGAGACGGCCGCGCCCGGCCCCACGCGCTGCAGGCTGTAGTCCAGGTGTGGGAGGTAGACCAGGGTGAGCGTCGGCGAGTGTCGCTCTTCAACAATCCGCGCGGCATCGGCGATCCACTGTGTTGACGCGATCGACGTCCGCGGCCCCCAGAAACTGAACAAGGGAAACGTACCGAGCTGCCGCTGAAGATCGTCCCGCAGCGTGGCCGGCGCGGTGTAGACGTCCGGAAGCTTGCGCCCGTCGGCCGGATACATCGGACGAGGCGTCACGCTGTAGTCCACGGAGGAGTACATGTTGAACCACCAGAACAGGTTCGCGCAGGTGAACGAGGGATCCTCCGCGCGGGCGGCATCCCAGATCTTCTGTCCCTGCACCAGGCGATTGGACTGCCGCCAGAACCGTACCTCGCAGTCCTCGCGCACGTACCACCCGTTCCCAACGACGCCGTGCTCATCAGGATGCCGGCCCGTCACGTAGTCGGCCTGCGCCGTACAGGTCACTGCCGGAAAGGCGGCCCGCACTTCCGCAACCGCCCCCCCGCGCGCCCACTCGGCAAGCCGCGGCGCGGCGCGTGCCATCAGGTCCTCCGTCAGTCCGACGACGTTGAGGACGACGGTGCGATGCATGAAGGAGCGAGTTCAGACGAGGGGAGGTTTACGGGCCGGTCTGCGTTGCACGAGAGGGGTCACACGTGCCCCCCGCGGCCGGCGGGCTTCGAGTTCCGGCAGGTCTCGAGCACCCATTCGTACTCGCGCACGATCGACTCGAGGAGGTCCACCTTCAGCGAGCCCGGCAGAACATCCCAGGTGTAGGTCTCGATTTCGAGGTGGCGGGTCGCCCCCGTGCGCAGGACGTGTCCGAGCACGTCGGCGACGTACTGCTGCGTGGAGCCGAGCCGATCGTATTCGGCGGTGAACAACGGCACGTGGAAGTGAATGCGCCAGCCCTGGGCGTCCTCGTCGGGACCGGAGTCGAGCGCTTCGCCGAGATCAGGGAAGTGCCGGAGCTCGCCGCCGTGCTTTTCGACAACCTGGTGGAGGTAGGTGGTGTCGGCAAACGCACGGAGCCGATTCCGCGCCTCGGCGGCCCCCTCGGAGCTGCCTGCGAACGGCACGTCGAGCGCCGAGCTCAGTTGCACGCGCCCAATCTTGATGCCGGCAGCCCGGATCCGGTCCATCGCGCTTTCCGCATGTTCGAACGCCACGGCGAAATGGCAGCAGTCGAAGCAGATCCGGACGTGATCGAGGAGGTGCTCGCGGGCGTTCGCTTCGGTTGTGCCGAGTGCCCGGGCCAGCAGCGGGGCGCCGGCCGGCAGGAGCCGGTCCTCGAAGAAGGAAATCGTCTCCTCGGTGTTCTCGATCGTGCAGTCGGGTTCCGGCTCGATGTCGATGTGGATGGTCGTGCCGTCCTTCTCCCGCAGACGGACGAGCGTCTCGGCGACACGCACGAGGTTGCGCGTCATGGCCGTCCACCCCTCGGCTCCCGCCGCTTCCATCCAGGGTTTGTATGAAAGGGGGGCGGTCGAGACCCCTCCGTCGATCCCCTCCGGCAGGAGCTCGTGCAGGATGGTGACGAGATCCTGCGTGTAGCGAACGCGTGCCTCGTCGCGCCAGTCGGGCGCGTACACATTCGCCTTCACCGGCGTGCCATGAAACGGTCCGTACGGGAAGCCGTTGATGATCGCGACGTAGAGTCCTTCGTCGAGCAGGAACGCCCGGAACTCGGCAAGGCGGGATCCGGTGAGAATCTCGGTGGCGTCGCGGGCCGACAGCCGCAGGCCGACGCCGAAGGGGGCGTCGGGCGAGAGCCGCGCCTTCAGCGCAGGCCCATACCGCTCGAGCGTGCGGAAGACGGCATCCCAGCCGTCGGCCGGGTGAATGTTGGTGCAGTAGGTGAGGTGAAAGTCGCCGGGAAGCTCGAGACGCACGGCTTTAGGGAAGTGCCAAGATTGCCAAAAATGCCAAGATTGCCAAGATTGCCAAGAATGCTAAAGAACTCCCAATTTGCCAAGAATACAGGCGCGGGGAGGCTCAGCGGGCGACCTCCTGGGCCACGTCGCGGCGTATGCGGAACTTCGGCGAGCCGCTGAGGAACTGGACGGGATTGTCGAAGACCACCCGGTGAATCCGCTCCTCCGGATGGCGCCTGCGCCGCATCTCCATGATGAACCGCGGCACGGCGATCGGGTCGCTCGGGCCCCAGTCACACGCGCCGGCAATGCAGATGCGCTCGGGGCCGAACCGCTCGATCATGTCGGCCGCCCGCGCGGCAGAGACCTTGGTCTGGGGATACAGCGTCAGCCCGGCCCAGTAGCCGTTGTCGAGAATCGGCCGGAGCGTGTGCTCTTCGGCGTGATCCACCATCACGCGCTCGCGTTCGATGGTGGGGAAGCTGTTCAGGACGTCCACGGAGATCCGCGTGCCTTTGAGCTTGTCTTCCAGGTGCGGCGTGTGGATCAGGATCATCTGCCGATGCGCGAGCGCCAGCTCGACCTGCTCGGTGTAGGTCTCGATCTCGTTGCGGGTGACACGGTTAAGGCCGATTTCGCCGATGCCGAGCACCGTTGGACGGTCCAGGAACTTCGGGATCCGCGCAAGGACCTCCCGTGAGAGGACGCGGTCATCCGCCTCCTTCGGGTTCATGGCCATCCACGTGTAGTGCTGGATCCGGTACTGCGCCGCGCGGGCGGGCTCGAACTCGGTGAGCTGGCGGAAGTAATCCTCGAATCCGTCCGCGCCGCTCCGATCCCAGCCGGCCCAGAAGGCAGGCTCGGTCACCGCCACGCAGCCGGTCAGCGCCAGCTGCTGATAATCGTCGGTCGTCCGCGACACCATGTGCGCGTGATGATCGATGTAGTTCATTGCCGCGCCTCCCCGGAGCCCTGCGCCTTGCCTCGATCGTAGGCGCCAAACGCACTCTTCCGATCGAGCGCGCCAAGCGGATCGGTCGTGGGATCGCTGAAGAGCATCAGCAGGCGATCGACGCGGTCGCTCCCCGCGGCGATGCTCTCGAGAGCCTCGGTGAAAGCCTGCATCCTGAAGTCGCGCGCCGCAAACCCGGAATCGTTTCCGTCGAGCCTGTCGAGGAACGCCGCGATCTCCAGCAGGCGCGTACGGTTCTCGATGAAATACTCATCGACGATTTCCCTGGGGCTGAGCGGAGAGCGGCTGTCCATCGCATCCTCGGCTAGGGCGGCTCCTGAATGGACCGGAGCACCTCGATGGCGCCCAGCATAACCCCTTTGTTGATTTCGTGGGCATCGAACGGCACCCCGATGGCGTTGAGCAGCATGATCGTGAGCCGTCCGCCGAGGTGCTCGCGGAACTCGTCCAGCCCGCGCAGCACTGCCGGCTGATTGCCCAGCTGGTGGCCGAGCTCAGGGGCATAGACGGCCAGCCCCAGCTTGCGGAGGAGCGCGATCACCCGCCGCCAGTCGCTCTCGGGCAGGAACCCCGAGAGGTAGGAGTACGTGGTGTCGAGCGCCACCCCCACCCCGACCGCTTCCCCGTGCCGTACGGCATGGTTCGACAGCCGCTCGAGCTTGTGCGCGGCCCAGTGCCCGAAATCCAGGGGGCGTGAGGACCCCATCTCGAACGGATCCCCCGCCGTCGCGATGTGCTGCAGATGCAGCTCCGCGGACCGCCGGACGACGATCTCCATGGCCGCCATGTCACGCGCCGCGAGCGCCGCGGCATGCGCCTCGATGAGGTCGAAGAACTCCGCATCCTTGATCAGCGCGGCCTTCACCGCTTCGGACAGGCCGCCACGCCAGTCCCGGTCCGAGAGCGTTACCAGGAAGTCCGCGTCGTTGATGACCGCAAAGGGAGGCGTGAAGGTGCCCAGGTAGTTCTTCTGTCCGAATGCGTTGATTCCGTTCTTGACCCCGACCGCCGAGTCGTCCTGTGAGAGCACGGTGGTCGGAAACCGGATCAGCCGGATGCCCCGGTGCGCCATGGCCGCCGCATACCCGACGGTGTCGAGGAGGGCGCCGCCGCCAATCGCCCCCACGTACGAGTGACGGTCGAGACAGGCGTCATGAATGGCCTGGAGGATCTTCTGAGTCGGTGCCGGATCGTTCTTGATCCCCTCCCCTCCCGGCAGGACGAGCAGGGGGCCGGCAAGCTCGAGCGCCCCGGCATGGTCCTTCGCATACTGCCCGATCCTGCGGAGCAGCTCCGGATGCGCCCCGCTCACCCCGTCGTCCACCACGAACAGAATGCGGGCGGGCTTCGGCGCCACGGCACTTGGCGCCGCCTTGAGGAGGAGGGTGTTCGACGAGGAGAACACGTCCCGGCTGAAGTAGACCGGGAACCGGAATGAGAGGCGGATGTCGTACTCGAGGACGTGCATCAAAGGGAAATGCCAAAATTGGCAAAAGTGCCAAGAATGCCAAGAACCACGGAATTGCCAAGAGTGCCAAAAATGCCAAGAACGACGGAATTGCCAAAACCGCCAAAAGTGCCAAAAACACCGGGACTGCCAGCAGCGCTGGACCTGCCTCCCCGGCCAAGTCGAATTGGCAATCCCGCCAATCTTGGCAACTCCGCCGTTTTTGGCAATCTTGGCACTTTTGGCAATTCCCCCGTTCTTGGCAATGTTGGCAATCTTGGCACTTTTGGCATTTCTTCTAGGTTACTGCGAACATGCGTGCCAGCAGGCCGGCGACGAGGCCGACGGCGAGGATGATCGCGGCATACGGTCCCCCGGCGTAAGCCGCGCCGATTGCCGCGTCCACCAGCACGAGGGACAGCACACCGCGTCCTACCGCCGTCCGGATGGTGGCGGGGGTGGGATCCTGCCTGGCTCTCCAGAAGGGCGGGAGCACCCGCCACATGAGAGCCGCCGCCAGCGCCAGACCGGGAAATGATGGATTGCCCGACCTGAGCGTCACCGCGACGAGGGCGCCGATTGCGCCGCACAAGAATAGCAGGGCCGCCGTGGCGACCCGGCGATCCCCGCCGTGCACCTCGCCGCGGCTCAGCGCGGTGACCGCCCAGATGTACGAGAGCGGGATGAATCCAAGTGCCCAGGACGTTTCGAGCGCCGACGGAACCGCCGCCATGCCGAGCAGCAGGTTGGACGCGCGGCACAGGCCCATGTTGAGCGGGGCGATGGCGAAGTACCGCTTGCCCCACGCGTCATAGAAGAGGACCAGGAGGGCAATCGTCAGCGCCGTCCAGCCAGCGGCCGTCGTCGCCTGCCAGGCCAGGAGCACCCCGGCGACCAGGAGCACGCCGCCGAGAGCGGCGGCGTTCGCTGCGGGGACCCGGCCGGACGGGATGGGCCGCTCGGGCCGTTCCCGCCGATCGATCTCACGATCGAAGAAGTCGTTCAGCACGACCCCGCCGGCGTACAGGCAGGCGGTCGCACCAAGAAGCCAGGGAAGCGCCCGGGGGTTGCCGAGCCCCGCCACGCCATAGCCAGCCAGCACGTCGGCCAGCGCTGTGGCCACGTTGGCGGGCCGCAGCAGGGCCAGATAGGCCCTCAAGTCCCGGATCCCTTTTCCCTCATCCCTTCTGCCTTTTCCCTTTTCCCTTTTCCCTTCTGCCTTTTCCCTTGTGTATTATCGAAGACTGTCTCCGATGCGCGCAATCGAGCGCGCCGGACCGGTGAGAATGGGGGAGCGCCATGACCAGGGTTGCGCAGGTACTTGCGGCGACTGCCGCCGGCGCGTTCTTCTCGGGACTCGTGCTGGCCGCGCAGGGAACACCACCGCCGACGCCGGCGCAGACAACTCCGGGGGCCGGCCCGAGCATGAGCGCGGAAGAGATTCTCCAGTACCACTCGAAAGACGAGAAGGGGGGCTCGCCGGAGGGAGGGCGTCCCATCTATGAGAAGCTCTGCGCGTCGTGCCACATTTATGGCGCGCTGGGGCGGGAAGTGGGGCCGGATTTGACGACGATCTCCAGCCGCTTCAAGAAGGTGGACATGCTGGACTCCATCCTCTATCCCTCGAAGGTCATTTCCGACCAGTACAAGTCGGAGATGATCGAGCTGAAGAGCGGCAAGGTCATCACCGGGGTGCTCGTCCGCGAGAGTGCGGCGATGGTGGTCGTGAGAACCGCGGACAGTCCTGACAAGCCCGTGTCGGTGCCGAAGGGGCAGATCGCCGAACGGGGTGCGTCGCCCGTCTCCCTGATGCCGGAAGGGCTGTTCGCCGGCCTGAGCCACACCGAGATCGCGGATCTGCTCGCCTTTCTGCTTGCGCCTCCCCCGGCGAAGTAGCTCGCACCCTGGGGCGGGGGGCGAGGATCGGTTCTGCTCTGCGAAATCCCCAGGCAGCCCCTGCCTGTGGCGCCACCCGCGCCTGCCGGTTTGATGGGGGCTTTTGTGGCAGGCGTGTTCCTCGCTGCGAAACGCCGGCCTCTCGGCTCTCTCCCGTTTGACACACATCGATCCCGGACGTACCCTTCGGCACCTCACGCGACAAGCATGTCGTCGGCTCGGCGGCACGACCCTAGGGAAGCCGCCGGCCCCCGACACCGATCATTGTGTTGTTGGTTTTGGAGGAGGACGTGGTGCGATACGGTTCTTTGAGAATCGCCCTCGCGATGGCGGTGCTGCTGCTGGGAGGCGCCCAGGACAGGCTCACCGCGCAGGGGCTCACAGGTCAGATCTCCGGCACCGTTGCCGACTCGGGTGGCGGCGTGCTGCCTGGCGTCACGGTCACCATCAGGAACGTCGGCACGAACCAGACCCGCGACACGGTGACTGGGGCCGAAGGCACTTTCTTGTTTCCCGACCTGCTTGCCGGGACCTACGACCTGACCGTTGCCATCGAAGGGTTCAAGACATACGAGCAGCGCGGCGTCGTACTTGGCGCGACCGAGCGCGTGGCATTGCGGCAGATCACCCTCGAGGTCGGTCAGCTGCAGGAAACCGTTACCGTCACCAGTGAAGCGGCGCTCGTCCAGACGACCAACGCGGCGCGGTCCGGTCTCGTCGATCGCGAGCAGATCGAGGACATCGCCACGAAGGGGCGGGACTTTGCCGGCTACCTCAAGCTCCTGCCCGGGGTGGTCGACACGAGCGCGCGCGAAGCGCCGGGGTGGAACAGCATGGGCGGCCTCTCGATCAACGGCCGCAGCGGCGGCTTCAACTTCTCGTACGACGGGATCACCAACAAGGACACCGGCTCCAACAGCGGCAACTACTCGGCTCCGGCGCTCGATTCGATTGCCGAGGTCCGCGTCCAGACGTCGAACTTCCAGGCGGAGTACGGCCGCAGCTCCGGCGCGACCATTACGGTCATCACCCGGAGCGGCTCGAAGGACTTCCGGGGCAGCGCCGCCTACTACAAGCGTGACGACGCCTGGAATGGCAACGAGTTCAGCCGGCGGCGGCAGTGTTCGCAGGGGGTCACCTCGCAGTGCGATCCCCCCGCGTACACGTTCGACAACACCGCCTGGACGCTCGGAGGCCCTGTGCTCATCCCGGGCACGGAGTTCAACCGCAACAGGAACAAGCTGTTCTTCTTCTGGTCGCAGGATATTCTCGCGCGCACCGACCCCGGGGGGTTGAACGAGCGCCGGATGCCCACGGAGCTCGAACGTCGCGGCGATTTCTCGCAGACGTTCGACCAGCAGGGTCGCCTGATCAACGTCCGTGACCCGCTGCTGGCGGGAAACTGCACCAGCCAGACCGGCGGGCCAGCCTGTTTCCCGGGTAACGTCATTCCACAGGGGCGGATCAACCCGACAGCGCAGGCGCTGCTCAACCTCTTCCCGCTCCCGAATGCGACCCCCACCGCTACGAACGCGAACAACTACACCTTCCAGACCGTGCAGGACTGGCCGCGGAACGACCAGGTGCTCCGGATGGACTGGAACGCCGCGCAGAACACCACGTTCTACTCCCGCGTGCAGTTCGGCTATGAAAAGCGTGCGGGGGGCGTGTCGTTCCTCGGCTCCACCGGCGCCGGCTGGCCGCAGCAGCCGAGCAAGTACGAGATCGACACCTTCGGCATCGTGAACACCCTGCTGCACACGTTCAGCTCCTCCCTCTACTCGGAGGTGACCGTCGGTGTGAACTGGGCCCACCAGTACACCAGCGCTCTGGACGATGCGGCGCGGCGGAACAACGACAGGACCATCGTGCTGCCCGGGTTCACGCAGTTCTTCCCGCAGGCCAATCCCGACAACCTGCTGCCGCAGGCGACGTTCGGCGGCGGGATTCCCGGGAACCTCGCGTCGTTCAACGTGGAGAGCCGCTGGCCGTTCTTCGGCTACAACACCCTCTGGAATTTCTCGGGCAACCTGACGAAGATTGCCGGCGCCCACAACATCAAGACCGGGCTCTTCGTGGAGCACACGACCCGGCCGGCACAGCGCTCCGCCACGTTCAACGGGTCCCTCAGCTTCAACCAGGATGGGTCGCATCCGTTGAACACCAACGTCGGCATCGCGAACGCCCTGCTTGGAGCGATCACCCAGTATCAGGAGGCTGACGGACATCCGACGGCCAACGGGCAGTTCATCAACTCCGAGTGGTACGTGCAGGACAACTGGCGCGTGCGACCCAGCTTCACCATCGACGCAGGGCTGCGCTTCTACTACATCACCCCGACGCAGAGCAAAGGGGACCAGGTGGCGCAGTTCGAGCCCGGTGAGTGGAGTGCCGGCCAGGCGCCGCTGCTCTTCCAGCCGATCAGCACGCCGCAGGGACGCCGGGCCGTCAACCCGATGACAGGGGAGATCTTCCCGCTGGTGTATCTGGGACGGCTGGTGCCGGGATCGGGGAACTTCACCAACGGCATGCGGGTGTACGACGGCACCCCGCAGCAGACGACTCCGTTCAAGCTTGCTCCGCGCCTCGGCTTCGCGTGGGACGTGACGGGAGACGGCAGGACGGCGATTCGCGGCGGCGCGGGGGTGTTCTATGACCGGTACTCCGATGACAACATCCTCGACCTCGTCGAGCTGCCGCCGCTCCTCAACACGTTTACGACCAACTACACGACGCTCCCGGAGCTCCTCGCCAGCCCGCTGACCGCGACAACGAGCGCCGTCCGCTTCATCGACCAGTTCGAGCCGCCGGTCGTCTACAACTGGAGCCTCGGCGTGCAGCACGACATCGGCTGGAACTTCGTCGGGGACCTGGCTTACGTGGGCAATGCGGCGCGGAAGCAGCGAATCGACCGCCCGATCAACGGGCAGCCGTACGGGTTCATCTACCGTGCCGAAAATCTGGACCCGACCAACGTCATTGGCGGCCAGCGGCAGCCCCTGCCCGACGACCTGCTGCGGCCGTACCGCGGGTACTCGAGCATCACGCAGCGCACATACGAGGGCTACGGCGACTACCACTCGCTGCAGTTCTCGATGAACCGGCGGCGCTCGGCGGACGGGCTGTCGTTCGGCCTGGCCTACACGCACGAGCTGAGCAACAAGGTCCTGGGCGGCATCGACCCGTTCGTCAGCGACAACCGCGCGAGAAACTACAGGTGGGTCACCGGCGGCAGTGGCGCGCGCAAGCACATCCTGAACCTCAACTACTCGTACGAGGTGCCGCCGCTCAGCCGGATGTGGAACAACATCGTGGCAAAGGCGATCTTCGATAACTGGCAGGTTTCGGGGGTCACCTCCATTCTGAGCGGCACCAGGCAGGGCTTCAGCTACGGGTTCAACTCGGTCCCCACGGGAGTCCTGAGCGGCCAGGGGGCCATCAACGGCGGCGGCAGCCGGGTGGAGGTCCTCTGCGATCCAAACCTGCCGCGAAGCGAGCGGACCTTCGAGCGGCAGTTTCGGACCGAGTGCATCGCACCGCCGACCGACCAGTTCCGGCTCGGCACGGCCATGAACGACGAGCATATCGGCCCCGGTTTCGTGAACTGGGACATCTCGTTCTTCAAGCGCGTCCCGATGGGCGGCACGCGGCGCCTCCAGTTGCGCCTGGAGCTCTACAACGCCTTCGACACCGACCAGTGGTCCGCGACGGGCGTGAATACTGGTGCGTCGTTCAACTACGTCACCGGCGAGCAGACGAACACGGCGTTCGGCAGCCTCACGGGGGCGACCATGAGTGCCCGGCGCGTGCAGCTGGGGATCCGCTTCACGTTCTGACCGACAGGATCAGCACGGCCGGCGGCAGGTAAGTCGTACGAAGGACAGGCGCTCCCGCCCGGGAGCGCCTGTCCTTTGTACCCCGCCCGCGCATATAATCCCGCAACCGAAGGATCGCCCCATGCTCATCAAAACCCTGGGTCTCGTCGTCCCTCTCGCGGTCCTGTTCGCTCAGTCCCGTCCGGCTGATATTCCCTTCGCTGTTCGGATGCTCGACCCCGGGGCCCACGAGTCCGCTGCCGTGGCGGACATCAACCGCGACGGCCGCCTCGACATCGTTTCCGGGGCCAGCTGGTACGAAGCGCCGTCCTGGACGAAGCCCACCTTCCGTGAGCTCGGCTTCTCGAACAACTACATCGACGACATGAGCGATATGGCGGTGGACGTCGATGGCGACGGGTATCCGGATATCGCAACCGTCACCTGGTTCAGCCGCAAGATTTCCTGGTACCGGAACCCGGGGAAGAGCCCCGGCCCCTGGGTCGAGACCACGATCAACTCCGGGCACAACGTGGAGTTCGCCATCCTCGCCGACCTGGACAACGACGGCCAGGCCCGCGAGATCCTGGCGCAGGAGAACGGCACGGGACAGTCGTGGTACGAGGTCAAAGGGGGCACATGGGTGAAGCACGTGGTCAGCGACCGGATGTACGGCCATGGCATCGGCGCCGGAGACGTGAACGGCGACGGCCGTACCGACATCCTGACCCCCCGGGGCTGGCTCGAGGCTCCGGCGAACCCGCGTGCGCCGAACTGGACGTATCATCCAGCCTGGGAGTCGGTGAACGTGCCAATCACGGTCCGTGAGACGCCGGGGGGGACTCCGCCTGCCTCGGCGCCGAATGCGCCCCCTCCCGTGGCGCAGCTCGGGTACATGTTCGTGCTCGACGTGAACGGCGACGGCCGCAACGACGTGATCACGGCCGCCGGGCACGACTACGGCGTGTTCTGGTTCGAGCAGGGGGCCGA
>Ga0183260_10003320_pt1 | contig 13007 bp, 18 predicted proteins | sample AntDrymUQ4972206_2_FD_129768 | JGI IMG/M metagenome (GOLD analysis project Ga0183260, IMG submission 129768) | Polar desert sand microbial communities from Dry Valleys, Antarctica - metaG UQ497 (22.06) (version 2) (version 2) | ecosystem: Environmental > Terrestrial > Soil > Desert | place...
ATCGAGCGCTTCACGCGCGAGTGGAACGCAGCGGCCACCCCGTTCAGCTGGGTCAAGAGCGCCGATGACATCCTGGCCAAGGCGGTGCGCAAGCCATAAGACCATTCCGGCGCGAGACACTAGCCTTAGCCGATGCAGCCCCCCAAGGCACCGCACCGACTCCTTTTGCTGCCGCCGCTGCTCGAAGCGATCGATGCGTGGCAGGGCGAGCCAACGCCGGGGCATCAGGAAGACCTGGCGCGCGCCATCCAGGAGGTGGCCCATACGCTCGGTTTGGCCGTCGGGCCGTTGCGGGTCAAGGCGCCGCCGCTCGCGGAGCTCAACCTCGACCTCGGTGGCGGAATGGATGGCGCCGAGATCGCGCTGCGCGTGCCTGGCGACCCGCGGCCGATCGGTCGGGCACGCATCGATGGCGACAAGGAGCAGGCCAGGGCATTGGCCCACGCCCTGGAGCTGGCGCTCATGGCCGCGCGGGCGCGTTCCCGCGCCGAACGCGCCACGCTCCAGCTCTCTGCACTCGACCAGGCGGTGCGGGGCATCAGCGGCGAACTCGACGTCGACCGCGTGTTGCAGCTCATCACGGACCGCGTTCGTGACCTGGTGCAAGCGCAATACGCGGCGATCGGCATCGTTGATCGGGACGGCGGAATTGAGCGCTTCATCACCAGCGGTATCAGCGACGAGGCACGCGCGCAGATTGGTGACCTTCCGCACGGTCGCGGCCTTCTGGGGCTGATCATTCGCGAGAACAGGTCGTACCGGATCCCGCAGATCGCCTAGCATCCCGAGCGCTACGGCTTCCCGCCGCACCATCCGGAGATGCACTCGTTCCTCGGCATGCCGATCACCGCCAGCGGTGCCCCCGTCGGCCGCCTGTATCTGACAAACAAGGTCGGGGCGAGCGAGTTCAACGTGGACGACCAGGAGCTCGTGGAAATGTTCGCCCTCCACGCTGGGATCGCTATCGAGAATGCCCGTCTCCACGACCAGGTGTGGCGCCTGGCAATCGTTGACGAGCGCGACCGCATCAGCCGCGACCTGCACGACAGCGTGATCCAGGCCATCTACGCCCAGACGCTCGCGCTTGATGACGTCCCCGACCTCATCAATGACGACGCCGATGAGGCGGCGCGCCGCGTCGACGAGGCAATCGACGCGCTGCATGCCGTCATCCGCGACATCCGCAACTTCATCTTCGGCCTGCGCCCGGTGCTCGTGGAAACTGGCAGCCTGACGGACGGGCTGAAGCACCTGGCCACCGAGCTGCGCCGGAATGGCGGCGTGGAAGTGGCGATGGCGGACAGCGCCGGCGCGCTCGACGACCTGCCGATCGAGGTCGTCGCGGAGCTCCTCGCGGTGACGCGGGAGGCGCTGAGCAACATCGCGCGCCACGCATCGGCCACGCGCGCCACCCTTGAGCTGAGCAGCAGTCCTGGCGAACTGCGCCTCACGCTCGTCGATGACGGCCGAGGATTCGATGCCACGCGCGCCGCAGCTCACGGACATCACGGACTCGCCCACATGCGCGCGCGGACCGACGGGCTCGGCGGGCGTTTCGAGGTTCGCAGCGAACCCAATGCCGGCACCCGTATCATGATCACGCTGCCACGATGGGCGGCTGCCACCGAGGGGAGTGACGAATGACCGATTCCACGGCGGAGCGACCGCTCCGCCTGCTGGTCGTTGACGACCACGAGGTCGTGCGCCAGGGACTCGTCGCGCTCCTGGATCGGCGTGCCGGCTTCGAGGTGGTGGCCCAGGCCGGCACGGTGACTGAGGCCATCACGCAGGCGGCGCGCTTCGAGCCAGATGTGGTGGTCATGGACGTGCGGCTGCCGGATGGCTCCGGCATCGAGGCCTGCCGCGAGATCCGGGCGGCGCGGCCGGAGACGCGCATCGTGATGCTGACGAGCTACCCGGACGAGGAGGCCGTGCTGTCTGCGATCATCGCCGGCGCATCGGGCTATCTGTTGAAGCAGGTTCGTGGGCGGGATCTCGTGGCCGCGATCGGGTCGGTCGGTCGCGGCGATTCATTGCTGGATCCTGCCGTTACCGAGCGGATCCTCCAGCGCGTGCGGGCCGCGGCCAGTGGCGGCGGGAACGATGAGCTGGCTGACCTCACCGCGCAGGAGCGTCGCATTCTCTTGCTGGTCGCAGAAGGCAAGACGAACAAGGAGATCGCCGGCGAGATCTTCCTGAGCGACAAGACCGTGAAGAACTACGTCAGCAGCATCCTATCGAAGCTCAACCTGCAGCGCCGGACGCAGGCAGCCGCATTCGTTGCCAGGCACCACGTCGGCGAGCCGCCGGCAGGGACCTAGACCGCGGCTCCCAACGCGGCGCGGTCGATCTGGGCCAGCAGCCATCGAGCCGTGCCATTGGCGGCGACGTGCAGCAGCATTCGTCGAAGACGTTTCGAGGCGAAGGATGAGCCATTTATCAGATCTCTGACCGCAGAGGACGACGTCGGTTTCGCCCGGCGCTTCACCGCCGATCCGGGCATTGCGAGCGTGAGGTCCGGCCTTTTGCGACCTTGACCGTCGCCTCACTGCCGCCCTTGGATTCAGGGCCGGCCGGCAGGCGATGATCTGGCTGCCGTCGTGGCGGCCGGCGGCCACCAGCTCGGGGTGGCGGACCGGGATGCCGGCCACGCGGTCGATGGTCACCGTGCGCTCGTTGTCGGTCAGCCCATAGGTCGGCGGGCCGCAGCGGTGGCGCAGGTCGAGATCACCACCCGGCCGCGCCCGCTGCCAGCGCGGCCCAGCGGTAGTAGCAGCGCCGGCTGACATTGAAGGCCAGGTAGACGGCGACCACCGTCATGCCGGCCTCGACCGCCAGAAAGACATCCGCCCGGCCACGTGGCGTGGGGCGCGCGTTGGGGTGACAATGGACCATCGGGGGGCGCCCGCAGATTGAAGGTGTTGGCATCCCTCAACCTAGCGGGCAGTGACTCCCCGTGTGTCACCAACCTCGCGGGGATTACCGCTAGCCCTGCTTGCAGGGGTAAGAAGTGACCATTTGAGCGAAGTTTGAGGTCAGGCCGCGAGGTTTGCTCGGGCAATCAGCACGCCGAGCGATCGATCGAAGGCCTGCCACGGTGCTCCAGCATGCGCCTGGCGCCCTCGCGGGCCAGCTCCTCGATGGTGTGGTTGACGATTGCGGCGGGCGGCCTGCTATGGATGATCGGCGCCAGTGTCATCGTCGGCACGCTGACCGCCATCACCGTGGCCTACGGCCTCATCGATCCGCCGTTCTAGAGCCCACCCATGCCATGCCCGCCCTCGCCGCTCGACTCCGCTCCGCGCTCCCGCTGCCGACGCGCATCGAGCCCGAGGCCGTCCAATTGCCGCGCGGTGAGCTGCCCATCATCGGCGACCCGATCCGCGACCTGACGATCTGGTACGCGCAGCGCGTCAGCGACGCCAACCGCGCCGCGGTCGAGAACCTGCAGGGCAGCTTCCTGACCCCGGTCGATCCGCTGACCGACGAGGCCACCAGCGACCTGTACGGCAAGATGCTGATCATCACCATCCCGCTGCTGACGCTCGGCGGGCTCATCCTCGGCTACCTGATCATGGTCGCGCGCACCAGCGGCGAGTCCGCCTACGCCGTGCGCTCGGTGACGCCGCGCTTCGTGGTCGGGGCGGTGCTGTCGATCTGCGGCATCTTCCTGGTCAGCGTGCTGGCCCAGTTCGTGATCGCCACCGACGTCGCCATGGTCGGCGTGTCGCTGCGTCCTGAATCGGTCGGCGCTGCCGAGCAGTGGCCGGCCGGCGGCGGGGTGTTCATGGTCCTGCAGCGCGGCGGCTTCGATCCGCGCATCGGCGAGGGACCCGCCAACTGGAACTCGGGCGCCTCACTCTGCCGTGACTGCGGCTCCCCCGCCGCCGACCCGCTCCGCCACGAACTCGCCGATCCGGCGCTCGACGTCTCCGATCTCGGCCGCGTGGTGCTCGTGCGGGGGATCATCGACCTCGACACAAAGTCGATCTCGTCGACATGGACGAACGAGTCACCCAGCGTTCGCGGCATGGAGCGGTTGAGCTGCGCCCCACCCCGCGCAGCTTGGCCGCGCGCCGCACGAGGGCTTCCAGGAGGACCGATGGCGAGGCGGCGCCGCTATGGACGAACACCTGCTCGCGGGAGCGGATGTCGACGACGGCCTCGTCGGCGGTGACGATGCGCAATGCCCCGACTCTAACGGGGCGCGGCGCCCTACTGCCCGGGTCATTGGTCCTTCCGCTTCGGTCCGAGTGGCCCTTCGTGGGCGCGGTCGCCAGGGCGACGATAGCGACCGAAGGAGCAGCACGGACACATGAATGCAATCGCATCCCAAACTCGATCGATCCCCCGACGGCAAGAGAGGATCGATCGCGACCGATGGGTATCGATCCGTCCGATCGAGCGCGCCGATGGGCCCGGCCTCTCCGATTTCTACGCCCGTCTCTCGACGGAATCGCGTCGACGGCGTTTCCTGGGCTCAGGCAGCCCTCGGGCTGCCGCGCTCACCAGGGCCTTCACGGAACCGGAGGGCGACGGACTCGTCGGCATCCTGGAGGAGCATGGTCCGAACGACGGCGCAATGGTCGCCCACGCATCGGTACAGTCGGATGGTCAGGGTGGGGCCGAAGTCGCCTTCGCCGTGGCCGACGAGTTCCAGGGCCGCGGCATCGGTGGGACGCTCATGCAGATGGCCCTGGAGCAGGCGCAAACGCGGGGCCTGCGGCGCGTCACGGCGACCCTCTTCGCCGACAACGCACCCATGCGCGGGCTCCTGCGCGGGGCAGGCCGCGAGATCGTCTCGGACGAGATCCACGCCGGGGTTGAGGAGATCGCGCTCGCCGTCTGATCCTCGCTCAGCCCTCGGCAGCCAGCGCCACGAAGTCCATGGCCGAAATGACGCCGATGGGTCGGCCGTGGCCGTCCACAGCCACCAGCCGGTGCAGGCGCTCCTCGTGCATGCATCGAGCGGCGTCCCGAACGGTGGCCGTGCTCTCGATCGTCACCGGCGGGGTGCTCATCACCTCGCCCACGCGGATGCCGCGCTCGCGGTGTCGGATGAGGGCCTGGACCGCCGGGACGGCCAAGTAGAGCAGGTCTGTCTGGCTGATCACGCCGACGAGGCGACCGGCGAGATCGATGACCGGCAGTCCGGTGATGCGGTGACGCCGGAGCAGCTCCTCGGCCTCCGCGATCGAGGCATCGACCGAGATGGCGATCGGGTCGATGGTCATGAGGTCCGCGACGCGCAGATCGGTGGTGGTGGCGGTCATGTCAGGTTCTCCTTTCGAGGTGGTGATCGCGGATCGGCCGGCGTTGCCGCCGGCCGATCCGCCATGGGAGGGTGCGCGATCCAGTTAGCCGAGGACGTAGCGCAGGATCGGAGTTCGCTTGACGATCGGCTGCTCGTCGACGATCGCGTCGAGGCCGTAGACCTCACCGGCGCGGATGACGCCGAGGATGAGCGCCGAGAGGGCCAGGAACGATGTCGCGTTGATCACGCCGTTGGCGAAGTTCCACGAGGCGATGGTGATGAACGCCATCATCAGGAAGCCTGCCGCGCCGGCGAAGCGTGTGGCCAGGCCCAGGACCAGCGCAAGGCCGATTGCGACCTGCCCGAACGGAACGATGAAGTCGATCACGCTCAGGAACGCGCTGTTCGTGGCCAGGTCCGCCCAGAACGGAGCGGTGGGGTTAACGATTGTGCCTTCAGCCACCACCGCCGACGTCGTGCCCGCCGTGCCGAAGGTGAGGAATCCGCCGGCGCTGAACCGCTCGCTGCCGCCAACGAAGCTGAAGGCCTTTTCGAGGCCGGCATACAGGAAGTACCAGCCGGTGATGAGGCGAAGGGCCAGGATGCCGTACGCCCTGGATCCCGTGAGTGCAGTCATTCCGTGTCCACCTCTCGCGTGAAATCTGTTTCGTGTTGCCGGCTGACTGCCGGCGATCTGACCGCCATCACCGTACGGCGCGCACCCTTGCACCCCCATGTGCCGCGAGACCTCTTCTCGGCGGGACCGATGGCCCGGGCCGACGGGTCCTTCGGCCCTGTCCTTCCCAGCTCTTGGCGGCTCCAATAGGGACAAGCGCGTCGTATTGCCGCGCTAATCGCAAGACTGGAGCACCGATGCACCGCAGCTTCCTTTACTTCGCCGGCTTCACGGGCATGGGCACCCTCTTTGTCGCGGCACTGGTCGGGGCCGCGCTCGTCCTGGGCGTGACCGATCACTCCGGCGTCTCAGCGCTGCCGAGCGCCTCCGCGCCCGTCGCCGAAGGGGAGATGGGCGAGATCACCATCACCGCCTTCGACGTCGGCTTCGAGCCGGCCATGGTCGACGTCGCGGAGCCCGGGACGTACACAGTCACCTTGGTGAACGACGGCGGCGTCCTCCACGACCTCACCTTCTCCAATGGGACGAAGATCGAGGCCGAGGGTCGCTCGACCGCGACCGGCGAGGTCACCATCCCGGCAGACGGCCTCACCTTCATCTGCTCCGTCCCGGGCCACGCCGACGCGGGGATGACGGGTGAGGTGATGGTCAGCATGGCACAGGGATCGGCCGGGCCCAGCCCGTCGGGCAGTGCGCTGACCGCCGAGCAGATGCGCGACAGCGACGCCGCCGTCACCGCCCAGTTCCCGGCCGAGACCGAGGGCCGCGGCAACCAGGTCCTGGAGCCGGAGATCCAGGACGACGGGACGCTGCAATGGGAGCTGACCGCATCGGTCATCCAGTGGGAGACCGAGCCCGGCAAGGTCGTCGAGGCCTATGCCTACAACGGCATGGTGCCCGGACCCCAGCTCCGCGCCGAGGTGGGAGACAAGATCCGCATCATCCTGCACAACGAGCTGCCGGAGCCGACCACCATCCACTCGCACGGCCTGTTCGTGCCTTCAGACATGGACGGCGTTCCGGTGATCAGCCAGCCGGCGGTCATGCCGGGCGAGTCCTTCACCTACGAATACACGCTGCGCAACGCGGGCTCGCACATGTATCACAGCCACTTCATGGCCGAGCACCAGGTGCCGATGGGCCTGCTGGGCGCCTTCGTGGTGACCGATCCGAACGCTACCGACGAGCCGGAATCGGACATCGACTACACGATGATCCTCAATGATGGGCCGCTCGGCTTCACGATCAACGGTAAGGGCTTTCCGGCAACCGAGCCGATTGTGGCGCAGCAGGGCCAGAAGATCCGGATCCGCTACATGAACGAAGGGCTCCAGATCCACCCGATGCACCTGCACGGCATGCCGCAACTCGTGATCGCTAAGGACGGCTACACGCTGCCGACGCCGCACTACGAGGACACCGTGCTCGTGGCGCCGGGAGAGCGGATCGACGTTATCGTCGACGCCACCGAGGTCGGCGTCTGGGCGTACCACTGCCACATCCTCACCCATGCCGAAGGCCCCGACGGCATGTTCGGCATGGTCACCGCCCTCATCGTGGAGGATTGATGGCGACCGCGGCATCCATGGCTCGGGCGAAGCCCGACGGATTCGTGCGCCTCGTCGCGTCGCAGCGATTGCACAGCGACCCCGAACGGGTGGTGGCGCTCCTTGGGAGTGACCCTCCGTGGTCGGGCGTGTTCTCCGCCGGTACGGAGGTTGCGGGGCTCCGCCGCTACGCCATCGACCTGCGCCTGCGGATTGGCGGCGACTCGACCGGCCTCACGACATTCAGCAAGGCGGCCTACTTGGATCTCGGAAGACCGCGACGCACCACGCACGGCTGGGAGATCGAAATCAGCTGGCGGGCATCGACCGCCGCCCCGCTCTTCCCGGTCTTCTCGGGACGGTTGCTCGTCGGTCCCGAGAAGCTGCAGATCGAGGGTCTGTACGCGCCGCCCGGCGGGGCCGTCGGGCGCGTCGCCGATCGCATGCTGCTCCACGTCGCGGCGAACGCCACCGCGCGCTGGCTGCTGGATGAGGTCGACCGCGCGGCGCTGGGAGCCGCCCTTTAGCTCCCTGCGGGCGGCTCGCCGAGGTGATGCTTGGCCACGAAGGCAGCGGCTTGCGTCCGCCGTTGCAGGTTCAGCTTCGACAGGATGCTGCTGACATAGTTCTTGACCGTCTTGTCCGACAGGAAGATCTCGGTGGCGATCTCCATGTTCGTCTTGCCTTCAGCCACCAGCAGGAGGATGCGGCGCTCCTGCGCGGTCAGGTCGGACAGCTCGTCGTTGGCCCCGCCACTGGCAGCGGCACGGACGCGCTGGAGGATCTTCTCGGTAACGGCGGGATCGAGCAGCGAGTCGCCGCGACCCACCGACTCGATGGCGGCCACGAGGTCGCGACCCCGAACCTGCTTCAGCAGGTGCCCGAAGCGCCGGCGATGATGGCGGATAGGACCGCCTCCTCGTCGGGGTAGCTGGTCAGCATCACCACGCGAGCCTCCGGCCGAGCGGCGCGAATCTCCCGACAAGCCTCGATGCCCGATCCATCCGGAAGTCGCACGTCCATGATCACCACGTCCGGCTCGAACCCTGCCGCCTCGGAGATCGCCTCGCTGACCGTGCCGGCCTGGGCCACGACCTCGAAGCCTGAGCGCCGGTCCAGGAGCGCGACCAGGCCCTGGCGCACGACCTCGTGGTCATCGACGACCAGGAGTCGCAGCGGCCGCTCGGGTGCGGATTCGGTCATTCGTGTTCTCCCTGCGACGTGGTCGCGCGTGCTGGCACCGAGATGATGATACGAGTGCCGGCGCCTGGACTGCTGAGAAGCGCGAAGCTGCCGCCCAGTGCCTCGGTCCGCGCCCGCATGTTCGCGAGCCCGTGGTGCCCGTGATCGGCCGAGCGCCTCGCATCGAAGCCGCGGCCGTCGTCCACGAGCTCCATGCGCAGGCCGGTCGGGCTGCCGCTGAGCTCGACGCTGGCATGCGTGGCCGAAGCGTGACGCGCGATGTTGCTCAGCGCCTCGCGCGTCACGGCCAGCAGCTCGGCGACGACCTCGATGGGCAGATCGTCCAATTCCTCGACGCCGTTGCCGATCGCCAGCGATACCTCCACGCCACCGTTGCGGCGCAGCTCCGTGGCCAAGTGCTCCAGGCCGATGGTCAGGCTGCCCGTCTCGAGAAGCACCGGGCGCAGGCCGAAGATGAAGTTGCGGATGTCACGGATGACCGCATGCAATGCGTCGATGGCCTCGTCCACTCGACGCGCAGCCTCGGGAGGGTCTTCCTTGATCAGGTCGGGGACGTCGTCGAGCGTCAGCGTCTGGCCATAGATGGCCTGGATCACGCTGTCGTGCAGGTCGCGGCTGATGCGGTCGCGCTCGTCCACGATTGCCATGCGACGGACCTGATCGTGCAGGCGCGCATTTTCAATGGCGATCCCGGCATGCAGCGCAAACATCTCAACCAGCGCCTGGTCCTCCTCGCTGAACTCGGCCGAGCCGATCTTGTTTGTGAGATACAGGCGACCGACGACGGTTCCGCTGGCGGTGATCGGCATCCCGAGGAATGAGTGCATGTCCGGATGGTGGGCCGGGAACCCGTAGCGCTCGGAGTGCTCGGCGATGTCTCGGATGCGGTACGTTCGGCTCTCGCGAATGATCAGGCCCAGGATGCCTCGTCCGCGCGGCAGGTCACCGATCCGAGCCCGCTGCTCGTCATCGATGCCGCTGGTGATGAAGCGCTCGATCGCGCCGTCGCTGTCGACGATCCCGATCGCCGCGTACTGGGCCTGGACCAGGTCGCGGACGCGATCGGTGATGAGCTGGAGGACGCGATCGACATCCAGCACGCCGCTGATGCCGCGCACGGCCTGGTCGAGGGCGGCGAGCTGGCGGGTGGCGCGCTCGACGCGGGCGCCAGCGCGGGCGGTCATCAACGCCAGCTCGAGAGCGTGGGCCAGGGACGTGGCCTGCTCCTGGTCGCCGCTGACGCGTACCGAGCCCATTGGCCGGGCGTCGCCGGGCGAGCGCAGCGCGATCTCGGCTCCATCAGGTCCGCCGGCCAGGTCCAGGTCGAGCTCCGCCAACGGCGGCGCATTCACTCGCAACCGGCCCACGCTAAGTCCAAGCAGTTCCCCAAGCCGCTCGACGGCCCGCGCGAGATCCGCCTGGCGTTCCAGGGTCGGGTCCGCCTGCCAGGCGTCGATCGCCTCGAAAATCGGCGGTAGCAGCAGGACGCGACGCGGCTCAGAAGGGTCCATCGGCGCCAAGGCTAGCGGCTCCCGGGTCCCCCTGGCGGCGGATCGGTCCGACCGGCCCGTGCGACGCGGGACGTATGGCCCTTCGCCTCAGCGGTCGAATTCCATACAACGGAGTCAGAGATCCATGTCATTTCACGGGAGAGGATCTATGCAACGCGCGTTTTGGTACACCGGCCTCGTCGGGGGCGGCACCGTCCTCTTCGTGAGCCTGGTCCTGGTCGGATCACTGCTCATCAACGGCCTGAAGTTCGGTGACGAGACTCCGACGGGCGCCGCAGCCACCACTTCTGCGAGCCACGACGCCGGCACCGGCTCTGGCGCTCTGGTCGAGGCAAACCCCGAGGCGCCCGAATACGTGCTTCGCGACCCCGCCGCCCCGGCTCGCGCCGAGGGCGAGGTCCACGAAATCGAGCTGGTCATGACCGAGCGAGCGATGACGGTCGCGACTGGGTTTGAACAGCTGGTCTGGACCTTCGGCGACGAGGTTCCGGGTCCGGTCATGCGCGTCAAGGTCGGCGACGTGATACGGATCACGCTGAAGAACCCCGAGACGAACGCGATGCCGCACTCGATCGACTTCCACTCGAGCATGGTCGCCTGGAACGACGAGATGCGGTCCATCAACCCGGGCGAGGACCTTATCTACGAGTTCGAGGCCAAGTACGCCGGCGTGTACATGTATCACTGCGGTACCAGCCCTGCGCTGATGCACATCGCCAACGGCATGATCGGCATCATCATCGTCGAGCCCGCCGACGGCCTGCCGCCGGTCGATCACGAGTTCGCGCTCGTGCAGTCCGAGTGGTACATCGGCCAGCAGGGTCAGACCATCGACCTCGCGAAGGCCTCGGCCGGCGCTCCGTCGCCCGACTTCGTCGTCTGGAACAGCGTCGCCAACCAGTACGCCGATCATCCGATCGAGGTTCCGGTGGGGGAGACCGTCCGCGTCTTCGTCCTCAACGCCGGCCCGAGCATCGACTCCAGCTTCCACGTGGTGGGCACCATCTTCCACAGCGTGATCAAGGAAGGCATCCACCTGGCCGAAGGCAACGAGGGCAACTGGGGCAGCCAGGCAGTGGACCTGTCGCCGGCCCAGGGTGCCATCGTCGAGATGCGCTTCGACGAGGCCGGTCTCTATCCGATCGTGACCCACGCCTTCAAGTTCGTCGGCAGGGGTGCGCTGGGCCTCTTCCAGGCCGGGTCCAGCCGTGGGACGGCGAGTCCGGCCACATCGACGCACCGATGCTGGAGCGCCACCTCGATGGCGTCACCGAGCGCCAGCGCCGCTCCCCACATGGACCTCGTCGGCGGCGCCGAAGTACGCGAACCGCCGACCCCAAGGACGCGCTTGAAGGCGGTGTCACGCAGGCGGGTCGCGATCAGCCGCGGAATGGGGATGAACGGCACGTGAATTCGGAACGCGCACAGACGTGGCGCGCGATCGGCGGCTTCATCGCGCTTTATCTGGCAATCGGCGCGCTGTCGCCGTACCTTCCGATCTACTACGACTCGTTGGGCCTGGGACTCGACGCGATCGGCCTGCTGGCCGCCCTTTATGCGGCGGCCGCCATGATCGGGGCGCCGCTGTGGGGCGCCAGCGCGGACCGCTTCGGATCGGCGCGGCCGATCCTCGCCATCGCCGCGGCCAGTGCCGCCCTCGCCGCCGCCGCGCTTGCCCTGGTGACCGGCACCCTCCTGATCGCGATCGCCGCCGTGGCGCTGGCGCTCGCCATGGCGGGCATCATGCCGATCCTCGACGCGCGCGCCCTGGAGGTCGTCGGCGCGGGCCGATCGCACTATGCGGGGCTGCGCGTCTGGGGCTCGGCCTCGTACATCGTGGCCGTGGTGCTCACCGGGTGGGTCACGGAGTGGACCGGCATCCACGGCATGTTCGTCGTCCTGGTACCGGCGCTGGTGGCCACGGCGCTCGTCGGTTTGGGCATCCGATCGCGTCCCGGGACCGCGCCGCTCGCGCAGCTGACAGCCATCGGATCGGTCCTGCGCAGCCGAACGCTCATGCTGTTCCTGCTCGTCGTGCTCCTGACCTGGACCTCGTCGACCACGATCAACGCGTTCTTCTCCATCCACCTGGTCGATATCGGCGCGCCGCAATCGCTGGTGGGGATCGCCTGGGCGCTGGGGGCGGCCGTGGAGGTCCCGATCATGATCGGCTTCCCGTTCCTGGTCCGTCGAATGGGCCTGAACCGGCTCCTGGTCGTCGGCGCGATCCTCTTCGCGTTGCGGGCGGGCGCGATCGTCGTCACGCGGGAACCGCTGATCGTGACGCTGACGATGCTCCTCCACGGGGGCGCGTTCGCGCTCTTCCTCGTCGGCGGCGTCATGTACATCTCGCGCCACGCCCCGACCGGTACCGCCGCGACGGCACAGGGCATGCTGGTGGCGATCGTCTTCGGGCTGGCACAGATCGTGGGACCCGGCGCCGGCGGCCTGCTGGCCAGGGAGCTGGGGCTGCAGGGAACCTTCGCGCTGGCCGGAATCGGGAGCGGCCTCGCAGCCATGATTCTCGCCTGGGTACTGCGTCGCACAGCCCCGGCCGGGCGGGCGTGCGGATGCGAATCGCTCCAGCCCTGGCGTGACTCCGGCAACGCCCCGACGAGGACTTGAGTGCGCCAGAGTCCGGCTTTGAACCATTGACCCTCCCAGTCACGCATCGGCAGGCTCGCCGAAGGTCGGTATCGCGAACCGGATCCCCGCGATCTCGTCACGGACGGCCTTCGCACCTAGTTGTCGTTCCCACTTACGTTGTTGACAGATTGAGAGCCCTCGTGCTCGGTTTGGGGTTGTGGAAACTGCACACCGAGGGAGGGCTCTCATGCTCCATCGTACCGCCAAGC
>Ga0183260_10003321_pt1 | contig 13007 bp, 11 predicted proteins | sample AntDrymUQ4972206_2_FD_129768 | JGI IMG/M metagenome (GOLD analysis project Ga0183260, IMG submission 129768) | Polar desert sand microbial communities from Dry Valleys, Antarctica - metaG UQ497 (22.06) (version 2) (version 2) | ecosystem: Environmental > Terrestrial > Soil > Desert | place...
ACATCGCGCAGCAGCTTGGTCCGGTCGAGCGCCTCGATCTGGATGGTCACGTTGTAGGTCCCGGCCACCCTGCCGTCCCATCCCACGCTCGTGATCCTTTCCGGGTGCGAGGCTTGAAGCTGGGCTGCGTTGGGACAGTCATCTCTGTGGACGGAGACCCCGCGGCCCTTGGTCAGAAAGCCGACGATCCGGTCCCCAGGCACCGGAGTGCAGCACTGGGCAAGGCGCACGAGGAGGTCGTCAAGCCCCTCGACGACCACACCCTTGCCGCGCGGCTGCCCCCGGCGCGCCGGCCGGGTCACCGCCGGAATAGGGTCGGTCTCTTCCTCCTCGGGCTCGAACATCCTAAGCACCCTGGTCGTCACCGACTGGGGCGACAAATGCCCTTCGCCGATCGCGACGTGCATGGCGTCGAGGTCCTGATACTTGAGGTCGTCTGCGACCTGCTTGAGGGTGGCGCCCTTGGTGATCTTGGCCGCCGGAAGGCCCTGCTTTCGCATCGCAGACGACAGCGCGTCCCGGCCCTGGGCAAGGGCGTCCTCCCTGCGCTCGCGCGCAAACCACTGCCTGATCTTGTTTCTCGCCCTCGGGGTCTTGACGACCTGGAGCCAGTCGCGCGACGGTGACGAAGCGCCCTTGGAGGTGATGACCTCTACCGTGTCCCCTGAGTGAAGCTCGTGGTTGAGCGGCACGAGGCGCCCGTTCACCCGGCCCCCGATCGTGCGGTGACCGACCTCGGTGTGAATGGCGTAGGCGAAATCGATGGGATTTGCCCCCCGTGGCAGCTCCTGGACGTCCCCCTTGGGCGTAAACACAAAGACCTCGTCGGAGTAGAGGTCGATCTTTAGAGACTCCATGAACTCGCGCGGGTCCTCGGACTCGCGCTGCCAATCCATGAGCCGCTGCAACCACGCGATCTCCTGCTCGGTGACCTTGCCGCGTCTCTGCTCCTTGTAGAGCCAGTGTGCTGCAATCCCGAACTCCGCCGCCTTGTGCATTGCCTGAGTGCGGATCTGAATCTCGATCGGCCGACCGCCCGGGCCGATCACGGTCGTGTGAAGTGATTGGTACATGTTGAACTTTGGCATCGCGATGTAGTCCTTGAAGCGTCCGGGAACCGGCGTGTAAAGGGTGTGGAGCGCCCCGAGCGCTCCGTAACAGTCCCTCACGCCGTCGACGACCACGCGCACTCCGACGAAGTCGAATATCTCGTCGAACTGTTTTCCTCCCAAAGCGATCTTTTCGTAGATCGAGTAAAGGTTCTTCGGGCGCCCAGACACCTCAGAGCGGATCTTGACCTCGCGCAGCTTGCCCGAGATCTGCGCCCCCACCTGCTCGAGGAGCCGCTCGCGTTCCGGCTGGCGCTGGTGAACGAGAGCGAGAATCTCCTCGTAGCGCTTGGGATGGAGGTGCTGGAAGGCCAGGTCTTCCAGCTCCCACCTCATTGCGTACATGCCGAGCCTGTGCGCCAGGGGCGCGTAGATGTCGAGGGTCTCCCGCGCGATGCGCCGGCGCTTGTCCGGGTCAAGGGGGGCCAGTGTCCGCATGTTATGGAGGCGATCGGCGATCTTGATAAGGAGCACACGGACGTCGCGCGCGGTCGCGACCATCATCTTGCGCAGACTCTCTGCGCGCCCTTGCTCCGCGGAGCGGAGCTCCATCCTGTCGAGCTTCGTGACCCCGTCTATGAGGGAGGCAACGTCATAGTCGGTTGCGGCCTCCACCTGAACGAGGCTGAGATGGGTGTCCTCGACCGCATCGTGCAGGAGGGCAGCTTCGAGGCTCGTGTGGTCGAGCCCGAGCTGAGCGAGAATGAGGGCGACCGCAACGGGGTGGCTGATGAACGGGTCCCCAGACTTCCTCACCTGGCCGTCATGCGCCGCGGCCGCCATCTCGTAAGCGCGCTCGATCGAGCGCGCATCGGCTCGCGGCCTGCGCCTCTTGAACTCTCGAAGGAGATCCTCGAGAGCCGGGTCGTGGGAGGTGGTGCGAGGACGGACCTTCTTGAGCGCAGCCTTTACCCTGCCGGTCGAGCCCGGGGGGGCCCCGACCGAAGGGACGGATCTGTCAGGCTGCTGCGCTGCGCCCATGTTCCATTGTAGGGCCGGTCAATACGAGATCAAGCTCAAAAAGTCGTATCCGCCGAGCTTGCCCCGCCCCCCGAGAAATGAAAGCTCCATGATCGTGGCGATTCCGGCGACCTTGCCGCCGCACTGCTCGGTGAGCATCGCAGCAGCTTTGGCCGTGCCCCCGGTGGCGAGGACGTCGTCGACGACGAGCACACGCTCGCCGGGCTCGATCGCATCGCTGTGAATCTCGAGGCTATCGGTTCCGTACTCGAGCTCGTACTCCTGCGTCCTGACGTCCCACGGGAGCTTCCCCTTCTTGCGCACCGGCGTGAGTCCGGCGGTGAAGCGGTAGGCAAGGGGTGCTGCAACCATGAAGCCGCGTGCCTCGATCCCAACAACCATGTCGATCTCATCCCGATCGAAGTGGTGGGCGATGGCATCGATTGTGTAGGTGAACGCCTTCTTGTTAGCGAGCAGCGGAGTGATGTCCTTGAACACGATCCCCGGCTTGGGGAAGTCGGGGATGTCGCGCACGTGCTCCTTGAGCCAGCTGTGGTCCGGGTTGAAGGGCATATCCGTCTCCTAGCGTCTCTTGCGCCGCTTTGCTTTCTTATCCCCCGCGCGCGGCCTCGGGGCCGCTGGGGCGGCCGCGCCTTGGGGCCTGGCCCGCGATCCGACGCCTGCGAGCTCGCGCGACGGTTCGTCCGCGGCAGCCGCCTTGGGCTGGGCCGCCGCCGCTGCGGACACGGCCGCCTGCCGCTCCTCCTCCTTTTCCATCTTGCTTCTGACATTGCGGTACCTCGGCTCGCGCTCCTTCCACATCGAGACCACCGGGGTTGCGACGAAGATCGACGAGTAGGCGCCGACCAAGATGCCGACAAGGAGCGCAAGGGCGAGGTCCTCGAGCGTCTCAGCCCCGAGCAGCCCTGCCCCCACGAACAGCAGGGCGGACACGGGGAGGAGAGTCGAAAGCGAGGTGTTGAGCGAGCGCATGAAGACCTCGTTCATGGCGAGGTTGGCCGCTCCCTGATAGGTCATGCGGCCGGAGCCTGCGAGCGCAGAGGTGTCCTCTTCGACCTTGTCGAAAACGACGACGGTGTCGTAGAGCGAGTAACCGAGAATTGTGAGGATCGCTATGACCGTCGACGGCGTGACCTCGAAGCCGACCAGCGAGTAGACGCCGGCAGTGATCAGGAGATCGTGGACGAGGGCGATGATCGCCGCGACCGCCATCTTCCATTCGAAGCGCCACGAGATGAAAGCGAGGATCACAAGCAGGAAGATCCCGAGAGCGCGCAAGGCCTTGTTGGTGATCTCGCCGCCCCACTCACTCCCGATGCTCTGGTTGTCGGTATCGGCAACCGAAGCGCCCGTGATCTCACGCACGGTAGTTATGACCCTCTGCTGCTGGTCGGGATCGTCGACCTCCTCGGTCTGCACGACCACCTCACGCCCCTGAGCCGACTCGAAGACCTGGATCTGCGCATCCGATGCGCCGAGCGGCTCGAGGGCGTCGCCAACGAGCGTCACGACCTCATCGCTTGGGGCGTTGGCAAGCTCCGTGCGTTCGACCGGCGCCTTGATTGAGACCCCCCCGACGAACTCGATCCCGTAGTTGAGCCCCCTCGTCACAAGCAGGATGACGCTTGCGAGCACGACGGCGCCCGAGAGCGCAAACCAAAGCCGCCTTCTTCCTATGAAGTCGATGTCGGTCTCGCCCCTGTAGAGACGGCCGAGCCTGCCCGATCTGTCCTTGCTCTTGTCCTGGGGTGCGGCGCTCATGACGCCACCCCGAGCGCGCTCCTCATCCCAAACCAGCGGTCGCCCGACAACGACTTCGAGCGCGCAAGCAGGGCAACCGCAGAGCGCGTGAAGAAGTAGGCAATCAACACGTCGATCAGGGTCGCAAGTCCAAGCGTCAGCGCAAAGCCGCGCACGGGCCCGACGGCGAGAAAGAACAGGATCACGGCGGCCGCTGCGGTCACGAAGTCGGCGACGAGGATCGTGCGGAAGGCACGCGCCATGCCGCGCTCAACGGCCGCCCTGACGCTCTTGCCCGACCGCATCTCATCCTTGAGCCGCTCGAACGCCACGATGTAGGAGTCGGCCGTGATTCCGACCGACACGATGATCCCTGCAACGCCCGCAAGGCTCAGAGAGAGACCGGCCGTGGCCCCCAAAACGGCCATCACGGTGTAGAGCGCTGCGGTAAAGAGCACGAGGCCGAGGAGCACAACGAGCCCGAGCGCCCGGTAGTAGAGCAGCATGTAGAGGATGACGAGCCCGAGCCCGAGGGCGCCGGCCGTGAACCCGGCATCGAGCGAGTCGCGCCCGAGCGTTGGAGATACCTTGGTGACCTCGGACTCCTCGAGCGTGATCGGCAGGGCGCCGGTCCTCAAAACGAGGGCGAGCTCCCTGGCCTCGCCCTGACCCCCCACCGTGATGCTCGTCTGGCCCCCCGTGATGCCCTGCGCGCAGGTCACGCCGCCGCCGGCGCCTGCCGTGGCGGGGTCCGACATGCCGGCCGCCGATTCGACCCTGCCGTCGAGCACGATCGCGACCTGGGACTTGATCTGCTCGCCCTTGTCCCGGAGACACGCAAGCTTCTTCGTAAACTCCGCCCATGTCGCAGCGCCGGCGTCGTTCATGTCGAGGCTCACCGACCAACCGCCCCCCTGAGGGTCGAGCACGGCCTCTGCCTGGGTGATGATGTCGCCGGTGAGAACCGCAGGCATGAGCCTGTAGAGGGTCCCCTGCTCGCCCGACTGCGACGACGGGTAGACGACCTCCTTGGCGTTGGCCTCCTGACCCTTGGCCTGCGTGACCTCCGGCTTCTTTTTGACCGTTGGGGGTACGACCTCTTCAACCTGACGGAAGGTGAGCTGAGCCGTGGTGCCGATCAGCCTCCTCGCCTTCTCGTCGTTGGCCACGCCCGGAAGCTGAATGAGAATGTTGCGCTCCCCCTGGCGGCTGACCTCAGGCTCGGCGACGCCGAGCGCGTCGATACGCTGGCGGATGATGCCCACGGTCTTGTCGAGAACGTCGGGGCGCACCTCTCCCTGAGCGGTGAGGATCACACCGGTCCCGCCCTCGAGATCGAGGCCGAGGCGCGGGCTCGTGCCCGTGGCGACGACGGCCGCCAACCCACCCAACGCGATCACGATTGAGAGTGCGAGAAAGATTCTGTAACGCTGCGGCTTCATCTTTCTAAAGGAGCTTCGAACCGTTGATGTCGATCTTGAACTGGCAGTCGAGAAACTCCGCCGCCCGCCTGCACATCACCATGCGCGAGAGAAAGATCTCGAAGTACTCCATAACTCCGGCAAGCTCGGTGTCGATCGTAAGCTCGAGGGTGAGGGTGTGAGCCTCGGAGTCGACCCGCAGGAACGAGTGCTCGACCGCGTAGTTGACGCGGTCGTGAATGTCGAACAGGGCGGGGTCGCTCACCCGCACCCTGCTGCGGTGGACGTCGGATTTGTCGGCCACGATCAATGCCGCTCCGGCCGGGTTGACGGGGCGCCCGAAGTCTTCCTCGTGGTTGCCGATGGCGCCGAGCACAACTCCAATCTCGCCGTAGGACATCCCGAGGTCGCGCATCAGATCGTAGGAGATCGTTGCGCCCGTCTGCGAGTGCATCGTCCGGCTGACGAAGTTGCCCATGTCGTGGAGGTAGCCGGAGATGGCCCCAAGCTCGGTCGTGCGGTCATCGAAGCCGAGGCGGTGCAAGACGTTGTAGGCGATCTTTGAGACGAGGTTGGCATGGCGGAAGCCGTGCTCCGTGTAGCCAAGCTCCCCGAGATAACGGTCGGCGAGGGCGATGAAGGTCTGTACCCCGTCGTGGGCGCGGACGTCGCTCAAGGAGATCGTCGATCCAGGCTGAATGGGCTCGGGGGTCCGGGCGCGTTCGACCGGTTTGGTCTCCTTGGCGGATCCGACAAGCCCGGCGACCTCGTGGGAATCGGTCGCCTCGACGCGGCTCATACCTCCCCTTCCTCCGATGAGGTCTCGGCCGTCTCGGTGGGCTCGTGCACGATCTTGCGGGCGATCGCGGTCCTGCCGAAGCGCACCGGGGTGCCCGGGGAGACTTCGAGCTCGACGAAATCGTCGCCGATGTCCGTGATGGTGCCGAACATCCCCCCGATGGTCACGACGTCGTCCCCCGGCTCGAGGCTGCCGAGGAGCTGCTTGTGCTGCGCGGCCCGCTTGCGCTGAGGGCGGATCAGCATGAAATAGAAGACGGCGGCCAGTAGCGCCGGAAAAACTAGAGCCTCCATGTCACTTCCCCTGTATCGGTGTGGTGGTCGACGCGAAGAAAGCCGCTTGCAGCGGCTCCTGCCCCCGAATCTTAACGCTCCCGGGGAGAAAGAACCCTTATTCCGACCCCGCTGAGGCGCCGGCTCAGGAACCGAACAGGCGTGCGGCCCCCGTCCCCTGGGGGGGCTCGATCCCCACGTAGCGGAAGGCGGCCTCGGTGGCGGCCCTGCCGCGCGGCGTGCGGCGGAGAAAGCCGAGCTGCAGCAGGAACGGCTCGTAGACGTCTGCGATGGTGTCCGGCTCCTCCCCCACGGCCACAGCAAGGGTGGAGAGCCCGACCGGGCCGCCGCTGAAGCGATTGACAACGGCATCCAGGATCGCCCAGTCGACCTTGTCGAGGCCGAGCTTGTCGACCCTAAAAACCTCGAGGGCGCGCCTGGCGACGCCAACATCGATGACACCGGCGGCGCGCACCTGGGCAAAGTCACGCACCCGCCTCAAGAGCCGGTTGGCGATGCGAGGGGTGCCGCGGGCGCGCCGCGCGATCTCGTTGGCGCCCGAGCCCGCTTCGCCGGGCGGGGGCCGAGCTGCGCCGGCCACGTCGGCGGCGTCGAGGGCGATCCCGAGGATGCCGGCCGAGCGGCGCACGATCTCCTCGAGGTCCTCGGTCGGGTAGTAATCGAGCCGCTCGCTTAGCTCGAAGCGGCTGCGAAGCGGGCCGGTCAGAAGCCCGGCGCGGGTCGTGGCGCCGACAAGGGTAAAGCGGGGGAGGTCGAGCCGGAGGGTGGTGGCGCTCGGCCCCTTCCCGATCACGAGGTCGAGCTGGCCGTCCTCCATGGCCGGATAGAGGATTTCCTCCACGGCGCGCGGGAGCCTGTGTATCTCGTCGACGAAGAGCACGTCGCCGTCCTCGAGGTTGGTGAGGATGGCGGCCAGGTCCCCGGCCCGCTCGAGCGCGGGCCCCGACGTCGGGCGGATGCTCGCCTCCATGGTCTTTGCAATGACATGTGCGAGGCTCGTCTTTCCGAGCCCGGGGGGGCCGCTTAGCAGCACGTGGCCTGCGGGCTCGCCGCGTGCAGTTGCCGCCTCGAGCACGATCCCGAGGTGCTCCTTGAGCTCTTTCTGGCCGATGAACTCGTCGAGGCTGCGGGGCCGCAGCGAGCCCTCGGCCTCGCGCTCGACCGGGTCGGCGGTTACCGCAAGGATCTCCTCCCTCACCTTGCGTCCGTTCGCTCGGGGCGGTCGAGCAGGCTGAGCGCGGCCTTCACGACACGCTCGAGGCTGTCGTCGGGGGCGGCGTCGATGCCTGCAAGCGCGGCCCGCACCTCAGCGGTCGAGTAGCCGAGGTTCTCGAGTGCACTCCGAGCCGCCACCACGGCGTCGGGGACCCGACCGACGAGCTGGAGGTCGGGCAGGTCCATCTTCTCCTTGAGGTCGAGGACCATCCGCTGCGCCGTCTTGCGCCCGATGCCGGGGACCGAAGAAAGTACAGGGATGTCCTCGGTCACGAGCGCACGCCGAAGGTCCTCCGGAGTGAACGCCGAGCACACCTGGAGAGCGACCTTCGGCCCCACGCCCGCGACCCCGAGCAGGGCCTCGAAGATGTCCTGCTCGGCCTCGGTGGCGAAGCCGTAGAGCGCAAGGGACTCTTCGCGCACGTAGGTGTGGGTCCACAGGCGGCAACGCCCACCAACGGGAGGCAGCCTCGACATGGTGGTGGAGGAGCAGAACAGCCTGTAGCCGACGCCGGCGACCTCGAGCAGACAGCCATCCACTCGAAGCGCAGCGACGGCGCCGTCGAGGAAGCCGATCACGGCGCCGCCGTTCGCGCCGCGGTCACGGCCCCCGCCAGGCGGCTGCGATTGAGGTGGGCGATGGCAAGGGCGCAGGCGTCGGCGGCGTCTGCGGGGGCCGGCGGCGCCCTGAGGCCGAGGAGCGCGGCCACCATGACCTGGACCTGGTGCTTGGTGGCCCCCCCCGTGCCAACGACTGCGAGCTTGATCTCGGGCGGTGTGTATTCGGCCACCTCGAGGCCGGCCTCGGCGGCTGTCACCAAGACGACCCCGGAAGCCTGGCCGACCGCCATGGCCGTTTTGACGTTGGCGTTGAAGAAAAGGCGCTCGACCGCGGCCACATCGGGGTGCAGCGAGGCCATCAGCCCCGCAAGCTCGGCGCGCAGCCCCGCCAGGCGCGCGGCGTGGACGAACGCCGGATCGGTGCGCACCACGCCCGCAGCACAGGGAATGAGGCGACCCCCGACACGCTCGACGACGGCGTAGCCGGTCACGGCCACGCCCGGGTCGATGCCGATCACACGCACTGAGCCACCTCCCTCGCCGCGTCGATTCGAACGCCTGTTCGCCAAGGGTAACGAACCCGTACGACGAATCCCAGTGTTTGCACTACCTTTGGCGGCAATGCAGACGCCTGCTGGGGGCCCATGACCGCTCCCTCCAAAGCGGTGCTGATCACCGGGTGCTCTTCGGGAATCGGCAGGGCGACGGCCGCGCGCCTTGCGGCACTCGGCTGGAGCGTCCATGCGAGCGCGCGCCGCCCCGACTCCATCGCGGATCTGAGGGACCACGGGTGCACGACCCTCGCTTGTGACGTCACCGACGAGGACTCGATGCGGGCCGCGGTCGCGCGCGTTGCGGACGCCGAGGGCGCGGTCGGTGTCTTGATCAACAATGCCGGCTACAGCCAGTCCGGCGCCGTCGAGAGCGTCGCCATCGACGATGTCAGGCGTCAGTTCGAAACCAACGTCTTCGGCGCTCTGCGACTCGCCCAGCTCGTGCTCCCCGCCATGCGCCGCCAGGGCTGGGGAAAGATCGTCAATGTGTCGTCCATGGGGGGCAAGCTCACGCTTCCCGGCGGTGGCATCTACCACGCAAGCAAGCACGCGCTCGAAGCCGCGAGCGATGCGTTGCGCTTCGAGGTGCGCGGTTTCGGAGTTGACGTCATAGTCATCGAGCCTGGGTTGATCAAGACCGCGTTCGGGGCCGTGGCGAGCGCATCGATCCCTGCACAGCCCTCGCCGGAGTCCGGGCCTTACGGCGCTTTCAACACCGCCGTTGCGACGGTGTCGACAGAGGCTTACGAGAGTGGGCCGCTTGCCCGCCTCGGAGGCCCACCCGAATCCGTCGCCGCCGTGATCGCCAAGGCCCTGGCGGCGTCGCATCCCAGACCCCGGTACGCGGTCACGGCGTCGGCGCGAATCCTCATGGGAGCGCGCAGGGTCCTGCCCGACCAAGCCTTCGACGCCATGCTGCGCTCGGGAATGCCCCAGCCGAACGATCGCTGAGGCGCCCGTGACGCCTCATTAGACACGCAGGAGAAGATGCCGGACCGGGCAAGCACCGTCCGCGCTCGACCCCATCACCGCTCGCCGCCACTTTCCTGCCCCGAAGCGGTGATGGTCGCGATCACCGGGCTACCTTCGTGAGGGCAACGTCAACCGGACCAGGCGGACGCGGAGGGGGTAGGACGCCAGCGGCGCTAGGCACCTCCGACGCGAGATGGCATGATCTCGCAGGTGACCAGCAGATCCGCCGCGGCGCAGCACCTGCGCGACCTCGCGCGGCTGCGTCGCGTCCGCGACCGGATCGACTGGGAGTACGCGCAGCCGCTGGACGTCGAGGCGCTCGCCAGCGGCGCGCACATGTCGGCCGGGCACTTCAGCCGCGAGTTTCGGCTCGCCTACGGCGAGTCGCCGTACGGCTACCTCATGACGCGGCGCATCGAGCGCGCGATGGCGCTGCTGCGTCGCGGCGACCTCAGCGTCACCGAGGTCTGTTTCGAGGTCGGCTGCTCGTCGCTTGGCACCTTCAGCACTCGCTTCACCGAGCTGGTCGGTATGCCGCCCAGCGTCTACCGGCGCCATGCGGCGCACGCGACGGCGGGGATCCCGTCGTGCGTCGCGAAACAGGTGACCAGACCGATCAGGAATCGAGAAGCGCGGGCACCGAGCCACACCTAGCATGACCGTCATGGACATCACCATTCACATGACCTTCCTCCCGCAGGACGACCCGGACGCATCCCTGGCCTTCTATCGCGACACCCTCGGCTTCCAGGTCCGCAACGACGTCGGATACGGCGGGATGCGCTGGATCACGGTCGGCCCCGCCGACCAGCCCGGCACGTCCATCGTCCTGTACCCGCCGGCCGCCAGCCCCGGCGTCACCGACGACGAGCGCCGCACCATCGCCGAGATGATGGCGAAGGGCAGCTACGGCCACATCATCCTGGCCACCGCCGACCTCGACGGCACCTTCGCCCAGCTGCAGGCCGGCGGCGCCGAGGTCGTCCAGGAGCCGACCGAGCAGCCGTACGGAGTTCGCGACTGCGCCTTCCGCGATCCAGCGGGCAACCTGATCCGCATCCACGAGCTGCGCTGAGCCGTCCGGCGAGGTGAACGAGCTGCCCGACCGCGAGCTGATGCGCGAGGGCCGCTCGTAAGTCAACGCCCGTCCGGTCCTCGGAAGCTAGATTGGTCTGACGCCTCGGCCGGGCGCGCCGCGTGGCCGGGGCCCAGAGGCTCAACGGGCCGAAGCGAAGGAGAATCAGACGTACTGCTCGAAGCTGCTTAGATCGAGCCAGCGACGCCAACGGAGGCCGCGAAAGGCGGCCCCGCCCAACAGATGGAGACTGATGAGCATGGCCACGAGGACGGACACGAAGTCGCCTGCGCTGCACGATGCCGACAGCCACGACCTGATCCGCGTGCAGGGCGCGCGCGTGAACAACCTCAAGGACATCAGCGTCGAGATCCCGAAGCGCCGGCTGACGGTGTTCACCGGCGTCTCCGGCTCGGGCAAGAGCTCGCTGGTGTTCGGCACGATCGCCGCGGAGTCGCAGCGGCTGATCAACGAAACCTACAGCGCCTTCGTGCAGGGCTTCATGCCGACGCTGGCCCGGCCCGAGGTCGACGTCCTGGACGGGCTGACTACCGCGATCCTCGTGGACCAGGAGCGGATGGGCGCCAACTCCCGCTCCACGGTCGGCACCGCCACCGACGCCAATGCGATGCTGCGCATCCTCTTCAGCCGGCTCGGGAAGCCGCACATCGGCTCGCCCAACGCGTACTCGTTCAACGTCCCCTCCGTGAAGGCCAGCGGGGCGATCACCATCGAGCGCGGCGCCGGCAAGACAAAGACCGAGAAGGCCACCTTCACCCGACTCGGCGGCATGTGTCCGCGCTGCGAGGGCATGGGCTCGGTCACCGACTTCGACCTGTCTGCGCTATACGACGAGAGCTTGTCGCTCAACGAGGGCGCGCTCACGATCCCCGGCTACAGCATGGACGGTTGGTACGGCCGCATCTATCGCGGCTGCGGCTTCTTCGACCCGGACAAGCCGATCCGCAAGTACACCAATAAGGAACTTCGCGACCTGCTCCACAAGGAGCCGACCAAGATCAAGGTCGACGGGATCAACCTGACGTATGAGGGGCTGATCCCGAAGATCCAGAAGTCGTTCCTGTCCAAGGACGTCGACGCACTGCAGCCGAACATCCGCGCCTTCGTGGAGGGGGCGGTGAGGTTCACGACCTGTCCCGAGTGCGACGGCACCCGACTCAGCAAGGAGGCCCGGTCGTCGAAGATCAAGGGGAAGAACATCGCCGACGCCTGCGTGATGCAGATCAGCGACCTGGGCGACTGGATCCGCGGCCTCGACGAGCCGTCGGTGGCTCCGCTGCTCACAGGGCTGCAGCACCTTCTCGACTCGTTCGCGGAGATCGGGTTGGGATACCTCTCGCTCGACCGGCCGTCCGGCACCCTTTCGGGCGGCGAGGCGCAGCGCACCAAGATGATCCGCCACCTCGGCTCCTCGCTCACCGACGTCACCTACGTCTTCGACGAGCCGACGATCGGCCTGCACCCCCATGACATCGAGCGGATGAACGACCTGCTGCTGCGGCTGCGGGACAAGGGCAACACCATGCTTGTCGTGGAGCACAAGCCGGAGACGATCGCGAGCGCCGACCACGTCGTCGATCTGGGCCCGCGCGCCGGCACCGAGGGCGGCGAAGTGGTGTTCGAGGGCACCGTCGAGGGGCTGCGGACCAGCGGCACGCTCACCGGGTGGCACCTGGACGACCGGGCTTCCCTGAAGCCATCGGTGCGGACGCCGTCGGGCGTGCTTGAGGTGCGCCGCGCCAGCGCCCACAACCTGCAGGACGTCGACGTCGACGTCCCGCTCGGGGTGCTTGTCGTCGTCACCGGCGTCGCCGGCTCCGGCAAGAGCTCGCTCGTGCACGGGTCGATCCCCGCCGGCGCGGGTGTGGTGTCGATCGACCAGGGCGCGATCCGCGGCTCGCGACGGAGCTACCCGGCGACGTACACCGGACTGCTCGAGCCGATCCGCAAGGCGTTCGCGAAGGCCAACGGCGTGAAGCCGGCGCTTTTCAGCGCCAACTCCGAGGGCGCCTGCCCCAACTGCAACGGCGCCGGCGTCATCTACACCGACCTGGCGATGATGGCCGGCGTCGTCAGCACCTGCGAGGAGTGCGAGGGGAAGCGGTTCCAGGCATCGGTGCTTGACCACCACCTCGGCGGCCGTGACATCAGCGAGGTGCTCGCGATGTCGGTGACCGAGGCCGAGGAGTTCTTCGGCGCCGGCGAGGCGCGCACGCCGGCCGCGCACGCCATCCTCGACCGGCTCGCCGACGTCGGGCTCGGCTAC
>Ga0183260_10003322_pt1 | contig 13005 bp, 12 predicted proteins | sample AntDrymUQ4972206_2_FD_129768 | JGI IMG/M metagenome (GOLD analysis project Ga0183260, IMG submission 129768) | Polar desert sand microbial communities from Dry Valleys, Antarctica - metaG UQ497 (22.06) (version 2) (version 2) | ecosystem: Environmental > Terrestrial > Soil > Desert | place...
CGCTTAACGCGGCGACCCGCCCATCCGGCCCGGTCAGTCGCAGGCCTTCCACGACGTCGTCGTTGAGGCATCGGTGCGAGACCTCGAGCCGTCCGTACGGGGTGTCGACCGGCCCGTCGAAACCCTCGACCGCGAAGCCGTGGTTGTGCGCGGTCACCTCGACCTTGCCGGTCACGAGGTCGACGACCGGCTGGTTGATCCCGCGGTGGCCGTATCGCAGCTTGTAGGTGTGGAGGCCGAGCGCCCGCCCGAACAGCTGGTGGCCGAAGCAGATGCCGAACACGGGGAGCCGGCGTTCGAGGGCGGCGCGCATCAGGTCGAGGTCTGCGGTCGCCGGGTCGCCGGGGCCGTTGGAGAAGAACACCCCGTCTGCGCCGGTCGCGAGCACGTCGTCGATCCCCGTGGTCGCGGGCAGGACGTGCACCTCGACCCCGCGGGCGGCGAGCAGCTGCGGAGTCATGGCCTTGATCCCGAGGTCGACCGCCGCCACCGTGTGCGTCCGGTCGCCGATCGGCGCGACGACATACGGCTCGGCGGTGGTGACCTCACCGGCCAGGTCGGCGCCGTTCATCGTTGGGGCCGCGCGCACAAGGGCGAGCAGCGCGTCGACGTCGGTCGACGTCGACGAGATCCCAACCCGCATCGCGCCGCGCTCGCGCAGGTGCCGGGTCAGCGCGCGGGTGTCCACGCCGCTGATGCCGACAACGTCCTGCGCCGCGAGCTCCTCGCCCAGCCCGCGCCGCGACCGCCAGCTGCTCGGCCGGCGCGCCGGGTCGCGCACCACATAGCCCGCAACCCAGATCCGGTCCGACTCCCCGTCCTCGTCGTTGACCCCGGTGTTGCCGACGTGCGGTGCGGTCATGACCACCACCTGGCGCCGGTACGACGGGTCGGTCAGCGTCTCCTGGTAGCCGGTCATCCCGGTGGAGAACACCGCCTCGCCCACCGTCTCGCCGACCGCGCCGTACGGTCGGCCGCGGAACAACCGGCCGTCCTCGAGCACCAGGACCGCCACGCTCACCCGGCGCCCCCGACCCCCGCGAGTGGCGGAAAACTGACGCTTTCTCGGCTTTTCGCGTGCACTAATGCGCCGCTCGCGGATGTGGGGATCACTGACCCGCCCCGACACCCATCCGCTGCTCGACCGGTTTGCCGTCCAGCACCGTGGCCCGTCCGCGCAGGTACGTCGCGACCACTCGGCCGGGCAACTTGCGCCCGACGTAGGGGGTGTTGCGCGACAGCGACGCCGACTCGCCGGCGTGGACCACCCGCCGGGCGGCGGGGTCGACCAGCACGACGTTGGCCGGGTCACCGGTGGCGAGCGACCCGCCCTGCCCCGCCACCCGACCGATGCGCGCCGGTCGGGTCGACATCCGGTCGGCGACGTCGGCCCAGGACAGCAGTCCGGTGTCGACCATCGCCTCCTGCACGACCGACAGCGCGGTCTGCAGCCCGAGCATGCCCATCGCCGCGGCAGCCCACTCGCACTCCTTGTCCTCGACGGGATGTGGCGCGTGGTCGGTCGCGACGGCATCGATCGTGCCGTCGGCGAGCCCGGCACGCAGCACCTGGACGTCGGCCTCGGTCCGCAGCGGCGGGTTGACCTTGTAGACCGGGTCGTACGACGCGGCCAGCTCGTCGGTGAGCAGCAGGTGGTGCGGCGTCACCTCGGCGGTCACGTCCCAGCCCTTGCTCTTGGCCCACCGGATGATCTCCACCGACCCCTCGGTCGAGACGTGGCAGACGTGCAGCCGGGAGCCGACGTGGGCAGCGAGCAGCGCGTCCCTGGCGACGATCGCCTCCTCGGCGACCGCCGGCCACCCGGTCAGTCCCAGTCGCCCCGACAGCTCGCCCTCGTTCATCTGCGCACCGTCGGTCAACCGGGGCTCCTGCGCGTGCTGGGCGACCACCCCGTCGAATGCCTTGACGTACTCCAGCGCCCGGCGCATCAAGACGGCGTCGGAGACGCAGTGCCCGTCGTCGGAGAAGACCCGCACCCGGGCGGCAGAGTCGGCCATCGCCCCGAGCTCGGCCAGCCGCTGGCCGGCGATGCCGACGGTGACCGCGCCTACCGGGTGTACGTCGCACCAGCCGGCCTCTCGACCCAGCCGCCACACCTGCTCGACCACTCCCGCGGTGTCGGCGACCGGCTCGGTGTTGGCCATCGCGTGCACCGCGGTGAACCCCCCGAGCGCCGCGGCTAGGGTGCCGGTCTCGACGGTCTCCGCGTCCTCCCGCCCCGGCTCGCGCAGGTGGGTGTGCAGGTCGACCAGGCCGGGCAGTGCGACCAGACCGTCGGCGTCGACCCGTTCCGTCCCGACCGGCGCATCGGCGGCGGCCGCGGCGCCGGTCGCCGCGATCACCCCCTCCGCGAGCAGCAGGTCGCCCGCTTCGCCGCCGAGCAGCCGGGCGCCGCGGATCAGGATGGCGCCGTCGGTGCTGGTCACGCGAAGGCCTCCTGCGCTTCCTCCTGGGCTGCCACCAGGGGCAGAGCTTCTGGCTGCTCCACGATGTCGCTGCCGCTCAGCAGCAGGTACAGCACCGCCATCCGGATGGCCACCCCGTTGCTCACCTGCTCGACGATGACCGACCGGGTGGAGTCCGCGACCTCCGCGGTGATCTCCACGCCCCGGTTCATCGGGCCCGGGTGCAGCACGATCGCGTGGTCGGGAAGCAGCGCCATCCGGCGGGCGTCGATCCCGTACCGGCGGCTGCACTCGCGCGCGCTGGGGAAGAAGCTCTCGTTCGCACCGCGCTCGCTCTGCACCCGCAGCATCATCACCGCGTCGGCCTTCGCCAGCGTGGCGTCGAGGTCGTACGACGTGCTGACCGGCCACGAGTCGACGCCGACGGGGAGCAGGGTCGGCGGAGCGACGAGCGTGACGTCGGCGCCGAGCGTGCTGAGCAGCAGCGCGTTCGACCGCGCCACCCGGCTGTGCAGGACGTCGCCGACGATCGTGACCCGGCGACCGTCGAGGTCGCCGGACCCGCCGGCCAGGTGCCGGCGCAGCGTGAACGCGTCCAACAACGCCTGTGTGGGGTGCTCGTGGGTCCCGTCGCCAGCGTTGACGACCGAGCCGTCGACCCAGCCGCTGGCGGCCAACCGGTGCGGTGCGCCGGACGACTGGTGGCGCACGACGACGGCGTCGGCGCCCATCGCCTGCAACGTGAGCGCGGTGTCCTTGAGGCTCTCGCCCTTGGAGACGCTCGACCCTCGGGCCGAGAAGTTGATGACGTCGGCAGACAGCCGCTTCGCGGCCGCCTCGAACGAGATCCGGGTCCGGGTGGAGTCCTCGAAGAACAGGTTGACCACGGTGCGGCCGCGCAGCGTGGGCAGCTTCTTGATCGGCCGGTCGGCGAGCGCGCGCAGCTCCGCGGCGGTGTCGAGGAACCGGATCGCCTGCTCGTGGTCGAGGTCGGCGGCGCTGAGCAGGTGACGGATCATCGCCCGACCTCCGCGGCTGGGGTGGGTTCGGCCATTCCACTCCCGGCGCCGGTACCGACGGTGGTGATGGCGACCGCGTCGTGGCCGTCGGTCTCGGCGACCGAGACCCGGACCTGCTCGCCCAGCGAGGTGGGCAGGTTCTTGCCGACGAAGTCGGCGCGGACCGGCAGCTCGCGGTGGCCGCGATCGACCAGCACCGCGAGCCGGACCGCGCTCGGCCGGCCGAGGTCGTGCAAGGCGTCGAGAGCCGAGCGCACGGTCCGCCCGGAGAACAGCACGTCGTCGACGAGCACGACCACCTTGTTCTCGATCCCGGTCGGGGGCAGCTCGGTGGGCTCGAGTGTCCGGGCCGGCCGCAACCGCAGGTCGTCGCGGTACATCGTGACGTCGAGCGACCCGGCCGGGACCTCGGCGCCCTCGACGTCAGCGATCCGCTGCGCGATGCGGCGCGCCAGCGGCACGCCGCGGCGTGGGATTCCGAGCAGCACCAGGTCCTGGCTGCCGCGGTTACGTTCGAGGATCTCGTGGGCGATCCGGGTCAGGGCCCGGCCCACGTCCCGGTCGTCGAGGACGACGCGCTCGGTGCCAGAGGCGGTGTTCGGAGCGGATGCGCGCACCACCGGAGGACCTCCTTCCCCGCCTCACTGGACGGTCGTTAAAGGACGTCTGTGTCGCGGCGCACGCTACCAGCCACCTCCCCCCGTGGCCGCAGGGCGCGGCCGGCATCGCGCGCATCTTGGCGTTTCGGTGGTGGGCCACCCCGGCCGTGGTTACCCTCAGTGAACACGCCGATGCAGCGACTCTGACCGTGGGAGGCCTCGATGGCCAACGAATACGCCCGAGAGCTGGGCGCGCGCCTGCGCGCGATCCGGCAGCAGCAGGGTCTGTCGCTGCAGGCGGTGGAGGAGAAGTCGCAGGGCCGCTGGAAGGCGGTCGTGATCGGCTCGTACGAGCGCGGGGACCGCGCGGTCACCGTGCACAAGCTGTCCGACGTGGCCGAGTTCTACGGCGTGCCGGTTGAGGAGCTGCTCCCGGGCGGCAGCCAGGCCTCCCCCGCGGCTTCCGAAGCGCCGGAGAAGCTGATCCTCGACCTGTCCAACCTTCACGACCTGGACGCTGCCGAGGTGGCGCCGCTCGCCCGGTACGCCCGGAGCATCCAGGCCCAGCGCGGGGACTACAACGGCCGGGTGCTCTCGATCCGCCAGGAGGACCTGCGCACGCTCGCGGTGATCTACGAGGAGGCGCCGAGCGTGCTGGCCGCGCGGCTCACCGAGTGGGGCGTCCTGCGCGCGGTGCCGTCGACAGCCACCTGACCGGCTACTCGATGAAGCCCTCGGCACGCAGGTAGCCGCGGGCCACCCGTTCGGGCCGGAATCCCCTGACGCTCACGTCCGTGTTCAGCTCTGTCATCACCTCGGTCGTCAGGGTGGCGGTCAGCGGCGCCAGCACCTCGAGCATCGCCTGACCGGCGGGGTCCTCGGCCCGGACGACCGGCGCCCCGTTGTACGGCGGGAAGAAGCCGCGGTCGTCGACGAGCACGGCCAGCCCGTAGATCCGAATCCTGCCGTCGGTCGTGAAGACCTCTCCGAAGTCGCACCGGCCGCTGTCGACCTGCTGGTAGACGCGCCCGGTATCGACCGTGGTGACGGCGGGGTCTGGAAGCGCGAACCCGTACGCCGCGGCCAACCCCGGCAGTCCGTCCGGACGGGAGGCGAACTCCGCCTCGACGCACACAGCAACGTCCGGGTGCGCCGCGAGGTGGTCGCGCATGTCCGACAGGGTCGCCACGCTGGTGCGCTCGGCGAACTCCTCGGTCACGGCGATCGCGTACCGGTTGTCGAACGCGGCCGGCTCGCCCCAGACCAGCCCGTTCTTGCGCCGGTCCTCCGCGGCGACCGCCTCGTACAGCTCGGTGGGGTCCTGGATGGAGCTGGGGTGCCCGAGGTACGTCGTCCACGCCGTGCCGGTGTAGTCGTAGTAGACGTCGATGTCGCCGCGGAGCAACGCCTGCCGGGTCGCGGTGCTGCCCTGGATGTCGGTGTCGTCGGTGACCTCAGCGCCGGCGGCCGCGAGCATCTGGATGGTGAGCTGGCCGAGCAGCAGCTGCTCGTCGAACTGCTTGGACCCCACGTTGAGGCTCGCACCGTCGAGGGCGGACGGGTTGACCGAGCCGGCGTCCACGTCAGTGGTGGTGTCCGGGTCGTCGGCGAGCGCGCACCCTGTAAGGGCCAGCCCGAGCACCACAACAACGCCGCGCACGTGTCGTCGCTCAACCGGTGAGGGTGGGTCTGCGTTCGGCGACCCGCGCCAGCAGGCCGTTGACGAACCGCGGCGACTCGTCGGTCGACAGCTCATGGGCGAGGTGCACCGCCTCGCTGATCGCAACCCCGGGCGGCACGTCGTCCACCATCAGCACCTCGAAGACCCCGATGCGCAGCAGGTTGCGGTCAACCGCTGGCATCCGGTTCAGCGTCCACCCCACCGCGAAGTCCTCGAGCAGGCTGTCGATGCGCGCCTGGTGCTCGCTGACCCCGCGGATCAGTGTCACCGTGTAGTCGTTGAGTGGCCGCCCTCCATGACTACCGGGGTCAGCTCCGTCCAGAGCGACGAGGGCATCGGCGAGCGGTTGGCCGCGCAGCTCCGCGCCGTACAAGAGGTCGAGAGCGCGCTTGCGCGCCTTGGTCCGTGCGCCCATGGTCGCCCGGTCAGCTGCTGACCCGGCCGAGGTAGCTGCCGTCGCGGGTGTCGACCTTGACCTTCTCGCCGCTGGTGATGAACAGCGGGACCGCGATCCGCGCCCCAGTCTCGAGCCGGGCCGGCTTGGTGCCGCCCGAGGACCGGTCGCCCTGCAGCCCGGGCTCGGTGTACTCGACGGTCAGCTCCACCGCGGCGGGCAGCTCGAGGTAGAGCGGGGTGCCCTCGTGCATCGCGACCACCGCCTCCTGGTTGTCCAGCAGGTAGTGCGTGGCGTCGCCGACCACCGCGTCGTTCAGATGCACCTGGTCGTAGGTCTGGGTGTCCATGAAGACGTACGACTGCCCGTCGTTGTAGAGGTACTGCATCTGCCGCTTGTCGACGTTGGCCGTGTCCACCCTGACATCGGCGTTGAACGTCTTGTCGACGACCTTGCCGGAGAGCACGTTCTTGAGCTTGGTGCGCACGATTGCACCGCCCTTGCCGGGCTTGTGGTGCTGGAACCACACGATCGACCAGAGCTGGCCGTCGAGGTTGAGCACCATGCCGTTCTTAAGCTCGTTGGTGGTCGCCATGCCGCTCTCGTGTCCTCCAGGTTGCTCTGCTCAGCCCACCACGAGCAGCTCGCGGGGCAGGTCGGTCAGCACTGACGGCCCGGACGGGCCGACGACGAGGGTGTCCTCGATCCGTACCCCACCACGTCCGGGCAGGTAGACACCCGGCTCCATCGTCACTGTGGTGCGGTCGTGGAGTCTACCGGGGTGGCGGGCGCTGACGAACGGCTCCTCGTGGATCTCCAGGCCGACGCCGTGCCCGATCCCGGTGGTGAACCGCTCCAGCCAGCCGGCGTCGTCGAGCACCTCGCGGGCGACGGTGTCCGGGTGCTTGACCTCGGCTCCGGCGACCATCGCCTGCACACCGGCCCACTGGGCGGCCTGGACGGCGGCGTGGATGTCGCGCTGCCAGTCGGCGGGCTCGGCGCCGACAACGACCGTACGGGTGCAGTCGGCGTGGTAGCCATCGACCCGGGCACCGAAGTCGGTCTTGAGCAGGTCGCCGGGCTCGACCGCGCGGTCGGTCGGCTCGTGGTGCGGGATGGCGCTGTGCGGGCCGCCGGCGACGATGGTGTCGAAGGCGATCCACTCCGCCCCGAGCGCGAACATGCGGGCCTCGAGGTCGCGGGCAATCTCCCGTTCGGTGCGCCCGGCCAGCGGGCCCTCCCACAGCTCGCGAAGCGCGGCGGTCGAGATCGCGCAGGCGCGTTTCAGCGCGTCGATCTCGTCGTCGTCCTTCACCTCGCGCAGCTTCTCGACCGCGCGGTCCAGCGACACCGGCTGGTCATCGAGCTCGGCCACCAGGGCAGCGTGCGCATCGACGCTGAGCACGTGGGTCTCGACCCCGAACCGTTTGCTGTCGGGGGCGGCCTTGAGCAGGTCGGGGACGAGGGTGCGCGTGGTCAGCCGGTGCAGGTCCGGGCACTGCTCGGCCGCCTGGTCGACGTAGCGCCCGTCGGTGGCGAGCAGGTCCCCGTCGGCGGGCTCCCCAGCCGGCACGAGCAGCGCGGCGTTGGAGCCGGTGAACCCGCTCAGATAGCGCACGTTCACCAGGTCGGTGACCAACGCCGCGCCGATGTCCCGCTCGACCAGCGTCCGCCGCAGCCGGTCACGTCGGTCGGCGTGCGCAGCGGGCATGGCGCCAGCCTAGGCGTACAGCACGTATCGGCCGGGCGTCACCGGGCGAGACTTGTGTGCACTCGGCGAGACTCACAACCCTCTCGCTGAGTGACGCTTCCTTAGCGACTGACAGCCTCGTACGCGGCGGTGAGCAGGTCGGGGTCGGGTGCCTCCAGCAGACCCGGGCGAGCCAGGCCGTCGAGCACGACGAAGCGCAGCCGGTCGCCACGGGCCTTCTTGTCCACCCGCATCGCCCGCTCCAGGTCCGGCCAGGCGTCGCCGCGGTACGAGGTGGGCAGCCCGAGCAGCTCGAGCACCGAGCGGTGGTGTTGCGCGGTCTCCTTGTCGAGCCGGCCGGCGAGCCGGGCGAGCTCGGCCACGAACACCATCCCAACCGCGACGGCGTCTCCGTGCCGCCACGCGTACCGCTCGACCTGCTCGACCGCGTGGCCGAACGTGTGCCCGTAGTTGAGCCGTTCGCGGCCGACCTCGCCGGCCGTCTCGAGTGGGTCGCCAACAACGACGTCGACCTTGACCCGTACGGCGCGCTCGACCAGCTCCCGCAGGACCGCGGACGCGGGGTCGCGGGCGCCATCGGGCGACGACGCAACCAGGTCGAGGATCGCGGGGTCGGCCACGAAGCCGCACTTGACCACCTCAGCCAGCCCGGCGACGAGGTCGGCCGGCGGCAACGTCCGCAGGGCGTCGAGGTCGCACAGCACGCCGGCCGGCTGGTGGAAGGCGCCCACCAGGTTCTTGCCCGCCGCGGTGTTGATCCCGGTCTTGCCGCCGACCGCCGCGTCCACCATGCCCAGCAGCGTCGTCGGCAGGTGCACGACGCGGACGCCGCGCAGCCAGGTCGCGGCTACGAAGCCGGCGAGGTCGGTAATGCCTCCCCCGCCGACGCCAACGATCGCGTCCGTCCGGGTGAAGCCGTGCTCGCCCAGAACAGCCCAGCAGTCCTCCGCCACCTCGGCGGTCTTCGCTTGCTCGCCGTCGGGGACCGAGATGAGATGCGTGTCGTAGCCGTGGTCGGCGAGCACCGCTTGGACTGCGGCACCGTTGGCCGCCAGCGATTCCTGGTGCACCACGGCCACCCGGCGAACCTCCGCGCCGAGCAGACTGGGCAGCCGGTCAGCCAGTCCGCGACCGATCACCACGTCGTACGGGCTCGGGGTGTCGACGCGGATGATCGTGGGCTCGTTGAGCAGCGCGAGCACGTCGGCTGCAACCGCGTCGACGTCGCGGCCGTCGGTGTCGATGACGTGGTCGGCGACCTCGGCGTACAGCGGGCGCCGCTGGTCGAGCAGCGCCTTCATCCGGCCGCGCACGTTGCCGACCAGCAGCGGGCGCGAGGCCGCTAACCCGACCCGGCGGGACGACTCGGCCAACCCGACGTCGAGGAACACCACCCGGTGCGCCCGGAGGGCGGCGCGCGTGTCAGCGTCGAGAACCGCACCGCCGCCGACGGCGAGCACCCCGTCGTGCTCGGCCAGCGCGCGAGCGACGGCCACTGCCTCGAGCCCACGGAAGTGCTGCTCACCATCGTCGACGAAGATCTCGGCGACGGTGCGACCCTGCGCCGCCTCGATGTCCGCGTCGGTGTCCCGCTCCTCGACCCCCAGCGCCGCGGCCACCGTCGCTGCAACGCTGGTCTTGCCGGCCCCGGGCGGACCGACGAGCACAACGACCGGCGGGCTCACAGACCGGCGAGGTAGGCGTCGTGGTTGCGCCTGGTCTCCGCGACCGAGTCGCCGCCGAACTTCTCCAGCAGCGCGTCCGCGACGACGAGCGCCACCATCGCCTCGGCGACCACTCCGGCAGCGGGCACAGCACAGACGTCGGAGCGCTGGTGGTGCGCGGTCGCGGCCTCGCCGGTGGCCACGTCGACCGTACGGAGCGCGCGCGGGACGGTGGAGATCGGCTTCATCGCCGCCCGTACCCGCAGCACCTCGCCCGTCGACATACCGCCCTCGGTGCCGCCGGAGTGGCCGGACAGCCGGCGCACCCGCGGCCCGTCACTGCCGTCGGCGGGCGCCATCTCGTCGTGCGCCTGCGAGCCGCGGCTGCCCGCCAGCTCGAAGCCGTCGCCGACCTCGACGCCCTTGATCGCCTGGATGCTCATCAGCGCGCCGGCCAGCCGGCCGTCCAGCCGGCGGTCGCCGTGGACGTGGCTGCCGAGCCCCGGCGGCAGCCCGCGCACGACAACCTCGACCACCCCTCCGAGGGTGTCGCCCTCCTTGCGGGCGGCGTCGATCTCGTCGAGCATCGCCGCGGCCGAGCCGGGGTCAGCGCAGCGCACCGGGTCGGCGTCGATCCGGTCCTGGTCGTCCGGGCCGGGCACGGTCCCGGCGGGCACCCGCACGGGGCCGATGGCGACGACGTGGCTGAGCACCCGGGCGCCGCACACCTCCCCCAGCAGCGCGGCGGCCACCTCCCCGATCGCGACCCGGGCGGCGGTCTCGCGCGCGCTGGCTCGCTCCAACACCGGGCGGGCCTCGTCGAACCCGTACTTCTGCATGCCGACCAGGTCGGCGTGCCCGGGGCGTGGCCGGGTGAGCGGCTCCGCGCGGGCCTGCCCGGCGAGCGCCGCGGGGTCGACCGGGTCGGCGGCCATCACCTGCTCCCACTTCGGCCACTCGGTGTTGGCGATCCGGATCGCCACCGGGGCACCGATAGTGCGCCCGTGCCGTACGCCGCCGACGATCGTCAGCTGGTCCTGCTCGAAGCCCATCCGCGCGCCCCGGCCGTGGCCGAGCCGGCGGCGGGCGAGCGCGGCCGCGAGCGCCTCGGTGGTGACCGGCACCCCCGCCGGGACGCCCTCCAGAATCGCGACCAGCTCGGGGCCGTGGGACTCCCCGGCGGTGAGCCAGCGCAGCATGCGCGCAGTCTGTCACGCGCGCACCCTGCTTCCCGCCGGCCACCGCCCCAGCGATGAGCACACGGCCCCAGCCCAATAAGGCGCGGGCAGTGTGACTTTCGCTGGGGCCCCAGCGAAAGTCACCCAACCTCCGGCCTAGGTCCAGAAGAAGAGGTGGCCGTCGGCGTGCAGCACCCCGAGGAAGGTGCCGACCAGCAGGAACGGGCCGAACGGGTACTCCTTGCGGTTCACCACCTTGGCCAGCGCCAGCAGCGGGGCGATCAGCGCGCCCAGCACCCAGCCGGCGTACAGGCCCGCCAGCACAGCGTCGGTCCCGAGCCAGCCCAGCGCCATCCCGAGGATGCCGGACAGCCGCACGTCGCCGTAGCCCAGCCCGCGCGGGTAGACGAACCACAGCGCGAAGTGGATCGCGAACACCGCTAGCCAGGAGATGCCCGCCCGTATCAGCGCCTCGCGGCCCCCGTCGGCCCAGTCGACAGCCGAGGCGATCGCAAGCAGCACCGCCACCACGAAGTACGAGGGGATCACCAGCCGCTTCGGCAGCAGCCGGGTCCGCCAGTCGATGTAGCCGAGGGTTGTCCCGAGCAGGCTGAGGTAGATCCACACCGGCAGGTCGGGGCGCCAGCCTCGGCTCGCGCCGAGCGCCGCCGCCAACGAGCCGGCCACCACCGCGCAGGCCACCGCGAGGTGCGGGCGCGCCGCCAGCTCGACGTACAGCAGTTTCGCCGGCGCTGCTCTTCCCGCTGGCTCTTCCTCCTCGGGGTCCGGCCCGGACTCGGGCAGCGCCGCGACCACCCGCGGCACCAACAGCCCAAGCGCGGCGGCGACCAGCCCGGCGACCAGCGCGGCCAGCAGCGGGTCCGGGGTCACGGGCGGAGAGGCTACCGACCGGGGGCGCCCACCCCGCCCGTCATCGCCGCCACAGCCGTCGAGCCCAGCCACGCTGCATCGACCCGTCGCCCGGTCATCAGCGCGATCTGCTCGACCGCCTGGTGCACGAGCAGGTCCACCCCGGAAACGACCCGGCAACCGGCGGACTGCGCCCGGACCAGCAGCGGCGACGGCCACGGGTCGTACGTTGTGTCGAGCACAAGCGCCGGCCGCGACGAGCGCCAGCCGGCGTCCGGCACGATCGCGACCGCAACGGCCGACGGCACCGTCGACACCAGCACATCGGCGTCGACCCACGGTGCGTCCAGGTCCTCGACCTGCGCGGCGAGACCGCAGGCATCGGCGACCCGCCGAGTCGGTTCCGCCCGCTCGGCGTCGCGTGCCCGGAGCGTGACCCGGTCGAGGCCCAGCTCGGCCAGCGCGGCCAGAGCTGCGGCGGCGGTCGCCCCGGCACCGAGCACGACGGCCGAGCCGCTGTTGGCGAGCGACGGGTCGGCCTCGGAAACGGCGGCGACCAGTCCGGGCACGTCGGTGTTGGCTCCAATGCGCGATCCGTCGGGCTCCCACAGCAAGGTGTTGGCGGCGCCGACCCGCGTCACCCTGTCGTCCACCCGGTCGAGCAGCGGCAGCACCGCCCGCTTGAGCGGCATCGTCAGCGCCAGCCCACGCCACGGCGGCACCGGGGCCGATGTCACGAAGTCTTCGAGTCGGTCGGCGGTGACGTCGACCGACTCGAAGCTCCAGTCCAGCCCCAGCTCCGCGTACGCCGCACGATGCAGAGCCGGGGACAACGAGTGCGCGATCGGGTGCCCCAGGACCGCGCAGCGCCGACCCGTGAGGGGGCCGATCAGCATGCGCCGCTCGACCGGCAGTAGGCGAACAGCTTTTTCACGTTGCGCAGGTGCTGGCTGTAGCTCGGCGTGAACAGTGTCCGCCCGGTCTCCAGGTTGACTGTCACGAAGAAGGTCCAGCGCCCCTCGGCCGGGTCGAGCGCGGCCTCGAGGGCAAGCTCCCCGGGGGCGCCGACGGGGCCGGGGGGCAGCCCGGCGTTCGTGTAGGTGTTGTACGGCGACGGGTCGGCCCGCTCCTTGTCGGTCGTGAACACGCCGGTGCCGCCGGTGGCGTACTGCACGGTCGAGTCCAGGTCGAGCTTGATGCGCTCGTCCAACCGGTTGTAGATCACCGCGGCCACCTTGGCGAAGTCGGCCGGTCGCCGTGCCTCGGCCTGGATCAGGCTGGCAACCGTCACCACCTCGGCGGGGGTGCGGTCGACCTCCACCGCGCGCTCGGCGAGCCCCACCGCCGTCGCCGCCTGCCGGAACCGGTCGAGCATCAGCTCGAGCACGCGGCCCGCCCCCAGCCCGGGCGACAGCGGGTAGGTCGCGGGGAACAGGTAGCCCTCCAGCTCTCCGTCCGCGTAC
>Ga0183260_10003323_pt1 | contig 13004 bp, 8 predicted proteins | sample AntDrymUQ4972206_2_FD_129768 | JGI IMG/M metagenome (GOLD analysis project Ga0183260, IMG submission 129768) | Polar desert sand microbial communities from Dry Valleys, Antarctica - metaG UQ497 (22.06) (version 2) (version 2) | ecosystem: Environmental > Terrestrial > Soil > Desert | place...
GCTGCAGGCCGATCTCGCCTACCTGGACCTCGGCATGTCCTCCATGCAGGTCGACACGCGCGAGCGCGGGTTCTCCTACGCCTACGACGCGCCGCTGGACATGCGCATGGACCCCGACCAGGAGCTGACCGCGCGCGAGGTCGTCAACACGTGGGAGCGCCGCCGCCTCGCGCGTGCCCTGCGCGAGTACGGCGAGGAGCGCTACGCCGACAGGATCGCCGGCCAGATCGTCCGCCGCCGCGCCGCGCAGCCCCTCGAGACCACCTTCGAGCTCGTCGACGCGATCACCGCGGCGATCCCCGCCCCCGCGCGCTTCGCGGGCGGCCACCCGGCCAAGCGCACCTTCCAGGCGATCCGCATCGCCGTCAACGAGGAGCTCGCCCAGTTGGACGCGGCGCTCCCGCTGGCCTGGCAGATCCTCAAGCCCGGCGGGCGCCTGGCCGGGATCTCGTTCCACTCGCTCGAGGACCGCCGCGTCAAGCGCTTCCTCGCCGACCGCACGCGCGGCTGCATCTGCCCGCCCGACCTGCCGGTCTGCGGCTGCGGGCGCACGCCGGAGGCCGAGCTCGTCTTCCGCCGCTCGGCCGTGCCGTCTCCGGGAGAGGTCGCCGCGAACCCGCGCTCGAAGTCCGCGCGCCTGCGCGCCGCACGCAAGCTCAAGGAGGAGCACTAGATGCCGCCCACCTCGACCGCCCGCACGCGCGCGCAGCACGGCACCCGCCGCGTCGCGGCGCCGCGCCACCCCCGGCGCCTCTCCGGTCCGATCGCGCGCCCGGTGCCCGCCACCGGCCTCCCCAGGATCCGATCTCGGGGCTCCACCGGCGTCTTCGAGCGCCTGCGCGCCCTGCCCGAGCACCGGCTGCTCGACCGCCTGCTGCGCGGCCGCGTGTGGATCTGGCTGATCGGCCTGATGCTCGGCGGCATCGTCGCCATGCAGGTGTCGCTGCTTAAGCTCAACGCCGGCATCTCGCACAGCGTCGAGCAGGCGGGCGCGCTGGAGCGCGTCAACGCCGACCTCGAGACCGAGGTCGCCCGGCTCTCCTCGGGCGAGCGGATCCAGCTGGCCGCGGCCGACGAGGGGATGGTCGCGCCGCCGGCCGGCGACGTCGGCTACGTCACCGCCCGCCCCGGCACGGACGCGCGCCTGGCCGTCCAGCGCATGCAGTCGCCCAGCGACGAGGCCCAGCAGGTGATGGCCGCCGGCGGCCGCGCGCCGGTCGAGCTCGCGCCGCCGACGCTGGTCCCAGCCGAGACGGAGGCGGTCGCGCCCACCGCGATCGCTCCCGCCGCCGTCACGCCGGCGGTCTCACCCTCGCCCGCCGCGACACCGGCCCCGATCGTCACGCCCGCGCCCACGCCGGCGCCGGAAGCGGTCGCGCCCGCCGGCACGAGCACCGGCGCCACGACCGCGCCCACCGGGTGACATGAAGCTGATCGAGCGCCGGATCGGGCTGCTCTTCGCGGTCTTCCTGTTGCTGCTCGTGGTCGGAGCCGGCAAGGCCGCCTGGCTGGGCGTGGTCAAGGCCGGGACGCTCAAGCGCGCCGCCTTGACCCAGCAGGAGTCCGACATCCTCGTCCCGGCCCGCCGCGGGGCGATCACCGACCGCGGCGGCAACGAGCTCGCCGTCTCCCAGCCCGCGATGACGATCGCCGCCACACCCTACCTGATCAAGCAGCCGACCCAGCTCGCCGCGCGCCTCTCCGGCCTGCTCGACAAGCCGGAGGACGAGCTGCTGCGCCAGCTCGCCCGCCGCGACACCGGCTTCGCCTATCTCGCCCGGCGCGTCCCGGCCGCCCGCGCCCGCAAGGTGCAGGAGCTGGAGGTCGAGGGGCTCGAGTTCATCCCGGAGTTCACGCGCGTCTACCCGCGCGAGTGGATGGCCTCCCAGCTGCTGGGCACCGTGGGCACCGACGGCCAGGGGCTGTCCGGGCTCGAGTACTCGCTCGAGCCGTTCCTGCGCGGCCGCGACGGCGAGCGGCGGCTGGTCAAGGACGCGCTCGGCGAGGCGATCGAGATGCAGGAGACCACGGCGACTGAGTCCGGCAGCGATCTGCGGCTCACGCTCGACGCCAACATCCAGGACAAGGCGGAGGAGGTGCTGGCCGACATCGGCGAGGAGTGGAAGCCCAAGGGCGCCACCGCGATCGTCATGGACCCCCGCGACGGCGCCCTGCTCGCGCTGGCCAACTGGCCGCGCGTGAACGCCAACCAGCCCGGCGACGCGCCCGACTTCGCGCGCCAGAACCGCGCGATCGGAGCCACCTACGAGCCCGGCTCGACGTTCAAGGCCTTCACCGTGGCCGGCGCGCTCGAGGAGGACGAGGTCACGCCGGAGACCGAGTTCAACCTCGCACCGACGATCACGGTCGCCGACCGCGAGATCGGCGAGTCGCACCCGCGCGGCTACGTCACGCTCAACACGCGCCAGGTCCTCGAGCAGTCCTCCAACGTCGGCGCGATCACGATCGGCCAGCGCCTGGGCGCCCGCCGCTTCGACCGGTGGGTCCGCCGCTTCGGCTTCGGCCAGCCGACCGGCATCGACCTGCCCGGAGAGGAGCAGGGCATCGTGCTCCCGCTCGAGCGCTACTCGGGCTCCTCGATGGGCAACCTGCCGATCGGGCAGGGCATCGCGGTGACGCCGATGCAGATGGCGACGGCCTACTCGGCGATCGCCAACGGCGGGGTGCTGCGGCCGGCGCACGTGGTCGAGGCGGTCGGCGACCGGGCGGCGCGCAAGCCGAAGAGCCACCGGGTCGTCTCGGCGGTGACCGCCGCCTCGGTGAGGCGCATGCTCGAGGGCGTGATCGGCCCGGGCGGCACCGCCTCGGGGGCGGAGATCCCCGGCTACGTCCTCGCCGGCAAGACCGGCACGGCCGAGAAGCCCGACCCGATCACCGGCGGCTACTCGGAGAGCAAGTACGTGTCCTCGTTCGTCGGCTTCGCGCCCGCCAAGGAGCCCAAGCTGCTCGTCGCGGTGGTCGTCGACGAGCCGCAGGGCGAGATCTACGGCGGCCTCGTCGCGGGCCCCGCCTTCAAGCAGATCACGAGCTTCGCGCTCAACTACCTCAAGATCCCGCCCGGGTGACGTGACCTCGGAGCCCGTCATCACGGTGCGGGGCCTGCGCAAGGCCTACGGCGGCGTGGAGGCGGTGCGCGAGCTGCACCTCGAGGTCCGAGCGGGCGAGGTGCTGGCGTTCCTCGGCCCCAACGGCGCGGGCAAGACGACCACGGTCGAGATCCTCGAGGGCTTCCGCGAGCGCGACGGCGGCGAGGTGAGCGTCCTGGGCGAGGACCCGGCGGAGGCCGGCTCGGCGTGGCGGGCGCGCATCGGCGTCGTCCTGCAGGAGTCCGAGCCGCCCGGGCTGCTGACGGTGCGCGAGGCGCTGGAGCTGTTCGCCGGCTACTTCCCGCACCCGCTGCCGGTGGGCGACACCATCGCGCAGGTCGGCCTCGAGCCGCAGGCGTCCCAGCGCGCCGGGAAGCTCTCGGGCGGCCAGAAGCGCCGCCTGGACGTGGCGATGGCGCTGATCGGCGACCCCGAGCTGCTCTTCCTCGACGAGCCGACGACCGGGTTCGACCCCGCGGCGCGGCGCGAGGCGTGGGACGTCATCGCCTCCCTGTCGGCACTCGGGAAGACCGTGTTCCTGACCACGCACTACATGGAGGAGGCGCAGCGGCTCGCCGACCGCGTGGCGATCGTCCAGGCGGGCCGGATCGTCGCCGAGGGCGCGCCCGAGGCGCTGGCGGGCGAGCGCGCCGAGCAGGCCACGATCTCCTTCTCCCTCCCGGCGGCCGCGGACGAGCTCCCCGCCGGGCTGTCGAGCGCCCCGCAGCCCGCGCCGCGCGGGATGCTCGAGCTGCGGACGGAGCACGTCGTGGAGGACCTGGCGATCCTCACCGGCTGGGCGCGCGAGCGCGGCCTCGACCTGCCCGGGCTCGCCGTCACGCGCCCGACGCTCGAGGACGTCTACCTGGAGCTCACGAGCCCGTGACCGGCGCCGCGCTCGCCCTGCACCAGTACCGCTACGACCAGAAGCAGTTCTGGCGCGAGCCGGCTTCCGTGTTCTTCACGGTGATCCTGCCGCTGATCTTCCTGGTGCTGTTCGTGGCCATCTTCGGCAACGGCACGGTCCGGCTCGAGTCCGGGCGGGAGATCAAGGGGGCGACCTACTTCGTGCCGTCGATCCTCACCCTGGCGCTGCTCAACGCGACGTTCGTGAACCTGACGATCTGGCTATCGATCGCGCGCGAGCGCGGGCAGCTCAAGCGGGTGCGGGCGACGCCCGCGGCCGCCTGGGTCGTGATCGCCGGGCGGACGCTGACCGCCGCGGCGGTCGCCGCGGTGATGGTGGTCATCGTGTGCGCGTTCGGGGCGCTGCTCTACGGGGTGGAACTGCCGGGTTCGACCCTGCCCGGGCTGCTGCTGGCGGTCGCGGTCGGTGTGTTCGCGCTGGCGGGGCTGGGCTTCGCCGCCGCTGCGCTCGTGCCGTCGGAGAACGCGGCGCCGCCGGTGGCCAACGCCATCGTGCTCCCGCTCGAGTTCATCTCGGGCGTGTTCGTGCCGTCCGAGCAGATCCCCGAGTGGATGGACGCGATCGCGAGCGTCTTCCCGGTCAAGCCGCTGTTCGACGCGATCCTCACCGCCTTCGACCCGTCCACGACCGGCACCGGGGTCGCCTGGGGCGACCTCGCGGTGCTGGCCGCCTGGGGAGGAGTGGGTGTGCTGCTGGCGCTGAAGCTGTTCCGCTGGTCGCCGCAGCGCTGACTCGCGGCCGGTGGGCGGCGCCGCGCGGCGCCGCCCACCCGGGACCTCTGCCGGCCTAGAGCCGGGCGCGCCGCTCGCAGCCCGACAGGCGGTCCTTGCGGTCGCGGGACACGACCACGTCCTTGCCACGGCCGCAGTCGATCGAGTCCGCCTTCCCGTCGCGGGCGCGGACCCGGTCGTTGCCGGAGCCCGCCTCGACGGAGTCGCGACCCTTGCCGGGGGTGATCGTGTCGCGGCCGGAGCCGCCCGAGATCACGTCGGTGCCGGCGCCGCCCGAGATCCGGTCGCGGCCGGTGTTGCCCTGGATGACGTCGGCGCGCGAGCCGCCCACGACCCGGTCGTTGCCGCTCCCGCCGCGCAGCGTGCCGCGGCCGGGCCCGCCGCTGACGCGGTCGTTGCCCGTGCCGCCCTCGACGCTGTCGACGCCGGTTCCCCCGAACAGGACGTCGTTGCCGCCGAGGCCGTTGACGCAGTCGTCACCGGCGCCGCCGTCCATGAAGTCGGCCCCGTCGAAGCCCGTCATCAGGTCCCCGAGGGCCGTGCCGGCCAACCGCTCGGACGCGGCGGTGCCGAGCACCTCGTTGCCGCAGCGGCGATCGGCGGCCGGCTTGCCACCGCCGACGCCGGTCGGCTGCGACGCCGTGGCCCGCTCACCGAACGAGACGTCGAACGCCTGCACCTCGTCGTTGGGCGTCTCGAAGGAGACCAGCACGCGGCCGTCCTTCGCCAGGCGGTCGCGATCGGCCGCCGACAGCGGGATCGTCACCGAGTTCCCGCCCGCGGACACGGGCACGACCCGGTCCGCGACGACGCGGCCGCTCATGCCCGCCCACGACGGGATGCCGCCGTCCGCCGCCGAGCAGGCCGACAAGCCATAGTCGGGCGGCGGGCTCGACGCCGGCGAGCAGCTGGTCTCGAACACCGGGATGTAGCCGGGATCGCCGGACCACAGGTAGATGTGCGCCCGTCCCGGCCCGCTGGCGTTGAGGTCGACCGTCGCGGAGGACGCATCCAGCGTGGCCGCGGCGGTGGTGATCCGGTCGTTCGCGGGGGCGGGCCTGCGGCCGGAGATCGGCACGCCGTCGTGAGCGGACTGGGAGATCGTCTGCGGCGAGTCGACGCCGTTGAGGTTGGGGTTGGACAGGTTCGGCCGGTCGGGCTCGCTGGAGCGGCCCGCGGGCGGGGTGTAGCCCGGCAGTGTCGCGAGACCCCACAGCCACGGGTCGGACTGGACGCTGCCGAACGTCGACCACGCGAGGCGCGTGCTCATGTCGATGTGGCGCAGCGTCCCCGAGCCGCCCTCGGCGGTGTTGTCATTGTCATACGGGGTGATGTTGAGCCCCATGCGGTTCGGGTCGACCGCCGCAGGCAGGTTCGCCATCGGGATCTTGACCTCGAGGTTGTAGCCGCCCTCGGCCCCGTAGGAGTGGTCGGTCGACGTCTGGTTGTCGCCGACCCAGCGCGCCGTCGAGGCGACCCGGACGCCGGGGGCGTTCGGGGCGTCGGAGACGATGCTCGCCAGCGGCCCTGTCGAGAAGCCCTGGTGATTGTCGGCGTCCCGCGACCAGCACGGACCGTTGGCGCCGTTGCCATTCGAGTTCGAGGGGTCGTTGGTGAACGGGAAGATCCCGAGCTTGAACGTCGTCGCCGTGTCCATGTTGGCCGGCGTCGAGTTCCCGCGCGGGTCGATGATGAGCTCCACCGAGTCCGCCTGCCAGTGTCCGACGCACTCGTCGGGCTTCACCGCGTAGCTCTGGTAGTCGTCGCGGACGTGGATGAAGAAGTACAGGTCATCGCCCGACCGGGTCACCTTGGCGTAGGTGCTGGTCGCGGAGCCCGGCGTGCTGGACGAGCCGCAGTCGACGCCCAGCGGGTTGCAATCCCGGGTGTTGCCGCCCGGCTCCCACTTGCGGCCGACGTCGAGCGCCTCTCCGGGGTACTCGCCGGCGCCCTCGGTCCCGTCGAGGGCGGGAGCGCCGGAGCCCGGGATGGCCGTCTTCGGCACGATCGCCACGGTGAGGTCCTCGGACGCCGAGCCGGCCGGAGCGCTGTAGGTCGTCGTGATGCGGACCGGGACGTTCGTGTTCTGCGCCTGCCCGATCGAGCCGCCCTGCCCCGGCGATGGCGAGGTGGGCAGCGTCGAGTTGGTGTACGAGTTGCGGAGGGTGAACTCGACCGTCGTGTCCGCGCCGGGCGCGAGCGGCCCGTACGGCTTCGAGGTGGCGTCCGCAGTCATGCCGGCCGGCAGCGTCAGGTTCACGTTGCCGCTCTGCGTGACGTCGGACCAGTTGTGCACGTCCACCGGGACGCGCATGCTCTCGCCGACTCCCATGGACTGGACGGCGGGGGAGCGGCCGAGGCGGCTCGCCTGCGGAGCGGTGTCCTCCAGCCAGTTGTCGTACTCGGCCCAGCGGCCCCAGCGCTGGAAGCGGCCCTCGGCGGGCGCGACGACGCGCACGACGTTGTCCGTGTAGCCGGTCTTCCCGCCCGAGTCCAGGCGGGCGGACAGCTTGTAGTTCGTGTTGACCGCGGCCGAGGGGCTTGGCGTCACGACGAACGTCGCCGTGGAGTCGCTCCCGTTGTTGCTGGGCGCGACCGGCTTGGCCGCCGCGTCGACGTTCCAGCCCGAGGGCGCGGTGAACGTCGCAGTGCCGCCCGGCAGGCTGCGCCCCTGCGGCGACTTCACGTGGACGGTCGCCTCGAAGGGCGCGCCCGGCGCGTTCACGAATCGCGAGAACGTCAGGTACTCCTGCGTGCCGAGCGGGAGCCCGCCCGCGTCATTCCCGGCCGCGTCCTTCCCGCCCGCATCCTTGACGGTCGCGCCGTAGAGGATCGCATCGTCCTGCCCGGCCGCCGGGTTCGCACGGCCGTCGGGGTTGGTGTTCGGCTGGAAGGGCACGAGCGATTGCGTCATGCCGAAGCGCCGGCAGTTGGGGTTGGCCGTGCCCTTGTACATCGTCCGGCTCTGCGTCGGGTACGCCACGGCGCCCTCGTTGTGGACCTGCTCCCAGATCTTCGGCGAGCCGGCGACCTCGCCCTGGACGTTGCCCTCGGGCCAGCGGTACGGCGAGTCGTAGCCGGTCCAGGCCCCCACGACCGTGTCGAGGTTCGTGGCCGCTGGGACGAACCCGGTGGTGCAGTTGGGCGAGGTGTTGGTACCGCCCGTGCCCGCGGTGCTGCCGCCGGAGAAGATCTTCTTGACTTGCCACGTGCTGAGGGCGTCCGGGCCCGTGAGCTGCTCGGGGAACATGTTCGGGTCGGCCGCCGCGTTGACGCCCTCCCAGATGTACCGGCCGGCCTGCTGGTGGTTGCCGTGGCCGGCGCCCAGGGTCGGCGTGAAGCCTATGTAGACCTCGGGTTGCGTCATGCGGATGATCCGCGTGATCCGGCGCAGCGTCTCGTCCTGGCCCCAGAAGTACTGGGTCAGCGGAGCGCTGCGGTTGTAGAAGAAGTCGACCCGGTCGATGTTGAAGATGTCGACGGTGCCCGACCGGAAGTGCGCGACGCGGTCCTCGTTCTCGCGCCGGAGGCCCAGCGCGGGACCGTATTCGGAGCCGACCGCGTTGCCGCCGCCCTCGCCGCGCGTGACCATGATGATCCCGCACTTGACGCCGTAGCGCTGGCGCCAGACGCCGCACGGCCCGATGATGCTCGTGTCGTCGTCCGGATGGGCCCACTCGCCCATGACGTCGATCTTCACGGCGCCGGACGCCGTGTAGCGGTCGGCCGCGCTCGCGGTCGCTGCACCCAGGAGGCCCAGCGCGAACGCCATGACCGTCAGACCCACCCCGAAACGCTTCACGTCGCCTCTCCTCCAGGAACCACTAAGACGGAATCCGCTCGTCTCGCCTTAACCCGCCCTTCACAGAACCGCACGGATTAGAACAGCGCGAGCGCTGAGCGGGACACTAGAGAGCCGCTGGCCCACCTGTCAAGCGGGATGCGACGAGCGGGAACAGCACAAAATCGAACACGGCAGTGGCGCGGCGCTATATGCTCCGCCGCGATGCTCGCCGCCCAGCGCCGCCAGGAGATCCTCCACGCCGTCCGCACCGGCCCCGCGCAGGTCGGCGAGCTGGCGGCCGCCTTCGGCGTCTCGGAGATGACGGTGCGCCGCGACCTGCGCAACCTCGAGCGCGACGGCAAGCTCACCCGCGTGCACGGCGGGGCCGTGAGCGTGGCCACCGAGCCGTCGTTCGCCGAGATCGTCGTCGAGCGCCTCGACCAGAAGGACCGCATCGGCGCCGCCGCCGCCGCGCTCGTGCAGGACGGCCAGACGATCATGCTCGACATCGGCACGACCACGCTGCAGGTGGCCCGGCACCTGCGCGGGCGGCAGGTGACGGTCATCACGTCGAACCTCGCGGCCTACGAGGAGCTGCTGCCCGAGGCGTCGATCGAGCTGATCCTGCTCGGGGGCATCGTCCGCCGCAACTACCGCTCGGTGGTCGGCGTGCTCGCCGAGGAGGCGCTGCACCAGCTGCGCGCCGACATCGCCTTCATCGGCGCCTCGGGGATCGAGGAGGACCTCGCCGTCGTGGACACGACGATGGTGGAGGTCCCGATCAAGCGGGCGATGCTCGCGGCCGCGGCCCGCACCGTCCTGCTCGTCGACGGCGCGAAGTTCGGCATGCGCGGCATCGTGCGCGTCTGCGGCCCGGCGGAGATCGACGTCCTCGTCACAGACAGCGAGGCGCCCTTGCAGGCCCGCGCCGCGCTGGCCCGCGCCGGAGTGGAGGTCCTGACCGCGTGAAGCTCACCATCGTCGGCGGCGGAGGGTTCCGCGTGCCGCTGATCTACGGGGCGCTGCTGCGGCGCCACTCGACCCTGCACTTCGACGAGATCGTGCTCCACGACGTCGACGAGGAGCGCCTGCGCCGCATCGGCGGCGTGCTCGACGGCCAGGCGCACGAGCACGGCGAGCGCCTGCCGTTCCGCACCACGACCGACCTCGACGCCGCCGTGGACGGCGCCGACTTCGTGTTCTGCGCGATCCGTGTGGGCCGGCTCGAGGGCCGGGTGGTCGACGAGTCGGTCCCGCTCTCGCACGGCGTGCTGGGCCAGGAGACCACCGGGCCGGGCGGCATCTGCTTCGCGCTGCGCACGATCCCAACGATGGTCGCCGTCGCCGAGGCCGTGGCCCGGCGGGCCCCCGGGGCGTGGCTGATCAACTTCACCAATCCGGCCGGCATGGTCACCGAGGCGGTGCAGCAGGTGCTCGGCGACCACGCGGTCGGCATCTGCGACTCCCCTTCGGGCATGTGCCGGCGCGTCGCCGCCGCCCTCGGCCGCGACGCCGAGGACCTGTGGTTCGACTACTTCGGCCTCAACCACCTCGGCTGGCTGCGCCGCGCGTGCGACACCCACGGCGACCTGCTGCCCGGCCTGCTCGCCGACGAGGCCGCGCTGGCCACGTTCGAGGAGGGCACGCTGTTCGGCGCCGAGTGGCTGCAGACGCTCGGGATGATCCCGAACGAGTACCTCTACTACTTCTACTACGCCGCCGACACCGTGGACGCCATCCGCGAGAGCCCGACCTCGCGCGGCGCCTACCTGCTCGAGCAGCAGGCGCGCTTCTACCGCTCCAACGGCCAGGACCCGTCCGACGCCCTGAGCGCCTGGCGCGCCACCCGCCACGAGCGCGAGCGCACGTACATGGCCGAGGCGCGCAACGCGGCCGGCGTCGCCGGCGGCCACCAGAACGGCGGCCAGGAGGGCGAGAACGCCGGCTACGAGGCCGAGGCGATGGCCGTGGTGGACGCGATCGCCAACAACACCCGCTCGATCCTGATCTGCAACACGGCCAACCGCTCCGCGCTGCCGTTCCTCGACGAGCAGGCGGTCGTCGAGGTGCCCGCGGTGGTCGGCCGGTCCGGGCCGCACCCGGTGGCGGTCGGTCCCGTGCCCGATCACGCCCAGGCCCTCGTGCAGACGATCAAGGCGGTCGAGCGGGCGACGATCGAGGCCGCGCTCACCGGCTCCACCGCGCTGGCGATCAAGGCGCTCGCCCTGCACCCGCTGGTGCCGTCGGTCAACACGGCGCGCGAGATCTTCCAGGGGTACCGCGCGCGCCTGCCCGAGCTGCAGGAGCGCTTCGCTTGACCGACCTCGCCGTCGCCTCGGGCGCGTTCCTGGATCTGACCTTCCTCGGGCTCGAGGCGCTGCCCGGGCCCGGCGAGGAGCGCTTCGCGCGCGAGCTGCTGCGCTCGCCGGGCGGCGGCGCGATCACCGCGACCGGAGCGGCGCGCCTCGGCCTCGACAGCGCGCTCGCGGTCCCGCTCGGGTCCGACGAGGCCGGCGGCTTCCTGCGCGCCGCGCTCGAGGCGGAGGGCGTCCGCCTCGTGGCCCCGCACCGCGGCCGCACCGCCACCACGGTCGTGCTGCCACTCGACGGCGAGCGGGCGATGGTGACCTACGAGCCCGGCGTGGCGGCGCGGGCCGAGGACCTCGACGCGCTCGCGCCGCGAGCCGTGGTCGGCCCGCTCGGCCTCGCCGCCGAGCCGCCCGCCGGAGCGGCGCTCTACGTCAGCTGCGGCGACTCCGAGGCGCGTGCCCACGCGGGCCGGCTCCCCGACCTCTCCGCCGCGCGGGCGCTGCTGGTCAACGCGGCCGAGGCGCGCCTGCTGACCGGCGCCCGCACGGCCGAGGAGGCGCTCCGGCGCCTCGCCGGCGTGGCGCCCAGCACCGTCGTGACACTCGGCCCGGGCGGCGCGATCGCGCTGATCGAGGGCCGGGAGGTCACCGCCGAGGGCGTGGACGGCGGCCCCGTGATCGACACCACCGGGGCCGGCGACCTGTTCACCGCGGCGTACGTCTGGGCCGACCTGCACGGCGCGGCGCCGGGGGCCCGCGTACGCTGGGCCACGCTCTACGCCGCGCTCTCGGTCACCACGCCGACCGGGACCGCCGGAGCCGTCACGGAAGCACGACTCATCGAAGAGGGGACGAGGCGGGGCCTGCCACGGCACCCGGTGCCCGCGGGGCACACCTCGTCAAGTCCGTCACCAATGGAGGGGTAACGCAGATGTCCTACGCTCGACGCCCGCACCTCGCGGCGCTGCTCACGATCGTTTTCGCGGTGGTCCTCGCCGGTTGCGGCGCCTCTCCGGGCGGCGACGAGGCGGACAACCAGCAGCAGGCCGAACAGGCGAAGCAGAACTCGAAGAAGATCGACGTCACGAAGGCCGGCGACGTGACGCTCACCGTCTGGGACCAGGAGGTCCGCGGCGGCCAGGCCAAGCAGATCAAGCAGCTCAACCAGGCGTTCCAGTCGAAGTACCCGAACGTGACCATCAAGCGGGTCGCGAAGTCCTTCGACGACCTCAACACGACGCTCAAGCTCGCCGCGTCGGGCCCCAAGGCCCCCGATGTCGTGCAGGCCAACCAGGGCCGCCAGGTCATGGGCCAGCTCGTCGAGGGTGGGCTGCTCACGCCGCTCGACGCCTACGAGGAGGCCTACGGCTGGGGCGACCGCTATTCGAGCGTCCTGCTCGACCTCAACCGCTTCTCCGACGACGGCAAGCAGTTCGGCTCCGGCAGCCTCTACGGCCTCTCGCAGATGGGCGAGATCGTGGGCGTCTTCTACAACAAGGAGAAGGTCACGACCCCGCCGGCGACGTTCGCCGAGTTCGAGCAGCAGCTCGAGCAGGCCAAGAGCGGCGGCGACGTCCCGATCGCCTTCGGCAACCTCGACCCGTTCGCGGGCATCCACGAGTACCAGACGGTCCAGAACCAGTTCGTCGACAAGGAGGCGATCCGCGACTTCGTGTTCGCCAAGGAGGGGGCGTCGTTCACCTCCTCGGAGAACCAGGACGCCGCCACCAAGCTCCAGGAGTGGGCCGACAAGGGCTACTTCACGCCGGACTTCAACGGCACCGGCTACGACCCGGCGTGGCAGCAGTTCGCCAAGGGCAAGGGCCACTTCCTGATCGCGGGCACGTGGCTGACGGCCGACCTCGCCGAGAACATGGGCGACAAGGTCGGGTTCATGCTCATGCCGGGCCAGGAGGAGGGCGCCCCGCCGGTCTCGCTCGGCGGCGAGAGCCTCCCGTTCGCGGTCTCCAGCAAGACGAAGAACCCCGACGTCGCGGCCGCGTACATCGACTTCATCACCAACGCGGAAGCCGGCCAGGTCCTAGTCGACACCAACAACCTGCCGGCGATGAAGACCGACGCGCAGGCCAGCGGCGGCGTCTCGCAGGAGGTCCAGCAGGCGTGGACCACGCTCAACGACGAGCA
>Ga0183260_10003324_pt1 | contig 13001 bp, 9 predicted proteins | sample AntDrymUQ4972206_2_FD_129768 | JGI IMG/M metagenome (GOLD analysis project Ga0183260, IMG submission 129768) | Polar desert sand microbial communities from Dry Valleys, Antarctica - metaG UQ497 (22.06) (version 2) (version 2) | ecosystem: Environmental > Terrestrial > Soil > Desert | place...
CGACCGCGAGGTCGCCATCAAGGTGATGCAGGCGGCGCCTGCGGCTGCGTCGGACTCGCGTGAGCGCTTCCTGCGCGAGAGCCGCGCCTGTGCGCAGCTCCGCCATCCCAACATTGTCGGCATCCTGGATTTCGACTTCGACGAGTCGAACCAGCCGTTCATGGTGATGGAACTGCTGAGCGGGCCGAGTTTGCGCGACGAGATCGAGCTCGAATCGCCCATGCCGCCGGCTCGCGTCGCCGCCATCCTGGCGCCGGTCGCCGCCGCGCTGCAGCTGGCGCACGATCGCGGCATTGTTCATCGCGACCTCAAGCCCGCCAACATCGTCGTGCATCGCTACGATTCTGGAGAGCGCGTCTACAAGGTGATCGACTTCGGGCTGGCGGCCATGAAGGCGGCGGCCAGTGACGAGACGCGCCTGACCGATCCGGCATTTTTCCTCGGAACGCTGGCGTACGCGGCGCCCGAGCAGGCTAGGGGTGATGCGGTGACCGCAGCCACCGACATCTACGCCTTGGGGGTGATCGCGTACGAAATGCTGACGGGGGCGCGGCCGTTCGATGCCAGCAACCGCGTGACGATGGTCAACCAGATGCTGACGGCTCGCCCGGTCAGTCCGGCGGTGCATCGGGCCGGCTTGCCGGAGACGGTCGATCGCGCGGTGATGCGTGCCCTCGCCAAGAATCCGCTCGAACGCTGGCGCAGTGCGCCCGACTTCGTCAACGCAATGCGCGACGCCGGCGGTGACCCGGAGCCCGAGCGGCCTCAATCGGATGCCGGACTGCTGTCGCGATATGAGTTGGGTGGCTTGGTGGGCCCCGGCCGCCTGGGCAGCTTGATTTATCGCGGCACGCATCGCGCGCTGGGAGTGCCGGTCGCCATCCGCATCCTCAAGCGCGATGGCCAACCGCATTGGGACGCGGTGCGGGCTCGCTTCCTGCTCGAGGCGCGGACGCAGCAGGTAGCCCATCCCGGTCTGCTGCAGGTCCGTGACTTCGGCGAAAACGATCAGAACGTATTTGTAGTCACCGACTTCGTCGACGGCCCGAGCCTTCGACAGGCGCTGGCCGAAACGGGCGCCTTGCCTTGGCCGCGGGCGTCGGTGCTGTTGCTGCAAGCGCTTGACGCGGTGGCCGCGCTCCATCGCACCGGCGGCTTCATCTGCGGCGTGAACCCCGACATGATCCGCCTACGCGCGATCGATCCGGTCCGCGCTTTCAAGTTCGCGAACGATGAGGGACCGCTTGAACAGATCGTTGTTTCCTCGCCTGGTATTCGTTCCGTGCAGGACGTGCTAGCGACCATGCGCGAACAGGAACTGCGCGGACAGGAGGCCAGCGAGCACGAGCTGCCGTACGTGGCGCCCGAAGTCTTGATGGGCAGCGCGCCGAGCGTCCGTGCCGACATCTTCACGATTGGTGTGCTCGCGTACGAAATGGTCACCGGCCGTCAGCCGTTCACGGCGGCGTCGGTGCCCGAATTGCTGGGGCAGATGCTGCAGGTCACTCCCGCACCGCCGGGGCTGCGGGCGAGCACCGTGCCGCCCGCGATCAGCGAGGCCATTACCCTGGCGCTTGCCCCTGATCCGTTCCGTCGCCACGCCTCGGCAGGTGATTTGGCTGGGATACTTCGCGAGCGCAATTAATGCATCGGGGCAACCTGTCGCGCATGCTGGCCGTAAGCGCTGCCGCAATCGTGGTGTTTGTCGTGTATAGCTGGCGGCTTCATGACTCACCGGTGTATCTGACTGCCGACGAAATCGTGATCGGCCTCGAAGCTCATAGCCTCGCCAACACTGGCCACGATCTGAGGGGGAGGTGGCTGCCGCTTTATTTTCAGATCGACGAGTTCCGGATGAAAGGCACGACCTGGTATCAGCCCATGATCATGTACGGCATGGCGGCGGTCTTGAAGTTCGCGGCCCTGACGGAGTGGGCCATCCGGCTGCCGGCGGTCATCGCTGGAGTGCTCGACACCATCCTGATCTTTTTTGTTGCGCGAGCGATCTATGGTCGCGCTTCCATCGCCTTTGCGGCATCGCTCCTCCTGTTCCTGACACCCGCGCACTTTATCTTTAGCCGGTTCGCAATGGACTACATTTTCCCATTGCCGTTCCTCCTGGCATGGCTGCTGGCGCTGGCGCACTATCACCGTCGCCGTGACCCACGGTTGGTCTTCGTCGCCACGCTGTGCCTGGGCCTCGGTTTCTACAGCTATATCGCCGCGATTCTCCTGATGTCGATCTACTTCGTCGCCACGCTGTGGCTGTTATGGCGGTCTGCCGCGCCGGGCCGGCACTACCGCTTGGCGGTGGCGGGGTTTGGGCTGCCGCTCCTGGCATTTGCGGGGTGGCTGGCGTCACATCAGAATGTCGTGACCGAGACGATTGCCCGCTATGACCTGGCAAATCCTGGGCGTCTCGGTCCAGTTGGCCGCGTCGACCTCTATTGGGACTTCCTGTCGCCGTCGTATCTGTTCTTCAACGGCGGCTCTGAGCAGATGTTCACCGCGCGGACAACCGGGGTGTTCCTGGTGCCGATGCTGGTGTTGGTGGCTTTCGGCATCTATCGCGCACTGCGCTCCCGGTCTCCGCTCGATCACATCCTGATCCTGGGTTTCCTTTCGGCGCCAGGCGCGGCGATTCTGCTCGATGAACCGTTTGCGATCAATCGCGCGATCGAGGTTCTGCCGTTTGGAGTGTTGCTAGCCGCCGGTGCGCTGCATCACGGCCTGACCGCGACCGTCGAATCGCCGCGGTCATGGCGCGGGTGGCTGTTTGCGGGCCTTGTCGCTACGGCCCTAATCATCGGGGTTGTCCAGTGGCGAGGTTTCCTGCTCGACTACTACGGAGACTACCGGGTGCGTTCGGCGCCGTTGTTCCAGGGCAACATCGAGCCTGCGATTCAGGAAATCCTGGGTCGCGAGCCCCCTGATCGGCTCGCCACCGTCTACGTGGCGAAAGGCCTCGAACTGTGGTGGCAGTTCTACGCGATCAAGCACCACCGCGCCGACCTTCTTGCCCGAGTTGTCTTCATCGAGCCACCGGACATCGACCGCGTGCCCGCCGGGGCGTTCATCCTGGTCAGTGTTCAGAGCCCGCTCGGCGAGGCGACCGCCGGCGCGTTGTCGAAGGCCGGAGCGACTACTGTTCGCAGCGTCTACGACATCGACGGCGCGCGCTCGTTCGCGGTGATGCAACGATGATGGGAGCCGCGTCGCCACGCCTCGCGCGGACCAGCCTGATGGTTGCGATCATCATCGCCGCTGGCATCGGGCTGTATTCGTGGTCGCTCGACCGGCTTTATCTGGTTCACGACGAAGTCATCTACGCCCTGAATGCCCACGCCATAGCGACGACCGGCCGCGACTTGAGCGGACAGTTCCTGCCGATCTCCTTTCCGGTCGTGGGGACGTTCTTCGCGACGCCGATGAACATCTACTTCACCGCCCTCTTTCTGCAGTGGGCGCCGCCGACTGAGGTGATCGTTCGTCTTCCGAGTGTCGTGGTTGGTGTCGCTTGTGTCGGACTCGTGTTCTTGATTGGCAGGCGGGTCTTCAAGACTGATGCACTCGCGTTGCTCGCCGCCGCCATCCTGGCGCTGACCCCTGCGCACTTCATTCACAGCCGCCTCGGCACGGACCACCTCTATACCGTGGTGCTCATGCTGGCCTGGCTGTTATGCCTGCTCGAGGTGACCAACGATCGGCAGCTATGGCGAATCGGGGTGGCATCGGCGCTGCTCGGGCTCGGCGTGTACAGCTACCTTGGCGCGCTGATCACCATGCCGGTGTGTTTCGTGATCACTCTCGTGACGTTGCATCGAATGGGGTTCCGATCACGTCAGCCCTATTTGGCGGCCGCGCTCGGCTTTGTGCTGCCAATCCTGCCGTTCTTGGCGTGGCACCTGCTGCACCCGGACCAATACGCGCGCCAGATCCAGATGTACGGGCTCTATGATTCCGGCCGTCTCGGTCCGGCGGCCGGCGCCAAGCAGTTGGCCAGCTACGCGAGCGTGGTGAATCGCGTCTCGGTCTACTGGGACTATTTCAATCCTTCATTGCTGTTCTTTGCCGGCGACACCGGACTGATCAACGGCACTCGCTACGCCGGCGTGTTCTTGTGGCCTCTGATGGTGTTACTACCGGCGGGGTTGTACCGGCTCGCCGTGCAACAGCGTTCTAGGGCGGCGTGGCTGCTGGTCACGTGCATGGCTGCTTCACCGCTCGCGGCGACGCTGGTGGCTGAGCGTTACCGAATTAACCGGGCGCTCGTGATGTTGCCGTTGGCCGCGCTGGTAGCGACCGCCGGCGCCGAGATGCTGTTCACCGCGCGCCGGCCGGTGTGGCGGGCCGTTGCCATTGCCTTGATCGCGTTGATGCCGCTCCAGTTCGCAGGGTTTTACCGCGACTACTTCGTGGCGTATCCCGCGCGCTCGTACTCCTGGTTCGAGTACAACATTCGCGGCGGTATGGAGGAAGTGATCGCCCGTCACGGTGGCGTGGCGTCACCCATCTTCATTGCCAACAACATTCAATGGGCCGACTACTACTGGCCGTTCTACCTGGCCAAGCAGGGCCGCCAGGATCTGCACGCGCGCACCACATATCTCGACTTGGCGGTGCCCGGAGCAAGCGAATCGGTTCCGCCAGGAGGCATCCTGTTGTGCAGGGCCGCTGATGTCGAGGCGATGAAGGCGGCTGGCCTGCGTGAATTGCGCGCCATCATCGAGCCAGACGGCTCGCAGTCGTTCGCGGTGATGCGGCGATGATCAGTCCGCGGCTGGACCGCATCCTGGAGTCACGGCTGATTGTCGTCGCGGCAGCGATCGCTTCCTTCATGATTGGCCTGGTGTTCATATTCGTCTGGGCGCCGCACCCCTGGGGTTGGTACGGCATCGACCAGTATCACCAGCTCGCGATCGACGTGTCCGAAGGCAGGGGATTTGCGACGCTGGATGTGCCATGGGCCTACGGCTACTTCCTCGCGTTCTTCTATTGCGTGTTTGGCCCCACACCGTTGCCTGCGCTGTTAGCGCAGAACCTGCTCAACGCGTCGATTCCAGTCATCGTCTACGGTTATGCCGCTCGCGCCTTCGGCCGGAGGGTAGCAACGGTCGCGGCGGCCCTGGTCGGAGTGTTGTCCTTCAATACGATCTACGTGTCGACCGAATCGACCGATTCGGTGTGCACCGTCCTCTTCATGCTGATGGTGTGGACGTTCGATCGCGGACGAAGCAGTGGCCGAACGGCGTGGTTCGCCATGGCGGGTGCCCTCGCCGGAGTCGCGGCGCAGTTCCGCCCCAATCTCATCCTGATTCCATTCCTGTTGTTCGCGCTCAATTGGCTGCTTGGCCCTCGCTCCTGGCGGCGCATTCACCAGGGCGCCGTGGTCGTGGTCTTGGCCGGCCTGATGCTGGCGCCCTGGACGATTCGCAACTACCGGCTGACGAGCCAACTGATGCCCACCAGCACGCATGGCGGTATCCAACTGTGGTACGGCACGCTGCAAACCGGCCCGTACCTCGAAAGCCGGGCCTACAACCCGAGGCGCGTGTTCTCAACGGCGCCGTTTGACTACACCAGCCTGACCGAGGTGCCGGTGCTCGTGGAGGTCTGGCTCAATTGCGGACCGGGCACGCCCGAGTCGGTGCGGTTGGTGTACCGCTTGGGCGACGCGGCGCCAGCGACAATTCCGCTGCTGCCGATGGGCGGAAACCGCTATGCGGGCGCCCTTCCGCCAGCCGGGCGCGACGTTCCGATCTACTACTCCACCCAGGTGCGCTGGCCCGGGATGTCGCCATCCGTCCACGAGACACCGGCGGGGGGAGCAGCCGACCCCGCTGTGTTCTTCGTCAGCGCCGATCATCTCGGCGATCTCGACACGGGTGATCGGTTGCTGGATCTGTTCGACGTGGTCCGCTTGTTGCGTTACCTCGCGTGGCAAGAACCGGTGCGGGCCGCGTCATTGCTCGATCAGGATCACGATGGCGCGCTGACCGAGGCCGATCTGCGCGCCAACCTGCGCATCATGCTCCGCGGGTTGGATCGCGGCGAACCGTCCACCGATCGACTGGCCGGGGTCGTGATCGCGGACGCACGCGTCGAGGCGCGGTTCGTCGATGGCACCACGTTGGTGGTCCCTCGGCAATGGAACGAACTGGCGACCGATCTCGAAATCGGCGAGGGGACGGCGGAGGCCGTGATGAGCGCCCGTCATCGCTTCACTCAGCCCTATCCGCAGCCGCGGATCCCTCTCGAGATCCAGTGCCGTGGACCGGGCGGAGTCTCGTTCAATCAGGTCTTTTACCGCGCGCTGCCTCACGAGATGCGTCGATACGTGGCCCTCTCGGCCGACAACATCCGCCGCGATCCGCTGGCGTATGCGTGGAGCGTGGCCTACCGGGCCGGACGGCTGTTCGTTGTGCAAGGATCCGGCGACCGTCAGACGACGCAGCAGTTTGACCGCAGTCAGTTGGTTTATGGCCTGGCCACGGCCGTCTCGGCGACGATTTTCACGTTCTTCATCAGTGGGGCATGGCTCGCATGGCGGCGCGGGTATGACCTGTGGCTGCCCTTGGCGCTGATTCTTTATGTGCCGGCCACCATCGCCTTTGTGCTGACGAATATGCGCTACACCATCACCGTGCAACCGTTGGTGCTGACCTTCGCCGCGGTCTCAGTGCTTCAGCTGCTGGATTGGATTCGCCGCCCGCGGCTGCCGAAGGAAGGGCGATGAAGGTCAGGGGTTTTCACCTGGCCGTTGCGCTGCTGGGCGCGGCGGTGGTGGCCCTCTACGCCACTCGCCTCGGCTTCGCCCCGATCTACCTGATTCACGACGAGGTGAATTTCTCCCTGCAGGCGGCATCAGTAGCCCAGACCGGACGCGATCTCAACGGCCGACTGTTGCCGGTATATTTCTCCGAGCCCGAGTTCACCGCCGGCCGCGATCCGATGATGATCTACGCCACTGCGGCAGCGTTACAGCTGCTGCCGCTATCGGAGTCGGCGGTCCGGACACCCGCCGCACTGGTTGGTGTGCTGAACATTCTGTTGGTTGTCTGGCTGGTGCGCCTCTTGTTCAATGATGCGCGGCTTGCACTCGCCGCCGGCGTGATGCTCGCACTGTCGCCCGGGCATTTCATTCACAGTCGACTGGCGTTGAGCGTGCTCTTCCCCCTGCCGTTCGTGATCGCTTGGCTGGTCGCCATGAGCCGGCTGGGCGACGACCCCAGTCGGCGCTCGCTGTTCGCCGGCGGTGCCGCGCTGGGGCTGGGCGTTTACGGCTACCTCGCCAGTATGGTAATGATGCCCGTGTACCTGGGGCTCACCGCCCTCATGCTGGCGGAACGCCGACGGCTCACCCAGCTACGTTGGTCAGCCGCCGGCTTCGCCGTCGTCCTCATCCCCATCGTCCTCTGGACCCTTGCGCATCCTGAGCGCTTCAGCGACCTCCTGCGCGCCTATCGGCCGGGTGAGGTGGCGGGGGAGTCGACCATGGGCGATGCCGCGCGGGTGCTTTCCCAGGGCACCTGGCGCGCCAAGTTGAGTGTTTGGTGGGTGTACTTCGATCCGGACTACCTCTTCTTGTCTGGCGACTCCAGCCTCACCAACTCCACGCGTCAGGCGGGACTGTTTCCGATCGCGCTGGGGATCTTCCTCCCGATCGGGTTCTGGCGACTCGTGCGCAGCCGTGGTTTCGAGCGCCTCGTCCTGATTGGCTTGGTCGCCGCACCGTTGGCGGTCGTGCTCACGGGCGTCTTGCACCTGCACCGTTATCGCGGCCTGTTCGTGTTGCCGTTCGGCGTGTTGGTCGCCACCTACGGACTGGCGGCGATGTGGGCCTCGCCGAAGCGGCTCTGGCGGTTCGCCGGCACTGCATTGCTCGTAACCATTCCCCTGCAGTTCGCCGGTTTCTATCGCGATTACTTCGGCCCCTATCGCGAACGCACGAGCCAGTGGTACGGCGGGAACCTGCGCGGCGCCTTGGTCGAGGTCATGCGTCACCCGCCCGCGGCGGGACAGGCCTATGTCAGCCGCGCCATCCCGTACGCCGACATCTACTGGCGTTTCTACTCCCAAACCGTTCCCGGGACCCCAGCCGTTCCCTCGCTCCTGGACCTCGAATCGATCTCCGGCCGAACGTTTGTCGCCGGGTCGAAGGCGGTGACCGCGGTTGATGAACCCCTCGCCGAGGCGCTCGACCGCGGTGGATGGCGTCGTGAAGTGATAGTCACCGAGCCGGCCGGAACACCGACATTTGTTGTGTTTCGCAGTCCATAAAGTTGACATCCGTCGCGATCTGCCGCATCTTGAAACCGAACGGAATGGCACAACTGCCCTTTGAACCGTCATCACCTCTCCACGGAGAGACGGTCGTTTTCACCGGCAAGCTCTGGTCGTTCGGCCGCAAGGAAGCGCGCGGCTTGGTCGAAGAGCTTGGCGGCGCCCATGATGAAGACGTGACGGTTCGCACCACTCTGTTGGTGGTCGGCGCGGCCAGCTATCCCGACGGCGCACCCGACCTGACCGTTTTGCTCGACGACACCAGCACCCAAAACCAGAAGTTGCGCCGCGTGGCGCAGATCAACGCCGAGACACCCGGGCGAATCGACGTGCTCAGCGAAGACGAGTTCTGCCGGCTGGCGGGCCAGCCGGCCGTGGCCGAGCGCCGCACCCAGCACTACGGGCAGAAGGACGTTCTCGCGATGTATCCGGCGCTGCGTCTCGATCACCTCCGCTACCTGGAGAAGTGCGGCCTCATCAAGGCGGCGTTCAAGAACAACGCCGACACGTTCTTCGGCTTCAGCGACCTCACCACCCTGCGGCAGTTGGCGAGTGAGCTGCAGCAAGGCGCTGTGTTCCGGGCCGCCCTGCGTAGTCTGCAGGCCTCGCGCATCGGGCAGCTGGCCTTCGACTTCAGGCTCGACGCGCAACCGGCACGGATCATCGACTTGAAGTCCATGGCCGGCGGCACCGGCACGTTTGGCACCAACCCCCCAGGCAACCTGGGCACCGTCTCGAGCGGGGGCGTGCGCGAGTTGTCATCCGCCGAACAGTATTTCCTGATGGGCTCGCTGTTGGACGACGGCACGCCAGAGCGGATTGAGGAAGCCGTCAAGGCCTACCGTCGCGCACTCGAAGAAGACCCGGATTTGGTCGCGGCGCTTATCAACCTGGCGAACATCCGCTATTCTCGCGACGAGTTGGCGGAGGCGCAGGCACTCTACGAGCGAGCGATCGTGCTCGACCCGACCTACTTTGAGGCGTACTTCAATCTCGGCAACATCCATCACGACCACGCCCGCTATGGTGAAGCCGAAATGGCGTACCGTCAGGCGCTGGCGCTGAACAACGCCTACGCCGACGCCCACTTCTATCTGGCGGTGACGCTGGAGAAAATGGGCCGGTCGGTGGATGCGCGGACACACTGGCGCGCCTACGAGCGCCTGGCGCCCAAGGGGGAGTGGGTCGAGTTGGCGAAGGAATTCTCGGACTAATACCTGAAGCGCCAGTCGTCTTGCGGCTGGCCCTGTGGGCCCGGCTGCTGCTCTTCGCGCTTCCGCGGTGTCCGCTTCGCCTTGTAAAGCGAGCAATCGGCACACCACGAATCGGCGCTGAAGCCTTCCTTACCGGCCATCGGCAGCACATCGCGATGCGTGCAGTGATCGGGCAGGCCGTCTTCGGCCGGCTTGCGCCACCGGCACGACAGGAAGCGGACGACGGCGGGCGAGTTAACGGGCCCGGAATCCAATTGCAGCCTCCACAGCACTCCAATTGCGCTGTTCACTCGGTGACACCAGGGTCACGGCGTGGCCAGACGCGCCCGAGCGGCCAGTGCGGCCGACGCGGTGCACGTAGGTGTCGGGTGAGTCGGGCACCTCGAAGTTGATGACGTGCGCGATGCCCTCGATGTCGAGCCCGCGGGCGGCGATGTCGGTGGCCACCAGCACGGGATGCTTGCCGGACCGGAACCCTTCGACCGCCGATAACCGCTCCTGCTGCGAGCGATCCGCATGCAACGCGGCGGCGCGAATGCTCTTCGCCACGAGGTGCCGCGCCACGCGGTCGGCGCCGATCTTAGTACGCACGAAGACGAGCACCGGGCCCTCGGCATCGCGCTTCGCGAAGTTCGCGAGCCAATCGGTCTTGGCGCCGCTCTCGAGCGGTACCATCTGGTGATCGATGGTGCGCGCCGCGCCCCCTTGCTTGCCCACCTGCACGTACTTGGGAGAGCGCAGCATCTCTTTCGCCATCCGCTGGATCTCGCCCGGCAGCGTCGCCGAGAAGAGCAGTGTCTGCCGATCCGGCGGCAGCGCCGACATGATCTTCTGGACGTCGGGCCAGAAGCCCATGTCCATCATGCGATCCGCCTCGTCCAACACCAGAAACTGCACCCGGACGAGATCCGTCGTGCTGTGCCGCATGTGGTCCATCAGGCGCCCGGGCGTGGCGACGATGATGTCGACACCGGCCTGGAGCGCGCGTTCTTGCGGGCCCATCTCGACGCCACCGAACACCGGCGCGGTGGTCACGGGCGTGTGGTACGTCAGGCCGACGAGCGAGTCTTCAATCTGGACCGCGAGTTCACGGGTGGGCGCCAGGATCAGGGCGCGCGTGAACGCCTCTCGCGCCGCATCGCCATAGCCCGGCTGTTCGGTCAGGAGCAGTTCGAGAATGGGTGCCGCGAACGCCAGCGTCTTGCCAGTGCCCGTCTCGGCGCAGGCAATCACATCATCGCCATCAAGCGCGAGCGGGATGACCGCGCCTTGCACCGGCCGCGTCCCTTCGAAACCCAACGAGCGGAAGCCGGCCTCGAGGCGCGGGTCGAAACCAAGCTCATCAAACGGAGTGGGCGGGGCGTCAGCGTCGACGATGATCCATGGCAGGTCGGGCAGCGGTGCCGCCGGGCGGAAACTAGGTGGGCTGGAGGATCCGCGGCGTCCGCTGCGGCCTCCACCACCAGACCGGCGCCGGGCGGGTCTCCGGGGTGAAGCGGAATTGGGACTCAAGACTTCTCGAACTTGCGCCCTAGCGGGCGCGGAAGGTGATAATGCCGCGTTGCGGGTCGTAAGGGGAGATGCCAACCGTGACGCGGTCGCCAGGAACCACCTTGATGCGGAAACGCCGCATCCGTCCACTCAGCTGAGCCAATACTTCGTGTCCGGCGTCCACCTGCACTCGGTAAAGGCCACCGCTGTGCACGGCGACGACCGTGCCTTGCATGTCAATCAGATCGTCTTTGCTCATTCAGTCAACTGGCTTGGGGCTTGGCCTTGGAACTCGGGCCTGCCTGGGAACTTCCCAAGCCTCAAGCCTCAAGTCTCAAGCCGCACACCAACACGCGATTGTGTCACGCGCCGCCCTTGATAGGCAAATCGCGTACCGCAGCCGCCCTAAGCCTGGCGTCGAGCTGACACGAGGGTCGATTACAATACCCCTCTGTTTGATTCGGGGAATTGATGCACATATTCTTGACTGGCTCCACCGGATACATCGGGTCGGCAGTTCTCGACGCGATGCTCAAGGGGGGGCACCAGGTCACGGCCATCGCCCGCGACCCGGAAAAAGCCGGAAAATTGCTCGCCAGAGGCGCCACCCCGGTCGTTGCGGAACTCGGCCAGACCAAGTTGTACGTGCCGCTGCTGAAGTCTGCAGATGCGGTCGTCCACACGGCCTACGAATCGTCGCCCCGCGGCATTCAGGTCGATCAGTCAGCAATTGAAACCATGCTGGCGGCGCAGCGTGAAGCGACGGCCACCGACGGCAACGCTCGTGCATTTCTCTATACTTCCGGGATCTGGGTGTTGGGCCGTACGGCCAAAGCCGCGGAAGAAGATTCGCCGCTCGATCCCCCGCCGCACGTGGCGTGGCGGCCGGCGCATGAAGACATGGTGCTGGCGGCTGCCTCGTCTGGCTTGCGCCCGGTCGTCATCCGGCCCGGCATTGTCTATGGCGGCGGTCGCGGCATTGTCTCGGACCTGATCAAGGATGCCCTGAATGGCCTCGTCCGCGTCGTTGGGCCTGGCAAGAACCGCTGGCCGTGCGTTTACGACCACGACCTCGCCGACCTCTACGTCCGCATTCTCGAGGAACCCCTCGCGACGGGCATTTTTCACGCCAACGACGAAGCCGACGAGCGCGTCGGCGACATCGTGGAAGCTATTGCTGGACAGGTGCCGCAGCGCCCTGACATCCGCAACATGCCCATGGCCGAAGCCCGTAAGAAGTTCGGCACTTACGCCGACGCCCTCGCGCTGGATCAGAAGGTCCGCAGCCCGAAAGCGCGCGCCCTGGGATGGGCGCCGAGCCTGCCAGGTGTCACCAACAGCGTCGCTCGGCTCGTTGAGGAATACCGGAACGCTCAACGCGAGAAGAACCAATAACCAATTTCCACTCACGAAAGCGGAGTTAGCATGCGCGCCCTGACGTTTTCCGCCCTTCTCGCCTTCGCCACCGCGTGCACCCAGCCTCCGCCGCCGCCACCACCGTCCCCGACACCGGCCGAAGGCGCGATCACCGTCGAATCGCTGACGACGCATATCAAGGTGTTGGCGTCGGATGAGTTCGAGGGCCGCGCGCCGGCAACGCCGGGTGGCGTGAAAACCGCCGAATACCTGGCCAAGGAATTGGCGGCCCTGGGCATTGAGCCCGGTGCGCCGGATGGCACCTACTTCCAACAAGTGCCGATCGTGGAAGCGGTCACCGAGCGCAACTTCGTGCTCAGCGTGCCGGGCAACACCTATCGCTATTACACCGATGTCGTTGCGTTCTCGGGCGTCGAGAAGCCGCGCGTCCAGGTACAGGGCGAGGTGGTGTTTGTGGGCTACGGCATCAATGCGCCCGAGCTGAATTGGAACGACTACGCTGGCGCGAACGTGCGTGGCAAGTGGGTGATGATCATGGTCAACGATCCGCCCGCTCCCGTCGATGAGCCGACGCTGTTTGCCGGCAACGCGCTCACCTACTACGGACGCTGGACCTACAAGTTCGAAGAAGCCGCG
>Ga0183260_10003325_pt1 | contig 12999 bp, 13 predicted proteins | sample AntDrymUQ4972206_2_FD_129768 | JGI IMG/M metagenome (GOLD analysis project Ga0183260, IMG submission 129768) | Polar desert sand microbial communities from Dry Valleys, Antarctica - metaG UQ497 (22.06) (version 2) (version 2) | ecosystem: Environmental > Terrestrial > Soil > Desert | place...
ACGGCCCCATCGCCCGGGCCAGATCCGCGCTCTCGAGCACCTCCTCCAGCGTGTGGGGGTCGGTGTCGGTGAGGAAGCCGAGCTCGAACTGGTTGGGCGTGAGCACGTCCGCCACTGGGACGACATGCGATCGGATGATCGGCGGGATCTCGGGATCCACGAAGCAGCCCGACGTCGCGTTGCCCATGACCGGATCGCAGGTGTACGTCGCGGCGGGGTTGGCGGCCTTGACCCGCTGCACCGCGTCGACGATGACTCCGGCGATCGCCGGGCTGCCCTGGTATCCGGACAGCACCACATCACAGGAGGCGAGCACACCCCGCTCCTCGATACCGGTGATGACCGCGGTGACGTCGCCCGGGTCGATGAGCGGGCCGCGCCAGTCGCCGTACCCGGTGTGGTTGGAGAAGTTCACCGTCAACACCGGCCAGACCTCGTGACCGAGGCGCTGCAGCGGGAAGACCGCAGCGGAGTTCCCGACGTGCCCGTAGGCGACGTGGGACTGGATCGACAGGATGCGCACTGGCCGATCCTCCCGCCGATCACTCGTCCCGCACAAACTAGAACGGGTGACAGTGTGGGCGTTGGCGAAGACGGGGCCGTAGGGGGCAACGTCAACGACGTGCCCGGTCAGGCAACCTGCAGCGACCGCTTCGAGAGACCCATCCAGAACCCGTCGATGACCTGGGTGCCGGGATCGTCGGGGGTGGTCGCGGCGCCGAGGGTGACGAACAGCGGCGTGTAGTGCTCGACGGTCGGGTGGGCGTAGGGCATGCCCGGCGCCTTCGAGGCGTACGCCGCGAGCGCGTCGATGTCGCCGGTGGCCAGGGCCTCGGCCGCCCAGGCGTCGAAGTCGACCGACCAGCCCGGCGCCGTGGCGTCTATCCGGAACTCGGTCAGGAATGGCAGCCCGTGGGTCAGGAAGCCGGACCCGACGATCAGCACGCCCTCGTCCCGCAGCGGCTGCAGCCGCTCGCCCAGCGCCATCAGCCGCACCGGGTCGGAGGTCGGCAGCGACATCTGCAGCACCGGGATGTCGGCGTCGGGGTACATGATCTTCAGCGGGACCCACGCGCCGTGGTCGAGGCCGCGGGAGGTGTGCTGATGGACCGGTTCGGTGTCGGGCAACAGCTTGGCGATGCGCGTCGCGAGCGCGGTGGCGTCCGGCGTCTCGTACGTCATCCGGTAGTAGCGCTCCGCGAAGCCGCCGAAGTCGTAGACCAGCGGCGCGTGGCTGGCGCTGAGCATGATCGGGGCGGACTCCCAGTGGGCACTGACGATCAGGATCGCCTTCGGGCGCGGCAGGTCGGCGGCCCAGGCGGCGAGCTGCCCCGACCACACGGGGTCGTCGAGCAGCGGCGGAGCCCCGTGGCCGAGGTACAGGGCAGGCATCCGTGCGTTCATGATCCCCACAATAGTTCAGAATTCAATTTCATTCCCAGTCCTGGTCCCAGACGACCGGGGAGCTGCCCTGCTGCTCCAGCAGCCGGTTGACCCGGCTGAACGGCTTCGACCCGAAGAAGCCGCGGTGTGCCGACAGCGGCGAGGGGTGGACCGACTCCACCCACGGCACCCCACCGAGCATCGGCTTGAGCGACTGCGCGTCGCGTCCCCACAGGATCGCAGCGAGCGGCCCGCCGCGTTCGCCGAGCACGTGGATCGCCCGCTCCGTGACCTCCTCCCAGCCGCGGCCGCGGTGGCTGGCCGGTTCGCCCGGCCGCACCGTCAACACCCGGTTGAGCAACATCACGCCCTGGTCGGCCCACGCGGTCAGATCGCCGTGCTTCGGCGGTACGACGCCGAGGTCGTCGCGCAGCTCTACGTAGATGTTGCGCAGGCTGGCCGGGAGCGGCCACACGTCGCGGGCGACCGCGAAGCTGAGCCCGATCGGGTGGCCAGGTGTCGGGTAGGGGTCCTGACCGACCACGAGCACCCGGACGTCGGCCAGCGGCCGCTCGAACGCCCGCAGCACGTGGTCGCCGTCAGGCAGGTAGGGGCGCCCCGCCGCCAGCTCCTCACGCAGGAACCGCCCCATCGTCGCGATCCGGTCCTCGACCGGCGCCAGCGCCTCGGCCCAGTCGGCGGCCATCAGCCCCCGCTCCACCTGCCCCGCCAGCGTCCCCATGGACTCACGCTAGCGGGGGGCGTCGGTTTCCCCGGCTGGCCGGGGCGGGCAAGTTCGTGAGCGAGTCATGACCTTCTTGGGTGATGAGCAGGTCTCGCTGCTGGGGCCGGTAGACGATGCCCAGCGCAGGAGCGTCATGAGCGACCCGTTACCTGCCGAGAGATCGGCCGCGAATCGGGACTAGGGGGAGAGCGATCGTGAGCCGGCGGAGCCGTAGCGCCGCTTCGGGTTGGATCCGATCGTGCCCTTCGACGCCTTCTTCTGCCGGGCGGGCGCCGAGGGGACGGGGTCGGCCTCGTCGTCGGAGGACCACTGGTCGATCCACTCGTCCATGACCTGCCAGGTGGTGCCGCGAGCCGCGCGGCCGGTGAGCATGCCGAGGTGGCCGCCGGGGACGATCTCGAACCGTGCCTCGGCCGCGCCGGTGAGCAGTGGGATAACGGCCTTCACCGACGTGATCGGGGCGATGCCGTCGGTGGCTCCGCCGACGACCAGCACCGGAGCAGAGATGGCGGTCAGCGAGATGGTGCGGTCGCCCAGCTCGAACTCGCCGCCGACGAGCGCGTTGCCCTTGACGAACCGGTGGTAGAGCTGCCCGAACGTCCGGCCGGGGTAGGCGATCATGTGGTCGGTGAACTGGTCGACCGCCTCGAGCTGCGCGAGGAAGTCGGTGTCGTCGAGGTTCGCAGCGACCGCCAGTGGCTTGGTCACGAGCTTCTGCACGGAGGAGAGCTGAAAGGCCCACTTCACCAGCGGCTTCGGCGCCCCACCCATCGCCTGGTAGGCGCGGGTGATCGCGCCGCGGCCCTGGGTGCCCCATCCCAACGGCAGAGTGAGCAGCGGCCGCAGCGGCGCCACCAGCGGCACCCGGGTCACGTCCACCGGGGAGCCGAGGGCGGTCACCGAGGCGATCGGCAGGTCCGGCTCGTCCGCGGCCGTCAACAGCCCGAAGATCCCACCCAGCGACCACCCGATGACGTGCACAGGCCGACCGCCGGCGTGCTCGGAGGCCGCGCGGATCGCGGCCGGGACGACCTCGTCGACCCAGTGCTCCATGCCGAGGTTGCGGTCCTTGAACGACACCTCGCCGTACTCCACGAGGTACGTCGGACGCCCGGCGGTCACGAAGTGCTCGACCAGCGAGCACCCGCGGCGCAGGTCGAAGCACAGCGACGGCGCGGCCAGGGGGGTCACCAGCAGCACCGGGTCGCCCTGCTCGCGCACCTTCGCGACGGGCCGGTAGTGGTAGACCTCGCGCAGCGTGCCGTCGTCGATCAGGGTGCGCGGCATTGGCCGCAGGTCGGCCAGTCCGCCGTACAGCAGCTTGTGGGCCACGTTGCTGGCCGCGGAGACGACCTGATCGGGCTTCGGGATCAGATCCATGGTGCGAAAAGTACCCGTTCCTCGACACGGTGGGGCCACGAGCACTAGAACGAGACCATGATGTGGCAGCGAGTCGGTGTCCTCGCCGCGGCGGCCCTCGGTGCGGTGGCCGCTCGTGACCTCACCCAGAAGCAGCACGCGATCCTGCGCAACTTCCCGGTGGTCGGCCACCTCCGCTACCAGCTGGAGCGCTTCGGCCCCGAGCTGCGGCAGTACATCGTGACGTCGAACGACGAGGAACGGCCCTTCAGCCGCGACCAGCGGCGCTGGGTCTACGCCAGTTCCAAGCTCGAGAACAACTACTTCGGGTTCGGCACCGACAACGACTTCGAGAACAGTTTCGGCTACCCGATCATCAAGCACCGCACCTTCTCCGGCGAGGGCGCCTCGACCGCGTCCCGCGCCGGCGAGGAGGTGGTACTCCCGTCGGCCAAGGTGCTCGGTGGTCCGCGCGGGCGGACCCATGCGTTCCGGCCGCAGTCGGTGGTCAACGTGTCCGGCATGAGCTTCGGCGCGTTGTCGAAGAACGCGATCGAGGCACTCAACAAGGGCGCCAAGCAGGCCGGTTGCCTCCACAACACCGGCGAGGGCGCGATCTCGCCGTACCACCGCAACGGCGGCGACCTGGTCTTCCAGATCGGTACGGCGTACTTCGGCTGCCGTGACCCGCAGGGCCGGTTCGACCTGGTCCGGCTCAAGGACCTGGTTACCTCCGCACCGGTCCGGGCGATTGAGATCAAGCTGTCGCAGGGGGCCAAGCCGGGTCTCGGCGGGATGCTGCCCGGCGCCAAGGTCAGCCAGGAGATCGCGGACATCCGCGGCATCCGGCCCGGCGTCGACTGCGCGTCTCCGAGCCGGCACACCGAGTTCTCCGACGTCGACTCGATGCTCGACTTCGCCGAGCTGGTCGCGACCGAGACCGGGCTGCCGGTCGGCATCAAGTCTGCGGTGGGCAACCTGGACTTCTGGGACGAACTGGTCGAGCGGATGATCGACGGCCAGCGCGGCGTCGACTTCGTCAACGTCGACGGCGGCGAGGGCGGCACCGGCGCGGCGCCGATGATCTTCGCCGACAGCGTCGCCTACCCGTTCCGGGTCGGCTTCGCCCACGTCTACCAGCGGTTTGCCCGGGCCGGCATCGCAGACGGCGTGACGTTCGTCGGTGCCGGCAAGCTCGGCATCCCGGAGAACGCCGTGGTCGCGTTCGCGCTCGGGGCCGACATGGTCTCGGTCGGCCGGGAGGCGATGCTCGCCATCGGCTGCATCCAGGCCCAGAGGTGCCACACCGACCACTGCCCGGTCGGCATCGCCACCCAGAATCCGCGCTACGTCCGCGGCCTCGACCCCACGCTGAAGAGCGTCCGTCTCGCCAACTACGTCAAGACCATGCGCCGCGACCTGGTCAAGGTGTCCGAGGCGATCGGGGTGGTCCATCCGGCGCTGATCACCGCCGACGACGTCGACCTGCTCGACGGCCTCCAGGGCGGGAAGTCGCTCCGCGAGGTCTACGGGTACGACGCGGGCTGGGGCGGGGTCGGGGCGGAGCTGGCCAGCGATGTCAGCCGGTTGATGGCCCGGCAGGACGACGGGCCGGAGCCCTCGCCCCGCTGAGGCGAATCAGGTCGGGCGGACCGACTTGTGGTGGGGGCTGATCTCGCTGAGCGCCTCGATGAAGCTGGTCGCCCAGGCGGCGACATCGTGGCTGAGGACGGTGCGGCGCATCGCCTTCATCCGCCGGGTGGTGTCCTTCCCGTCGGCCCGGTGAGCGTCGAGCAGGGCGGCCTTCATGCCGTTGATGTCGTAGGGGTTGACCAGCCACGCCTGCCGCAGCTCGTTGGCCGCGCCGGCGAACTCCGAAAGCACCAGGGCGCCGCCGTCGTCGTAGCGGCAGGCGACGTACTCCTTGGCGACCAGGTTCATGCCGTCGCGGAACGGCGTGACGACCATGATGTCGGCAGTCCGGTAGAGGGCGGCCATCTCCTCCCGCGGGTAGGAAGAGTGGAGGTAGTGGATCGCCGGTCGGCCGATCCGGCCGAGGTCGCCGTTGACTCGGCCGACCAGCCGGTCGATCTCGTCGCGCAGGATGCGGTACTGCTCGACCCGCTCGCGGGAGGGGGTCGCGACCTGCACGAACACCGCGTCCTCGACGTCGAGTTCGCCGTCCTCGATCAGCTCGCTGAACGCGCGCAGCCGAGCGACGATCCCCTTGGTGTAGTCGAGCCGGTCGATGCCGAGGAATACCTTCGCCGGGTCGCCGAGGGCAGCACGGATCTCGGTGGACCGCTCGGCCACCGACTCCTGCCGGGCCAGCGTCTCGAAACTCTCGGCGTCGATGGAGATCGGGAAGGCTGCCGCGCGGACGGTGCGGCCGTCGGGCAGGTAGACGAAGTCGCGGTGGGTCTTGTGGCCGACCCGCTGCCGGACCAGCCGAACGAAGTTGGCGGCGCCGCCAGCCATCTGGAAGCCGACCAGGTCGGCGCCGAGCAGGCCTTCGAGGATCTGGCGGCGCCACGGCAGCTGCGCGAACAGCTCGGCGGGCGGGAACGGGATGTGGAGGTAGAAGCCGATCCGGAGGTCGGGGCGCAGCTCGCGCAACATCTGCGGCACCAGCTGCAACTGGTAGTCGTGGACCCAGACCGTGGCGCCCTCCTCGGCGATCTCGACGGCCTTGTCGGCGAACCGGCGGTTGACGGTGACGTAGGAGTCCCACCACTCGCGGTGGAACTCCGGCTTGGCGATGACGTCGTGGTAGATCGGCCAGAGGGTGCCATTGGACATCCCCTCGTAGAACTCCTCGACCTCCTCGGGCGAGAGCGGGACCGGCACCAGCTTGAGCCCGTCGTCCTCGAACGGCTCGAGGTCGCTCTCGGTGCCACCGGGCCAGCCGATCCAGACGCCGTCGTTAGCCCGCATCACGGGGTCGAGGGCCGTGACCAGGCCGCCGGGGGAGCGGCGCCAGGCGAAGCTGCCGTCGGGCTGCTCCACCCGGTCGACCGGCAGCCGGTTGGCGATGATCACGAACTGGCTGGAGGCGGGCACGTTCACCACCCTATGTGGCGCGTCCGAGGACTCGCCGGGGATCGAATGACATCGTTGTGGTTCGTCACCTACAGTGGTGGACAGCACACGATCAGCCGACCGGCATCGACCAGGGGAGACCTTCGCATGGACGCCGCCAACGCACTCCACGGCCACCCGGCCGGTGAGCCGCAGTCGGGCCTGAGCGACCGCGACCGCGAGATCCTCGAGTTCGAGCGCCACTGGTGGAAGTACGCCGGCGCCAAGGAGACCGCGGTCCGCGAGAAGTTCGACATGTCGTCGACCCGTTACTACCAAGTGCTCAACGCGCTGATCGACCGCCCCGAGGCCCTCGAGTCCGACCCGCTGCTGGTTCGCCGGCTGCGTCGGCTCCGCTCCGCCCGCCAGCGACAACGCTCCGCCCGCCGCCTCGGTTTCGAGCTGTAGCCATGCGGATCCGCAACCAGCGCGGGGTCGCCTTTCCCTCCCCCGTCGCCATGCTGAGCGTGATCGCCGTGGCAATGGCCGGCATCGCCTACGTCGCCACGAAGGGTGAGGAACCCACCGAGCGCGAGGTCACCACCGTCTCGCAGCCCTCCGAGCCGGAGACCACCGCGGCCGACCCGGTCGACGCGGTCGACGCGGTCGACCGGCAGAAGCTGCCGAAGGGCAAGCAGAGGCCGATCAAGCGCGAGGTCGTCCGTGGCGACGTCTACGTCGAGGTCTACAACAACTCGGGCATCACCGGCCTCGCCGGCGGCTACGCCGGCACCGCGACCGACGTCGGCTGGCAGGTCGTCGGCTCTGACAACTGGTACGGCACGGTGCCCGGCTCCACGGTCTACTTCCCGGCGCGGCTCGAGTCCGCCGCCAAGCTGCTGGCGCTCGACCTCGGCATCAGCCGGGTCGTGCCGGCGACCGGCGCGATGCGACTCGACCGGCTCACGGTCGTCCTCACCGCCGACGCGGCGTAGCGGCGCGTCCTGCTCCCTCGAACGCACCTGCTCGGTGACATGGTTGGGTGAAGGCATGCAGTTCACCTCTCCCGAGGCCGAACGGCGCTTTGCCGCACTCGCGGCCGCCGCGTCGCGGACCGTGGTCGGTCTGGACTTCGACGGCGTACTCTCGCCGATCGTCGAGGAGCCGTCCGAGGCCCACATCCACCCCGAGGCACGTGAGGTCCTGGTCGACCTGGCCGAGGTGGTGCGCGCGATCGCGGTGATCACCGGCCGGCCGGCGCGGCAGGCGCTGGCGCTCGGTGATCTCGACGAGGTCGGCGCCGAGATCGGCGACCACGGCAAGGAGCTGTTCGTCTTCGGGCAGTACGGCAACGAACGGTGGTCCTCCACCCAGCGCCGGGTCGTCTCGCCGCGCCCTCCCCACGGCCTCTCCACCTTCCAGCGTGAGCTGCCCGGCGTGCTGCGTCGCGCCGACGCGGCCGAGGCGTACGTCGAGGAGAAGGGCCTGGCCGTCGCCATCCACACCCGCCGGCTGGCCGACCCCGGCGCGACGCGCGACCGGCTGCTCGCCCCGATCGAGGAGCTCGCCACCCGGCACGGGCTGGTGCTCGAACCAGGCCGCAACGTGATCGAGATCCGCTCGCCAGGCATGAGCAAGGGCCACGCCGTGGAGACGCTGGTCGAGGAGCAGGACGCCGGCGGCTTCTTGTTCGCCGGTGACGACCTCGGCGACCTCGACGCGTTCGCCGCGGTCGAACAGCTGCGCGAGCAGGGGATGCCGACGCTGCTGGTCTGCTCGCTCTCCGACGAGGAGTCCGCCCTCGCCGCCCGCGCCGACGTCCTCGTCAGGGGACCCGACGGCGTGCTCGAGCTGCTCCGCCGGCTCACCCTCGACGCCGGATCTGGTGGGTAACGTGCGTGGGCCTATCCAGCATGCGGGACCGACTGACGCATCGTGAGACGCGCCCCCGTACAGTCGTCATCGCTCATCAAGAGGGACTGAGGGAACGGCCCGTTGACGTCCCGGCAACCGCTACGACACAGCAGCACGTCGTGGAAACGGTGCCAATTCCGGCCCATGGCGAGAGCCGCCACGGGGAAGATGACGAGGAGGAACTTTCGTGAGCGCAACGCTGACCGAGCCCACCACCCCCACCGTGCGGGACGGCGCCTTCGGGCATGCCACCGAACTGGCCTGCCGCGAGTGCGGCCACGAGGTCGAGCTTGGCCCGCACTACGCGTGTCCGGAGTGCTTCGGACCGCTCGAGGTGGTTTACGACTTCCCGGCCGTGACCCGGGCGGAGATCGAGGCCGGGCCCGCCAACATCTGGCGTTACAAGGCGCTGTTACCGGTGCCATCCGACATCGAGCAGTCGCCCAACACCGAGCCCGGCTTCACCCGGCTGCTGCCTGCTGCGAACCTCGGCGCCGAGCTCGGCATCGATCGGCTCTGGGTCAAGGACGACTCCACCAACCCCACCAACTCCTTCAAGGACCGCGTCGTCGCCTGCGCGCTGAGCGCCGCCCGCGAGTTCCACGCCAAGGTCTTCGCCTGCCCCTCGACCGGCAACCTCGCCAACGCGGTGGCTGCTGCCGGCGCCCGGGCCGGGATGAAGACGGTCGTGTTCATCCCGAGCAACCTCGAGCACGCCAAGCAGGTCAACTCCGCCGTCTACACCGACTCGTTGGTCGCCGTGAACGGCAACTACGACGACGTCAACAAGCTCGCCTCGGAGATCGCGGGCGAGGAGGACGGCTGGGCGTTCGTCAACGTCAACGTGCGGCCCTACTACGCCGAGGGATCCAAGACGCTCGGCTACGAGATCGCCGAGCAGCTCGGCTGGCGGTTGCCCGACCAGGTCGTGATCCCGGTCGCCTCCGGCTCCCAGCTGACCAAGGTCGACAAGGCGTTCCAGGAGCTGATCCGGCTCGGACTGGTCGAGGAGAAGCCCTACCGGATCTACGGCGCGCAGGCGGCCGGTTGCTCGCCGGTCTCGACGTCGTGGAAGTCCGGCGTCGACGCGATTCGCCCGGTCAAGCCCGACACCATCGCCAAGTCGCTGGCGATCGGGAACCCCGCCGACGGCATCTACGTGCTTGACATCTGCCGCCGCACCGGCGGCGCGGTCGAGGACGTCAGCGACGAGGAGGTCCGCGAGGGAATCCTGCTGCTCGCTCGCACCGAGGGGATCTTCACCGAGACCGCGGGCGGCACCACCGTCGGCGTGCTGAAGAAGCTCGTCGAGACCGGCCAGCTCGACACCAGCCTGGAGACGGTCGTCATCAACACCGGCATGGGTCTGAAGACCCTCGACGCCGTCTCCGACCGAGTCGGGGCCGCCGCGACCATCGACCCGTCGTACGCCGCGTTCGTGGCAACCGGCATTGCCTGACCACCCACCCACGAGGAGAGCAACCCATGAGCGTCTCGGTCCGGATCCCGACCATCCTGCGCACCTACACCGGCGGTGAGTCCGAGGTGCACGCCGCCGGCGCCACCCTGGCCGAGGTCCTCGACGACCTCGACGCCAGCTATGCCGGCATCAAGGGCCGGATCCTCGACGAGAGCGGCGAGCTGCGCCGCTTCGTCAACGTCTACGTCGGCAACGACGACGTGCGCTTCCTCGACAACCTGGCCACCCCGACCCCGGATGGCACCCAGATCTCGGTGATCCCCGCCGTCGCCGGCGGCGCCTGAGTCCTAGCGAGGCTGGAGGTCGACGATCGCGGCGTTGCCGCGGGAGTCGATCTTGATGGTGGCCACGGCGCCGTCCGCGACGGCACCTTCGAGTCGCTGGGCGTCGTCCTGGGAGGCGAACCAGCTCTCGATCCCGCACCTGATGGCCCAGTGACGGTCGTCGCAGGCGAGGTAGGGGCCCTGCTCGGGTCGGGTGCGGGTGTACTCCCCGAGCACCCAGAACCCGTCCTCCTCGACCAGCGTGGCGTAGACGGCTCCGCTCTCTCCGTCTTCCAGGCTCGGCGGGTTCGACATGTCCTGGTCGCGCAGGTCGGGGTAGCTGAGTTCGACGTACGCGCCCCGGAAGGGGTCGATCGGGTCGACTGGGGCGACGCGCATCCGGTAGGCGTCACCGGTGGCCCGCGCCGAGAGCTGGGGCAGCACGGCGAGCGGCACCAGGGCGAGCTGCAGCACGACGACGAGCGCGATCCGGGTGATCATCGGTCCTCTCCTTCCAGGGTGGCGGCCAGCTCTCGGCGGGCGCGGTCGAAGCCGTAGCCGGTGCCGAGGAAGATCAGGCCGAGTACGACGAACAGCCAGGCGCCCTGGATGATCTGCGCGAACACCGCGAAGCTCTGGAACGTCGTGAAGACGACCAGGCCGATCATCGCCAGGGCGGTCAGCCGCCAGCTGTCGCGCAAGATGCCGAGGACGGCGACCCCGACCGCGACCGCCACGTAGACCGCGACGCTCAGGCCGGCGTGTGCCCAGTCGGCGGCGTCCAGGTCGGAGGTGTCGGCGCCAGTGTCCCAGAGGACGAGGGCGACCGAGATCCCCACGACGGCAGCGGCGCCCAACGGTTCGAGCCGCTGCTGACCCTGGCCCAGGAGCGCGGCGGCCGTCGCGGCGACGCCGGCCAGGACCAGCCCGGCCACGAGCCAGCGGCTCCACGTGAAGTCCTCGACGGTGACGAAGGGGAGCGCGGCCGCGAACAGCATGGCCAGCGCGAAGGCCGCGCCGACCTCGCGCCAGGGCGGTCCGAAGCGCGTCAGCCGGCGATCGTGGAGGGCGGCGACAGAGAAGCCCAGGACGGCCACCACCGCGAGGGCGAGGACGACCGCGAACGGCGATGCGGCGGCGTACATCACCTGCCAGATGAACCACACGACCAGTGCGGGGATGCCGATCAGCAGCGGTCCCAGACCGCGTACGCCGTAGGCGTGCACGAGGGCGCCGACGCCCCAGAGGCCGACCAGACCCGGCTCGAACGCCGGCACCTGGAGCGACTGTGCGGCCTGGAAGATCATCGCCCCGAACGCCAGCGCGGCCAGCAGCCGGACAGATCCGATCACGGGGGACGGGACCCGGGAGCTGCGGGCGTGGAGCGCTTCGCCGGAGACCAGCAGCGTCAACCAGATGACGGCGACCGCGCCGAATCGGAGGAGCGGCGGGAGCTGGTCGAGATTTGCCGCGACCAGCCAGATCAGGCCCACGCCCACGAAGCCGGCCCCGAGCCCGAGGAGCAGCCGGGCGAGGGAGAAGCGGCGGGCGGGGTCGGCCACGACGTGGTAACGACCGCGGATCGCGGTGGCCTGCCCGTCGTCGACCAGGCCGGCAGTGCGCCAGTCGTGGAGCTGCGTGGTGAGCCAGTCGAGCTCGGCCCGGGTGGCGGGTCGCGTGGCGACGTTGGTGTCCATGGAGTCAGAGTGGACCGCCGGGGCCCGCCGCGCATGCGCACTCGGACTCATTCCCGGATCGGGATGTCCTAGCCTCGCGGGCGTGCCCTCCGTCCTCCTCGCCACCTGCTCCTACTTCCCCGACGGCGAGCCCGGCGCCGAACACCTCGACCGGGCGTTGCGCGAGCGCGGCGTCGACCCCGCCTGGGCTTCGTGGGACGACCCGGGCGTCGACTGGGCAACCGCCGACCTGGTGGTGATCCGATCGACCTGGGACTACGAGTACCGACCCGCGGAGTTTCTCGCCTGGGTCGACTCCGTGGGGCCGAGGCTGCTCACCGGTGCCGACACGATCCGCTGGAACCTCGACAAGGCCTACCTCGTCGAGCTCGCGGCCGCCGGGCTCCCCGTCGTATCGACGACCTCGGTCGAGACCATCGAGGAACTGCGTGCCGCTGTGGCCGATCTCGGCACGGCCGTGGTCAAGCCGCGGATCGGCGCGGGCGGTCGCGGCGTGCGCGTGGTGACCGCCGACCAGGAGCGCGGCGAGGACGGCGGACCGTGGATCGTGCAGCCGGTCGTCGAGTCCGTGCGCACCACCGGCGAGGTGTCGGTCTACGTCTTCGATGGGGTAGCCGCGTCACGGCTCGACAGGCGCCCGGGGCCGGGCGAGATCCGGGTCCACGAGTGGTACGGCGGCGCGACCGTCGTCGGCGCGCTCGACGCGGATTCCGCGCGGGCGGCGACCGATTCGTTCGCCGCTGCGGGGCGCGTCCGTGGCGGCGAGCCGGCGTACGGCCGGGCCGACCTGATGTGGTGGGAGGACCGCTGGGTTCTCGGCGAGCTCGAGCTCGTCGAGCCGGGCCTCTACCTCGACGTGCTCCCCGGCAACGCCGAAGCGTTCTCCGACCTGGTCTCCCGCCGCGTAGGTGGTTGAGACCGTTTGCACTCGCCCACCCCGAGTGCTAAACATGAGGCTGGCACTCGTAGCATGAGAGTGACAACAAGGACGCGGTGACGTTGAGGTCCACGACCGGTCGGCGAGCAGGGTTCGCCGGGCGAGACGGACCGTCCGTCGCGGGCAACCCGCCACGTCACCACCAGACGACTCCCCGAAGGAATCACAGGAGTTATGCCGAAGCTGATTGCTTTCAACGAGGA
>Ga0183260_10003326_pt1 | contig 12998 bp, 13 predicted proteins | sample AntDrymUQ4972206_2_FD_129768 | JGI IMG/M metagenome (GOLD analysis project Ga0183260, IMG submission 129768) | Polar desert sand microbial communities from Dry Valleys, Antarctica - metaG UQ497 (22.06) (version 2) (version 2) | ecosystem: Environmental > Terrestrial > Soil > Desert | place...
TCCGACTCGACGGTGACAGCCGCCGGGAGCATCACGTCAGCGCTCTCGCGTACTCTTCGGCGATCCGTGCGGGCGACACGTGCACGTAGCCGGCGGTGGTCTCCGGCGATGCATGTCCCATCAGTTCGCGCAACACCAACAGATCCATCCCGGCCGCCGCGAGATCGGTGCCATACGTGTGCCGCAGCCGATGCGGCCGGACCCGCATCGCGCCGGTGCGTTCCCGATGGGTGCGGAACACCTTGCGCATCGCAGCCTCAGTCATCGCTTCCCCGGTCGTCGGGCCGCGCAGCACAACGAAACACTCCGCGGCCGGGCTGTCGCTCGGACGTTCGTGACGCAGGTAGTCGGTGACCTCGACGAAGAATCGGCGATGGACCGGAACGACCCGCTCCCGGCCACCCTTGCCGAGCACCCGCACCTGACGGAGCCCAACATCGACATCGGTCAACAGCAGCGAGCGAACCTCGCCAGCACGCAGCCCGCCCAGCAGCATCGCCAACACGATCGCCCGGTCCCGATACGTCAACAGATCCGCGAAGAACTCGTCGACGTCGCCGGCGTCCAAGGACTCGGGCAGTCGCTGCGCTTCTCGCAGCAGCCGGCCACCTGTGCGTGGTCGACCCGACGACACGTGGCCCAACAGACCGCGCGTGCCAGGTCATGCGGACATCGCCGGCAGGGTCGCCGGCGGCGAGCAGGCCGGCGAGCCGCTCGCGGCCGTGGCCGGTGAGGCGTTCGTCGGCCATCTGCAGCATCCGCCGGCAGCGGTAGAGCGGATCATCTTTGCGGCCGCGGTGGCCGAGGGTCTCGTTCTGCACCCGACGCCGGCACTCATCCAGCGCCGTGTTGGCGACGCGTACGACGTGGAAGGCGTCGGCGACTTGCACGGCGGCGGGGAGCATCGTGTCGAACACGGCTCGATACGAGTTCGACAGATCCAACGTGGCCCACCGGATCCTGTCCCGCCACGGCTGGGGACGGGCGGCGAACCAGGCGCACGGGCCAGCGCTGTCGCGTCCCGGGACGATGTCGAGGAGCTGTCCGCGTTGCACGTCGACGATCTGGGTTGACCACAACTGGCGGCGGTAGGGGCCGACACGGACGAACAACGTCTCATCCAACCCAACCGCGGTAACGTCACCGAACCGGTCGGGATCGTCAATCAGCGGCTCGCCGTAGACGACGACAGCAGCCATCACGGTGTGCCAGTCACAGGCCAGATCCTCGGCCACCTCCGACACGCCCGGCCGTGACGGCCGACCTGCAGCGTCGCCCAGCGCGCCGCGCGCGTCGTCACCTGACAACGCGCCGAGGCGATCCGCGGGTCCTGCTCGCTCCACGTCACGACGTGACACTGCGGGTTCGCGCACCGCCACCGCTGCTTGTCCCGCACCAGCCGACTCGGCCGGCCGAACACCGGCAGATCAATGAGCTCCACCCCACGGCGACCGTGATCATGCGCGACGCTGCCGCACGCCTCACAGCTCGGGCGTACTCGCCGGGTCCGCACGGCGATGCGCAGCCACAACGGCCACTCACCAACGCCGATCACCTCCACGTCGGGCAGCCCGACCAGCAGCTCACACATGCGCGTAGGATCGGTCCCAACAGGGGCTCCTTCGACGATGGTCGGCGTAGACACCGCCAGCGTCGCAGAGCCCCTGTTACGCGCCAGGGACCTCCCGAGCCGTCATCCCACCCTCAAATCCGAAGCGCCCCATTGGAGGGCCAGTGGTTGGCTGGATCGGTGACGTCTTTGGGCCCCGATACAGCTTGGGTGTCGGCGGCGTCGCAGCTGCAGCGGCGGGTCTCATGACGATGCCGGCGTTCCGACGGATCGCTGCACAGCGGCACGACGTTGGGGGGTGCACTCGTGACGTTCCGGCAAGTTTCGTGCCGGAGATTGACGGCTAGTTCGACTCTGCCGCGGGCTTCTTAACTTAGCGGGGGGAGGGCAGGCCCTCCCCCCGGCCCCCTCCCAGGGGGCGCGCGTTCCAAGCGTCCTGTCGGGTTCGCTCTTCTCGCAGAAGGTCGACCGCTCGCCGATCACTGGCGCCGTGAGGTCGTTATCCCAGGTGGGGCGGTACAGAGTCCTTCTCAACCTCCATCCTCGCGCTTGCCGAACTTGCCGAAAAGCTCAACTTGCCCGGGACAAAGCTTCGCTAGCGTGAGGCACGAGCCCTTCCTTCCGTTGCGAGTGAGTTGTGGAAGACCCACAGCCTCGCAAGGAGGGCTCACCTCAACCGCGGACCACCAACACCACCACGCCAGGGACAACGTCCCCGGTCATCACAGCTACGCCGTGCGTTCGATGTGCGGGGCGTCGACCATGGGCTCGGCGGCGCGTGGCCTGGTGGCATCGGTTACGATCTGCCGGAGCACGTCGATGGGCAGCTTCGGCGTGCGGTTGGCGGTGAGCAGGCCGTTGTTCTCCTGCATGGTGTCGGTGAGCTGTGTGTAGCAGATGCCTGTCACTGCCGGGCAAGCCCTGAGCGCGCTGAAAAGCAGGCGCAGATGGTCGGCGTAGCCCTCGTCGGATGTGACGGTGGTGTAGCCCCAGGTCCCGTGGGCGGAGTAGGAGACTCCGCCGAATTCGGTGATCATCAGCGGCACGTCGCCAGAGGCGAAGCGCGCGCGGAAGGCGTCGTCGACGATGGGGCGCCGTCCTTGGGGTCCCGTTCCGTCGAGGGTTGCGGCGATGGCGGCCGGGTCCCGGTATCGAGCGGCGATGACGGCGGGGTCGGAGTGGTAGTCGTGGAGCGTCAGGATGTCGCCGCCGACGTGCTCCCAGCCGTCGTTGGAGATGACTGGTCTGGTCGGGTCCAGTGCCCGGGTCAGTTCTACGAGCGACCGCACGAGCGCCTGCTGATCCGGGCGGGTCGCGATGTCGTGCGCACCCCAGCTCTCGTTCATGGGAACCCAGGTGACGACGGAGGGGTGGTTGCGGTACAGCTCCACGATGGCGGTCCACTCGGACACCAGTCGCGCGGCTGCGCGGGGGGTGAATTCGTACGCTGCGGCGGTCTCGCACCAGATGAGCAGGCCGAGCCGGTCGGCCCAGTAGAGGAATCGTGGGTCTTCGGCTTTTTGGTGCAGTCGAGCGCAGTTGAACCCGAGGTCGCGGATCAGTTCGACTTCGTGTCGTAGCGCCTTCGCATCGGGCGCTGTCAGTTGGCTGTCCGGCCAGTACCCCTGTTCGAGCACGGAGAGCAGCTGGATTGGATGACCGTTGAGCAGCATGTTGCCGCGGTGTATGCCGACGGATCGGATGCCGACGTAGCTGGCGATGCGGTCCACGGCGGCGCCGGTTTCGTGAACCGTGATCTCTGCGTCGATCAGGGTGGGCTGGTCTGGGCTCCAGAGGAGCCGTTCTCGTTCTTGGGCGTTGCGCATGGCCGCGATTTCCAGCACAACGGCGACTCCGCGCGCGGTGGCCGTAACCCGTACGCGGGCCAGTCTTTCCTCATCGCAGCTGAGGTAGATGGCCACCTCAGTGGACGAGCTCGGGGGGCGGGCGAGCGTGATTGCGGCGGTCACCGTGCCTGTGACGCTGTCGGACGTCCAGTCGAGCCGCTGCACGTGTTGTCGGGCGACGGTCTCGAGCCAGACGGTTTTCCAGATTCCGGTGCTGCGCCGGTACCAGATGAAGTGTGGGTCGTGTCGCCAATCCTGTTTGCCGCGGGGTACCTCGCTGTCACCGGGGTCGTCAAAGGCGCGGACCACGATCGTGTGGCCGCTGTCGGTCGGGTCCAATGCGTCGGTGATGTCCACGTTGAACCCGGTCTGACCGCCGATGTGCGTGGCGACGAGCGTGCCGTCGACCCAGACAAGGGCTTCCTGGTCGACTGCGCCGAAGTGGAGGATGTGCCGATGACTATCGTCGGCGCTCAACGTCGGTATGGTGCGGCGGTACCAGACCACCGGGTGGAAGCCTTCCGCCCGGAGCCCGGATGCGGCGCTCTCCGGTACGAAGGGGACCACGATCGTTCGGTCGAACCGATCTTGGGCATTGGGGCGATGCCAACGTTCGGTGAGACCGCGATCGTCATCGTCGAACGCGAAGTCCCACTCGCCGTCGAGGGAGGTCCAGCGGTCGCGTACCAGTTGTGGTCGCGGGTAGTGGCCGTCCTGCTGTGATGCTCGGATCACCTGGGGCCCCCCTCGGCCGGACGGGCGCAACCGCCATGTCGATCGTTCCCGGCCGGGGAGGTAGCGACCCGACGCCCGGTGTTGTGGGACTCGATCGCCGACATTGCCAGTTCGAGTGCGCGCAGGCCCGCTCGGGCGTGGACGGGCGGCTCGCCACCGGCCGTGAAGGCATCGATCAGGGCGTCGACGTGCCGATCGAAGGTTCCGTGGAAGTTGCGGGCTTCGTCGTTGAAGTATCCGGCGCGCCACACTGAGGCGGTCTCGTCGCCGGCGCGGTGGATCGAGAGTTCCTGCACTGTGTCGCGGATGACGAGGCGGCCCTTGGTTCCGTTGACCTCGATGCGCTGCGAGTCGGGGTAGGCGTAGGACGAGTCGTAGCTGCCGAGCATGGACCCGACGGCTCGCTGCTCGAACTCGAGCGCCAGTGCGAGGGTGCTCCAGTCCCCGTATGTGGCATTCGTCATCTGCGCGGCGATGGACGAGATGGGTCCGACCAGGTGTTCGAGCACGTCGAATCCGTGGCACTGCGTCTCGATCAGGTTGGCGTGCGGGGACGTGCCGTGGTTGGCCTCTCCTCCGAACCGCCAGGTTGCGAAGACCGGCTGTCCGATCACGTCGTCGTCGATCGCGGCCTTGGCCCGCTGCACCGGTTCGGCGTACCGATGGTTGAAGTTGATCGCAAAGAACAGCCCTCGCGCCGCGGCTGCGTCCAGCAGGGTGTGCGCTTCGGCGAGGTCGAAGACGAGCGGCTTCTCCACCAGGAGGGGGATCCCTGCGTTGACTAAGCGCAAGGTCGGTTCGAAATGCTTCTCGTTCGGCAGGCAGACGGTGACGAGGTCCGGGCGTTCTGTGTCGAGCATGTCGTCGAGGTCCGTGAACGGTGTGGTGCCGTACGCGGCTGCACGTGCCGAGGTACGCGCTTGGTTACGGCCGAGGACGCCGACGAGCTCGGTGTCCGGGCGTCGGGAGAAGATCCGGGCGTGTTGTTCCGCCCAGGTCCCGGTGCCGACGATGGCGACCCGCAGTGGTGCGGCCACGCTCACGCCTCCTGCGTGACGAGCACTTTGCCGGTCTCGCCGGAGAGGAAGGCGGCGAAGGCGTCGGCGATGTGCGTGACGGGAAAGCGGTGCGAGACGATGCGTCCGATCAGGTCCTGGTGGGCTTCCAGGAGGGCGAGATTCGCGGTGAGTTCGTCGTACCGGAAGTATTCGCTGCCGAGCACCGCGTGTTCCGGTGCGAGCATGTCATCGGACACGTGCAGGGTGAGACCCTCGCCGTGGCCGACGCAGACCAGCGCGCCGCGCTTTCCGAGGATGTCGAGTGCCGCGCGTCGCGCTGCCTCTTTGCCTGACGAGTCGAAGGCGACGTCGGGAGCCCCGATGGCGGTGATCGCGCCGGGGTCGCGGGCGTCGACCGGGATGCCGCCGAAGCTCTCGGCGAACCGGAGTCGCCATGGCGACACGTCGCTGATGTGGATGGGCACGTCTGCGCCGTATCGCAGCCGAGCCATCATCAGGAGACCTAGGCCGATCGGGCCGGCGCCGGCGATGTAGACCGACTCGATGTCGGGACGCACCAGTTCCGCCCGGCTCAGCGCGTGGCTGCTGGTGCCCATCACGTCGAGCAGCATCGTTGCGGTCCCGAGTTCGACATCGTCTGGGACCGGAAAGAAGTTCGATTCGTGCACGAGCTCGAACGGTCCGTAGCCCCCGTCATGAGTGAAACCCATGTCGGCCCGTTTGGCAAGGCATTGGTTTGTCGCTCCGAGCCGGCAGCTGCGACACGAGCCGCAGTAGTCCATCAGGAACACGACGCCGCGGGCGCCAGCGGCGGTGGCGGTGCCGGGTCCGGCCTCATGGACGATGCCGGCGGCCTCGTGTCCAGGCACGACCTCGCTGCCGCCAAAGTATTGGGCACGATCCGTTCCGCAGATCGCGTTCGCTGCGACTTGGAGCAGCAGCTGTCCTTCGCCGGGATCGGCGTAGTCATGCTCGCGGAACGAGATGGCTCCGTCGCCATCGAATCGGGGGGCAATGGCGGTGATACTCATGAACGGCTCCTTTCGCGTGTCGGCGTCCGGTCGGGCAGACCGGCGGTGGTGAGGGTGCGGAAGTGGTCGACTGCGGGCGTGTGTACACGCTGGAAGATGCCGACGTCGTCCGGTTCGAGGTTGTACAGGCCCATCGGGATGACGTGCTCGCTGACCGGTGTCAGCGCTTCTCGGTACTGCCACTCGATGACGTCGAACAATGGCCACCAGGTGTACCCGACGACGTCGATGCCCTCCTCACGCAGTGAACGCAGGAGCGCGACGGAGTCGTCGAGCCATGCGATGCGCTGCTCGGACTTGCCGGCGACGCTGGTCTCGGACAGGAGGATGGGCAGGCCGTAGCGTTCGGCGAAGAGCCGAATGAGTTCCTCGAGGCCCTGCGTCCAGTCGTTGCGCAACCGCATCCCGGTCTTGCCATCGTCGTCGACGAAGTGCTCTTCGGTGCCCCATACCGGATAGTGGTTGATGCCGAGCACGTCGGGCTGAGCGGTGTGGTCGCGGAACCAGGCCAGCTCCTGGTCCGTGATGCCGTGCTGCGAGAGGTAGCCGGACAACGGGTGGCCGTCGTCGACCCGGCCGGTGACGAGGTCGAGAGCCAGGAATCGGCGTTGCTGGAGTAGCGCGACGCGGTCACTGCGGCTGCCGCCAGCCTCGACATAGCGGAGCATCGCTTCGACGTGCACGAACGTGGCGGTGTCGCCGGTGGCATCCCGGATCGCATCCTGGCTTCGCACAATTCCTTCGCACAACGCCCGCAGCACTTGTAGGAAGCCGTCGTCCCCCCGCAGGTACGGTGGCCACAATCCGGTCTCGCCGCAGTACATCGCATTGATCTGCGGCTCGTTCAGCGGTGTCCACGCCGTCAGACGATCGCCGTATCGCTCCGCCACCCGGTACGCATACTCCGCCACCCGCTTCGGGTAGTCGCGGTTCAGGAACTCGTTGTCCAGCCACAGCGGCGTGCCATAGTGCATCAGGTCGACGATGACCTCGAACCCAAGCTCGGCCAGCCGGTCAACGACCCTGTCGGTCCAGTCCCACACGAATCGCGACGGCATCGGGTTCAGCCGGTACCACGGCAGCCCATACCGGAGGACGGTGGCCCCGGTGTCCGCGGCCAGGTCGAGATCCTCCCGCCACAACCAGTAATGCTGGGTGAGGTCATACTCGTCGAGGGCACGACGCCCACTCTGGACCTGCGGAATGAACGTGTCCTCGATCCCGAGCGCGAATCGAAATCGGCCGTCGTCGAACTGGTTGGGCACGGGATTGACTCGCCTACTTGATGCCGGTGGACGCGATGCTCTGGATGAACGACCGCTGAACGAAAAGGAACGCCACGAACATGGGCAGCATGGCCAGAACCGAGCCGCCCATCAGCGGACCATAATCGGTGACGTGTTGCCCGATGAAGGAGGCAAGACCGGACGGAAGGGTTGCCAGCGACCCGTCGGTCGACATGATCAGCGGCCACAGCAGGTCGTTCCAATTCGCCATGAAGATGAACAGGCCAAGCGTCAGCAGCGCAGGCTTGGACAGCGGAACCACGATACGGGCGAAGATCCGCAGCTCCGACGCGCCGTCTATGCGCGCGGCGTCTTCAAGGTCGCGCGGAATCGAGAGGAAGAACTGCCGCAGTAGGAAGATGCCGAACGCATCCGCCGCACGCGGAAGTATCAGACCGCCATACGTGTTCAGCAGGTTCAGGCCGTTCACGAGGTTGAACAGCGGCACCAACGTGATCTGACCCGGAATCATAAGCGTGACCAGGATCAACACGAAGATGACATTCCGGCCGGGGAAGTCGATCCGCGCCAGCGCGTAGGCGGCGAGCGAGTCACAGACCAGCGCCAGTATGGTGACGCCGCCAGCGAAGATGACGGTGTTCATTAGCAGCCGCGGGAAGTCCATCGAGCTCCACGTCGTGGAGTAGTGCTCGAAAGTGATCGACGACGGGAAGAGCGTTGGCGGGAAGGCCGTGATGTCCCGGTCCTCCTTCAGCGAGGTGAAGAACGCCCACAGCAGCGGCACCAGGAACAGCATCACGGCCGACGCGGCCACGCACGCCCCGACGATCCAGCCGAGCGGATCGACTCGGGCCGGCGCTTCAGCGCGACGTCGCCCCCTAACGCGTGCGGCCGTCAGCGGTGCCGGCGGGCTGAGCGTGGACATCAGTACTGGATCGCCCGTCGGCTGAAGAAGCGGATCTGCATCAGGCTCAGCCCCACGATGATCACCGTGAACACCACGGCGATCGCCGAGGCGTAACCCATCCGGAGCTCGCCGAATCCACGAGTGAAGATCAAGCCGACCAGACTCTCGGTCGAGAAGTACGGGCCGCCGCCGGTCATCACATAGATCTGGTCGAACACCTGCAGCCCGGCGATGAGTGCGAGGACAGAGACGATCATTGTGGTATTCGACAGCAGCGGCAAGGTGATGTACCGGAACCGCTGCCACCGCCGGGCCCCGTCAACCGCCGCGGCTTCGTACAAGTCGCGTGGGATCTGCTGAAGCCCGGCGAGAATGATGACCATGTAGTACCCGACGCTTTTCCAGATGCCGACGACGATGACCGCCACCATCGCCCAGTCAGCGTCGCGTAGATACGCGATTGACGGCAGCCCGACCTGGTCGAGCCTGTAGCTGAGCCAGCCGATATCCGGGTCCAGCAGGAAGGAGAACGTGATCGACACGATCGCCATCGACAGGACGAAGGGAACGAAGACGACCGCCCGGGTAAAGGAGCGAAAAGCGATGCGGCTATTTAGCAGCAGGGCGAGGCCGAGGGCAAGCGCAAGGGTCACGACAGTGGTGACAAACGCATACAGCGCGGTGTGGCGCAGCGCGCCCCAAAATCGATCGTCGTCAAGCAACCCCTCATAGTTCGCCAAACCGACAAACTCTTCACCGAACGGGTTGTAGTCATAGAACGAGACTCGGACGCCTTCGAAGACCGGGTAAAGGAGGAATGTGCCGAACACCAACAGTGCGGGTGAGAGAAAGAGGTAGGCGGTGATGATCCGCCGCCGTCGCAGGGGTGTGACGCGCCGAGACCGGCGCACCCTGATCTGTTCCCGGGGTGCGCCAGCCCCGTCCCCCGCCACCGTGCGGGACGGCGCAGGGGACGAGACTGGGTGGCTCACCGTGCGTCGTCCAGCAAAGCCTGAAGCTCCTCGCCAGCCGCGGTCATGATCTCCTCGGCCGTGCCCTCGCCGGCAGTGATGCGCTGCATCGAGGCTTCGTAGATCGTCGAGTTGACCTCACTGAAGTTGGGGATGCCAGGCAGAAAGAACCGCGCGTCCGCCTGGAACTCCATGAACTGGGCCATCACGGGGTTCTCCGCGACATCCTCCGCGGTGATGTCGGTACGCGTCGGTGGATTACCGGATGCGACCGACCAGGCGATCTGGTTGTCCCTGCTGTTCCAGAACGTGAGGAACGCCTCCACTCCGGCGGTCTGGTTCTCATCCCCCATGGTGTCTCGGGACACGAAGAACATGTTGCTGTTGGCCGGCGCGAACGCACCCTCAGGACCTTCCGGTACTCCCGTGACTCCGAAGTCGATCCCGGCTTCGGTGAAACCGTTGATCATCCACGGCCCGGTGACGACCATGCCGACGCGGCCTGCGGCGAACAAGGCCTCCCCGTCGGGGCCGTTGATGCCCGCTGGTGAAATCTGTGAGTCCCGTAGCAGCGTGCTCCACCGGGTCACGGCCTCAATGCTCGCGGCATCATCGATCGTTGCGGTCTGGCCGTCTTCCGAGATCGTTCCACCGCCGTTGCCCCACATGAACACCTCCCAAATGGGCGGCGAGATGTGGTCGGGCAACACGAATCCGTACTGGTCGGGAGTGCCGTCGCCGTCCTCATCCTCGGTCAGCGCGAGCGCAGCCTGCTCAAACTCGTCCCATGTGGTTGGCGGCGAGTCCGGATCGAGACCCGCCTCTTCGAACAGGGTGCGGTTGTAGTAGGTGAGGATCGGGCTGAAGGTCATCGGCACCGAGAAGTGCTCGCCCTCCCACTCGGTCGCAGCGATCGAGGCGGGAAACACTTGATCCTGCTCGTCCCAACTCGCATAGAACTCGTCGAGCGAGGCGAACGCGCCCTCGTTCGCATTCTGGCCGACCGACTCCGCACCGCCGATCGCGAGATTCGGACCCTCACCTGCACCGAGCGCTGGAAGCAGGCGCTGTCCGAGCACGTCCCAGGGCATGATCTCCATCTCGACCACGTAGTCAGACTGCGACTCATTGAACGCGTTGACGCGTTCGGTGAGCGCGTCCCCGTCAGGACCAGTGAAGCCGTTCCAGAACGTGATGGTGGTCCTCTCCTCGTCTGCGGCGCCGCCAAGTCCGGACCAAGTAGGAGAAAGTACGCCGATCGCTGTGACCGCCAACGGAACGACGGCCAAGCGCCGCCAGGATGTGATGTGCAAGGTGCTCTCCTTCGTCAACGTTTGTCAGTGGTTCGGGCTCGCCGAGCCGTTGCGTGGACCAATGTGTATTGCCACGTGGCAAGAACCTAGCACACTTCATTCCACGTGGCAATACACTTGGCTGGATTCAACCCCGACGACAGGAGGACCACAGATGACGGTGACGCAGGCGGATGTGGCGGCTCGTGCCGGCGTGGCCGCCCGCACCGTCTCCAACGTTGTCAACGACTTCGCCTACGTCAGCGCCGACACTCGGCGACGGGTGCTGGCGGCGATCGAGGAGCTGGGATACCGGCCGAACCGCGCCGCACAGTATCTACGGACCGGTCGCAGTGGAACCATCGGCGTGATGCTTCCCGAACTCGACGTTGGATACTTCGCCGAGATCGGCCGACTGCTCGTTGAGGAGGCCAGCGGTCGCGGGTACACCGTCCTCATTGCGCAGACCCTCGGCGAGCGCGACCGTGAAGCGAGCGTCATCGATTCATTCGCGGGCCGGCAGCCCGACGGTCTGGTGATCAGTCCGATCAGCATTGGCGGAGACGACCTCCTCGCCCACGCCGGGTCGGTCCCCGTCGTGCTCCTCGGCGAGCATCTGGTCGAATCAGACCTTGACCACGTCGCGATCGACAACGTCGCCGCGACAGCCCAGGCAGTGGAACACCTCGTTCAGCAGGGTCGTCGATCGGTCGCGTTCATCGGCCACATGCCCGGCGGCCGACTCAACATGGCCGACATGCGCGTCACCGGGTATCGCTACACCGTAGAACGCAACAACATTGACTTCAACGACCGACTCATTCGAGCGGTGCGCGGCTATCACCGCAGCCACGGCTTCGACGCCGTCACCGAGCTGTTGTACGACGGCATCCACTTCGACGGACTCTTCTGCGCCAACGACCTCCTCGCAATCGGCGCGATGCGTGCCCTCGCAGACCACGGCATTCGAGTCCCCCACGATGTAGCCGTCATCGGTTTCGATGATCTCGACGAAGGACGATTCAGCGTGCCCCGGTTGAGCACGATCTCCCCGGACAAGGCGGCCCTTGCCCGGCTCACCCTTGACTTGCTGATCGCACGGATCGGCGGCGAAGAACCGAGAAACAGGCACCCCGGTGCCGGCGACTTTTCGCTCGTGGTGCGCGAAAGCTCACAACTTTCAGCGGCACGATGACATGCATGCTTCGGACAAGCTGCCTTGACGCTCACCGACGGCCAACACACGTCCGCGGTGTTGCAGCAGCAGGGCGGGGCCAGCTGATCGAAAGGCGGCGATAGAGGACGCAAGGGATCGGCCTAATCCCCGGTTTACTCGACGCCGTCGCGTCGCACCGACTCAGGGCAGTCTGTGCACATGCGGCACGGCGACGGGACTTGGGTGGCGCCGCTGACTCGCTCGCGATCGCCCTGCATCCTTCTACTCGTCCCGGGTGCCATCGTTCTCTACGGCCGGGGCTCGTTCATCCGCTGGTGGTCGGTCTCAACTACGACAGTGCGATGTCCGAAGGCCTTGGGAAGTCGTGATGCTGGGGTCGTGGCTCGCCGGCGCGATCCTCACTGTGGTCGCCATTACGGGCCGCCGCCGCATTGGCCTGGGTACCGCCGTGACCGGCGTCGCCCTCATCGTCGCCGGGGTCACCGTGGCGGCGCATTCGAGGAGGCTCTCGGCGTCCTCGGTGCCGGCGACGTTCTCCAGGCGTTGTTCGTGCCGGGGCCGAACCTGCGTGATCCGCTGTCGCTCTCGGATCCTGAGGTGACCGACGCCTTGTCGGCTGAGACAGAACCGCTGCTGCCCTACGCCGGCATGTTGATCGTCCAGCACTACGACGGGGAGCGCTCGCCAACGGAAATCCTGCTGATTCACGCCGACCCCGACTCAGCGGCAGCGAACGCCCAACTGATCGAGGAGCTGATCGCCCAAGGGATCGATCCGATGACGACTCGACCGCTTCGGGAGATCTTTCCCAACGCGAAGGTCACGGCGACCCAATCGGTCGTACAGGTCTCGGTTGACGCAGCCGACGCCTACCGACTCGCCGTCACCATGCTGTTCAACCGGTCGCTGTTCCCATCCGGTTGACATTCCGAGTTGATCGCGCTCATCCGCCCGTGACGGTTCGGCGGGCCACGACTTCGGCTGGCCACGTCGACAACGCCGATCAATCCGACCGCGGCACAGAACAACGCAACGGACGCAGCCGAGACAGCCGAGCCACGCCCAGAATCGCCGCTCGCGAGCGCCGCCATCGAGGACGGCTCCAAGTCAGACGTCGAGCAAAACGGCGGATCCGGCGCCAAGTTGAACACGAACGCCACCACAGCAGTCACCTGCCGGCGAGGTCCGTCGAAGACTCGTCA
>Ga0183260_10003327_pt1 | contig 12995 bp, 16 predicted proteins | sample AntDrymUQ4972206_2_FD_129768 | JGI IMG/M metagenome (GOLD analysis project Ga0183260, IMG submission 129768) | Polar desert sand microbial communities from Dry Valleys, Antarctica - metaG UQ497 (22.06) (version 2) (version 2) | ecosystem: Environmental > Terrestrial > Soil > Desert | place...
CACCGTCTGGGGCTCGGCTGACGCCCCTCGCGGAGGACGGGCAAGCTTCTTGCGCGGCCATAACTCGGCGCGCCGGCAGCGCTGTGTTACATACGTCTACTGCACTGAGATGGAGGACCAGTAAGGCCGAATATGGTCTCGTGCGCTATTCGCGCGGCCTCGAAGAGCAGATCGAGCCGGGCGAGCGGCTCCGGGCGGTCCTTCACGCCGGGTGCCGCCGGGCGGCCTCGATGGCCTCGGCCAGCCCGTCGAAGCTGACCGGTTTCGGTGCGTACCGGCGCAGGAAGCTCATTCCCACCGAACGTGTGCCGTGTTCGCGCACGTCGTCGGCGGATACGACGTGGAACCGCCACTGGTCTACGTCGAGCGGGTCGTAGTGCGCGGGTTCGCGACAGAGCTGGATCGCGAACACGAACACGTCGGCGCGAACCTCGTGGTCGTCTACCCAGCCCTCCTTGGCGTCCCAGCGTAGTCCGGTCAGGCCGGTGAAGGTGATCGTAGAGAGCCTCTTCTGCGCCCAGAGCTGATGAACGGTGCCGGTCTATGCTCGTCGGCCGTGGCGGGCCCGGTGACGACGACCGCAAGTCACTGGCCGCGGATATCGGCACGATTGCGTGGAGCCCTCGGCTCGAACGTCGTTCGGGCGGCGAACCCACTGCTCGACGACTTCACAGGGCAGCTCAACCAGCTCGGACGCCGGCTCGAGACGGCACAAGGGGCTCGGGTGATCAACTTGTAGCTCGATCCATCCTCGACCGAATGGCACAGCCGGAGAGCGCGCGTGCCGCGTGGAAGGATGTCGTCGCTGCTTTTCAGGACCCGGACGAGCCAGCGGAACGATGTGAGCTCAGGCTGCTACAGCTCCGTGAACTGACCGAGCTCCGGGGCCACGAGTTTCTGCGGTTCGGTGGCCTTGCCACTCGGATGGATCACGTCCTCGCGGACGATCCTGATCTGCCTTGGCTCTCGGGAGGGGCCGGGACCGTCACCAGCGCCGGGTTCCCGCGTCAGGGTTGGCAGTCGACCGCGACTGCAAGGGCTCCGCAGATCTCCCGCATGCGGGCATCGGCGAGCCGGCCGAGTCGCCTCACAAGCACGGCGATCGAGACGCTCTCAACCGAGTCTAGGTTGACGGCCGAGCGCCGGGGGCCCGGGTCGTCACCCGGTTCCAGGACAACCTCGCTGGGGAGCGCTCGGATCGTCGTCGTGCACGGTGCGACGAGTACTCGTCGAAGGCGCGGGATCGCCGCATCACGGGATAAGACGACGACGGGGCGCCGGCCGATCTCGGCCAGCTCGCACCACCACAGCTCCCCCCGAGCCGGCAGCGCGTCTCGCGATGCGGCGGCAGCCTGTCGAAACGACGCCAAGTCTCCCCACTCGTCCGGCTCGTCGAGCGGGTGCTTGTCGTAGGCGGCATAGCTCGCGTCCACCTCGGCGGCGCGGTGACGAACGAGCAACGCTTGGAGGGCCTCGTCGATGAGGGCAGCGTCAGTCACTCCCAAGCGCACGCGCCGGGCGCCATCGAGCAGGTCCGCGTCCACGGTTGTGCTCAAGCGTGCGCGAGTCATGCCATAAGTATGCCATGCTACGCACACCACTCTGGAACACGTCTCCGGCTCACATGCGTTGACGGCGAGCCTCGGAGCAGACCGTTCCGGTAGCGGATCCCTTTCGGGGTGGGTGAAATGCTGTTGCTCGGCGCCGGGGCCGCGTCAGGTCGCGGACGGTCGGCTTCTGGACCGCGTGCGGTCGACAGCAGCCGGGCGGCGGCTACGTCGCCGATGTCGCGTGGGTCGACCCACGGCATCGGCGTGTCGACGGGCATCGCGATCCGCAGCACGCCGTCCTCGAGCGCCGCGCGGTTGAGCAGGAGGCTCGTGAAGAAGAACCCGCAGCGCAGGTGCACCACCGATGCTCCCGTTGGGCGTCGAGCAGCTCCTCGGTGTGCCCGAGGCCGTCGATCTCGCCGGCTCCAGAACGCTTCTCCGCGCCAACGCTGCTCTGGAAGACCGTGCGCGTGATCTTGTGGCGCTCAATCGCCGCAGCTGCGTGGGCTCCAGCCCGGGCGTACGTCGCGATCGGGTCCTCGTCGTCGATGGGCGGGTCGACCCAGAACAGCGTGTCAGCGCCCTCGGTCGCGCGAAGCACTGCGTCCTTGTCGAGCTTGTCGGGGTGGCGCAGCATCAGCGTCGGACGCACACCGGCCTGCAGGAGCAGCAGGCGCACGACACGGGACCCGACGTTGCCAGTGGTGGGCGGCGGGGCTGCCAGAGCGCTCCTGGTCGCGGGCGGGGACGAGGAGGTGTTCGAGGCGGAGGATCATGCGGGGTCATCCGACTGTCTCGTCGCGGCGGTAGCGCAATTGCCCGGGCAAGTCGCGGGTGCTGACGGGTCCGGAGTGGCTGCCGACAACGTCGTCTCGGTCCGGGATCAGGAGGACCGCGTGCCCTTGCGGGTAGTCGTCGAAGCTCGTCTGCGGTTCCGGCTCCCAGGCGAGCACGGGATACACGCCGAGCACCTCGGGATCTTCGCCAGGCCGATTGATCCAGATCTCGGCCATCCAGCCCGGTTGGGCGGGGATCGGATCGGCGACAGCGTCGATCAGCAGCGCTTCGAGCGTGCCGTACTGGGTTTCGATCGTGGTGTCGGGGTGAAAGTCGACCAGGTACGGGTCATCGCCGCTGAGAAGAAGGACTCGCGGGCGTTCTCTTCCATCGTCGTCGGGGGCGGCGTAGCCGACGACGGGAAGGCGCACCGCGCCGGCGGCGTGACCGTTCTTGTCGATGAACTCGTAGGTCGCCAGCAGACGTATGGCCATTGCGCCGCGATGCTACCGGCGAATCCGCTTCGGACTCGGAGCGACTTCACTCCCCTTGGAGGTGCGCCCGTCATTCGATGCTTCGCCGGCGCAGTACTCCTGGTGTGTCCCCCCTGATTGGTCGGCTGCGGCGGACGCCGCGCGCACGACGTCGATCCGTCCGTGCTCGAGCGCGGCTTCGGCCATCGCGACGACCGGGTGCCAGTGGTCCGATCCAGTGCCGTGGCCGAGCTCAGGCTGCAGACGGTGCTCGGAGGTGACCGTTCGCTGAACGAGGCTTTCCTCGCATGGCCTCTGGTCTTCGCCTGCCCTAGGGTTCGTGCGTGATCGGAGATGCAGCAAGGGCGCGTGGCGTGGCCGTGGCGGTGGCAGGGATGGCGTTCCTCGCGTTGGGCTGCGGGGCCGGCCCGTGCGTCTGATCGGCGGGCGCTCCCGCCGGCCGCCGAGCCTGGGATCTCCCCGCCGCTCGCCGTTGCTCCCGCCGGACGGGTGCAGCGGCTCGCCTCCTCACCGGAGGGTGTGGCGGTCGATCCCGGCAGCGGCCGTGTCGCGGTCGGCCTGCGCAACCCCGACCAGCTCGCGATTCTGGCCGGGAGCTCAGGCCGCCTGCTTCGCCGGCTCAGGCTGCCCGAGTCTCCCCGTCACCTGCAGCTCGCCGACGGTTCGGGTGTGGTGCTCGTGCCTGCCGAGCGCGCCGACGAGCTGATCCGCGTGAGCCTGCGCTCGGAGCGGATCCTGTCCCGCACACGGGTGGGGACCTTTCCGCACGGCGTCATCCAGTCCGGCGATCGCATCTTCGTCGCCGACGAGCTCGGCGGCCGCATCTCCGTGATCCGTGCCGGACGCCTCACGGCGACGCTCACTGGGCTCAGCCAACCTGGCGGCCTTACGATCGCGGACGGGCACCTCGCCGTGGTCGACGTGCGCACCCGCCGGCTCGTGGTCTTCGACGCGCGTTCGCTGCGACGCGTGGCCGATGTCCCGGCTGGAGTGGGCTCCACGCACGCCGTCGCGGACAGCTCCGGCCAGTCGTGGTGGCCGACACGGAAGGTCGCGCGCTGCTCATCTACCGCTTGAGTCCTAGGGTGCGCCTCGAGCGGCGCATCCCGCTGGCCGGCACCCCATATGGAATCGCCGTGGACCCGGTGAATCGGCGCGTCTGGATCACGTTGACCTCCGCCAACCGGGTGCTGGGCTACGACCTCTCTGCCGGCGCGCCGCGGCGCATCGCCAGCTTCCCGACGGTGCGCCAGCCCAACACCGTCGCGGTTGATCCGACCGGCGGGCGCGTCTTCGTCGCCAGCCGCACCGAGAACCAGCTGCAAATCATCCGCCTCAAGCGCTGAAGGTCACCGCCGCTATAAATCGTCGAGAAGGCCCTCCTGAATCACGGCCCGGGGTCAGTTCGGCTCGACCGATCCGGAAGCGGTTCACGTCGGTGTCGCGAAAGGCCCCGACCTGGTTGACACTGGGTGCGCTGGTGGTGATGGCCTCAGCTCCACAGCCCGGGCGCGCGCTGGATCTCATCGATCGCGACCGGCTCGGTGATGTCGGCGATGAAGCCGGCCGGGTCCGCGCGCGCCGAGTTGGCGGTCGCGTCGTCATCCAGGTTGATCGCTGGACAGATTGTGAATAGTCGTCAGGACAGTTTGTGACTAGGCGTGGGGACGGATTGTGGTCGTGTCGTCGGAGCCGCCGTAGCATGATCCGTGCTACGGTCTTGTGGTGGCGCGATCCCTTCACGTTCGCCTCGATGACGCCTCCGCGGCGGCGCTCGACGTGGTGCGGACCGGCGACATGACAGATTCCGAAGCGGTGCGCACAGCGCTGCGCGAGGCGGCGGCACGCCGACGCGCCCGCTCTGCGATCCGCGAGGAGGTGCGGCGAGTGGCCGCCGACGAGGCCGATCGTGAGGAGATGCGCATCATTCGAGAGCAGTTGGCCGAGCTGGCGCCAGCATCCTCGGGCTGACATGGTTCGCGGCGAGGTGCTTCGGCTGCCGCCACGGCGCGGCGCACGCGGCCACGAGCAGCGCGGCGCCCGCTACGCAATCATCGTGCAGGCCGACGAGTTCCTCGACCTCAGCACTACGCTCGTCGCACCCACGTCCACGAGGGCGAGCCCGACGACGTTCCGCCCCACGATCACCCTCGAGGGGCGCAAGACTCGCGTTCTCGTCGAGCAGGCGACGGTGGTGGATCCGCATCGCTTGGGCCGGTCGGCGGGACGCCTCGAGGCCAGCGAGCTGCGCGCGGTCGACGAGGCGCTTACGCTGATCCTGGGTCTCTGAACAGCGAGTGCTCTCGAGTCCCCGAGGTGGTTACGCAGCTGGCGCTGTGGGTCAGCGGTGGTGCTCAGCCCGTCATGGGCAGCTCCGAGAGCTTGACCCCGACGGTGTAGTGGAATCCTTTGCGCCCGACCGCGCGCCGCAGGGTCCGGATCACGTGCTCGGGGTCGTCGTAGGGGCCCTCCACGTAGTTCGGCTTGCCATTGGCGCCGAAGGTGATCGTGCTCGGGCCGCTCCACGGGCCGAGATGCGCGCGGGCGGCTTCGAAGTCGGGGTGCGGGTCGAACCCGAGAGCGCGGGCGTAGTCGGCCGCGCCGAAGACGAGGTCGCGGGCCAGCTCGACCGGGGCGGAGATCGGAGGCTCGGTGTAGCCGCTGAAGGCATGGCGCGTGAGTCCGCGGAGGCGGTTGTCGTCGAGGCGCTCCGGGCCGAGAGCGTTCTTGACGCCGAGGCAGTAGACGTCGAGCAGGTATACGCAGGCCGTGACGACGCGGCGGTGGCGTCGTCGGCGGGCGACTAGGACGCTGACGAGCCCGGCGGCTTGACCATCGCCGCCCGGGTCGTTCCACTCGGGATGGCCGCTGACCGTCAGGCCCGCGCTCCAGCCGGCGTTGATCTGACATTCGACCTGCTCCTCCGCGGCGCCGTTCTCGGCGGCGATCGTGCGGACGAGGTCGGCGACGGCGGCGGGTCGCACGCCGAGGCTGCGCGCGATCTGCTTCGGTGAGAGGCCCTTTGCGCGCAGCGCGCGAACGTTGCCCAGCAGCTCTTCGTCGGTCATTGCGGAATTCTTAGCGCCGGCGCCGGACGGTCTCGCGATAGCGTCCGCGACCGTGGCAAAGTCGAAGTCGAAGTCGAGCAAGCGCAGGCGTGCGCGGGCGGCGCGGGCGAAGACGGCACGGGCGTCGAAGCGGCGGGCGCTCCAAGAGCGCGAGCTGGAGGCCGAGGCACAGCGCAAGCTAGACGAGCTGTTCTCCGACGCCGCACCCGTCGAGCGCAGCGCTGAGGATCCTCGAGCGCCTGGAGGCGCGGCCGGTGCCGGCTGGGATCACTCGCTTCTTCGTCGTCGCCAGCTCGGCGGAGCGCGCGCGGGCCGTAGCGGCCGAGGTGGCGCGGCGCGCGCCCGGCAGCGCGACCGCGCTCACGCTCGCCGCTGACGTCGCGTTCATCCTCGGCGACGACGCGGCCAAGGCATCGGCGCTTCTCGATCGGGCTCGGGAGATCGTGGATGACGACGACGGTCGCGTGACGCTCGCAAGTCATCTGCTGGGGATCGGACGGGCCGCGCAGGCGCTCGAGCTCGTCGAGGGCGTGCTGCTCGACACCCCCGAGGACGACGATGCGGAGGCCATTCGTGCGGAGGCGCTCGCGCTCGCGCACACGCGGGGCGCGGGCGATGACCCGCCGGGGCCGTGTCCATGCTGGTCGGGCCGCGACTGGGAGGACTGCTGTGCGCCGGCGGAGCGGGCGGCGCTCGAGCGCTTCAACGACCGTCGTGCGCTCGAGGGCCTGGGCGCGGCGCTCGAGGTGCTCCTCGCGCGCGAGCCGCTCGTCGCCGAGCGAGTTGCGCGCGACGTCGGGGAATGGCTGGCTGACGATGACGAGGACGACGAGCTCGCCGAGCTGGTGACGATGGCGATCGAGCACGCGTGGCTGATGGATGACGAGGACGACGACGCGGACGAGGAACCGCAGGACCCGCTGGATGGCAGCGCCCCGCTGGCGCTGCTCGCCCGCGACCCCGCAACGTCCGCAGCGCACGCGGCGGCGGCTCGCCGTTGGCTCTCGCACGGCCGCTACGGGCTCTGGCAGGTCGCCGACCCGCGGCCGGCGCCCGGGGTCTGGGTCACCGAGATCTCGACCGGGGTGCGCCACTATGCGGCGCTGGCGCCCGACCACCTGGCGCCTCTCGGCCGCTGGTCGGTGATGCTCGGGCCGCTTGTCGCGGTCGACGGCACGTGGCGCAGTGCCGGCGCGGTGGTGGCGCTGCGGCCGTCGGAGGCCGACGAAGCGGCGGACACGCTGGAGCGCATGGCGTCTGAGATCCGCGAGGCGTTGACCGGTGGCCGGATCGCGCGCCGACCCGCGCGCTCGGGAGCGGCGCCGCCCTACGGCGTGTTGCTCGCCGGCCGGGAGGCGGAGTCGGCTGAGGTCATGCGGCTGGCCAGCAGCATCGCCGGCAACGCTCTGCCTTTGCTCGTCGCCGAGGTGCGCGACCAGCGCAACGCGGGTCCACGGCTGTGCAATACCGACGGCGATCGGCTGTGCGTCGTCAGCGCGCATCTGGGCGTCGACGATCCGGCCGCGACTGCGCGCCGGCTGGCCTCTCACGCCGACGTCGAGGAAGACGACGGGGTCCTCGTCTGGTGGGGGCGCCCACTCGACACGCTCGAGCGGGCGACGATGCTCGCCGAGGTACGCGCGCAGCACGGCGAGGTCTCCGAGCAGGACGGACCGCAGCGCTGGCTGCGCGGACGCATCCACCAGCGTGACGGCGGCTTTGAGGTCGAGGTCAACTCCCGTGATCGCTTCGAACGCCTGCTGGAGATCTTCCGCGAGCTCGGCGCGGAACCGCGGATCTCGCGCAAGCTCGTCTTCGACCCGGCTGAGGATCTGCCGGCGCTTCGTCGCGGGCCGCTGTTCCCGGCCGCCGCCTCGCGCGAGTCCAACGCCGCCTGGTGCGAGCACTGGCCCGACACGCCCCTGCCGGCGCTCGGCGGGCGCACCCCGCGCCAGGCGGCCCGTCGCGAGCGCGACCAGCCACCGCTCGAGGCGTTGCTGCGCGAGCTCGAGCACGACGCTGACCTGATGGCGCGACGCGGACTCGAGGTGCCTGACATCGGCGGGCTGCGGCGCGCGCTGCAAATGCCCGCGGAGGCCTGGATGGGGTGACGGTCCGCGAAGCTCGTCGAGTCCGAGACTGAGAAGGGTCCGGCCGGCCGGCCACGGAAGGTATACCGGCCACGAGCACTGGTCGAGGCGACATGAGTCCGGGCAAGCTTCTCGGACTCGATCCGTCGGTGTTGAGCCGGATCGAGTCCGGGAGCGCGGCCTCGCCGTGGGCGAGCTCGTCTCGCTCGCCGAGTTCCTGGGCGTTGAGACAGACGCTCTTCAGGTCAACCGCTCGGCGAACTGCCGCGGCGTCAGCACAAGCGGCGTCGGCTCAATGAGCTGTGTTAGGTCGCTGTCGCCGGAGACGATCACCTCCGCGGCGGCGGCGCGCGCGAGGGCGAAGAGGTAGTCGTCGCTCGCGTCCGAGCTGACAGGAGGCGGATTCGGGGGGTCGTCGACCCGCAGGGCGTCGCCTGCGAGCGCCGCGATGAATGCCTCCGCGCGGCTCTCGGCGGCTTGGCGCGCGAACTTCGGTCGACCGAGCACGTCGGTGAGCTCTGCGATCAGCTGGGGCGAGACGACGAGCTCGAAGGCGCCTTCGAGCCAGGTTCGCACGATGCGGTCCGGTGCGCCGCCGCGTTGGGAGATGAACGCCGAGACCAGGACATTGGGGTCGAGGACCGCCCGGGTCAACGCCGCTGGCGCCGCTCACGGCGGGCGGCGTGGACCTCGGCGTCGGCGAGCTCGAGCGCCTCGTCCTCGCCTAGCGTGCTCAATCGCTGGGCCTCGTCGAGCGCCGCGATCCCCAGGTGCGCGCGCAGCGCGTCCTCGATGACCTCGGAGTCGCGCTTGTCGAGCCGGGCAGCTCGTATCTTGGCGGCACGAGCGACCTCGGGATCGAGATAGACGGTGAGCTTGCGCTTGGTCGTCGCCATAAGCCCAAGCGTAGCGACTTGACGCTATGACGTCAAAAGGCGCTCAGCAGTAGTGAAATCCGTTGCGTCCGACCGCGCGCCGCAGGGGCGCCGATCACGTGCTCGTCGTCGTAGGGGCTCTCCACGTAGTTCGGCTTGCCGTTGGCACCGAGGTGATCGAGTTCGCGCTCGAAAGCCATCCCGCTAGGCGGCGCGGGCCGCGGAGAGCGCGGGGATCCGGTCGGCCAGGTGCTGGGCGTCCCGCGCGATCCCCGCGAAGCGCCCGGAGCCCCAGGTGTGCAGCCACGGCAGGCCGAGCACGTATAGGCCCGGCACCGTGGTGACCCCCCGGTGGTGGGTCGGGTAGCCGGCGCCGTCGAAGGCCGGTGCCTTGACCCAGGACCAGTCGCTGCGAAACCCTGTCGCCCAGACCACGGTGCGCACTCCGGCGGCCCCGAGGTCGAGCTCGCCGCCGCCGCCATCGGGTTCCCACGCCGGCTCGTAGTTCGCGCCCGGCGGGGCGTCGACGCCGTGCTCGGCGATCCACTGGTCGATGTCGCGGTTGATCCGCTCGTAGGTGTCGTCCGCCGCGTCGAGGTTGTCGGCGAGGTCTCCGGCGAAGCGGGCCTTGTCGGCGGCGGAACCGGTCAGGCGACCGTGCAGCGTCATCCCGTCGCGCGCGAGGCCGCGCAGGTCGATGTCGTGGCCGCCGTCGCGGCCGGTGACGTAGTGGTTGGCCTCGCGACGAGCGTCCAGCCCCTCGGGGTGGCGCTCGATCGGCAGGTCGAAGTGGCCCATGTCGTGAAGCCAGACGACCACGTCGCGGCCGCGGTAGAAGCGCGCGACCCGCGGCGCCGTGCCCACCGCCAGGCGCACCTCGCGCCCGGCGAGATGGAGGTCCTCGGCGATCTGGGCCCCGACTGGCCGCTGCCGACGACCAGCACAGCGCCGTCGGGCAGCGAGCTCGGGTTACGGTAGGTGGAGGAGTGCAGCTGGGTGATGTCGGGCGACAGCGCCGCGCCGAGCCGAGCCGGGGGATGGAGGGCACGTGGTAGCCGCCGACGGCGAGCACGACGGCGTCGGCCGTCGCGTCGCCGGCCGTAGTGGTGAGGTCGAACGCGCCGTCGTCGCGCAGTGCGATCTCCTCGACGCCGACGCCCTCATGCACCGGGAGCGCGAACTCGCGGGCATAGGACTCCACGTAGTCGGCGATCTCGTCGCGCCCGATGAAGCCATCGGGGTCCGCCCCGCGCAGGGGGTGGCCGGGCAGGCGGCACTGCCAGTTGGGGGTAACGAGGCAGAACGAGTCCCAGCGCTGGTCGCGCCAGCCGTGTGCGACGTGCTCGCGCTCGAGGACGAGGTGGTCCATGCCGCGCTCGCGCAGGCAGAAGCTCATGGCCAGGCCCGCCTGGCCGCCGCCAACGATCACGACCTGGTGATGGCCGCCGACGTCAACGGACGACGGCGGCGGCTCCTCGCGGTCGCGCCGGATCTCCTTCACCAGCACCGTGCCGGCCGGCTTGCCGCCGGCGCCCCACGCGATCGTCTCCAGGTCTGCTGCGTGCCGCTCGATCGCCTCGAGCTCGGCGGCCGCCGACGTGCACCCCATGCCGTAGACCTCGCGGACGCGCTCGCCCGCGGCGCCCAGGCCCGAGCGCGCGCGGCGCACGAGCTCGGCCGCCGGATAGCGCGCGCCCGCGACAAGCCAGTCCTCGATCGCCCGCGACGGCGACGTACAGCGCTGCTCGGATCCGTCGGGCCAGAGCAGTTCGACGTGGACTTCGGGCATCAGGCGACCTGCAGCGGGCTGGCCTCGCGGTAGACGTCGGGGCGCAGGTCGCGAATGGGGGAGAGCGCACGCCGCGCGTGCGACAGCGTCTCCTCGATGTCGACCGAATCAGCCACCGCCAGGCCGGGCTCGGTGCCGGTCTCGGCCATCGCGTCGCCGGCCGGCCCGACGACGCGGGCGCCGCCGAGGGAGTCCAGCGAGCCGAACGTCCCCGTCTGGTTGGCCGAGGCCACGATGAGCGAGTTCTCGGCGGCCCGCGAGCGGTCCCACAGCTCGGAGCGGCGCCACTGGCGGTCGTCCTGCAGGCGCGGCGCCGGGTTCGTCTTGCTCGTCGGCCAGGCCGACAGGAAGCAGAGCACCTGGGCGCCGTCGAGGGCCAAGGTACGCGACGCCTCCGGGAAGGCCTTGTCGTAGCAGACGAGCATCCCGATCCGGGCGACCGGGGTGTCAAAGGCCGCCAGCGAATCGCCCGGCGTGGTGAGGCGCCCCTCCTGGAGCGGCAGGTGGACCTTGCGGTGCACGTGCAGAACCTCGCCGCCGGCGACGCAGACCGCGGAGTTGTGCACGACGCCGTCACCTCCGTCCTCGCAGAAGCCGACGCACACCACCATGTCCTCTCCGGCGGCACGCGCGACGCGCGCGACCTCCGGCCCGTCGGAATGCAGGTGGGGCGGGTCCGGACCGTCGGCCGCCGACCCGTCGAGGTTCTCGACGTAGCCGCCGAGCGCCGCCTCGGGAAGGACGAGCAGCCTGACCCCGCACGAGCGAGCCTCCGCGATGACGCTCTCTATGCGGAGCAGGCACTGCTCGAGATCGGGGTCGAAGGGCGCCGCCGCGGCGGCGATGGTCAGCGCGCTCATGCGGCCTCCTGATAGCTGGGGCCGAGGCCGGTGACCGGCCCCGGGAGGGCCTCGGTGACCTCGCCGTCGGGCCAGCGCAGGCGCACGCCCGGCGCGGCCTCCAGCCGGCCGCACTCGGCTCCCGTGGCCGGGCCGGCGGGCAGGGGCGGGGCGCCCGGCTCCCCGGCGGTGACCACGGCAAAGCCGGGGAAGCAGGTCAGCCAGTCGGCGGCGGCGACGACGCCGCCGGGCCGGGGGATCGCGGCGACATCGAGCTCGGCGCCGCAGCCCGACGCTTCGGCGAGCATCCCGGCGGTGCCGACGACGCCGGCCATGCTCACGTCCTTGGCGGCGCGCGGCCGCGCCGTGGCGACGGCGTCGAGCATCGCGGCCAGCTCCTCGCGCGAGCGCGCACTCGAGGAGTCCCACTGGGTGTGGCCGTAGCCCGGGCGCCAGCCGCCGGAGAGGTCGGCCGTGACGGTCAGGGCGTCGCCGGCGCGGCCGCCCGCACCGGGCACCGGGTGAGCCGTGCGCCCCAAGCCGGTCACGCTCAGGGCGCCCGCTGTGCCCAGGGTGGTGTGGCCGCCGAGGAGCGGAAGGCGCAGCGCCTCGGCGCCGGCGCGCAGGCCTCGCATCACGCGTTCGGCGTGCCGCGCGTCGCGAGCTCCGAGCGCGTCGAGCGCGCCGACCGGCGCGGCGCCCATCGCCGAGAGATCGTGCGCGGTGACGAGCATCCCGCACCACCCGGCCCATTCCGGGTCGTCCTCGACCATCGCCGGCAGGATCGCGTCGGTCGCCGCGACGACGTCGGTCCCGGCGACGGTGACGCCATCGTCGCCCAGCCAGCCCGCGGGCGTCCCGAGCGCCCCGTCGAGGAGCGGTCCGAGCGCCGCCTTGCCGGCCGCCGCACGGGCGAGCCGGTCGACCGGCCAGCGCATCAGCCGGTGCGGGGCGCCCGCCACCTCGATCGCACGCACGTCCTCCCAGCCGAGGGACGCGAAGAAGCCGCGGTGGCGCTCCTGCACCTGGGCGTCGAAGCGCAGCGCCCCCGCGCTGAGCGCCTCATCGCAGGCCGCGCGCACTAGATGAGTTGTGCCACGGGTTTAGGCGGTGTAGGGGATGAGGGAGCGGCTGGGGCGCCCGAGGCGGTGGTTGAGGGCGACGGCGGCGGCGAGGGCAGTGAAGCGCATGGCCAGGCGGACGTGGAGGTTGTGCAGCGTGCGGGCGCCGTGGCGTTCGAGGGTGAGGATGTCTTTGGCGGTCCAGTAGATCGATTCGATGCGTTGGCGGATGGGCGCCAGGTGCGGTCCGCGGCCGCGTTCGTCTTTGCGGCGGGGGCGCTGGATGGTGGCCTCGAGCGCTTGGAGGTCGGCTTCGAATTGCTTGCCGCGGAAGTTCTTATCGCCGATGTGTCCTGCGTCTGATTGCGTGTCCGAAATCTGGGTGATAATCAGGCTATGTTGTTCGGGGGTCTGGGACCCGGATAGGAGGCCTGAGGATGTCCGATCCCAGC
>Ga0183260_10003328_pt1 | contig 12994 bp, 21 predicted proteins | sample AntDrymUQ4972206_2_FD_129768 | JGI IMG/M metagenome (GOLD analysis project Ga0183260, IMG submission 129768) | Polar desert sand microbial communities from Dry Valleys, Antarctica - metaG UQ497 (22.06) (version 2) (version 2) | ecosystem: Environmental > Terrestrial > Soil > Desert | place...
CTTGCGCATCCGATCGAACCCGGCAGCGGCGGCGGCGATGACGGCGGGCTCGACGAAGACGGCTCTGGCGTACGACGCGAGGGCGGCGTGGTGCCCGGGTCCGCTCTTGAGCCGCACTCCGTCGGCGGCAAGGTGCGCCATGACTGCGTGGAAGGCGGCTTCGTAAGCAGTGTCGTGCCGCGTCTTGTCGCGGGTCAGATTGGCAGGTCGGCGATGAGATCTTCAGCGTCGTCGACGTGCCGCCAGGCCGCCTCGAGATCGACCGCGATTCGTTCCAGGCGCCCTCTGTCCACCAGCGCTTGCACGGTGAGCGGTCGCGGTGGCGTCATCCGCGACCCTCCGCGCCGTTCGACGTCATCGAACCCCAGTCACCGAATAGGGCGATGCGAGGCTGGTTGCGAACACGTCGGAGAAAGCCGCTGCTCGGGTTGGCCCACTCGTCGGCAGTGACAACGGTCGGGTTGACCTCGCGGCCGACGGCGCGGGCAACCTCCTCACACTCGCTGTACAGGACGTTCATGTCCGGACGACCGACGACGAGGACGTCGATGTCGACCGGTCATGTGCCGGTCTGGCCGGATCGGCGCGCGGCGTAAGAGCCGTACAAGGCCGCGGCCTGCGCGCCAAGAACTCGCGCGAGTCGCTCACGCAGCAGCGGCTCGGCAAGGCAACCTCCAGGAGCGTGCGCAACGGCTCAAAGTAGGGCGACTGGTCGTTCGCCCGGACGACGCGGGTGTTCCCGACGCGGTGGTCGACGACGAGACCCGCATCCTTGAGACGTCCGATCTCACGGTGCACCGTGGCGTAACTGATGCCGGTGTCCCGGGACAACGACCGCAGGGAGAGGACGTCCGACGGGGCAGCGAAGAACACGGCGGTCAGCAGTTCGGCCTGATGGGCAGATCGGAACAGCGGGAACAGAACCGGGGACGCTGTTCTCATATAATGGATAGTAGTCTCCACCGAAGGCAAACCGCTACAACCTCCACGTCGGGCGGCCGCGGCCACGGCGGCTCGGCAAGGCACTGTCCGGGTCGGTGCGCTCAGATTCCGAATCGCTCGCCGCGGACCTCGAACCATCGCAGGGTGTCCCGGATGCCGTCCTCGATGCTGAGCTCTGGCTCCCACCCGAGCAGCTCGCGCGCCCTAGCCGATCGGGTATGGCAGCCGGCCACGTCACCCGGCCGGGGTGGGGCATCCGTGCTGCGGAGATCCGCACCGACGACGGCTCGCAGCGCGTCCAGCAGCTCGCGGACGGTGGTGCCGGTCCCCGCCCCGAGGTTGACCACCAGGCTCCCGTCGGTACCTGCCGCGCCGACGATGCTGTCGAACCGTTCCAGCGCCGCGACGTGGGCGCGGGCGAGATCCCAGACGTGGACGTAGTCGCGGATGCCGGTGCCGTCGCGGGTCGGCCAGTCCGTCCCGGTGACCTGGAACGGCGTCCCGTCGCGGCGGGCCTGGAGCATCTTGCCCAGGGCGTGTGACGGCTCGGGCACCTGCAGCCCCGTACGCAGCTGCGGGTCCGAGCCGATCGGGTTGAAGTAGCGCAGCGAGATCACCCGTAGGTCGGTGCCCGCGGCGATGTCTGCCAGCGCCGTCTCGAAGACCGCCTTGGTGCGTCCGTACGGCGACTCCGGTGCGATGGCCGACCGCTCGTCCACGGAGAAGTCCGCGGCCGGACCGTAGATGGACGCGACGAGCTGAACAGCAGCCGGGTGCACCCGTTGCGGACGAGGTGCTGGCAGCAGGCGATGCCCTTGGCGACGTTCTCCCGGTAGTACCGCAGCGGATCGGGGGTGGAACGACGTCGGCGCTGCGACAACCCGACCTGGCGTCCATGGTCGGCGCACCAGCAGCCGACGATGATGCGTTCCCGTCGCCCTGGCCGCACCAATGCATGATCGTTCGTCCGGACCACCGGGACGGGCGCAGTCTGTCCCATCGCCTGCGCCGCCGGCGTCGGGCCGGTGATAATCGGCGCGGCAGAGCCGACTCCGGAGAGGCAGGGCCCAAGATGCGCGTGGCGGTCACCGGCGGGGCCGGCTTCATCGGCGCGAACACGGCGCGCGCGCTGCTCGACGCCGGCGCCGAGGTCGTCGTCGTGGACGACCTGTCCAGCGGGCGCCGAGCCAACCTCGACGGGCTCGACGTGCACTTCCTGGAGGGCACGATCCTCGACGCGGGGCTGCTGGACGTCGCGTTCGCCGGCGCCGACGCGGTCATCCACCTCGCGGCGGTGCCGTCGGTGCCGCGCTCGGTCGTGGACCCGCGCACCAGCCACCACGCCAACGCCACCGGCACGCTGGAGGTGCTCGAGGCGGTACGCCGCGCCGGCGTCGGGCACGTCGTGCTCGCGTCGTCGTCGTCGGTCTACGGCGCCAGCCCCGAGCTGCCCAAGCACGAGGGCCTGCGCACTGCCCCACTGCCGCCGTACGCGGTGAGCACGCTCGCGACAGAGGCGTACGCCGTCGCCTACGCGCACTGCTACGGGCTCGCGGTGCTGCCGCTGCGGTTCTTCAACGTCTTCGGGCCGCTGCAGCCGGCCGGGCACGCGTACGCCGCGGTGGTGCCGGCCTTCGTCGACGCGGCGCTGGCGGGTCGGCCGGTGCCGCTGCACGGCGACGGCAGCCAGACGCGGGACTTCACCTTCGTCGGCAGCGTCACCGACGTGCTGGTCCGCGCGGTGACCGACCGGGTGTCGTCGCCGGAGCCGGTCAACCTCGCTTTCGGCTCGCGGACGTCGCTGCGCGAGCTGCTGGCGCTGCTCGAGCAGGTCCTCGGCCGACCGGTGGCCGTCCAGCAGCACCCCCTACGCGAGGGCGACGTGCCGCACTCGCAGGCCGACAGCACCCGGCTGCGGACGCTGTTCGGCGACCTGCAGCCGGTGCCGCTGGAGGACGGGGTACGCGCCACCGTCGAGTGGTTCGAACACGAGCTGGAGCCGGCTCAGGCGTGAGCGCCCCGGACGATCGGCCGGGCCGGCGAGCCCACCACCGTCAGCCCGACCCCTCCGGCTCCGGCGATGATCACCAAGGCATCCTGCCCCGGTGACGGCGGCACTCGGTAGCGGCCCGGTCGGCGTGGTGTTGGTGGCCTGCCTGGCGGGGTGGGCGCTGCTGTCGACGCCGGAGGCGCCGGAGGGGGTGGAGTTCACCGCCGTCCTGCTTGTGGGGGTGGCGGGCACGGTCGCCGGTCAGCTCCTGGGCGGCTGGCGGCCGACCGCCGTGGGAGTCGTGCTGCCGGTGGGCGTCGTCGCGGCCCTCGCCGCGCGGTTGCCGGGGTCGATGACCGCCGCCGACGCCGCACCGCCGCTCGGCTACGCCAACGCCAACGCGGCCCTGCTGAGCGTCGCGACGGCGGCCGTCCTGCTGGCCGCCGGGCACGTCGCCGACCGGTCGCGCACCCGGTGGACGGTCGCTGCGGTGCTGCTGACCGCGGCGACGTTCGGCACCGGCTCCCGCGCCGGCCTGGTCTGCTGCCTGGCCCTGCTGGTGCTGTGGCCGCGGCTGCCGTGGTTCGGCGCGGTGACGTGGCGGTGGGTGTCGGCCGGGGTGCTGGCCGCGGCGGTCGGGCTCACCGTGCTGCTGGGCGCGACGGCGACTCCCGAGCCCCCCAGCAGCCGGGCGGCGGAGCGTACGACGCCGAGCCTCGTCGCCAACACCGTCGGCGGGACTCGCACGGCGCTGTGGGCCGAAGCGCTTGACATGGTGGCGTCCGAACCAGTGCTCGGCCACGGGGTGGGCACGTTCGCCGACAGCAGCGAGCTGGCCTCGGACCCCGACCTCGCCTGGGCACACTCCGAGCCGCTGCAGGTCGCCGCCGAGCTGGGTCTGGTGGGTGCGGCGCTCGCCGCCGCCCTCGCCGGCTGGGTGCTGACGGCGGCCGGCCGGGCGGCACCGCTGCTGGCGGTGCTGCTGCTCCAGACCACGCTGGACTACGTGTTCCACTTCCCGTGGGTGGTGCTGTCGTTCGGCGTGGTGCTGGGCGCGGCGATGGCGGTCGGCACCGGGAAGCCGGGGTTCCTCTCGCCCTCACGATAGCTGCCGCCGGACCGCAGCAGCCGGGCCGCCGTGCACGCACCGGATGCGGCACGGCGACCTAGCCGATCCGGTTCGCCGCGACCCCGGGCGTGGACCGGCCGGTCCTCGTGCTGACCCGGCGTCCCGGAGTCCGAGTCCGGCTCGCAGGGGCTGCGGGTCGCCCGCAGCACCGTGCCGTCGGCGGCGGCGTCGAGGAGCACGGGTCCCGTGCCGGGCTGCCGCACCGCCGCAGGCCCGTCCCCATCGGAACCCCCGGGCTCGTCGTCGGAACCCTCGCTCGACCCACTGCGCGCGTCGACGAGCGGCAGAGCGACGAGCTGTGGGAGGCGACCGGGGAGGACCGGATCGGCGACTACCTGGACGAGTACGGCACCGGGGCGGAGCAGCTGCCCGCCCCGGGTGAGGTCAACTGAGATCGAGCACGGCGCACGAGACGTAGGGAAGCCGTGGCCGTCCACCTGGCCGCCGCCGCTCGGCGGGACGGATGCCCGACGACTGCTTGTCAGGTTTGCGGAGCTCAACGGGGGTGGAACCGCTCGACGATGGCGGCGACCGCCTCGTCGATCTCGGTGGCCACCTCGGCGTGCACCTCCGGCGGGGCGCCGATCGGGTCGGCGATGTCGTAGCGCTCCAGGGTGGCCGACCCGCGGCGGCGTGCCAGGTCGGCGATCGCGTCCGGGTCGAGAGGCGCCGGCTCCACCGTCGCGAGCAGGTGGGCGAGCTCGCGCAGGGTGAAGATCCGGTGCAGGGCCGCGGGTGCCTCGACGAGGACCTCCGAACGCTGCGCGGTCGTCATCGTGAGCACCAGGTCGGCGGCGTGCACGTCGGTCACCCGTACGCGGCGGGCGGCGAACCCGGTCGGGTCGCCGCCGCGACGCACCAGCTCGGCCTCGGCGGACGGATCCATCGCAGCGCCGTCGAGGCCACGGACGCCGGCGCTGCGTACGACCGCCCGCTCGCCGAGTCGGGCCTGCAGCAGCCGCTCGGCCAGCGGGGAACGGCAGACGTTGCCCGTGCACACCACGAGCACCGTCAGCGGTGCCGTCACGGGCACATGCAACCAGACAGCCGAGCCTGCCGTTCGTGGATCGACGGCGACGTTCGTCGTCCCGACCGCTCGCGGGGGTGGGCGTGTCGCGCATGCGGGGCGTAGCGTCCAGAACCCTGGTACGTCGACCTGTGGAGGTCCGCCCATGAGATGCACCATCGTCCCGCCGTTCCTGCTCAGCGCGCTCGCCGACGCCGCCGACGCACCGGTGGCCGCGCGGGCCCGGGCATCGCTCGAGCTCGACGAGCAGTTTCGCCGGCGCAGGCCGCACGACCGGGCCGCGGTCAGCACCGGCGCGGAGCCGACGACCGAGGAGCAGGGCGACGGAGCGGACGACCCCGCGCCCCGGCGGCGGATCCGGGACGCCGAGGGTACGACCACGCTGCCGGGCCGGATGGTCCGCCGCGAGGGCGAGCCCCGGACCGACGACGCCGCGACCGACGAGGCCTACCGCGGCCTCGGTGCGACGTACCAGCTGTTCCAGGACGCCTACGAGCGGGACTCCCTCGACGGCAGCGGGATGCCGCTGCGGGCGACGGTGCACTACGGCGAGGACTACGCCAACGCGTTCTGGGACGGGACCCGGATGGTGTTCGGCGACGGGGACGGGGAGTACTTCAAGCGCTTCACCGTGAGCATCGACATCATCGGCCACGAGCTGGCGCACGGGGTCACCGAGCACACTGCCGACCTGGTCTACTCCGGGCAGTCCGGCGCGCTCAACGAGTCGGTGTCCGACGTGTTCGGGTCGCTGGTCAAGCAGCGCGTCGGGGACCAGACCGCGGACGAGGCGGACTGGCTGATCGGCGCGGGGCTGTTCACCGGCCGGATCAACGGGGACGCGCTGCGTTCGATGAAGGCGCCGGGCACCGCGTACGACGACCCGCTGCTGGGCAAGGACCCGCAGCCCGGGCACATGGACGACTACGTCGACACGACCGAGGACAACGGCGGCGTGCACATCAACTCCGGCATCCCCAACCGCGCCTTCTACCTCGCGGCCACCGCGATCGGGGGCAACGCGTGGAAGGCGCCGGGGGAGATCTGGTACGCGGTGCTGACCGGCGGCCGGCTGGCCCGCGACGCGGACTTCGCCACGTTCGCCGGGCTCACCACCGCCGCGGCGGCCGAGCGGCACGGCGAGTCGTCCCCGGAGCACACGTCGGTCGCCGAGGCGTGGAGCCAGGTGGGACTCGACCCCTCGTGAACCCGGGCGGCGCGAACCGGAGGGTCCGGGTGGTGCGCTCCGGCGGCATCGCCGGGATGCGGCTGGAGCGCGAGGTCGACCTCGACCAGCTCGACGACGACGAGGCCGACGGGTGGCGGCGGCTGCTCGACTCCCCCGCCGTACGAGCCCACGCCCGGGGCGACGACTCCGGACCCACCGGCGGTGCGGCGCCGTCGCGCCCGCGGCCGGACGGCTTCGGCTACCGGCTGGTGAGCGACGACGACCAGCTCGACGTCACCCTGCCCGAGCAGGACCTGCCCGAGGACGCCCGCGGACTGCTGGAGCGAGCCCTGCGACGCGGCTGACGCTCCTGCTCGGCCTGCGGAGCGGTAGTCTTAGGCTTGGCGTAGCGGACCAGTAGCAAATGGCGCAGCGGTAGCGTAGAAGTGTGCGGCATGGCACGCGGGCGTCGGAAAGACGGCCACGGCGATGCGACGTTCGGCTGTGGACTTCCGCCTGGACGATCCGAGCATGCTGGAGGTCGTTGCGGCTGACCCAGCACGGCTGGAGGCGACTGAGGGAACGGTTCTCGTCGACGAGTGGCAGCGGCATCCTCCCGTGTGGGACCACATCCGTCGCCGCGTGGATGCCGGCGCACCCGCGGGTCGGTACCTCCTGACCGGGAGCGCGATCCCTCCGGAGGCACCAGCCACTCCGGGGCTGGGCGCATCGTCCAGGTGCGGATGAGACCGCTCGCCCTGTCCGAGCGCGGCATGGCCGACCCCTCGGTGAGTCTGGCGGGGTTGCTCGAGGGCGGCCGGCCGAGCGTTGGCGGCGACAGCCCCGCCGACCTGAGCGCCTAACGTCGAGGAGATTCTCGCCTCGGGCTTCCCAGCCATCCGTGAACTGTCGGGCAGAGCACGCCGGACCCAGCTCACGGGCTACCTCGCCCGCGTGGTCGAGCGAGACTTCCCGGAGCAGGGCGTGCGGGTGCGTCGGCCGGCAACACTGCGGGCATGGCTGACGGCATACGCTGCCGCGACAGCCACGACGACGACCTACAACACCATCCTCGACGCCGCGACCGCCGGCGAGGGGGACAAGCCGGCGAAGACCACTACGACGGTGTACCGCGACGTGCTCAGTCAGCTATGGCTGCTCGAGCCGGTCCCCGGTTGGACACCGGGACACAACCACATCAACCGCTTGACTCTCAGCCCGAAGGACCATCTCGTCGATCCCGCGCTTGCGGCGCACCTGCTCGGCATCGACGCCACCACCCTGCTCTCCGGCGGGACAGCTGGTTCTGACGTGCCACGGGACGGCACGCTGCTCGGTCACCTGTTCGAGTGTCTCGTGACCCTCAGCGTGCGGGTCTATGCACAGGCGGGGGAGGCCACCGTTCACCACCTACGAACCGACAACGCACGGCACGAGATCGACCTGATCGTCGAACGCCCGGACCGGCGAGTGGTGGCGCTCGAGGTGAAGGTGACGGCGACCCCGGACGCCCACAGCGTGCGACACCTGCACTGGCTGCGAGACGCGCTGGGTGCTGATCTCCTGGACGCTGCTGTCATCACCACCGGACGGCACGCGTACCGCCGGCGCGACGGGGTCGCGGTCATCCCTGCCGCGCTGCTCGGGCACTGAGCGGCATTCGGGGTACGGATTTGGCGCGCGGAAGAATCGGCCCGCCGCTACCGGGCGCTCACGCCGAGCGGTGCGCGCGCTCTCGCCGTCGGGCAAGGGAGGACGGGTCAACGCCGCTGCCCTCTCTGGCCAGCGACGACCTGGACGGCGCAGCGCAGCCCTCGAGCCCGGCCGAGCCGCCCGTTGGTGGTGACGAGGCGGCAGTCGAGGCTCTCCGCCGCCGCGACGTAGGTGGCGTCGTACGCCGTGAGGTTGCGGCGCAGCTCCCACATCCGATCGACCAGATCCATCGGGTCGACAAGCTCGATCGTCAGCTCCTGCAGGGCTTCGAGGATCGCGCGCCCGCGCCGTGCGGTGAGCTTGTCGCCGAGCACCCGGCCGCGGACTGTCGAGACGACCTCCACCACCAGATGCACGGGAGCGGCCCAGTGCAGGTCGTCCAGCAGAGCCGCGCGGGCCCGACCACCGATCGGACCGTCGTCGACCAAGGCGTCCACCAGGACGCTTGCGTCGATGACGATCACCCGGGGGGACCAAGGTGGGCGTCCCGCTCCTTGCGACCGGCGGCCATCTGGGCCGCCGTTTCGCCGGGCCGTGACCGGGTGCCGTCGGACCTGTTGGCGAGGCGGCCGAGCACCGTTGCGTTCCGTGAGCGGCGGGCGTCGGTCTGGACCAGGCTCAGCAGGTACGCCTGCAGGGACTGGCTGCGCTCGCGGGCGCGCTCGGCGAGCGCGGCACGGACGTCCTCGGGCACGTCCCGGATCTGGAGAGCCACCATGAATGCAATATACATGCGAAGCACTGACACTGGATGGCTCGGGCGATGATCGATCCGCACGACTCTGCGCACCGGCGGCGTCCTCGCCGTGGGCCGTGCGACAGCTGCCGCGTCGGGCCGGGCGGTCGCCGACCCAGCCGGCGAGGCAGCTGACGTTCAGCTCGGCGACACCGTACGCATCCCGAGGTCGCGGGCGGCCGAGAGCAGTCGCTGGTCGAAGGCCACCAGCACCTCGGCCTCGACGCGCACCGCCGTGGCCAGATGCAGCGCGTCCAGGCTCCGCAGCAACGGGTCCGGCAGGAGTCCCGCAGCCGCGAACACCGCGGCGTCCGGCAGCACCAGCCGGACCTGGTCGAGCACGGCGGTGGCCCGCTGCTGCTCGAGGCCTGCACGCACGGCCAGCCGCCTGAGCTCCGTGAGCAGCAGGATGCTGGACGCGATCTCGTCACCTGCATCGACCGCGTCGAGGTAGGTCCGGACGGCGTGCGTCTCTTCCTCGTGAACGACGAGCTTCGCCGCCGCAGAGGTGTCGAGGTAGACGATCACCGCTCGTCGCGCAGCTCGTCGAGCACGTCTGCGGTCGCCTGGGAGATGCGCACCGGAGGCTGCAACCCGGCAAAGTTGCGGTCCGCCCGGGGACTCCGTACCTGCAGCCCCCCGTACGCCTGGCGATGGGGTGGCGACAGGAGCGCCACCACCTCGCCGTGGTTGGTGATCTGGAAGCTCGCACCCGCCTGCACCGCGCGCAGGATCTCGGCGCTGCGGTTGCGCAGGTCGCGGTGCGGGATGGTCTCGGGTCCTCCTCCGCCGGCCATGCGACCAGCGTAGCAGTCGTAGCAGTTCCGGTATGATGCTGCGCCGTGCGCGGCGCGGCTGGCCGTGCTCGGCTGGCCGGTCGCAGCCTGCAGCGGCAACCGCGGTGCCGCGGTCTACCCGTCTTCGCCGTCGGGTCTGCTCGACCAGTGCTCCGTCATGACGGCTATCGCCTCGTCCCTGGTCATCGTGGCCACCTGCTGTTCGGGCACCCCCACCACGGTGATGAGCTGGTACACGAGATCGGCTGGGAGACCTCTGGCCGGAGGGTCGGTGGCCGCAAGGCCGCGGTCGGGAAGCACGCGGTCGTGGACACACGCCCAGAACTCGGCCTCGCTCACCCGCAGCTGCTCCGGTCCGAGGATCGCGGACCACAGGCGCGGACCGTAGGTGGCCTCGTTGCCCGGACGGGAGATCCACGTCCGCAGGATGTCCCCGTCCGGGAGCGCGAGCTCGTACGTCACGTGGTGACCGACGGCACGCCCCCGGGCGTTTCGGACCAAGGTCCATCCCTCGATCTCACAGAACCGGTTGTGGTCGCGACGGCTACCGGGGTTGCCGCTCACGAAGTCGCGAGGACCCTCTACTCAGCGGTGGGGCCGTCGCTCCGAGCGAGGATCCAGTCGCGCAGCTGCGTGTCGTCCGACAGCTCCACCAGCTCGACTACCGCTCGGTTGCCGCGGTGGTTGGGGGCCTGGTACAGCCGCGCGTTCCAATCCTCGGCGTACTCCCGCAACGCGAGGGCCAGGTCGTCGATGGCCTCGGCGAACGTGACGCCATCACCATGCACGGGAAGGCCGGGAAGCACCGCAGACCCAGCCGCCGCCCTCGGCGACGACGACCGCGTGCGCGGGGCGGAGGGCGACCAGGTCGTGGCGCAGGTCCGCGGCGTTGACCACGACGAACCGTTCCTGGTCGCGGTCGACGGTGGCCACCAGGCCCTCACGGGCGGCGTCCAACACCGACCGGAGGTGGCTGCGAGCGTCGGTGAAGCTGTCGAAGTGCCGCAGACGGGTGGTCATGACGTGTCCTTGTCGGGAGATCAGCCTCGAGGGTGTGACACCTTCTGCGTACGTCAAGTACGTGGCGTCCTCAGGGCTCAGGGGTGTGCCGTCCGGTGGCCGATCAGGGGCGGCCGAGCGCGCGGTACGTCCACCCCGCCGCCCGCCACCGCTCCGGGTCGAGGGCGTTGCGACCGTCGAGCAGCCGCTTGCGCGCGACCACCGCACCCAAGGTCGCGGGGTCCATGTCGCGGAACTCCTGCCACTCGGTGAGCATCAGCACCAGGTCGGCGCCCTCGGCGGCCTCGACGGCCGAGGTCGCGTAGTCCAGGGTCGGGAACAGCGCGGCGGCCTTGGTGTTGGCCTGCGGGTCGTAGACGCGTACGTGCGCCCCCTGCAGCTGCAGCTGCGCGGCCACGTTGAGCGCCGGGGAGTCCCGTACGTCGTCCGACATCGGCTTGAACGCGGCACCCAGCACCCCGATGCGCTTCTCCAGCACGCGCCCGTCGCACTCCTGGGTGGCCAGGTCCACCATCCGGTGCCGGCGGCGCATGTTGATCGCGTCCACCTCGCGCAGGAACGTCAACGCCTGGTCGACGCCGAGCTCGCCGGCCCGGGCCATGAACGCCCGGATGTCCTTGGGCAGACAGCCGCCGCCGAAGCCGAGGCCCGCGTTGAGGAACCGCCGCCCGATCCGCGGGTCGTGCCCGATCGCGTCGGCCAGCGCCACGATGTCGGCGCCGGTCGCCTCGCACAGCTCGGACATCGCGTTGATGAACGAGATCTTGGTCGCCAGGAACGAGTTGGCCGCCACCTTGACCAGCTCCGCCGTCGTCGGGTCGGTCACGACCACCGGCGTCCCGGCGGCCAGCGGCGCCGCGTAGACCTCGCGCAGCGTCTTCTCCGCGGCCGCGGACGGCACGCCGAGCACCAGCCGGTCCGGGTGCAACGTGTCCTGCACCGCGTGCCCCTCGCGCAGGAACTCCGGGTTCCAGGCCAGCTCGACCCCGGCCCCGGCCGGCGCGGCCGCTGCCAGCCGCTCGGCCAGCCGGCCGGCCGTGCCCACCGGGACGGTCGACTTGCCGGCGACCAGGCAGTCCCGCCGCAGGTGCGGGGCCAGACTCTCGACCGCGGCGTCGACCTGGGACAGGTCGGCGGCGAGCCCGTCCCGGCGCTGCGGGGTGCCCACGCACAGGAAGTGCACGTCACCGAAGTCCCCCGCCTCCGCCAGCGAGGTGCCGAACCGCACCCGCCCGGACTCGACGTAGCGGGCCAGCAACTCGGGCAGATCGGGCTCGTAGAACGGGATCTGGCCCTCGGCGGCCATCGCGACCTTGGCGGGGTCGCGGTCCACGCCGAGCACCTCGAAGCCGAGCTCGGCCATGCACGCGGCGTGGGTCGCACCGAGGTAGCCGACCCCGATCACCGTCACCCGCAGCGACATCGCTCCCCCTCCTCCGCGAACGGGGCGTACGCGTCGTCGCAGACTAGTAACGCCGCCGGGTGCCGCTCAGCCGAACGCGCGGACGCCTCGGGCGGAACCGCCACCGCGCCGAGCGTCCGCCGGCCCTCGCGGGTTGTGGCGCCATCGGCCGGCCGTGTACGGCGTGTCGTGCGCGTGTCGGCGCCACAACCGGGGTGGGAGCGGGCGACGGAGTTGGCGCGGTGGGGGTCACGGCGCGGTCAGGACCTCGACGACGGCGGGCAGTCCCGGGGCGGCGCCCAGCCGGGCGTCCAGCGTGAGCAGCGGCGCGTCGAGCGCGGCCGCCAGCGCGACGTACAGCGCGTCGTAGAAGCTCACGTTGTCGCGCAGGGACCATGCGGCTCGAAGCAAGTCGACATGCGGCGCCCGATGGAGGCGCAGCCGGGTGAGCTGGTCGAGCCGCTCGGCAGCCGCCGAGGCGCTCAGCTCGCCCCGTCGGACGCCCGCGCGCAGCGCGTGCCCGACCTCGGCATCGACGAGGTGCGGTGCCCAGACGTGGGAGGCGCCCCGGACACGCGCGGCGACGAGGTCGCTGCGGCTCCCAGTGGCGAGAAGCTCGACCAGCGCCGACGCGTCGACGACGACCGTCATTCCGTGCGGCGCTCGTCGAGGGCCTCGCGGACGGTCTCCGACCTGAGCCCCGACGGGCCCATCGCGCGCAGCCTGTCAGCGACTTCGGCCCAGGTGGGTTGGTGCGCCCGGACCACCAGGTCGCGTTTGAGGTACTCGGACAGGGACAGGCCCTCGAGGGCGGCCCGGGCCTTGAGCACCCGGTGCACGTCCTCGGGGACGTCCCGGATCTGGATCATCACCATGCGCTCCACCGTAATGCATGCGAAGCACATGTGGACCTACCGCTTGCCGGCGCCGGAGTTCCCGGTGGACAGCGCGGCGATGAATGCCTCCTGCGGCACCTCGACCCGGCCCACCACCTTCATCCGCTTCTTGCCCTCCTTCTGCTTCTCCAGCAACTTGCGCTTGCGGGTGATGTCGCCGCCGTAGCACTTGGC
>Ga0183260_10003330_pt1 | contig 12989 bp, 13 predicted proteins | sample AntDrymUQ4972206_2_FD_129768 | JGI IMG/M metagenome (GOLD analysis project Ga0183260, IMG submission 129768) | Polar desert sand microbial communities from Dry Valleys, Antarctica - metaG UQ497 (22.06) (version 2) (version 2) | ecosystem: Environmental > Terrestrial > Soil > Desert | place...
GAGCTCCTTCTCCTTGACCGACCGTACGGTGATCTCCACGTCAGCTGTCTTCCCGGCTTGGTCACCGGCAGCCAGTTGGGTCTGGAAGGTCTTGGTGTCGGCCTCGTCCATCCCGACCAACGCCTCGTCGAGGCCGACCATGAGGTCGCCGGCGCCGACCTGGTAGGACAGCCCCGTCGTCGTACCGCCCTCGACTTCCTTGCCGTCGACTGTTGCGGAGAGGTCGAGGCTGACGTAGTCACCGGTCGCCGCCGAGCGGTCCACACCGGTCAGCATCGCGAACCTGTCCCGCAGCGCATCGATCTGGTTGTCCATCTCCTCGTCGGTGACCTCGACGGGATCGACGGTCACGGCCAGGGACTCCAGATCCGGCACCTCGATCGTGGGTCGGACGTCCACCTCCGCGGTGAAGGAGATCGTCTCCCCGTCCTCGAGTTTGGTGACCTCGATCTCCGGTTGACCGAGGGGGCGTACGTCGTTCTCTTGGAGCGCCTCGCCGTAGGCCTGTGGTACGGCGTTGCTGACGACCTCGTCGAGGATTGCCGGGCGGCCGATCCGCTGCTCGAGGATGCGAGCAGGCACCTTGCCCGGTCGGAAGCCTGGAATCCGTACTTCGGCGCCGATCTTTTTGTACGCAGCATCGAACGCGGGCTTGAGCTCGTCGAAGGTCATTTCGACGGCCAACTTCACCCGGGTCGGGCTCAACGGCTCGACCGTGGTCTTCACAGGTGTAACTCCTCAGGCAGATCGTGTGGATTGGCCGTAGTCGTCAGCGGCTCGGCCGTGAACGAGTCTAGTGCCGCAGAACTCGGCGCCCGCGTCGGTGGCCCGTGGCCGCTGTGGCAGCCGCAGTTGTCAGAGGTCTGCGGCACGGTGCAGGCATGTCAAAGGTTCGGCCCGATGAGAAGGCCGCAGCATTCTGGGTCAACACGGTGTCCGTGGAGCACGTGCGGTTGGGTGTGGTCGGCGGGTTCACGCAGGCTGATCACGGGCGATCCACGAGGCTGCAGAGGCTGCGCCCCGGTGACGGGCTGGTCTTCTACTCCCCGCGTACGGAGATGCGCGGTGGCCAGCCGGTACAGGAGTTCACTGCCCTTGCCCGGGTGACCGGGGACGCGCCCTATCAGGTCGAAATGCAGCCGGACTTCCACCCGTGGCGGCTGCGGGTCGACTTCCTCGAGGTCACTCCAGCGCCAGCGCGTCCGCTCGTGGACGAGTTGGACTTCATCCCCGACCCGCAGCGGTGGGGCTACCCGTTCCGCCGTGGGCTGTTCGAGATCGGCCGTGCGGATTTCATCCGGATCGGCAGGGCAATGGGGATCGACTGAGGGCGGAATACCGGCCACCTCCGGCTAGTCTCCGCCGCGTGAACCGCCTCGTCGCCTTCCTCCGTGCCATCAACGTCGGCGGCCATAACGTGAAGATGGATCACCTGAGGTCGCTGGTCACCGGGTACGGGCTGTCCGGTGTGGAGACGCTCATCGCCAGCGGAAATCTCATCGTGGACGGCGAGCAGCGCGAAGCTGCAGAGGTCGAGACGCTGCTCGAGACACGACTGGAAGTTGACCTTGGCTACCCGGTGGCCACTTTCGTCCGGACGACTGCCGAGTTGGCTGATCTGGTTGCCCTCGAGCCCTTTTCGGCAGCGCCGGGGCGCTATTACGTGACCTTCCTGAAGGAGGTTCCGTCTGCCGAATCGGTCGCCCGACTGCTCGCACTGCGCAGCGAGGCCGAGGACTTTGCCGTCGTAGCTCGTGAAGTGCACTGGTTGATTCGGGCAGGCTTCGAGACCCGGCTGACCGGAACGCAAACGCAGTGGGCCGCCTTAGGCCCTGGAACCACGCGCAACATCACGACGGTCGAGAAATTGGCGAAGAAGTACCCGTCCTCGACACGCTGACTCGACTAGTCCGACTGCGGCGCCCAACCATAGATCTTGTCGACGAGGATCGTGAGCACGATCCGGCGGTCCTTGACCATGGCCATCCGGTACTCGTCCCAGTCGGGATGCTCCCCGTTGATGGTGCGATACAGGTCGACCAGCGCCTCGACCGTGACATCGGTCGGGTCCGCCGCGGTCTGTGACAGTTGGGCTATCCCTTCGGCCACGGCGTATCCCCCGCCGCTGCGTGGCCGGACATGCAGGCTGGCCCGCGGGTCACGACGTAGGTTCGCGGTCTTGGCGCGGCCTTCGGTGATGGACACCCGGATGGTGTCCGGATCAGCGTCGAACTGGTGGGAGACATCGGACAGCTGCGGCCGCCCGTCCCGTCTCAGGGTGGCGAGCACCCCGAGGTGGTCTCCGGCCAGGATGTCCTTGAGCGGCTGGTCGTCGGAACGGGCCAGGTCGCTAGGCCGGGACATGTCGCTGGGCGGTGTCATGTCGGGGTGACAGGATTTGAACCTGCGGCCCCTCGCTCCCAAAGCGAGTGCGCTACCAAGCTGCGCCACACCCCGCGGCGAAAGGTCAGTCTAGTGAAACGTCGCGGCGCCTCCGCCCGGTCCACGTAGTCAGCACGGCCTGGCCGGCGGGTAACCTCTGCGTTCGTGCGGTGTGCCTGGTGGGGCGGGCCGGACAACGCGGGTGTAGCTCAATGGTAGAGCCCCAGTCTTCCAAACTGGCTACGCGAGTTCGATTCTCGTCACCCGCTCCAACCGAAACTAGCTGCTCTCGACAGCGGCCTGCAGTTGCGCCCAAACGTCGTCGGGAGACCCGCTCGCATCGATGGTGACCAGCAGGCCACGCGCACGGTAGAAGTCGAGCAACGGTTCGACCTCCTCGTTGAAGACCTCGAGCCGTGCCCGGATCACGTCAGGAGTGTCGTCGATTCGTCCCTCACTCTGCGCTCGGGCGAGAAGGCGGGGCATCAGTTCATCCGGGATGGCATCGAGGCGGACCGCCATCGTGACGGCCACCCCGTTCTCCTCGGCGATCGGCCTGCCCTCTTCGGCCTGACTGACTGACCGTGGGAAGCCGTCCAGCACATAACCATTCGCCTTACCGGCTGCGATCACCTTGGGCATGACCAGCTCGAAGACGAGATCGTCGGGCACCAGCTCACCCCGTTTCATGGCGTCCGAGGCGCGTCGGCCGATGTCGGATTGCGCCTCCACCTCGTGACGCAGCAGGTCGCCGGCGGCGATGTGCTCCACGCTGTACCGCTCGGCAAGGCGTTTGCCCTGGGTGCCCTTACCCGAGCCGGGCGGACCGATCAGCAGCAGCCGCAGCGCCGGCGCGGCGCCGGCCGGGCGCTGCGGTTGGGCAGCGGCTGGCTCGGCCCAGGCGTCGATCTCGGCTAGCAGCGTCGCCTTGCGCTCTGCCGGGGCAAAGGACGCGTTGACCGAGTTCTGCGCGAGCAAGCTCAGTTGGTTGTGGTCGAGGTCGAGTTCTCGTGCGCACGCCTCGTAGTTGTCGCTCACGTAGCCACCGAAGTAGGCCGGGTCATCGGAGTTGACCGTGACCATCAGTCCCTCGTCGAGCATCCGCGCCAGCGGATGCAGGTCCAGTCGTTCGACCGCCCCGAGCCGTACGTTTGACAACGGGCACACCGTCAACGGAATGCGGTCCCGGCGCAGCCGAGCGACCAGTTCGGGGTCCTCCATCGACCGAATCCCATGATCGATGCGCTCCACACCCAGCACATCGAGTGCCTCCCACACGTAGGCCGGTGGGCCCTCCTCACCGGCGTGGGCGACCGTATGCAGCCCGAGATCACGTGCCTGGGCGTAGGCATCCCGGAACGCGCCGGGCGGATAGCCGACCTCGGCCGAGTCCAGCCCGACTCCGAGCAGCGACCCCAATCTCGAGCTGGCCACGGCAAGCACAGCAGTCGCTTCATCGGGCCCACGATCGCGTAGAAAACACAGGATCAGTCCGCCGGACATCCGATCGGCCTGCTCGACCTCGTCCAGCGCAGCGCGGAGGCCGTCGATGACCGCCTCGATCGGAACACCGCGATCCATGTGCGGCTGTGGATCGAAGAACATCTCGACGTGCCTTACGCCCTGGTCGTACGCGCGGTCGAGGTAGGCCCGGGCCAGGTCGGTGAAGTCGTCTGCCGTCCGGAGGACGTCCATGGCCGCGTAGTAGAGGTTCAGGAAACTCTGCAGGTCGGCGAAGACGTACCGGTCCCTGAGGTCCTCGACGTCGGCGAACGGCAACGTGACGTGGTTGCGGGCCGCCAGTTCGAAGACCAGCTCGGGCTCCATCGTGCCCTCGATGTGCAGGTGCAGCTCGGCCTTGGGCAGGCTGGTCAACGACATCGGGTCTCCTCGACACGGGGCAACGGAGCGGCCAGCCTAATTGCGTAAAGTCCGCCCATGCCCGCGACTGCACGCTGCGAACGTGGACCGATCAGCCGACCGGAGGTATGTCGATGCGCAGGGTGCTCACTGCCGTCCTAGGTGCCGCCGTCGTCGCCGGCCTCGTGATCCTCGGAGTGATCGGCACTGGCGTGGCCGAAGCCAGCCCCCCATTGCGCGCCGCTGATCAGATCACCGATCAGGCTGATGCCCTCGGCGGCGAGGAAGCCCAGGTGCGCGAGGCGCTCGACCAGTTGCGTGCCGATGAAGGCACCCAGTTGTTCGTCGTGTTCGTCTCGAGCTTCGATGGGCTGGACGGTCAGAGCTGGGCCGACCAGAGCGCGCAGCAATCCCAGCTGGGCAGCCGTGACGTGCTCTTTGCCGTTGCCGTCGACGACCGCGTGTACGGATTGTCGGTCGACCAGGACTATCCGCTGTCGGACGAGGAACTCTCCGATCTCCTTGTCAACGACGTCGAACCGCAGCTGTCCGAGCAGGACTGGGCTGGTGCGGCCATCGCGCTGGCTCGCGGGCTGGACGGCGGCGGGTCGGGCAGCAGCGGCGTTCCCATCGCGCTACTGCTCGGCGGGGCTGTGCTCGCCGGCGGGGGTTACCTTGTCTACCGCCGCCGCAAGCAGGCGCGTACCGAATCCGGCGACTCCGGCCGGGCGCCGGGGCAACCCCGCCGATCGAGCAGCGGCGAGGCACATGCCGACCCGCATGCCGATCTGCCCACGCAACAGTTGACCTTCCAGGCCAGCTCCGCCCTGATCGATCTGGACGACGCGGTGCAGACCTCAGCGCAGGAGCTGACCTTCGCTCAGGGTCAGTTCGGGGACGAAGCCGTGACCGGGTTCCAGGAGGCACTGGCCGCCTCGCGTGCCGAACTCGGCCAAGCCTTTGCGCTGCGTCAACAATTGGACGACGAGGTGCCGGAAGCCGAACCGGCACAGCGCAGGCTGCTGACCGAGATCCTCCGACTGTGCCAGTCCGCCGATCAGCGTCTGGACGCCCAGTCCGAAGCATTCGACCGGCTCCGCGATCTCGACCACACAGCGCCCCAGGTGCTCGAGGGCCTAGCCCCGGAGGTGGATCGGGTTCAGGCTCGATTGCCGCAGGAAGAGCAGCGACTCACCGCTTTGCAGGGGCGCTACGCCGCCACGGCCTTGAGCGCGATCGCGGACGACGTCGAACAAGCCCGAGCGCTCCTGGACAACGCCCGAAAAGAGCTCGACGAAGCCCGCGCCGCCCTTCAGTCGCCGACCCCGAGCGCGGCCGTGGTCTCGCTGCGGACCGCTGAGGATGCAACCGCCCAGGCCGACCAGTTGTTGGACGGCATCTGGCGCCTGGAGACCGAACTCGCCGAAGCTGGCGCCGCGCTGATCGCGGCCCGACTGGAGACGGAGAAAGATCTTGCCGAAGCTCGGGCCCTGCTCACCCCGGGTGACTCCAGCGGCTTGGCCTCGATGGTGGCCCGAGCCGAGACCGCTCTGGCCGCCGCGGATGCAGCTGTGGCTGCAACTCCTGAGGGCTTGCCGGACCCGCTGACCGCACTACGACAGCTGACCGAGGCCGATCTCGCGCTGGACGGCGCGTTGGGTTCGGCGCGCGAGGCGAGGGCACAGGCCGATCAGATCGAACGACGCCTCGATCAGGCAATGGTCACCGCCCAGTCCTCGCTCGCTGCCGCCGAGGATTTCATCACCACCAGACGCGGCGTGGTCGGCAGCCAGGCGCGTACCAAACTGGCCGAGGGGCAGCGCCATCTCGACCGGGCCGTGTCGCTGGCAACCACCGACCCGGCTGGCGCACTACGTGAAGCTCAGCATGCCGACGCGTTGGGTCAGCAGGCGTTGCACTACGCCCGCAGCGATGTCGATCTCGGCGCTTCGAACACTGGCATGGGCCGCGGCGGGTACGGCAATCGAGGCGGCATGCGTGGGCGGGGCTACGGCCGTGGGGGCGGCCCGGATCTGGGCAGCCTGGTCCTCGGCGGAATCCTTTTTGGTGGCGGCCGGGGCGGCGGAGGGTTCGGCGGCGGCTTCAGTGGCGGCGGCTTCGGTGGAGGTGGGGGCGGGCGTCGGTCCACGGGAAGCTTCGGCGGGTCGGGCAGCCGGGGTCGACGCGGTGGCGGCGGCCGTTTCTAGGGCACAGACCGCTTAGACCTGTTGGGGGTCAGGGTCAGGGTCAGGGTCAGGGTCAGGGTCAGGGTCAGGGCGGGGTCCTCCCCGATGCGGGCAGGCCCGTACCAGTCGATGCTTGACTGCATCACATTAACCACCCAGCGAGGAATGACCTGAGATGAACAAGATTCACGATTCACTGCAGCGCCAAGGCCTTGTCCGGCCCCAGAACGGCCGGATCCTCGGTGGCGTCTGCGCCGGACTCGGCCGCCGCTTCGACATCGACCCATGGCCGGCACGTGTCCTGTTCGTGGCAGGGCTGATGCTGCTGCCTGGCAGCCAGCTGCTGATCTACCCGCTGCTGTGGATCCTGATGCCCGCGCAGGCCAGCGCAACAGCGGCGAACTAGATCTTTCGGCCTCCAGCGCTAGTCAGGCAGTACTCGAGTCAGAGGTAGTACCGGAGCCACAGGTAGGGCCAGGACAGCAGCACAGTGACCCCTGTGACCACAACTCCGTACCTCGTGAAGGTCCAGAAGGAGATCGGGTGCCCGTTTCGGGCCGCGATGCCGGTGACCACGACGTTGGCGCTCGCGCCGACCGCTGTCGCGTTGCCACCTAGATCGGCACCCAGGGCCAGCGCCCACCACAGCGCGCCACCCTGCGTGCTGCCCCCGCTGGAGGCGACGAGTCCGGCCACCAGTGGCGCCATCGTGGCCACGTAAGGGATGTTGTCGACGATCCCGGACAGGATGGCCGACCCGAAGAGCAAACCGCTTGCAGCAGCGAAGTAGTTGTCTCCAACGGCGTCGGTCGCGGCCTCCCCGAGCTGGCCGATCACCCCGACGTTCACCAGTGAGCCGACCATGATGAACAGGCCGGCGAAGAAAACCAGGGTCTCCCACTCGACGTCGCCTAGGTACTTGCCTGACGTCAGCCCTGACACGGCCACCAGCAGCCCCGCGCCGAGCATCGCCACGATGCTCGGCTCCACATGCAGTGCCGAGTGGGCCACGAAACCGACCAGCACGAGGGCCAGCACACCGAGCGAGCGCCACAGCAGCGCGGGGTCGGTGATCGCCTCCCGCTCCTGCAGCGCCATCACCCGCTCGGCGCGGTCAGCGTGATAGACGAAGGCCTTCCGGAACAGGAACCGGCACATCACCACGAAGACCGCCAACAAGAGCACGACGATCGGCGCCATGTTGACCAGAAAGTCGTTGAAGGACAGGTCGCTCCGGCTGGCGATGATGATGTTGGGCGGGTCGCCGATCAGCGTCGCGGCGCCGCCGATGTTGGATGCCATCACCTCGGCGAGGAGGTAGGGCACCGGGTTGGTTCCCAGCCGCTCGCAGATGAGCAGCGTCACTGGGGCAACGAGCAGCACCGTCGTGACATTGTCCAGGGCGGCTGAGGCCACGGCCGTGATGAGGACGAGCATGACCATGACGCGGTAGGGCTTTGCACGGGCCCGCTTGGCCGCCCAGATGGCCAGGAACTCGAACACGCCGGTCTGCCGCAGGACGCCGACGATGATCATCATCCCGAGCAGCAGGAAGATGACGTTCCAGTCGATGCCGGTTTCCTCACCGAAGAAGGCCTCATCCGCCCCGGTCGCCCCGATGATCACCATGAGGGCGGCGCCGCCCAATGCGGCGGCGACACGGGGAATCTTCTCGGTCGCGATGAAGACGTAGGCGATCACGAAGACCGCGATCGCGAGGATCGCTTGAACGGTCACGCGTCTGGACCGTCTGAGTCCGCCGTGTCGGTTGTCGGCTGCCGACGCGCCGCCGCGGCCGCGATCGCTGCCATCGCACGGGCGAAGGTGATCACGCCGGAATAGCTGCCGCCCCGGTCGCGCACCACCACCAGCGGCGAGTGCGCCTCGACCATGACCGCGGCGATCTCCACCAGCGTGTCCTCGGGCAAGACTGATGGCAACGACTGGGTCGTGATCTCGTCGGAGTCGAACAACGCCGCGACTGTCTTGTCTTCCAGTGCAGCGCAGAGCTCATCGGCACCCGCCTCGTCGTACACGTGCGCCAGTGAGGCATCCTCGCGCACGTAGCGCGGCACGAACAGTTTCAGCACCTGCGTGCCCGGCACGACAGCCACCGGAACGCCGGCGTCGTTGGCGACGATGAGCCCACCCAACCGGTGCTCGGCGATCACTCGGGCCGCCTCGAGAGCGGTGGTCTCACGGGTGACGGTGGGAACCTGTTCGGCAAGTTCGCTCGCGTGCATCTGGCGCTCCTGGGGTCGACAATGACGTTGCCGACCAGACTTCCCGGCGCACCGGGGAAGACCCTAAGGCATGTCCGACCCGGGCTCGGCGGCTGCCTCTTCCAGGCGTCGGTACGCGGCGTTGCGCCGGACCAGCAGCATCGCGGCGAGTAGGGCGGCGATCAGGGAGCCGATGATCACCGCCGTCTTGACCAACTCGACCTGGGCGGCATCGTCGTAGGCGAGTTCGGTGACCAGAAGGGACACCGTGAAGCCAACGCCGGCAAGCATGCCGACGGCGGCGATGTCGGACCAGCCCAGCCCTTCGTCGAGTTCGGCCCGGGTGAACCGTGCGGTCAACCAAGCACCGAGGAGTACCCCGATCGGCTTGCCTACGACAAGACCGACGACCACGGCAATCGAAGCCGGGTCATCGACAAGCCCTCCCAGGGTGCCGCCCGAGATCGGGACACCGGCCGCGAACAAAGCGAAGATCGGCACGGCCAGGCCGGCCGAGTAGGGCCCCACCCGATGCTCGACGCGTTCAGCCGGTCCCTCGTGTTCGCCTGGATCGGGCCGCGCGCGAGTTAGCAGGGCCAGCGCCATCCCCGCGACGGTGGCATGCACGCCGGCTTCGTGCACGAGACCCCACACCGTCAGCCCGATCGGGACGTAGATCCACCATGCCCGTACCCGACGGTGTTGCAGCACTGCATAGAGGATCAGCAGAAGCGCCGCACCTGCTAACGCAAGGAAGTCGACACTGGCGGTGTACACGGTGGCGATGACGAGGATCGCCCCGAGGTCGTCGACAACGGCCAAGGTGAGCAGGAAGGCACGTAAGGCTGGTGGCAGGTGCGACTGGATGACAGCGAGGACGGCGAGTGCGAAGGCGATGTCGGTGGCGGTCGGGATCGCCCACCCGCGCAGTGCCGGGCCCTCGCCTCCTGCAGCCATGGCCACGGCGAGGAACACCAGCGCAGGGGCGGCCATCCCGGCGATCGCCGCGGCCACCGGCACGGCTGCCCGCGATGGCTTGCGTAGGTCCCCCACGACGAGCTCACGCTTCAGCTCGAGCCCGGCGACGAAGAAGAAGACCGCAAGCAGCCCGTCAGCGGCCCACGTCTGCAACGAGAGGTCGAGGTGCAGGGCTGCCGGGCCGACCGTGGTCGCGCGGATGGTGTCGTACCCGGCCGACCATGGACTGTTCGCCCACACCAACGCGACCACCGCCGCGCCCAGCATGAGCGCCCCACCGATCGTCTCGTTGCGCAGCACCCCCGCCAGGTCGTTGCTCTCTGCCCCGGAAAGCCGGCCGAAAATGCGCTCAGCTCGCCGCGGCTCACCAGGACGCGCTGTCATGTTGGTCCGTCAGTGGGCCAGCGTGCGATCCAGCCGATCGAGCATGTTCTCCAGTGACGCCTCGAACTCGCTGTCGCTGTGGTCCTCGGACAGCCGAGTGCCGAGACGACATACCTGCGGGAATGCGGTTATCGAGGACTCGGCGCCGGCGGAAGCAATCTCCGCGTGGCCGAGCGAGTCCACGATGTCGGACTCAGCAGTACGCGCGGCGGCTTCCAGAAGCAGGTGTCCGAGCAGGAAACTGGAGAACGCACGGTAGGCCGCAATGGCGCTCTCGTCGGTGAACCCACGCGAGATCAACTCACTGAGAAAGTCCTCCACGACCCTCAGGCTACGAAGCGGCGGACGAAGCCAGGGCGCGGCCGGGTGACGCGTCGCGATCAGCGGAAAGACTGCAGGATGTTCCTGTTCGATCCGGCGTACGCCGTGAGCCAGCCACTGCAGGTATGCCTGCCACCCATTGAGTGGCTCCACGGTGTCAGGGTTCAGGTGCAGTTCGGAGACCATGCTCTCGACGATGCCCTCGAGAAGATCTTCACGGCCGTTTACATAGCGATAGAGGGACATCGCTTCGACGCCGAGTTCCTTGCCCAGCCCGCGCATCGTCAGCGCCGACAACCCATGGCTGTCCACAAACGCCACGGCAGCACTGATGATCAACTCACGGCTGAGTGGCAACCGACGCTCAACGGTGTCCACACCATCGGGATCGGTGCTGGTGACCGGTGTCATACCCTACCCTCCCGTTCTCATAATGACTCCACAGTGTGTCACTGTGCGGCCGCTACGACCAGTTGCCCCCCCGGTCGGCCCCCTCCGGAGTGGCCATCAGGTACAACCGAGGGGTGGACGAGCATGGTCGCGTGAAGCAGCAATGAGCCGGATCGCGTCGGTCGCCGCTGCCCTGCCGGAGTATCGCTACGGCCAGGCCGACATCACCGCGATGGTCACCGACCTCGTCCTGCCAGCTGGCCACTCTCCAGCGCTGTTGCAGCGACTGCACGGTAACGCCGGTGTCGAGCAGCGGCACCTGGTCCTTCCACTGGAGGACTACGCGAAGCTGGGCGGATTCGGAGCCGCCAACGACGTGTTCATCAGAGCCGGATCCGACCTCGGAGCTCGCGCAATCACCGACGCTCTGGACCGCGCGGGTCTGGCCGCCCATGACGTCGACCTGATCGTGGTCACCTCCGTGACCGGAATCGCAGCGCCGTCGCTGGACGCCCGTCTGGTCCCCATGCTGGGCCTGCGGCCGGACGTGAAGCGAATCCCGATCTTCGGGCTCGGTTGCGTCGCCGGTGCCGCCGGAGTGGCCCGGGTGCACGACTACCTGCTGGGACACCCGGACGACGTGGCCGTACTGCTGTCCGTGGAGCTGTGCTCACTGACGCTGCAGCGCGACGACCCATCCACGGCCAACCTGGTGGCCAGCGGACTGTTCGGTGACGGCGCCGCGGCTGTGGTCATGACCGGTGCGTGTCGCGCGGAGACCGCCCGACCCGGGCCTGACGTCCTCGCCACCCGATCTCGTTTCTATCCTGGGACCGAGCGTGTGATGGGCTGGGACATCGGCGGTACCGGTTTCCGGATCGTCCTCGACGCCAGCGTCGCCGATGTCGTCGGTGGGCACCTGGCCGAGGACATGAAGGCCTTTCTGGCCGACAGTGACCTCGACACCTCAGATGTCGTCCGGTGGATAGCGCACCCCGGTGGGCCGAAAGTGTTGGCCGCCGTACAACAGGCTCTCGACTTGCCCGATCGGGCGCTGCAACATGCCTGGGACTCGCTCGCCTGCGTCGGCAACCTCTCGTCGGCTTCGGTACTGCACGTCCTGGCCGCGACCCTTGACGATCCTGCGCCGCAGGCTGGAACGTATGGCGTACTGATGGCGATGGGCCCCGGGTTCTGCGCCGAGTTGGTGCTGCTGCGCTGGCCCCAGGACTGAGTCCATGAGTTCCGTGCTGTGGTACGTGGTGCTCGTCGCCGCAGTGGTCGTCGAGCGGATCGCCGAACTGGTTGTCTCCCAGCGCAATGTCACCTGGGCGTTGAGCCAACGCGGAGCCGAGACCGGTCGCGGGCACTATCCGCTGATGGTTGCCCTGCACACTGGACTGTTGGCGGCCTGCTTGGTGGAGGTTTTCGCCACTGATCGGCCGTTCCTCCCCGTGCTGGGCGTGACCATGCTGGCGCTGGTGCTCGGCGCGCAGGCGCTGCGCTGGTGGTGCATCCGCGTTCTCGGAAGGCGGTGGAACACCCGCGTCGTGGTCATCCCGGGGCGTTCCTTGGTCGCGACCGGTCCGTACCGGTGGCTACGCCACCCCAACTACCTCGCGGTGGCCATCGAGGGCATCGCGCTACCGCTCGTGCATACCGCCTGGGTGACCGCGCTGACCTTCACTGTGCTCAACGCCGTACTCCTGCTGGGCTTCCGCATTCCCACCGAGGAACGCGCGCTGGAGTCGGCGGCGGCGTGACACCTGGGACGGTATGACACCGACCACGGCATAATACCGGGGACGACATGACAGAGCGCCGCAGAGACCTCCTGGTCGTCGGCGGCGGGCCGGTCGGGCTTGCTGCCGCGATCGAGGGTCGCCTCGCCGGACTGTCGGTGTTGCTGATCGAACCGCGGACCGGTCCGGTGGACAAGGCCTGCGGGGAAGGGCTGATGCCCGGCACGGTGAGCGCTCTGCGGAATCTCGGGGTCTGCATCCAGGGCGCGCCGTTTCGCGGCATCCGATACGTGGCACCGAGCGGAACGATTGCCGCCACCCATTACTTCTTCTCCGGGGTCGGCATGGGCGTACGCCGTACCGCGCTGCACGCGGCCCTTGCCGAGCGTGCCGCCGCCGTCGGAGTGGTCCGGAAGTGCGGACGAGTCGTCGGGATTGCGACCCACGAAGGCGCCGCCAGTGTGCGGGTCATCCTGGACGATGGCAGTGCCGTGGAGGGCGGCTGGGTTCTGGGCTGCGACGGC
>Ga0183260_10003331_pt1 | contig 12987 bp, 13 predicted proteins | sample AntDrymUQ4972206_2_FD_129768 | JGI IMG/M metagenome (GOLD analysis project Ga0183260, IMG submission 129768) | Polar desert sand microbial communities from Dry Valleys, Antarctica - metaG UQ497 (22.06) (version 2) (version 2) | ecosystem: Environmental > Terrestrial > Soil > Desert | place...
GCGCCGGGGCCGAGCGAGCCGTCGCCCTGCTCGGCGGAGCCGGTCGTCTCGGTCGGCAGCGTGGTCGTGTCGCCGTCGTGCTGCTCCGTGTTGGGCGCGACGCCGTCCTTGCCGGCGGGCGCCGGCGTGACCTTGACGGTCGCGTCCTCGATGGCCTTCGCCGGCGCGGCGTCGCCGGCCTTGGCCGGCTTGGAGCCGCGGCCGGCCGGCGGCTCGGCGACCGGCTGCGGGCCCGAGCGCACCGGGACGGGGATGGGCGCCTGCGCGGCGGCGGCCGCGGCCTCCGGGGCGGACTGCGGCGCGACGGCGGCCAGCGTGGTCTGCGCGCCGTTGCGCGGCTTCTGGGCGACGTGCTTGACCTCCACGGCGCCCGCGGTGACGATCGCCGCCGCGGCCAGCCCGGCCACGGCCTTGGTGGCCAGGGTGGTCATGCCCGCCTGCAGCGCTCCGCCCGCCGCGGCGCCCGCGGCGGCGGCGCCGCCCCCGGCGGCGGCGGTCCCGCCCGAGGCGGCGGCCGTCGTGCCGAGCTGGGCGAGGATCGTCTTCTTGAGCAGGAACAGCGGGCCGATGGGGTACAGCGCGGCCAGCGCCCGGTTGTTCTGGCGCAGCTGCTTGCGGAAGGCCGTGCAGCGGTCGCAGGTGCGCAGGTGGCGGCGCACGGGGGCCGTGGTGCGCATGAGCCCCTCGGAGACGGCGCCGAGCTCGACGCGCACCTCGTCGCAGGAGAGCAGCCGCGCCTCGGCCGCCTCGGCGAGCGAAACGCGCGCGCGCACGAGCAGCGACTTCACGGACGGCACCGTGGTCTCCATCGCCTCGGCGATCTGCTCGTAGGACAGCGCGTCGATCTCGCGCAGCAGCAGCGCGGTCTTCTGCGTCTCCGGCAGATCCTGCACGTCGGAGATCAGCAGCCGGAACTCCTCGCGCTTGTGCACCTTGTCGGCGGTCGTCAGCCCGCCCTCGGAGAGGTGCACGTCCATCGAGTCCACGCCGACCGCCTGCGCGCGCCGCAGGTGGTTGAGCGAGCGGTTGCGCGCGATCCGGTACAGCCACGGCCGCACGTTGATCTCGCGCTCGTCGGCGAGCATCGCGTTGAAGGCGGCCGCGAACACCTCCTGCAGCACGTCCTCCGCGTCCTCCTTGGAGGAGAGCATGTGCCGGCAGAACGCCAGCAGACGCGACTGGTAGCGGGCCACCAGCGCCTCGAAGGCGTGGTGATTCCCACGCCGGATCAGGGCGATCAGGCGCTCGTCGGACTGCAGGCGCAGCAACGGCGAGCGCCCGTGTAGTCCGGCAGCACCGGTTTGATGTACGGCAGAGGCTTCCACGCGGAATTGATCGTCCCGCCGGAAAGAACTGCCCAGCGGCGGGAAAGTTGCGAAGCAGCCAGGGTAGCGGTGGCGCCGGGAACTACGATTCGCCCTGCCTCGCCCGGGTGGCGGAACTGGTTCAGACGCGATCGGCTTAAGCCCGATTGTCCTTCGAGGGCGTGTGGGTTCGAGTCCCACCCCGGGTATTCGCGCCCTCGCCGCGCTCAGCGGATCGAGCGGCGGCTGAGGTCGAGCGCCTGGTCGGCGTTCGCGCGCGTGACGAAGTTCGCGCCCGTGGCGACGACGTCGCCCTGGGACGGGAGGATGCCGTAGCGGGCGCGGTTGGCGAGCATGACGACCGGGAGGTAGCCCTGGAGGTAGGGCTGCTGGTCGACCGCGAACCGGAGCTTGCCCGACCGCACGGCCTCGAGCACCTCCGGGCCGAGGTCGAAGGCGCCGATCCGCACGCGGCCGGTGCGGCGCACGCGGGCCACGCCGTCGACGGCCTGCATGCCGCTGGTGGCGTTCGCGGCGATGATGCCGTCCACGTCGCCCGCGACCACCGCCGCGCCGATGCGCCGCGGCGTCGCCGCGCTCTGGTCGTCGACGCCGAGCACGCGGGCGCTGCCGCCCGCCTCGCGCATGGCGCGCGCGAGCCCCGCGCAGCGCGCGTCGAGCCCCTGGTTGCCGACCTGCTGGTTGACGCACAGCGCGCTGCGCACGCCGGAGCGGGCGAGGCGCCGGCCCGCGGCGTAGCCGGCGCGCCCCTCGGGCTGGCCGACGTGGGCGAGCACGCCGAGGCCGCGGTAGACGTCGCTGCCCGAGTTGATCGAGACGACCGGCACGCCGGCCTTCACGGCCCGCCGGATGGCGGGCGCCAGGCCGGGCTCGGGCAGCGAGACGACGAGGCCGGCGGGCTTCGAGGCGACGGCCTGGTCGACCAGCTCGATCATCCGCTCGAGGCTGTAGACGTCCGGGGCCTCGTAGTCGACCCCGACGCCCATCTGGCGCTCGGCGGCGCCCACTCCCGTGCGGACGATCGCCCAGAACGGGCTCGAGGCCTGGCCGTGCGTGACCACCGCGATCCGGATCTCGCCCTCGCCGGCGGGGATGCCGGGGCCGGCGGGAGTCGGCTGGCCGCCGCTGACCGTGAGCGACGGCTCCTGGACGACGGTCGTCGACCCGCAGCCCCCGAGCAGCACCAGGAGGGCGATCAGCGCGGCGGCACGGTTCATCGCCTCGACTGTAAAGCCCCGAGCGGCCGCCGTGGCGCTCGCACCGCGCGGTGCGCAGGCGCCGCAGCGGCCAAGGCGCCAGAAACCGGGGGGAGCCGGCGCATCTGCTTACGTCGGTATGTGACGCTGCCCACGCTCGACCGCAAGTTCCTGCGATCCCGAGCGTTTGACGAGTTCTCCGAACGGAGACGTTGCCGCGCCGGTTCTGGGGATCGCTCACACGACATGAAGGCCAACTTCCAGAACGCCTCCCAGCTCGTCAAGGGCAACCTCGTGCAGGTCTCCGGGCAGTCGGTCGGCAAGGTCGACGACATCAACCTCACGCCGGACGGCCAGGCGCAGGTCACGATGTCGATCAGCGAGGACTACGTGCCGCTGCGCCGCGGCACGCAGGCGATCGTGCGCCAGGCCTCCCTTTCGGGCGTCGCCAACCGCTACGTCGACCTGACACTGCCCGGCCAGGGCGCGCCGGAGATCCCCGACGGCGGCGTCATCGACCAGGACGCGACCACCTCCGCCGTCGACCTGGACCAGATCTTCGACACGATCGACGACGACACCCAGAAGTCGCTGCAGAAGGTGTTCAAGGGCTCGGCCGACCAGTTCCGGGGCAAGGGCAGAGATGAACGAGGGGCTGCTGTACCTCAACCCCTCGCTGGCCACCGGTCGAGCGCGTGCAGCGGTTCTCGCGTGACACGAACCCGCTGATCACCGACCTGCGCCCGGTGGCGCGCGACCTGCGGCCGACGCTGCGCGACGCGCGCGCGCTGGCGCCCGACCTCGAGCGGTTCTTCACCGACCTCGACCCGGTGATCACCGCGTCCAAGACGGGTCTTCCGGCGACACGCGAGGTGCTCGCCGGCGCCGAGCCGCTGCTCGCCGAGCTCGGCCCGTTCCTCGGGCAGTTCAACCCGATCCTGCAGTTCCTCGAGGCCTCCCAGTGGCAGGTGGCGGACTTCCTCTCCTACGGCGCCGTCGCGCTGTCGGCCAAGACGGTCTCACCGTCCGGCGGCACCGGGCACTACCTGCGCCAGTTCGGCGTCGAGGGGCTCGAAGCGGTGGCGATGTACCGCGAGCGGCTGGCCACCAACCGGGGCAACTCGTACATCAACCCGATGGGGCTGGCCGAATCGCAGCAGTCCGCGGGCCGCGCCTACAACCGGTTCAAGGTCGTCGGCCAGTTCGACTGCCGCAACTCCGGCACGCGCGACGCGCCGCAGGGCGACGGCGCGCCCGGCTGCTTCGAGCAGGGCAAGAACCCGTTCGACTCGACGCCGTTCACCTTCCAGAACAAGGTGCAGGGCCGCTTCCCGCACGTCGAGGCCACCGACTACGGCTCCGGCGCCGCGGCCACGCAGAAGCGCAGGTAGGAAGCGGCGGGAAGGTGCGGCGGAGCCGCGGGCGGCTCAGGCCGCGGCGGCGGCGCGGCGCGCGCCGGCCTGCGAGAAGCCGTCGAGCACGGCCTCGGCCAGCGGCTGCCGGCCGGTCACCGTCAGGTCACCGGCCGAGCCCTCGGGGCCGAGCGCGTGCACCCAGGCGGAGACGGGCCCGCTCACACGGGCGTCGGGCTCGAACTCGGTCTCGTCCTGCTCGGTGATCTCGACGTGCCCGCCCGCGAGCGTGAGCTGGAAGCGGCGCTCCGGCAGCTCGCCGCGCGCCTCGACGAGCATCTCGACGGTGCCCTCGAGACCGTCCGGCGGCGTGAGCATCCCGGGCGCCAGGCGGAAGATCGCGCCGACGTTGACGTCCTCGCCGGGCCGCGGCGCTCCCCACGTCCAATCGTAGCCCCAGTGCGCGAGGGCGCCGAGCACCGGCATCAGCTCGCGCGAGCGCTCGGTCAGCTCGTAGTCCACCCGCGGCGGCACCTCGCGGTAGCGCTGGCGCGTGAGCAGCCCGTCGGCGACCATCCGGTTCAGGCGCGAGCGCAGCTGTTCCGTCGAGATGCCGGGCAGCACGCGCTGCAGCTCGACGAACCGGCGCGGGCCGGCGGCCAGGTCGCGGATGATGAGCAGCGTCCACTTGTCGCCCACGAGGTCCAGGGCACGCGCGTCGGGTGACCACTGGTCGTACGGATGGCGCTTGGGGGGCGGGACGGGGGGCATTGCCTCGAGACCTCTCCGGGGGACTTCACGCGCCCTCGACGGTCGCGTGGCGCCAGGATAGCTCGTCATCCGGCGTGTCGGGCTCGTCATGTGGACATTTGGCTTATCGACTCCTCGCCCGAAGGCGCCGACAACATCCGCAAGTTTCCCCGAGGCAGATCGTTGGAGCGAGCGGCATCGGACGCCGAGCGCGTCCGGGGACAACGCGAGACAAGGAAAGAACGGATGGGCGAAGTGATCAGTCTGGCCGAGCGCAGGGCATCGCGACGGCCTCGAAGCCGAGAGCGCGTGCCGTCGCGCGTGGAGTTCGTCTTCGACCTCTGCTGTCCGTTCTCGTACCTCGCGGCCGAGCGCGTCGAGCGCGCGTTCGACGACGTGCTGTGGACTCCGGCCTGCACCGCGGCCCTTAAGTGCGGCTCCTCGGCTGCTGAAGGCGAGCAGCTGGAGCGCACGCGAAGTGCCGCCGAGCGGCGCGCCGCCGAGCTGCGGCTCCCGCTCGTGTGGCCCGAGCGCCATCCCGCGTCGGTCCCGGCCGCGATGCGCGCGGCCTCCTACGCCTCCGAGCACGGCCGCGCCGCCGCCTTCGTGCTGGCCGCGGGCCGGCTGGCCTTCTGCGGAGGCTTCGACCTCGACGATCCGGAGATCCTCGCCGAGGCGGCCGCGGCCGCCGGCATCGGCATGGACGGGTGCCTCACGTCCGTCGGCGAGCTGCGCCGCGACGGCGCGATCGAGGCGGCGGGCCGGCACCTGCTGGCGCTCGGAGCCGACCGCCTGCCCGCGCTGCGGGTCGGGCATGCGCTGTTCTGGGGCGAGAGCAGGGTCGGTGAGGCGGCGGCCGCCGCGCGTCACCGGGCCGTCGTGGCCGCGCGCTAGACGCTCCGCCCGGGTCCGCTACGGGAAGACCAGCCCGGCCAGGATCCGGGAGTCGAGCTCCTCCTCGGGGGCCTGGTCGGTGTCGCGGATCTCGGGAAGGATGGGGTCCTCACGGTCGGACTCCCGCAGCAACAGCTCGAGATCGGCCGAAAGGTCGTCGGTGCGCGGTGTGTGGTCCATGGCGTCGGAAGCTAGCCGCGCGGGCGCTGCGCTCCCACCGGGCACGGGCCCGCACCCCCCGGACGGGGGGTAGATTCCCTCCCACATGACCACCGAGGCGGAAGCAAGCACCACCCTGCACGGCGGCCGGCTGGTCGCGCGGCGCCTGAAGGCCTACGGCGTGACCCGGCTGTTCACCCTCAGCGGCGGCCACCTGTTCTCGATCTACGACGGCTGTCGCGCGGAGGGCATCGAGATCGTCGACGTCCGCCACGAGGCCTCCGCCACCTTCGCCGCCGAGGGGTGGGCCAAGGTCACTCGCGAGCCCGGGGTGGCGGCGCTGACCGCCGGGCCCGGGATCACCAACGGCATGAGCGCGATGACCTCGGCGATGCAGAACCGCTCGCCGATGCTCGTGCTCGGCGGGCGCGCGCCGGCCATGCGCTGGGGGCAGGGGTCGCTGCAGGAGATCGACCACGTGCCGTTCGTGCGCCCGGTGGTCAAGCTCGCCGCCACCGCCGGCTCGACGGCCGAGATCCCCGGCCTGCTCGACGAGGCGTGGGAGGCGGTGCGCCGCCCGCACACCGGCCCGGCGTTCCTGGACTTCCCGCTCGACCACGTGTTCATGGAGGCCGAGGACTCCCCGCCCGCGGGTGGGTGGGACTCCCTGCTGGAGGTGCGCCAGGCGCCCGTGGACTCGGGCGCGCTCGAGCGGGCGGGGGCGCTTCTGCGCGACGCCGAGCGCCCGGTGATCATGGCCGGCAACGGGCTCTATTGGGGCCACGGCGAGGAGGCGCTGCGCGAGCTGGCCGAGCGGCTCGGCGTTCCGGTGTTCCTCAACGGGCTCGCGCGCGGCTGCCTGCCGGCCGACCACGAGCTGTTCTTCGCCCGCGCGCGAAGCGCCGGCCTCAAGGGCGCCGACGTGGCGCTCGTGATCGGCGTGCCGATGGACTTCCGGCTCGGCTTCGGCGGCTCGTTCGGCGAGGAGACCGAGCTGATCGTGCTCGACGGCGCCGAGCCCGAGCGCGACCATCCGCGGAAGGTGGCCGCCGAGCTCTACGGCGACGTGCCCGCCGCGCTGGCGGCGCTGGCCGGGGATGCCGGTCGCGCCCACCCGGACACGCGCTCGTGGGTCGAGCACCTGCGCGCGACGGAGGCGGAGAAGCGCGCAGCCGAGGAGGAGCTCTTCACCGACGACCGCGCGCCGCTGCACCCGATGCGCCTCTATCGCGAGCTGGCCGGCGTGCTCGACCGGAACGCGATCCTGATCGGCGACGGCGGCGACTTCGTCTCCTACGCGGGCCGCGTGATCGACACCTACGAGCCGGGCTGCTGGCTGGACCCGGGGCCCTTCGGCTGCCTCGGCTGCGGGCCGGGATACGCGCTCGCCGCCAAGCTGGCCCATCCGGACCGCCAGGTGGTGCTCCTGCTCGGCGACGGCGCGTTCGGCTTCGCGGGCATGGAGTTCGACACGCTCGCGCGCCACGGCGTCCAGGTCGTCGCCGTCGTCGGCAACAACGGCATCTGGGCGCTCGAGAAGCACCCGATGGAGGCCATCTACGGCTACTCGGTCGCCGCCGAGCTCACGCCCGAGACCCGCTATGACAGCGTCGCCGAGGCGCTCGGCTGCCACGGCGAGCTGGTGCGGACACCGGCGGAGCTGCGCCCGGCGCTCGAGCGAGCCTTCTCCTCGGGCCGGCCGGCCCTGGTGAACGTCCTGACCGACCCGGCCGTCGCCTACCCGCGCTCGGCCAACCTGGCCTGAGGCGAGCCCGGACGCGCCCCCAAACGTGAAGCCGCCCAAACGTGAAGCCGCCCGCGGCGGGGGCGGGCGGCTTCAAGTTGGCCCCGTCAGGACGGGCAGGGGTACGTGCCTTGAGGGGCCTATCGGGTGGTCCGGACGGCGGGAGGCGCCGATGTTGCGGCAATCGCCCGGACCTATGAATCGAGCAGGCGACGGCGGGAGGCACGTCCGCCCATTCGACACGACGAGTATCTGTCGCGGGGAGTGCCCCGCACAATCGAACAGACGTCCAGAAATGCCGGTCAGTATTCAGGTGCGCTGTCGAGGGCGACACCCCACAGGATGTCCCGCTCGGAGACCTCGAACGTCTCCAGCCCGAAGGCCCGCAGGACCTCGGCCAGCAGGATCGTCCCCGCCACGATGGTCGGCGCGCGATCCGGATGCAGTCCGGGCACCTCGCGCCGCTCTGCGAGCGGGAGCGCGGCCAGCTCGGCGCGGATCTCGCCGAGCCTGCCGGCGGTGAGGACGTGGCCCTCGGCGCGGGCGGGGTCGTAGGGCTCGAGGCCGAGGTCGATCGCGGCGCACGAGGTCGCCGTGCCGGCCACGGCGACGGCGCCGCGGACGCGCTCGCGCACTGCTTCGGGCACGGCTTCGGAGTACACGGCGCGGACGTCGCGCGCGAGCGCCTCCATCTCCGCCTCCGCCGGCGGGTCGGCGTGCAGGTGGCGCTCCGTGTGGCGGACGACGCCGGCCTGCGTGGAGACGTGGAAGTCCATCTCGCCACCGGCGCCCGCCACCAGCTCGGTCGAGCCGCCGCCGATGTCGACGACCAGCAGCGGCGTTTCGCCGCGGTCGCGCGCCGCGGTCGCGCCGAGGTACGTCAGGCGCGCCTCCACGTCGCCGCTCAGCGTGCGGCCGTCGAGCCCGTGGCGCTCGCGCACCGCGGCGGCGAACTCCGCGCCGTTGGCGGCGTCGCGCACCGCCGAGGTCATGACGGCCAGGCGCCGCTCGCATCCGTGCGCCTCGATCGCCTCGCTGTACTCGTTCAGCGCCGTGAAGACCCTGCGGCGCGGCTCGTCGCCGAGGCGCCCCGTGGCGTCGACGCCCTCCCCGAGGCGGGTCACGATCGAGCGCCGGTCGAGCTCCTCCAGCGCCGCGCCGTCGACGTCGGCGACCAGCAGCCGCGTCGAGTTGGTCCCGATGTCCACGACGGCGACGCGCACGGCGCGCAGGTTAAGGGGTCGGACCCCTCGGCACGGCTACACCGGGTACGGCATCCGCCGTCCGGCGAGCGCGGCCAGCAGGTTCTCCACCGCCATGGCGGCCATCTTCTCGCGCGTGCGCACGGTGGCCGAGCCGACGTGGGGCACGACGAGCAGGTTGGGCGCCTCGAGCAGCGGGTCGTCGGCCGGCAGCGGCTCCGGGTCGGTGACGTCGAGCGCCGCCCCGGCGATCGCGCCGCCGACCAGCGCCCGGCGCAGCGCCGCCTGGTCGACCACGCCGCCGCGGGAGGTGTTGACGAGCAGCGCGGTCGGCTGCATCCGGGCCAGCGTCTCGTCGTTGATCATGTGGCGTGTCTCCGGGGTCAGCGGAGAGTGCAGCGAGACGAAGTCGGAGCGCTCGAGCAGCTTCCCGAGCGGCAGCCCGGAGCTGCGCGAGCTGTGCAGCACCTCGAGGCCGAAGCCCTCGGCGCGGCGCGCCACCGCCTCGCCGATGCGCCCGCGGCCGACGATCCCCAGCGTGGCGCCCGACAGGTCGGCGCCGAGGTCGCCGGCCGGCTCCCACGTGCGCCAGCCGCCGTCGCGGACCAGCGCGGCGCCCTGCGGGATGCGCCGCGCGAGGGCGAGCAGGAGCGCGAAGGCGAGGTCCGCGGTGGCGTCGGTCAGCACGTCCGGCGTGTTGCCGACCGGGATGCCGCGCTCGGCCGCGGCCTCGAGATCGACGTTGTCGGTGCCGACCGCCATGTTGGCGATCGCCTTCAGCTCCGGGCAGGCGGCGATCAGGTCCGCGTCGACGGGATCCGTGACGAGCGTGAGCAGGGCGTCCGCGGCGGCGGCGCGCTCGCGCAGCGCCTCCGGGCCGGGCGGCAGATCGCCCTCCCAGACGTCCAGCTCGTGTTCCGCGCGCAGGCGGTCCAGCGCCTCGAACGGCAGCTCGCGGGTGACGAAGATCCTCCCCACCGCCTGGATGATCGCGGGTAGGCTGCGCGGATGCTCGCCGCCTCCAGAGCCATCGCGCTCGCCCTGATGCTCGTCCTGGCCGCCGCGGCCGGGTCCGCCGCCGCTGCGACCAAGAACGGGATCACGCCGCTGGCGCCGAAGGCGGGCTCCTCCGTGCCGGCCGGCAAGTCGCCGGTCTTCCGGCTGCGGGCCAGCGGGCCCGGCCAGGTGTGGATCCACGTCTGCAAGTCCAAGCGCAGGAACAGCGAAGGCGTGATCTGCACGAAGGAGTCGATCGGCCGCGCCAAGAAGAAGAACGGCGCGTACGAGTACAAGCCGAGGTTCTTCGACTTCCCCGCCTTCTGGCTCAACAGCCCGGGCCGGTACTTCTGGCAGGCGCACCGCATCGCCTGCGACTCGCGGGACTGCCGGCAGGAGGGCCCGGTCGTGCGCTTCCGGGTGGGTTGACGCCGGTCCGCGTCGGCTGCTCGGGCTGGAACTACCGCGACTGGCGCGAGCGGATCTACCCGGCGGGCCTCCCCGCGCGCCGGTGGCTCGAGCACTACGCGACGCTCCTCGACACCGTCGAGGTCAACAGCACCTTCTACCGGCTGGCCCGCCCGGCGGCGGTGGCGCGCTGGCTCGAGCAGACGCCGCCCGGCTTCACGTTCTCCGTCAAGGCCAGCCGGTACCTGACGCACATGAAGCGCCTCGCCGACCTCGAGCCGGGGGTGCGGCGCTTCTACGACGCCATCGCGCCGCTGGCGGCTTCGCCGAAGCTCGGCCCGGTGCTGTGGCAGCTGCCCGAGCGCATGCGAGCGGACCCGGACCGGCTCGCGGCCGCGCTCGACGGTCTCCCACCCGGCCGGCACTGCTTCGAGTTCCGCCATCCGAGCTGGTTCTCCGACGAGGTGCTGGAGCTGCTGCGCTTCCACCACGTCGCGCTCGTGATCGCCCACCACCCCGAACGGCCGTGGCAGCCGCTCGAGCTGACCGCGGACTGGACGTACCTGCGCTTCCACTACGGCGAGCGCGGGCGGCGCGGCAACTACTCCGAGGGTGAGCTGCGCGAGTGGGCGCAGCGGGTGCGCTCGCTGGCGCGGCGCGCGGAGGTGTTCGCGTACTTCAACAACGACTGGGAGGGCTTCGCGGTCCAGAACGCGCTTCGGCTGCGGCGCCTGGTGGAAGGCTGACCTCCATGGACGACGACATCCGCTGGGCACTGGAGGAGTCGAGCACGTGGGCGGTCGTGGGCTGCTCGCCGGACCCGTCGCGCGACTCCCATCGCATCGCCGCGCTGCTGCAGCGCCGGGGCCTCCGCGTGATCCCGGTCAACCCGGCCGTGGACGAGGTCCTCGGCGAGCGCTGCTACGAGTCGCTGCAGGCGGTGCCCGAGCCGGTCGACGTGGTCGACGTCTTCCGTCGCTCCTCGCAGGCGGGCGGGCACGTCGACGAGGCGATCGCGATCGGCGCGCGCGGCGTGTGGCTGCAGCTCGGGGTGATCGACGAGGCGGCCGCCGGGCGAGCGCGGGCCGCGGGCCTGCGCGTGGTCATGGATCGATGCCCGGCGATCGAGTGGCCTAAGCTGGACAGCGCAACCTCGGGCCGTTCCCGGGGTTGAGCCCTTCCGAGAACGAAAACCTGAGCTGAACCACCCAGCCGGCTCCGGCCGGAGGGTGGACGGGGGACCCACCGCAGTTCGGGGCGAATCGCGCCGGTGTTTCGGCGCGTAGCGCGGCTCTTTCCGCGCGAGCCCGTCAGCTAACCCCGTAAGCGCCCGAAAGAGAGGTCGGTCTTGTTCCGACACGTCGTGCGCGGCGCCTGCTGCGCGGTCATCGCCCTGTTGCTCGTCCCTGCCGCCGCCGCGGCCGCGTTCGGCGACCGCCCGCTGCGGATGGGGATGGCGGGCAAGGACGTCCGCGTGCTCCAGTCGCTGCTCACCAAGGCGGGGTTCCGCGCCGCGGTCGACGGCCAGTTCGGCCGCCGGACGCAGCGCGCCGTCGGCCGCTGGGAGGGCGAGCGCCGGCGCAAGGTGAACGGCTGGATGAGCCGCGACGACTCGCTGACGCTGAGGCGCGAGTTCAAGGCCCCGATCGAGACGCCCGCGGTCCCCGAGGTGAAGGCCCCTGAGGCGGTCGGCGGCCTGGTCCTGCTGGGCGCCCGCCGCAGGCCGGGCATCGTCGCGCGCGTCGCCTCGCCGGGCCGGGTCACGGCGGAGGTCGCCGACGCCGCGGGCGCCGTCGTGCGGACGATCGGGCGCCGGGCCGAGCGGCCCGGCGAGCTGAAGCTGCGCTGGAACGGCAGGATCGGCCGCCGCCCCGCGCCGGAGGGCACGTACCTCGTCCGGCTCGGCGACGCCTCGTTGACCGCGAGCGCCAGCACCGCGGAGCCGCCCGAGGCCTTCGAGCTGCGCCACCACGTCTTCCCGATCGCCGGCCGCCACGACCTCGGCCGCAACGAGGCCAACCGGTTCGGCGGCGGCCGCGGTCACCAGGGGCAGGACATGTTCGCCCGCTGCGGCACCCCGGTCCGCGCCGCCCAGGGCGGCAGCGTGCGCTTCGCCGGCTACCACTCCGCGGCCGGCCACTACCTCGTCATCCGCGGAGCGGGCTCTGGCGAGGACTACGTCTACATGCACCTCCGCGACGCCCCGGACCTCTCAGAGGGCGACAAGGTCAAGACCGCGCAGCGCATCGGCGCCGTCGGCAACAGCGGCCGCGCGGACGGCTGCCACCTCCACTTCGAGCTGTGGTCCAAGCCCGGCTGGTACAGCGGCGGCAGCGCCCACGACCCGCTTCCCGAGCTGCGCAAGTGGGACGCCTGGTCCTAGCTTGACGACCCGCAAAGCGGTGCTAACGTTGTCTGCCCAAGCGACGCGGGGTGGAGCAGTCAGGTAGCTCGTCGGGCTCATAACCCGAAGGTCGCAGGTTCGAATCCTGCCCCCGCTATACGGAAGCCGCCTCTCGCCAGGCGGCTTTCGTGCTTAACGGACCGGAGGCGTCTCGATTCGCCGGGTACCAATTGGGTACCAATTCGTCGTTAGCCCGCGGCCCCATGCTCTGGCGCTCGGGAGGCGGTAGCCCATCATGCGGCAGCAGTCGCGAGCGATCAGCCCTCACGCCGCTGTCGCTGTGTCACCGAAGCAGGCGCGAGCCGACGGTGCCTCGACACGCCCGGACCTCGTCCAAACCAGGCGCGCGAGAGGCGGCGAGCCGGGCGCTCGCTTGGTGTATCTGAGGGTCTCCTCGCGACTTGTGGGTGACGTGGCGGCCTGAAAGGCCGCGGTCGCCGCGCGCTTGAGCCGAGGGCCGCGCTTCGAGAACTTCGCGGAGGTTGCCGGTCTGCCCGGCTATGACCTTGAGTTACGCCAGCAAGGCTACCTTTGGTTAACAACCTCCCCCGACTTGA
>Ga0183260_10003332_pt1 | contig 12984 bp, 12 predicted proteins | sample AntDrymUQ4972206_2_FD_129768 | JGI IMG/M metagenome (GOLD analysis project Ga0183260, IMG submission 129768) | Polar desert sand microbial communities from Dry Valleys, Antarctica - metaG UQ497 (22.06) (version 2) (version 2) | ecosystem: Environmental > Terrestrial > Soil > Desert | place...
AGAGCGGGCCGATCATCACGTCCGCCTTCAGCTGCTCCATCAGCCGCCGCGTCTCCTTGAGCGCGGTCGGCCCCGTGTCGTCGCCGCAGCCGTAGCCGACGATCTGAACGTTGTGGTTCTGGATCTTGATCCCCGTCATCCCTGCCGACGGCTTGTTCTTGTTCTTGACCTTGCCGGTCGCGTACTGAGCGAAGGCGGCCTGCGCACCGCCGATGTCGAGCTCGTACCCGAACCCGAATGCACCCTTGCAGTCGGTCATGATCGCGACCCTGACCACATGCGACTGGGGCGCTGCGAGCGAGCCCGAGACCCAGATCGTTGCGACGGCCGCGAGCGAAGCGAGCGGAAGCAGGAGCTTCCACCTACGCACGTTCTTCATTGATCCTCCCTTGTTGCTGGTCGTGACGACAATACGAGCGTTTCGTTAGAACTAGAACCCCCTTTCACGGAGAGCTCGCCTCCGGCGCAGCTTGGCGAGTCACGGAGGCGGCTTCCGGCGTTCCGCCGCCGCGCCTTCCCAGGGAACGCCAGAGGCGATCCCAAAGACCCATGAGCCCGTCCGGAGAGACGATGACGATGACGAGGAAGACCAGGCCGATGATCGTGTTGAAGCTGCCGCCGATCACAGGCAGCTCGACGTCGCGGACGTAGTTGTTGATGACGATGAACGCGAAGGCGCCGAGCCAGGCGCCCTCGATCCGGGCGAGGCCGCCGATGACGGCGATCACGAGCAACTCGATCGTGGCGGCGAGGCCGATGTTGCCCGGTGCGATCTGCCCGTCCCACCAGACGAGGAGGATCCCGGAGACGGCGGCGATGAAGGACGCGAAGCCGAAAGCGAGCGCCCGATGCAGCGGCACGTTATAGCCGAGCGAGCTCATGCGGACGGGGTCGTCCCGCACACCCTGCAGCGAGAGCCCAAAGGGTGTCCGCACGAGGTAACGGATCGCCCCGTAGACCGCGAGCGACGCCCCCAGCCCGATGTAGTAGAGCTTGTCGGGATGGCCGACGATGTCGCCGACGAACCCCGGCGTGTACCGGTTGATGCCGGCGATCGGCGAGAAGCCGCCGAATTCCGTCACCTGGCCGAAGAAGTAGTTCGCGACCACCCCGTAGGTCAGCGTCAGCATCAAGAAGTAGATGCCGAGACTGCGGGCGGCGACGAGCCCGAAGATGACCCCGATCGCCGTAGTGATCGCGAGCGCGAGCACGAGTGCGAGCGTCGGGTCCCACCCCAGCGTCAAGCCCTTGGTCTCGCCGCCGGCGCCGCCACGAGTGACCATGTTCCCGACCAGGTATGCGGAGATGCCCATCAACGCTGTCTGCGCGAGCGAGGTCATGCCGCCGTAAGCGGACAGAAAAATGAGGCTGGCGGCAGCGATTCCGAAGATGAACATCTGGGTGAGGATCGTGTTGACCCAGTAGTCGTTGAAGAACACGGGCCCGAGCGCCAAGAGGACGAGCAGGGCGAGACCGATCACGCGCTCGGACGTGCCTTTGGGGTCGAGCCTCGCCGCCCTCATCCGGCTCTCCCGAAGAGCCCCTGCGGGCGGAACGCGAGCACGAGTGCGATCAGCACGAACGTGAGCACGATCGAGTACTGCGAGCAGCAATTGTTGCTCGTGATCGGCAGGTAGGCGGCGGAGAACGTGAGCACGAGCGCGTAGAGCAAGGCGCCTGCCGCCGCGCCCAGTAGCGATCCCATGCCGCCGACGATCACGACGACGAGCGCGTTCAGGAGCCACTGCGCGTCCTGCCCCGAGGCGACGTTGCCCTGCGAGGTCCCGACGGCCGCGCCGAGCGCGGCCAGCGCGGCCCCGATGGCGAACGCGATCGCGAACGTCTTCTGGATGTTGATCCCGAGCGCCGAGGTCATCTGCGGGTCGTCGACGCCCGCGCGGATGACCTTGCCGGTCCTCGTGCGGTAGAGCCAGAGCCAGAGAGCGATCCCGACGGAAACGCCGAGCGCGAGCATGACGAGGCGCGCGAGCGAGTAATCGACGTTCCAGACCTGGAGGTCGATCCGGCGCTCCGTCCAGCCGGGCCACGTCAGGCTGACCGCGTTTCCCCCGCCCACCTGGACGGCTCCCTGTCTCGGAAAGTGCGCGATCACCTGGTCGGCCACGATCACGGAGACCGCGATCGTGAGTAGCGCCTGGCGGAGGTCCTGACCCTGGTTCCAACGAAGCAGCAGTTGCTGCACGACGAGCCCGATCGCGGAGACGATCGCGGCGGCGATGAGCACCGGGAACACCCACTCCCAGGTCGAGACGTCGACACCGGCGATCGCAAAGCCCCCCTGACCCGTCATCTTCTGCTGAACCTCGTAGGCGATGTAGCCGGCCAGCAGGTAAAACGAGCCGTGGGCCATGTTCACCACCCGCATCAGGCCGAAGATGAGCGAGAAGCCGCTCGCGACGATGAAGAGGAGGCCTGCGAACGTGAGCGCGTCGAGCAGGATCAGGAGGAACGAGCCCGGATCGTCGGTAGCCGAGCCGAAGGTCGTCGTCCGCCAGTTCCCGAAGCCGATCTCGGGCGGCGGCTCGGCGATGACGAGCACGTAGAGAATCGCGAAGAGAACGAGCGCAGCCGCGGCCAGTTTCGGTAGCAGACGGATGTCCCAAAAACGCAGTCGCTCGCTCACCCCGCGGGCGAACCTACCAAGCTGTCCGGCCACTTTCAATGGAGTGGTACTCGATAATCGATGATCCGGAGGATATTCTCCCCTCCGCTTGACGGCTGTCGGTGCCGCGCCGTAGCCTGCCGCCAGGTACGCCCCAAAAGGAGGAACCGATGGCGGACGCATATCGCGCCGTGATTCCGTACGAGTCGCTGGACCCACTCACGATCGGCGCGTCGGGTGACGACGCGAAGGTCTCCCGCGAGACGCTCGAGCTGGAGATTCCGCAGGCGAACCTGCTTGCCGCGTTCTATCCGGACGAGCCTGAACCAGTCGCCGATGCGACCGAAGCGGCACGAACGGCGCTCGAATCGCCTGTCGCCGGCCCGCGCTTCTCCGAGGCCCTCTCCGGGAAGCGCCGCGTCGCGATCGTGATCGACAACCAGTTCCGGCCCACCCCGCAGTCGAAGCTGCTGCCGCCCGTGTTCGACGCGGTCGAGGCGGCCGGTCTGGAAGCGGTCGTCGTCTGTGCGAACGGCAAGGTGTTCCCGATGTCGGAGTCCGATATCGAGCAGAAGATCGGACGGCAGAACCTGGAGCGGATGGAGCGCCTCGGGATCGAGTTCTTCCAGAACGAGCCGCGCAACTCGGAGATGTACGAGTACGTGGGCGTCTCCTCCCGCGGTACGCCCGTCTGGCTCCATCAGGAGGTCGCGCGCTGCGACGTGAAGCTGACGATCGGGCAGGCCCAGTCGAACCACTGGGGCGCAGGCGGCGGCGGCAAGCTGATCTGCCCGGGCGTCGTCTCGGACGAGACGATCGAGTCGAACCACTGCGCATTCGTCCCGTCTCCCCAGACGCACTACGGCGCTTACGCAGGGCCGATGCGCTCGGACATCGACGAGGTGGCGACCATGTGCGGCCTCGACGTGACGATGAATGCAATCCTGGACACGCGCGGGCGCGTGCTCGAAGTGATCTACGGCGCGCACCCGCAGGCGCACCGGCACGCGATCGAGCGCTTTAACAGCATCTACACCTACGAGCACCCCGGTGAGCAGGCCGACATCGCCGTCTGCGGAGTCTTCGCCCCCACCGATCACCTCTTCTTCCACACGGGGTGGGGCTGCATGTCAGCCGACTTTGTCCTCCGCGACGGCGGCACGATCATCTACGCGAGTCCCTCGCCTGGAGTCTCCACGGCCGTCGGCGACTTCCCCGGCCTGGCGCTGATGGACCTGATGAAGCCGTACATGCCGGCGACGCCCGAGAACTACCAGCGGGTGCTGAAGGACATCCACGCGCGGGAGATCCAGATGTGGGCCGGCTGCATCTGGGTGCCGATCTACGAGGTGATGACGCGCAAGCACTTGAAGCTCGTCACGCTCGAGGAGAACCTCGAAATGGCGGCCGACATCGGCATGGACGCGACGACGTCGCTCGACGAGGCGTTCGCGGAGGCGATGGAGCGACACGGGAGCGACGCGAAGGTGCTCGTCCTGCCGTACGCGCGCTATCAGCTACCCCGCAACATCGTGCGCATGGAGGCGGAGCCGCTGCGCTTCCCACAGGAGGTGCTGGAACACTGACGCAGTTCTCCGTTCCGGGAGTCGGGGCGGCGCGCGGCGCCGACGTCGCCGCTCCGCCTCCGGACGAGATCCGGGGCTCGACGACGATCGTCGAGCTCCTGCGGATGTTCCCCGGCGGCGAAGCCGGCAGCCTGCTCGCGGCACTTGCATTGCCGTGCGCCCACTGCGGCGGGGCGTTTCACGAGCCGCTGACGCTGGCCGCCAAGCGGCACAAGCGCGAGCCGCGGGCCGTGCTCGACGCGTTTCGAGCGCTCGCCGAGGGTGGGCCGACCGCCGAGCAGGTCGACGCAGCACGCCACCGCTCAACATGATCCGCTTCGTCGCAGTCGGCGACCTGATGGTCGACGTCGCCGCCGAGGGAAAGGGCCACGAGGCGCGGATCACCCTAGTCGCTGGTGGGTCAGCGTTGAACGCGGCTTGCTGTGCGGCGAACCTGGGTGCCAACGCTGCGGTTGCAGGCCGAGTGGGTGACGACTCGGGCGGTCGCCTGCTGCTCTCGCATCTCGCCGCGCGCGGCGTACGGGCCAACGTCGGAGTTGATTCTGTTGCGCCAACGGGCACCGTTCTCGTTGTCGACGGCGAGATCCGCGCCGATCGCGGTGCGAACGCTCGGTACGCGCCGGAGCACCTCCCGGAGCTTGAGTCTGATGTCGTGCTCGTCTCAGGCCATCTGCCGGAGGCGACTGTTGCGGCGGCGCTCTCGCGGGCTCAGGCATCCTGGGTCGCCCTCGACGTCGCCCGCCTGGCCGCGCCTCCGGCCGAGGCGACGGTCGTGCTCGCGAACGAAGCCGCAGCCCGCCGGATCACGGGTCACGGTCCCCAGGACGCTGTTCGCCGGCTGGCCCGCGGGCGGCGGCTCGCTTGCGTCACGCTCGGCGGCGCGGGCGCGGTCGCCGCGTGGGAGGGGCAAGTTCACCATGCGACGTCGCCAGCAACAGGCACGACCGACGACATCTCCGGAGCAGGCGACGCGTTTGCGGCCGCGCTCCTCTGCGAGCTGGCGCGCGGCGCGACCGTTCCCGAGGCACTCGCACTCGCCTGCGACGCAGGTGCGGGTGTCGCCCGAGCCAGTGGCGCTGCGGCCGCGCTCGGGGCGCGGTAGGAGTAGCTCGTGGGGGTGGCGACCGAAACGGGGGGGGCCTGGGTCGGCCGCCCATTGCAGCGGCTCGAGGACGAAGCACTGCTGCGAGGCGAGGGCCGGTTCATCGACGACCTCGACCCGGTACCCAATGCAGGTCACGCGGCCGTCCTACGCTCGCTGCTCGCGCACGCGCGGATCGCCCGGCTGGACGCGTCGGCGGCGCTCGAGCTTCCCGGTGTCATCGGCGTCCTCACAGGCGCAGACGTCGCCACGATGTCGCGTCCGTTTCCCGTCGGCGTCGACGGCGCGCGCCCCTACTATTCAGCCGCCACCGAGGTCGCCCGTTACGCGGGCGAGCCGCTCGCCGTCGTGGTGGCCCGAAACCGCTACATCGCCGAGGACGCGCTAGAGCTGATCCAGGTCGAGTACGACCCGCTCGAGCCGGTTCTCGATCCCGAGGCGGGCGAGATCGTCTCCGATCGGAGCTTCAGCTACGGCGATCCGGACGCCGCGTTCGCGCAAGCCGATCTCGTCGTTGAGGAACCTTTCCACTTCCCTCGCTGGAGTGGAACTCCCGTCGAGTGCTATGGCGTCGTCGCCGACTGGAACGCGGCGGCGGGGTCGCTGACCGCCTGGGCAAACTTCCAGGGGCCGTTCACGCTCCACTCGGTCGCGGCCGGCGCTCTCGGTCTCCCCGGCTCGAAGCTGCGGCTGATCACGCCGCCGGACTCCGGCGGCAGCTTCGGGATCAAAGCGACGGTCTACGTCTACGTCGTCCTGATGGGGCTCGCCTCGAAACACCTCGGCGTTCCCGTCCGGTGGATCGAGGATCGGATCGAGCATCTCGCCGCCAGCTCGGCGTCGACCGGGCGCACGACGACCGTCCGCGCCGGCTTCTCGGCGGCCGGGGAGCTACTCGCGCTCGCCTACGACGTGGTCGAGGATGTGGGCGCCTACATCCGCGCCCCCGAACCGGCGACGCTCTACCGGATGCACGGGTCGCTCTCCGGTGCGTACCGCGTCCAGAACGTCGCCGCCAGGAACCGCGTCGCGCTTACGAACCGCTGTCCCACGGGTCTCAACCGCGGCTTCGGCGGCCCGCAGCTCTACCTCGCGCTCGAGGGGGCGATGAACGTCGCCGCGAAGCGGCTCGGTCTCGACCCGGCCGAGCTTCGCCGCCGGAATCTGATCGGGACCGACGCGTTTCCTTACCGAACCCCTTCCGGCGGTCTCTACGACTCCGGCGACTACGAGGCGTGCCTCGACCACGCCCTCGAGCTCGCTCACTACGCGGAACGGCGCGACGAGCAGGCGAACGCCGGCAGCGCGGGTCGCTCGCTCGGGATCGGCGTCGCGTGCGTGGTCGAGCCCTCGATCTCGAACATGGGCTACATCACCCTCGCGCAGACGGCGGCGGAGCGCGCGCAGGCGCTGCCGAAGTCGGGCAACTCCGAAGGGGCGACCGTGATTGTCTCACCGCTCGGCGGCATCACCGTCCGAATCGGGACGACACCGCAGGGGCAGGGGCACCGCACCGTCGCCGCACAGGTGGTTGCCGACGCGCTCGGCGTCCGGCCCGAGGACGTCGACGTCCTGACCGACATCGACACGTCGACGAGCGCTTGGAGCGTCGCCTCGGGTAACTACTCCTCGCGCTTCGCAGGGGTGGGCGCGGCCGCAGTACACGTCGCCGCTATGAAGGTGGCGGCGAAGCTGCGGGCGATCGCGGCCGGCTCGCTCAACGGCGACGCCGACGACGTCGTGCTCCGGGACGGGCAGGCTTGGCTCGGCGACACGAGCCTCTCACTGCGGCGTCTCGCCGGCACCGCGCACTGGAACCCCGACGCCCTGCCGTCGGGGCTCGAGCCCGGCCTCTACGAGACCGCGTTCTACGCGCCGCCCAACCTCGCGCCTCCGGACGCGGAGGACCGGATCGCCTCGTCGGCCGCGCACGGCTTCATCGTCGACGTGGCGGTCGTCGAGGTCAATCGCGAGACCGGAGTGATCGACGTGCTGGACTACGTGACAGTTCATGACGCTGGGCGGCTACTGAACCCGCTCCTCGTCGACGGCCAGGTTCGCGGCGGCTTCGCGCACGGAGCCGGCGCTGCGCTGCTCGAGCGCATGCACTACGACGAGGACGGCAACCTGCTCACGGGCTCCTTCGTCGACTACCTCTGCCTCGGCGCCGCCGACATGCCGCCGCTCCGGATCGGGCACCGCTGCACGCCGTCGCCGTTCACGCTGCTCGGTGCCAAGGGGCTCGGCGAGGGGAACACGATGAGCGTCCCGGCGGCGCTCGCGGCCGCCGTGGCGGATGCCCTCGGCGTCGAGAGCGTCGAGTTGCCGCTGACACCCGCCCGGGTCTGGGAGCAGGGGCGATGAAGCCGGCTCCGTTCGAGTACCGCCGTGCGGAGAGCCTCGACAATGCCCTGGAGCTGCTCGAGGAAGGCGGCATCGACGCGAAGCCCCTCGCCGGCGGCCAGAGCCTCGCGCCGCTGCTGAACATGCGCTTCCTGCGGCCGTCGCTGCTCGTCGACCTGAACGGGATCGAGGGCCTCGACCGGATCGAGGCCGAGAACGGCTCCGTCCGAATGGGCGCGCTCGTCCGTCAAGGCGCCCTCGACCGGTCACCGCTCGTTCGTGAGCGCTGCCCCCTGCTCGCGGAGTGCGTGCCACACATCGGCCATTTTGTCACCCGGAACCGAGGCACCGTGGGCGGCTCGATCGCGCACGCCGACGGCGGCGCCGAGCTGCCCGTCGCGCTCGTCGCGCTCGGCGGGACGGTGGTGACCCAGTCGCGTTCGGGCCGGCGCGAGTTGCCTGCGAAGGAGTTCTTCGTCACGCACTTCACGACGGCCCTGGAGCCGGGGGAGCTGGTCACCCATACGACGTGGCCCGGCGCGTCGAGCGGGTGGGGCTACGCCTTCGAGGAGCTCGCGCAACGTCACGGTGACTTCGCGCTCGCGATCGCCGCATGCGCGCTCCGCGTCGACGAGGGCCGAGTAGCCGAAGCACGACTCTGTCTCGGCGCGGTCACCGACCGGCCGACGCTCGTCGACGTCCCGCTCGCCGGCCGTCCGGTCGACGCGGAGGCGGCACAGGAAGCAGCCGAGTCGGCGCGAGCGGCGGTCGAGCCTTTCGGAACGATGCACGCCTCGGCGGAATACCTGCGCCACATCACGGGCGTCCTGACGCACCGCGCCATCCTGCGTGCCTGGCAGAACGCAGCCGAGGCGGCCGCATGAACGAGATCACCGTCACCGTCAACGGCCGGCGCCGCCGGGAGCTCGTCGAGCCGCGGCTGCTGCTCTCCGACTTCATCCGTCACACGCTCGGCCTCACGGGCACCCACGTCGGCTGCGAGCACGGCGTCTGCGGAGCCTGCACGGTGCGACTCGACGGGGTCGCCGTCCGCTCGTGCCTGGTCTTCGCCGTCCAGGTCGACGGCGCCGAGCTCGAAACCGTCGAAGGGCTGGCCGGCGGCGGCGAGCTGACGCCACTGCAGGCGGCCTTCCGCGAGGCGCACGCGCTCCAGTGCGGCTTCTGCACGCCCGGGATCCTGATGGCCGCAGCCGACCTGCTCGAACGTGAGAAGGCGCCGAGCCGCGCCGAGATTACGGAGCTGCTGTCCGGCCATCTCTGCCGCTGCACCGGCTACGAGCCTATCGTCGACGCGATCGCGGCGGCCTCCGAAGGAGAGGCATGAACCTTGCCGTGTCCTTGCTCGCGGCCTGCGAGCGCCACCCGGAGCTCGAAGCCTTCCCGGGGTTTCGGTACGAGGAGCTCCTTACCCGCGCGCGGCGAATCGCCGGCGGGCTCGACCTCGAACCGGGCGAGCGCCTCGCCGTCGTCCTCGACAACCGCCTCGACACCGCGCTTCTCTACTGGGCCGCCCAGTGGGCGGGCGCGGTCTTCGTGCCGCTCTCGTGGCGCCTGTCCGAGGAGGAGCTCGACTACTGCCTTGGCGACTGCGGCGCGCGCGTCGTCTTCAGGAGCGGCGACGAGCTGGCTGAGGGATCCGAGCATCCTGGTGCGCTCGAGCGCAGGGAGGACGAGCCGTCGCTGATGCTTTACACGTCGGGCACCACCGGCCGCCCGAAGGGAGTGCCGCGCTCCCATCGAGCTGACCGCACCGGCGCCTGGGCGCAAGCGTTGCAACACGGCTACGGCTGGGCCGACCGGACGCTCGGCGTAATGCCGCTTTACCACACGATGGGGATCCACTCCTTGCTCGCGATGCACCTCGTCGGCGGCTGCTTCGTGTCGCTGGCACGCTGGGATGTGCCCGAGGCGCTCGCGCTGATCGAAGAGCAGCGGGTGACGTCCCTGTACCTGGCACCGACGCTCTTCCACGATCTCGTCCACCACCCCGACCTCGAACGGCGCGACCTCTCGTCGGTCCGGGCGCTCGGGTACGCAGGCGCCTCGATGACCTCGACCCTCGTCCGCCGCTGCCTAGACGTCTTTCAGCCGGACGTCTTCGTCAACCATTACGGCTCCACCGAGGTCTACACGTTCACGATCGGGTGCGATCAGAAGCGCAAGCCTGGCTGCGCCGGCCGGCCCGCAGTGAACACCCGGCTTCGCGTGGACGACGAAGGCGAGATCGCCGTCCACCTCTCCTCCGACGAGGCCTTCGGCGGCTACTGGAACCGGCCCGACGCCGACGCGAAGGCGATTCGCGATGGCTGGTACCACACGGGCGACACGGGCCATCTCGACGAGGACGGCGACCTCTGGATCGACGGTCGAGTCGACGACATGATCGTCTCGGGCGGGGAGAACGTCCACCCCCTCGAAGTCGAGGACGTGCTCGCGGGCCACCCCGGCGTTCGCGAGGTCGCAGTCGTCGGCGCCCAGGACAACCGCTTGGGACAGCGAGTCGTGGCCGTCGTCGTCGGCGCCGCGACCGAGGAAGAGCTCGACGCGTACTGTCTCGCGTCGGCGCTCGCGCGCTTCAAGCGCCCGCGCGAGTACCGCTACGTCGACGAGCTGCCGAAGAGCCCATCTGGGAAGATCCTCCGCCGGCTGCTGCGCGACCAGGAGGTTAAGACGTGACCGAAACGCACGGACTGCGGCTCGACCGCGCCGAGGACCGTCGCGTCGCGACGATCACGCTCGACGTTCCGGAGAAGCTGAACCGCGTCACCATGCCGGCCCGCGATCGCCTGCGCGAGCTCTTCGAGGAGCTCGGGCGGGACGAGGAGGTGCGCGCGGTCATCCTGCGCGGCGCCGGACGCGCGTTCACTGCCGGCGGCGATATCCAGGGCTTCCTCGACGCCTCTCCGGAGGAGTTATCGCGGCTCGCCTGGAACGTTGCGGCGCCGGAGCGCTGCCCCAAGCCCGTGATCGCACTGCTCCACGGCTACGCGTTCGGGGTCGGCCTCGAGCTCGCGCTCGCGTGCGACTTCCGCATCGCCGCCGAGGGGACCGAGCTGGCCCTGCCGGAGCTCAACCTTGGCATGATCCCGGGAAGCGGCGGCACCCAGCGGCTCGCGCGGCTCGTCGGGCTCGGGCGCGCAAAGGACATCGTCATGCGCCGGCGCCGGGTGGGCGCCGCCGAGGCGCTGGCACTCGGTCTCGTCACCGAGGTCGTACCCGAAGAAGAGCTCGACGCCGCAGCCGACAGGCTCCTCGAGGAGCTGTCGACAACCTCGCCGCTTGCGCTCGCAATGGCCAAGCGCGTGCTGAATCACGCCTACGACGGACCGCTCGCCGTCGGCCTCGAGCTCGAGGGGCTCGCCTACGGCCTCCTGCGCACGACGGACGATTTCCGTGAAGGCGTCGAGGCCTTCTTCGAGAAGCGAAAGCCGGAATTCAAGGGTTCTTGATTCAAGGTTTCTTAGAGCGTTCCCAGGCGAGACCGGCTGCGAGCACGACCTCGTCGGTCGGTGCGATCAGCTGCATGTTTCCGATCGCGAGGCCCGCCCAGCCGATCAGGTTCACCCACCGCAGGAACGAGGTCAGCGGCAACCGGATCTCGAGCTCGTCGGCATCCTCCGGGGGCAGCTCGACTGCGTAGCAGGGGCTGACGTAGAGGTCGACCTCTGGCTCGTAGCGCCGCCATTCCTCGATTGCCCCGTAGGCGGCTGCGACCTCGTTCGGGCGCACGCGCTGCGCGGCTTCAAGCTTCCTGCGCATCACCTCGCCGTACTCGTCCGCGCGGCTCGGGAAGGTCGCGGCGTGCGATTGCGCAGCCTCGTGCTGGAACTGCGGCCAGGTGCTCGCTGAGGGCTCCGGAATGCGCGCCTCGACGACGCGTGCGCCCTGCCGCTCGAGGTCTGCCACCCACGCCTCGGCGAGATCGCTGTGCTCGGTCGAGCGACCGTCGCCGATCCCAGGCGGCTGCCGGAGCAGCCCGACCGTTAGCCCGGCGAGGCGCGCCTCCACAACCGGCCGGCTGGTCAGCACCGACCACATCAGCGCCACGTCCTCGACGGTTCGCGCCATCGGCCCGGCCGTGTCGAGGGTCGGGCAGAGCGGGAAGGCGCCCTCCATCGAAATCAGTCCCCACTGCGACTTGAGCCCGACCGTTTCGCACGCCGCGGAGGGGAGCCGGATCGAACAGCCCGTGTCGGTGCCGAGCGCGAGCTCGCAGAGGCCGGCGGCCAGCGCGGCGGCCGAGCCGCTCGAAGAGCCTCCGGTCGTCTTGCCGGGGTTAGCCGGATTGCCACACGTTCCGTACCACTGGCTCGCGCCGAGAACGCTCCAGGCGAACTCGGGCAGGTGGGTCTTGCCGACGAGCGCCGCCCCGGCGTCGAGCAGGCGTTGGACCGCGACCGCGTTCCGCTCGGGCACGTGCTGCCCGTAGATCCGGGAGCCGTAGGTCGTCCGGATGCCGGCGGTGTCGAAGAGATCCTTGACCGCGAGCGTGCGGCCGGAGAGCGGCCCCGGGCGGGGCTCGCCGGGGTCGACCCGGGTGATGAAGGCGTTCCAGCGGTCGTCCATCACGACGGGATCAGCGCGACCGCCTCGATCTCGACCTTCGCGCCGGGGACGGCGAGCCGCGACACCTCGACGAGCGTGCTCGACGGCCGGGCGGCGCCGAAGACCTCCTGCCGGACGGAGTTGATCTTCGGCCGGTCGTCGACGTCGGTGAGGTAGACGGTGACCTTGACGACGTCCTCGAAGCGGCATCCGGCCTCGTCGAGCACCGCCCGCATGTTCTCGAATACCTGTCGCGCCTGCGCGGCGACGTCGTCTCCGCCGACGAGCGCCCCCTGCCCGTCAACGCCGACGAGACCGGAAATGAAGAGCAGCTCGCCTGCCACAACGGCATCCGTGTAGTGCGAGATCGGGTCGGCGAGCCCATCGACCCTGATCTCTCGACGGGTCATCTCCCGGCCGCCTGCAGCTCGCTGAGCGTGATCCGCGGGCTGATCCGCTCGGAGTCGACCGGCAAGTCGAGCAGCGCCGGCAGGCCGGAGCCGAGCGCGCGTTCGAATGCCGCCTCAAAGTCCGCCGTTCGCTCGACCCGCTCCCCGTAACCGCCGTAGGCCTGCGCGAGCGCGGGGAAGTCCGGGTTGACGAGATCCGTCCCGATCACGCGACCCGGGAACTGCCGCTCTTGGTGCATCCGGATCGTCCCGTACATGCCGTTGTTGACGAGGAGCACGATGATCGGCAGCTCGTACTGCACCGCCGTCGCGAACTCCGGCGAGCTCATCACGAAGTCGCCGTCGCCCGTGAAG
>Ga0183260_10003333_pt1 | contig 12982 bp, 13 predicted proteins | sample AntDrymUQ4972206_2_FD_129768 | JGI IMG/M metagenome (GOLD analysis project Ga0183260, IMG submission 129768) | Polar desert sand microbial communities from Dry Valleys, Antarctica - metaG UQ497 (22.06) (version 2) (version 2) | ecosystem: Environmental > Terrestrial > Soil > Desert | place...
CGAAGCGACCCCTCCGAAGAGGGGTCGCCGCACTGTCCCGGCCGATCCAACAACCGAAGTTGCTGGGACCCTGCCACGCCACAAGGGCATCTATCACGCCGGCTGCACCGGCTACCCTAACCCGACCTACCCATGACCTTGCGCCTGGGGCAGCACATGCCGCGTCAGACGCGACATCCGTGACTCAGTTTACCTGACCCCTTCGAGCGGCTCAAGGGGTTATGCACTCTGCATAGTTAATATTCCGAAACCTGCCCTTTGAGCGCGAACAGGGACATCGCACGGCGGATTCAGGGCCGTTGAATGGTCACGTTGGTCATGACCACCGGGTCGATTGCGATGTCGTTCTGGGCGCCGGTTGTAGGGCCGGAAACGATCTCGTCGGCGACTTCCATTCCTGAAAGCACACGTCCAAATATGGTGTATCCCTGGCCAGCCAGGAAGTCCGAGTCGTCGACGACGATGAAGAACTGTGAGCCCTGCGAATTGGGCTGTGAAGTGCGCGCCATGGCGACCACACCGCGCGTGTACTCGCCCGAGAACGGCTCATCGGGGATCGTGTAGCCAGGTCCGCCGCCGCCCGTCCCTTCGGGATCGCCACCCTGGATCATGAAGCCGGGAATGGTCCGGTGGAAGACGACGCCGTCGTAGAACCCTGCTTCGGTCAGGTTGGTGAAGTTCTCGGCGGCGACAGGTGCCGACTGGTTGTATAGCTCGAAGACGATGGTTCCGAGCTCGGTTTCGATCGTCGCCTGTGTGCCGTCGCCAGCGGCCGCGGCAAGCGGGCTGGCGAGCGGCGTGGCGCTCGGGGGAGCCACGTTGAAGGAAGGACGCGTCGCGGCTGTCGGTCCTGGCGAGGGTGATTGCGACGGCGCCGGTCCACCGGGGATGAAGCCGAGTGCGTAGGCAAGCACGGCCAGCACCGCCAATACGCCCAGAACCCCGACCACTATCCACGTCCACCGTGTGCCCGCCTTTTCTGACCCCGGTTCCTGCCGGCGCGAGAAACCCGGGCGAACTTCCCCGGACTGGTAGACGTGTGAACGCTGTGGTGCAGACTTTCGTCGTTTAGCCATTGGCCATCCTTTGAAACTCCGTTTGCGCGAGCGAGCGGGTCGCCGCCGCGTAATCCACGGCTCCTGTGAACAGCGCTTCCCCGAGGATCAGCGCATGGGCTCCGGCCTCGCGCGCCGCGAGGACTGCCTCGAGATCGGTGGCCCCACCGGCGAGTTGGATCTCCACGTCGATATCTTTGGCCATCGCCGAAATTCGAGGCAGATCGGTGACGGTCCAATGTGAGATCACCACTCGTCGAACACCTTCTTTGGCAAGCATGTCCAACAATTCCTCGAAGCTTGGTGGCGCGCCGTGCCATGGGTACTCACGCAGCCGATCCGGCCGAGCGTCCATACCTACAGCCAGCCAATCACTCGCGACGCGCAGGCAGGCACGAAGGGTATCGACTGATTCGGCCACAGCCCACAACGGCACGACCACTCGCGTAGCCCCGGCGGCAAAGGCCAGCTCGATCTGCTCGGGGCCGTCGATGCCGCCGGCGACCTGGAGCGGCACCGCCACGGCGCGCGAGATGCGCTGAATCGCCTCGGTGTTCGCGGGGGCGCCCTGCACGGCGCCATCGAGATCGACCAGGTGGACCATGGCCGCACCGAGCTCGACGAAGGTCCGTGCAATCGCCTCTGGCCGATCCGTCGGCGTGCCGGTGCCGCTCGCCGCGCCGGGCCAGAAGACGAGCCGTGAGCGACCCGACTTGAGATCAAGGCTCGGAACGAGCAGCATCACAAGCGACGGTCGGACCCCGGCCTGTGCCGGGAGCCGACCGGTTCGCGCGTAGCAGCGGCCGAAGGGCGGCTGCGGAGAATCATGACGCCACGCTCTGGGCCAGGAGTCGGCGGTGAAAGCTGATCGGCAGGCTGCCCTCGCGCAGCATCGCGTCGTGAAACGCGCGCAAAGAGAACTGATCGCCGAGGCGGTGCCCCTCATCGTCGCGCAGCCGCAGCAGGAGGACCTTGCCAAGCAGGTAGCTCAGCTGATAGGTCGGTGTGTAGGTGTACCGGTTGACCTCGGCGGCGGCGTTGGGTCGTTCGAAGCCGGTTTGGTCGACCAAGAAATCCACAGCGTCGGAGACCGAGACGTCGCCGCGGTGGAGCTTTATGTCGAGGATGATCCGACACGCCCGCCAGATCGTGTCGGTGTACATCATCAGCATGTGCTCAGGCGCGGTGTCGAAGCCTTCCTCGCGCATCATCTGCTCGCAGTACATCGCCCAGCCCTCCACGAACTCCGGCGCATCCACGAGCAACCGGACGAGGCTTGGATGCGTGATCGCCGCCGCCAGCTGCTGGTGGTGACCGGGGTACGCCTCGTGGATGCTGGTGTTGAAGATCGAGGCGTAGTTGTGCTCCCGCATCGCACCGGGATCGTTGCCCACTGATGGCGTCACTACGTACAGCCCCTTTCGGCCCTCGCTGGCGCCGAACTTGGGCGGGCTGAAGTACGCGGCGAAGGGCATGACATTGCGCAGGTACTCGGGCGTCTCGATGACGGTGATCGACTCACCCGCCGGCAGCGACGCTATGCCGTGGTCGACGATGAACTGGCGGGCCTGTTCCATCGCCCGGCGGTAGCCGTCGAGCGCCTCGGCGAAGTCGGTGGGATGGTCCGACTTGACGCGATCGACGACTTCCTGCTCCGTGGCCCCAGGGTCGATCTCCCTGGCGACCCGCTGCCGCGCCTCGCGGTTGAATGCCAGCTGCTCTTCACCGATTGCCAGGATCTGGTCCGTGTCCAGGCCGTCGAAGGCGCGCAGGCCGATCAGCTCGTCGTAGCGCTCGGAGCCGAGGGCGAAGTCGTCGTTGGCCGAACCGAGCTGCTCGCGCAACCACGCCGCGTAGGCATCCAGGGCCTGAGCGGCCGCTGTCGACGCTTTCTCCAGCCTCTTGACCTCCAAGTGTTCGTCGCCGAGATGCTTCCGTGCCGCGGCGACGACCTCGTCGAACAGTGAGGTGACCGAGTCCGTCGATTCGAGCTCGAGCTCGTTCCAAAGCCGGACCGGCGCGCGGCCGCTGAAGCGTGTCTTCTGCTCCTCGATATGGCGCGGCGCCCCCTCCAGGCGCGACGCGATCGCTTCAAGGCGCTCCTCCAATCGCCGCGTTCCGCGTGCGAACGTCAGGAATATTCCGTCGCCGATCTCGTCAGTCGCGTTCACCCGGCGCTCCCAGACGCGGTGCACGTCGTCGTCGAAGATCTGCCGGCGCGTGGTGAACAGGGCGAGCTCGCGCTCGATCGCGTAGTACGGCGAGAGCTGGCTCGTTTCGATCGCTTCGACAGACGTCGCGAAGGCCCGCGCGGCGTCGATCTCGGCCAGGAGCGCCTCGCGACTGCCATCGGCGAGCCGTCCGTCGTGCTCGTCGAGACCGAGGTATGTGGCGAACACCGGATGGCGCTGCATCAAGGCGTTGAATCGTTCTCGGACGAGCGCGTCCAGCCGCAGATCAGCAGCCGTGGAAGGCTTCGGCGCTACCGACTCGGACAGGTGTGTCAGGCCGGTTTCTTCTCCGTGGACCGTCACGCCGCGGTAGCTTCGGCCAGTGGCGCGAGCCCGACCGCGTGAAGTGCGCGCTTCACGCCCGCGATGGTGAGGTCGACATCTGCCTCGGTGATGCCGTAGTGCGTCACGGCGCGGATCCGGTCGCCGCCCGGATAGTCGATCATCAGAACGCCGTCGTTCTTCAGAGCGTCGAGAAACTTCGTGCGCAGCTCCGGTCGCGAGAGCTCGAAGAAGACGAAGTTAGTCCTCACGCGCGCGGGCTCGAGGCCGACGATTCCGCGCAGGTCTGCGAGCCCGTTTGCCAGCCGGCGCGCGTGGACGTGGTCTTCGACCATCCGATCGATCATCCCGTCGGAGCCATCGCGCAGCGCGACCAGACCCGCGGCGGCGAGGACGCCTGCCTGGCGCATCCCGCCGCCGAGCAGCTTGCGCGCCCGGCGTGCCTTCCAGATGAAGTCAGTCGACCCGACGACGACCGATCCGACAGGGCACGAGAGGCCCTTTGACAGGCAGAAGGTGGCCGTGTCGGCGGCAGCGAGCAGCTTGCGGACGGGTGTACCGAGCGCGATCGAGGCATTGAAGATCCGTGCGCCGTCCACGTGAAGCGGCACTTGATTTTGTGAGGCCACCTTGCGAACGGCCTGAACGTATTCCTGTGGAAGAGGTTGAGCCATCGAGTCCGCGTGCGTGTTCTCGAGCATCAGCAGTGAGGTGATCGGGTCGTGCACGTCGTCTGGGTTTCGGAAGGCGCGACGAATTGTTTCCAAGTCCATCCTGCCCGCGTCGTCCCAGGGCAGGAGGCGCATCGACGCGCCAACGACCACGGCGTGGTTGGCCGCTTCGTGGGCAAACGTGTGGGCGCCTTCACCGGCGATGATCTCCCCGCCGCGCGGCACCTGGGCCATCAGGCTGACGAGGTTGCCCATCGTGCCGCTCCCCACGAACAGCCCGGCCTGCTTGCCGGTCAGCTCGGCGGCACGTTCCTCGAGCGCGATGACCGTCGGGTCGTCACCGAACACATCGTCGCCCACCTCGGCGTCGGCCATCGCCCGACGCATCTCTGGCGTGGGTTGGGTGACCGTGTCGGAACGCAGGTCGATTGGTCGATTGGGCATGGCGGAGGCGAGTATAGGTGCGCCCGGTGCCGCGCCCCAGTGCGCGCCTTGGCGGCCCGATAGGGAACCATCGGAGGTTGCCCGGAGTCTTAGACCGATCGACCGCAACCACACGAGGAGACTCGCGATGGGTCATAACAATTCGCCTTCCCGATCCCGTAGCAGCAGGTTCATCCGGCCGTTTGGCGCCCTCGCCGGCGCTCTGGTCGCGCTCGCGCTGGCGGCGGGTCCAGCCTTCGCATGTGGCGGCCTGATCGGGCCCAACGGGGCCGTGAACCTGGTCAACACCACCACCCTGGCCGGGTACCACGACGGAGTGGAGCACTACGTGACTTCATTCGAGTTCGCCGGCGGAGGCGGCCAGTTCGGCTCGCTCGTTCCTCTCCCGGGCGTACCCAGCGAGGTCGTCCGCGGCGGCGACTGGACGCTCCAGCGTCTCGTGCGCGAGACGGATCCGCGGGGCGAGCTGGACTCGGCGTTCAGGCTCGAGGCTGTCCCCGCTGCAGCACAGGTTCTGCTGGAAGTGCGCATCGACGCTCTCGACATCACCGTCCTGCGCGGCGGGGCAAACGAGGTCGGCCAATGGGCGACCGATCACGGCTTCCGACTGCCTCCTGACGCACCCGAGGTCCTCGACTTCTACGCAACGCGAAGCCCGATCTTCCTAGCCGCCGTTTTCGATGCCGACGCGGCGAACGAGCGCGGCCAGGCGCTCGGTGAGGGAACACCGGTCCACATCACCATTCCGACCGACAACCCGTGGGTGCCGCTGAGAATCCTCGGCCTCGGCAAGTCGGCCGCCGAACGAGTTGAGGCGGACGTGTACCTGCTCACTGATAACCCGCCGCGGATGCTGCCCAACCCGAGCAGTGCCGGGAACGGTCTCTTCCTCAAGCATTACGCACCGGCAAGCGCCGAACTGTTGGCCGACCTCCGCGCGGACGCCGGAATGGGCTGGGTGCCAGAAAGTGGTTGGCTGACGAAGGTCGCCATAGATGCTGCGGCCGCCGACATGACCTTTGATCTCGCGATCGATGCGTCGGGTCGCGGCGAACCGTCGGCGGTCAGGGCCGGACTCCCGCCGGTGGTTGACGGGATCGCCCGAGCGAGCTCCAATCTGGACTGGCTCGTCGCGGCGGCAGTCGTTCTCGGGGTCGGGGTGTGGTTCTCCGCGCTGACGCTTGGTCGCCGGAGGTTGGCGCCGCCGAACGCAGCATGACTCCCGGTCGGCTCGCCGACGGGCTGACGGCCGCCGCATTCGTCGTCGTGTTCGCACTCGGAATGGGACTGATCGCCGTCGATCCACTTGCGACCGCTCCGGTGCGCATCGATATTCGGATCCGCTATTCGCATTTCGATCCCGCGGCCGTGACGGTGCCGCACGGGCAGCCCGTCACATTCGTCCTGCACAACAACGACCCGATCGCCCACGAGTGGATGGTCGGCGACGATGCCCTCCACGTGGCCCACCGGACAGGAACCGAGCCGTTCCACGCCAGCCGACCCACAGAGGTCTCGATACCGGCGCTTTCCACGGTGGAAACCACCGTCACGTTCGACGATCCGGTCGCGTGGCGCTACGTCTGTCATCTGCCCGGCCACGAGGCTTACGGGATGGTTGGCGTGGTCAACGCCCGCTAGGCGACGCTCGAAAGGGCCGCTGCTATCCTTTGCGATCGCTGCCCGGACCCGTGGTGTAGCGGCCCAACATGCCAGCCTGTCACGCTGGAGATCGCCGGTTCGAATCCGGTCGGGTCCGCCAGAAATTCTGTGAAGCCCGCGTGAGGCGCGCGCAGAGAGGGAGCGAACCAAGTTGTTGGCGAATCGTGGACTGATCTATGCCGGGCTCGCCGTCGCGCTTGTCGCAGTCGTGGCGACCGCGGCCCTTGTGTTCACGCCGTCGTCACCGCCATCGGCCATGGCGACGGCCATAGCCGCCGTCCCTTCCGCCACGTCAGGATCGAATCAGACGTCGTCTCCGCCGACGGAGCCCGCGCTGACTGCTCCGGTACCGACGCCGATGCTCCAGGCAACTCCCACTCCCATTCCGCCATCCGCGCTCGGTATGCCGTTCGTGCCGGTGGTCGGCTTCTGGTCAACCGAGACATCGATCTCCATGGACGATCTACGTGCGGCCGCCTCTGGAGGCAGCGCCAGCTACCCGCGCGTCGTCGTTAGCGCTGAGGATGCCGATGCGCTGGAGGCGCTGCTCGGGACGCGGGGTCTGGACGCCGGCACCGTGGCTGACGTCGAGGCTGCGGTGAAGGAAGGCGACCTCGGGCTCCTCCGCGCCACGGATGTCTCCCCGCGGGTCCACGCGCTGGCAATCGATGGTCTCTCACTCTTTGGCAACGATCGAGTGGACGACATCGCCGCTTGGCCGTTGCGCGCCGCAGTCAAGTCGGGCCAGCCGTGGGATCAGTCCGCAACCTGGACGCTGGTCGCGGGGGGCGACATCATGCTTGACCGCGGCGTCGCGAAAGTGGTCCGGATCGACGGCATGGGCGGCGACTACCTGTTCGATGGCGGCACCGGGCGCGTGACGGGCATCCGTTGCTGCTCGGACAATGGCTACGAGTATCCGACCACCGAGCGCACCGGGAACCGCGGCCTTGTCCGCGAGCTCTTCAGTAACGCCGACCTCGCCATCGCGAACCTCGAATCCGCCGTGCTGGTCGACGCGCCGTATCACCCATACGGCTTCACGTTCACGGCCGACGCCGCGCTGCTTGACTCGGTTGACGCCGCCGGCTTCGACTACCTGTCACTCGCCAACAACCACATAAGGAATGCCGGCGAGCGGGGCATCTTGACGGCGGCAGAGGAGCTCGATAAGCGCGGGATCGCCCACAGCGGAGCCGGATCGGTTGAGGATGCCGGAAAGCCCGGGTATGTCGAAGCCGGCGGCTTACGCGTGGCGATCATCGGCTGCGACGCGATCCGTCCCGATTGGCTGGCCGAGACCGGCCGGGTAGGCACGTTCAACTGCAAGAAAAGCGACGTGGCCGGCCGGATTCGGGAGGTTCGACCCACAGCGGAACCTGGTGATCGTGTTTCCGCACTGGGGCCTCGAGTACCGGCAGATCCTGCTCGATCACCAGCCAGTCCTGGCCGCAGAATGGATTGCGGCCGGCGCGGACATGGTCATCGGCACGCACACCCACGTCGCCGGCGCGATCGAGGAAATCGATGGCAAAGTCGTGTTCTACGCGCTCGGTAATCTGATCTTCGACATGGACTTCCGCCAGTCGACGATGATGGGCGTCGTCCCCGAGATGACGTTCAGCGGTCGCGAGCTCGTCCAGATCAAGCTGCACGCGACCCTGATCATCGACGCTCAGCCGAACCTGGTCTTCCCCGAGGACGGCGGACAATTTGTGTTCGACCAGATGCGCGAGTCATCCGAGGGCCTGATCCACCCTTGAGCGAGCCGGCAGGGCAGCCATCGCTGCGCGACCACCTGGCAAACGAGCGGACGCTGCTGGCGTGGATACGGACGGCGATCACCTTCATCGGCCTCGGCTTCCTCGTTGACCGCCTTGCGCTCGCCACGGATGCTCCTACATGGGAGGCCTACGCCGGGATAGGACTCGTCATCTTCGGGTCCTTCATAGCGCTGGCCGGCGCATACTCGTATCTCAACACGAGGCGTCAGCTTGCCACCGGCTCCTCTCGGCCCGCCGTCGCAATGCACCTGGTCATCGTTGCTCTGGTCGTCATGGTCGGCATCGTCGTGGCCGCATTGTTAGCCACAAGCTGACTCAACGGCCCGGCCAACTTGGCTGGCCCGGCTAATGCGCGGCCTGCTCCAGGTACCCGGTCAGCTCCACGTAGCCTTCGCCGCCCAATTCGGCGCCCCCGCGCGTAGCCTCCACGACCTGTGAGCCCTCCCAGTACACGACTCCGGTCGTGACACGCGTGTCGAGCTCCTGGTCAAGCAGCGTCGGTGTCAGCTCGATGGTCAGGTCCTCGGCGGGCACCCTGAGCGTCCAACCGGACGGGTAGACGGCGCCGGTGTGCGGGCTGGCCCATGTGCCGCGCGACTCGAGCTTGAATTCCTCCCGCGCCAAGTGATCGACCGAGCCGTCGGACCGAACGAGCGTCCCGTACACGAGTGTGTACGTGCCGTCCGCAGCTCGAACCAGCGACACCGTCAGGTCCGTGCCGTCCTCGAGGTTCACCGCGAACCAGTCCCAACCCCCGCCGCCGACGGCGATGAAGTCACCCCACTGGTGGTCGAACCAGGCCTGGCCCTCGACCTCCAGCGCCGCGCCGCCGAGAGTGAGGGTCCCCTCTGCCGACATCCGCGTCCGCGAGTAGTAATAGGAGCCGCCCGCCGGGCCGAAGTCGACCCAGTCGTCGCCATCGTGCAGCACGGGCTGAGTGCGTGAGTCGCGCAGCACGAGATCGATCGCGAACTCTTCTGTGGCGGCGCGGAGCATGTCTCTCCCCTCGAGGCCGCTCATTTGCCACGGGTCGGCATTCGAAATCTGGCCCGTGTCGGTGCCCCCACGAATGCCTAGATCGAAGCCGAGGCACCGGGCCTGATCGCACCCCGTTCGTGGCGTGTCATCGACCTGCGGCCCGATCTCGGACCGCTGCTCGTAGATGAATCGGCCGCCCGCCTCGTCGGTCAGAGCCAGGTGCGACGCCCAGGTCACGGGAAAGGAGCCTCGCTCGGCGCGGAAGATCACGAACTCGAAACCGAATTTGCGGCCGTCGTCCGCCTGCAGATGACCCGTGTAGTACCACCACTCGGTCAGCCGGTCGTGTGGCCCCTCATCGCGCGGAAGGGCGACGGGTTGCGGGTCGGGCGCGCGGGGTACGGACGGCGACGCCAACGCGAGCGTCGGGCCCGGAGTGGGCTCGTTGGCCAGGATTCGGCCAGAGGCAGTGCAGCCCGCAAGCACGACGACCGCGAGCATGGGCGGCAGGAGGCGGCGCAGACGCTCCGGCATCCACCAGTTGCGGTCACCGAGCAGGCGCATCGTCGAAGGCACGAGTAGCGCGCGGACGATGGTCGCGTCCAGGGCCACCGCTATGGCGACGCCCAGGCCGAGCGCCTTGATCAGGACGATGTCGGCGAAGGCGAACGAGCCGGCGACCACTACGACGATCAGCGCGGCGGACGTCACGATGCGCCCGCTGCGCTCCATGCCGCGTGCGACCGCCTCGCGGTTGTCGCCGGTCTTGTCGTATACCTCCTTCATGCGCGAGAGCATGAACACCTCGTAGTCCATCGACAGACCGAAGAGAACGCAGAAGAGGATCACCGGCAGGGTCGTTTCCACGAACCCGAGCGGTTGGAACCCGAGCAGTGCCGAAAGGTTGCCGTCCTGAAAGATCCACACCAGAGCGCCGAAGCTTGCCGTGATGGAGAGGCCGTTGACGATCAGGGCTTTCAACGGCAGCACGACCGATCGGAGGAGCACGAACAGGACCAGGTAGGTGGTGATCAGGATGAACGCCGCCGAGCGCGGGAAGTCCGCGCCGATGCGATTGACGACGTCGCGAACCTCGGCCGCGCCGCCGCCGACGAGCACGCTCATTCCCCCCGGTGGGGCAAGCTCGGAGGTCGGGTCGCGCATCTCGGCGACGAGCGCCTGGGCTTCGGCGCGGTTCGGCCCGTAGGGCGAGAAGGCAGTAAACATCGTGAAGTTGTCGCGAGTGGTTCGAGCCAGGGTGTCGGCCACAAAGCGATCGGCTGGCCCCCCTGGCGCGCCATACAAGAGCTGGTATTGCTCGAGACTCAGGCGGGGATCGACGTCCACGATGCCTTCGATGCGCGTCACCCGCGGGTCGTTGGCGAGTCTCCGCGAGTAGTCGTACAAGGCGGCGACGTTATCCGGCCGCGTTGCCGGTCCGTCCGTCCGTACCGCGAGCAGGAGCGGCGCGAACTCGCCCTCGCCAAACTCGCGGACGAGCAGGTCGTATGCCTGGCGTGAGGGTACGTCGGGCGGCAGGATCGACGCGTCCGGCGCGTTGAAACGTACGTGGATGAACGGCGACCCGAGTACCAGCAAGAGCAGAAGAGTTGGGATGAAGAACAGCAGAGGACGGTCCATCACCCTCCGAGCGAGCCGCGCCCAGGCACCATCGCCAGGTTCGTCCGAGGCAGCGGCAGGCGAATCCGTGCGTAGCCTGAGCCGGTCGCGCAGTCGGACGGGACCAGCGTCAATGCGCGGTCCGAGGACGGCCAATCCAGCCGGAAGAAGCGTCACAGCGGCGGCGACAGCCAGGCCAACCACCGCGGCGCCGGCGATGCCGACCGAGCGCAGGACCATGAACTCGAAAAGGATCAGCCCGATTAGACCAAGGAGGACCGTCAACCCACTGAAGAAGACTGCGCGTCCCGCGGTCGCCACTGTTGCGGCCACGGCATCGTTCACGTCCGCTTGGGCAATGCGGCCGTCCGCCGCTCGCCCGCCGCCGCGGTCGCGAAGCTCCTCGCGGAACCGGCTGGTCAGTAGGAGCGCATAGTCAACTCCGAGCCCGAGCCCGAGGAGGGTTGCGAGGTTCAGGACGAAGATGCTCAGCGACGTCCGCTCGGCCACGAAGAAAAGGGCTCCGAGTGCCACGATGACTGCCGAACCCCCGATCACGATCGGCACGCCCGCGGCGACAACGCTGCCGAACACCAACAGCAACGCGAGTGCCGCGAGGGGCAGCGAGATCACCTCGCTGCGCTGGAGGTCGTGCTCGGAGAGCACCTGGATATCCCCGTAGAAAGCGGGGCCGCCTGCGAGGTAGATCTGCAGCCCGGGCACATGCGTGATCGCAGCGCGCACCGGCTCGAGGGCAAGGGGCGAGTCGTCGGGCGGCAGGTCGAGCGCGACGATCTCGTAGACAGTCCGTCGGTCGGCGCTGATCTGCCGGGGCGCGAGTTGGTGCGTCAGCAGGCCCGCTACATGATCCGCTGTTGGCACCCGGGCCAGGGCCTGCGCGGCCGCGCTCTCGAATGCCGGCTCGCCCGCCCGCGAGTCGGTCTGGCTCTGGATCAGGATGACCATCGCCGACGGCGGCACGTTCAACTGTGTCTCGAGCACCTGGCGTACGCGCGACGCTTCTAGGTCGTTGAGCGAGAACCCGCCGGAGCGCAGGGCGCCGGGGAGCCGCGGCGCGAAAGGGATGGCCGCGACGAGCAGAACAAGCCAGGCGGCTATCACGGCCCACCTGTGGCGTGCGCAGAACAGGCCAAGACGATGGAAGAGGCTCACCGATGTTCAGTGTCTAACGGCGGCGGGTTATGCGTGCCAGGCGTCTTCGACGAGTGGTTCGTCCTCGTCTGTAGTCGGCTCCCCAACGTCCGGCGGAGTGATAGCCGTGATCGCGAGCTCGATTGGCCGCTGGCCGGTCGTGGTTCCGTCAGAAGCTACGAGCTCGACGATCGCCTCGATCGCGGCGACTCCTCCGATGGTCGTCACGACCGAGCAGTAGCGCACCATGCTGAGCCGGATCACCCGGGCCATCACCGGGACAGTGAGCTGGTCAGCGACGACTCGGAAGCGGAGCACCACCCTGTTGTATGTCCACGGCGGATCGGGCTGCTGGTGTCCCTCGACGGTCACGTCCAGCGATGAAATCTGCGCGCGGCGCTTGCGCAGGATCTCGACGACGTCCCATGCTGCGCACGCTCCCGCGCCGGCGAGCAGGAGCTCAGTGGCGCTGAACCCGGTGGGGCCGTTGGTCGCGCCCGGCTCGTGCGGCGCGTTGATGACGATCGGCCGGTCCGCGTGCGTGCCGAGCGCGACGAATCGCTCGTCGTCCTTATCCCAGGAAACAGTGACGGTTCTCATTGGCTGGATCTATGGCCGCGTTGGGGCGCCGCGCGGTGCTATTCGCCGATGACCGACCAGATGAAGCCCATGAACAGGAAGATGCCCACGAACATCCCGACCATCGCCGGTGAACCGTTCTGTTGCGGCCCGAGCCCGAGACTGGCCAGGAAGGCCATCCCTACGCCCCATAGGACAAGCAGAATGACGAAGATCCAGCGTCCGTTGGGCCCCGTGATGCCGCGCGCCCAGCCCGTAAAGCGCTGGGATGGGACGAGCGCGACCTTCAGGATGATGAGCACCATTACTGATGCGATCAGGATGGACCCGATCAGGGCGAAGGGATGGAGGATCAGTTGCAGGAACCCTGCGAACAGGGAAATGATGACCACGCCAGTCAGCGCGAGAGCAATCAGGATCGCGAACGTCTTGAGGCGTTGCATCGGGCGCGAGTCTAGCAAAGGGACAACCGCCAGACGGAGAGGGCTACTTGCGCTCGCGGGCAGGGTATGATCTCGTTTCTA
>Ga0183260_10003334_pt1 | contig 12982 bp, 11 predicted proteins | sample AntDrymUQ4972206_2_FD_129768 | JGI IMG/M metagenome (GOLD analysis project Ga0183260, IMG submission 129768) | Polar desert sand microbial communities from Dry Valleys, Antarctica - metaG UQ497 (22.06) (version 2) (version 2) | ecosystem: Environmental > Terrestrial > Soil > Desert | place...
CCGGATCCCGGCGAAGATCCTGCGCATGCACGTGCCCGGCGCGACGCTCGCCGACGCGCTGCCGCACCTGCGCGAGACCTACTGCGGCACGATCGCCTACGAGATCGAGCACATCGCCTCGCATCGCCAGCGCACCTGGCTGCGGGCGAAGATCGAGTCCGGCGAGTTCCGCGCCCCGCTCAGCAACGACGAGCAGACGGCGCTGCTCAAGCGGCTGATCGAGGTCGACGCGCTGGAGCGCTTCATGCACAAGGCCTACCTCGGCCAGAAGCAGTTCTCGATCGAGGGCCTGGACATGACCGTGCCGATGCTCGACGAGCTGATCCAGCTCTGCGCGGCGCACGGCGGCCGCGAGGTCGTGCTCGGCATGGCCCACCGCGGCCGGCTCAACGTCCTGGCGCACAACCTCGGCCGCCCGTACGACACGATCTTCGCCGAGTTCGAGGGCGCCTCGACGCTGGAGGCCGTCACGACGATCCCGCAGGGCGGCACGGGCGACGTGAAGTACCACCACGGCGCGCAGGGGTCCTACCAGCTGCCCGACGGCTCCTCGATCCTCGTCAACCTCGAGTCCAACCCGTCGCACCTGGAGTACGTTGGTCCGGTCGTCACCGGCGCCACGCGCGCCGCGCAGACCACGCGGATGGGCCCGCACGCGCACCGCGACGTCGACTCGGCCGTGCCGATCGTCCTGCACGGCGACGCCGCGATGCCGGCGCAGGGCGTCGTGCCCGAGACGCTCAACCTGCAGGGGCTGGACGGCTACGCCGTGGGCGGCACGCTGCACCTCATCCAGAACAACCAGGTCGGCTTCACGACCGACCCCGACGACGCCCGCTCCACGCGCTGGGCCTCGGACATCGCCAAGGGCTTCGACGTGCCGATCATCCACGTCAACGCCGACGACGTCGCGGCCTGCATCTCGGCCGTCCGGCTGGCGTGGGCATTCCGCCGTGAGTTCGGCCACGACGTCCTGATCGACCTGATCGGCTACCGCCGCTTCGGCCACAACGAGGCCGACGAGCCCGCCTACACGCAGCCCGAGCAGTACACGCGCATCCGCCGCCACCAGCGCGTCGCCGACCTGTGGGCCGAGCAGCTCGTGGCCCAGGGTGTCGTCACCAAGCAGGACGTCGAGAACCAGAAGGACGAGGCCTGGGACGAGCTCACGCGCCTGCACCAGCAGCTCAAGGCGCAGATCCGGCATGCGGCCGAGGTCGGCGACGTCGAGCAGCCGACCGGCGAGTACACGCTGGACCGCACACCGTCGCCGGACGTCAAGACCGCCGTGAGCGCGCAGCGGCTGCATTCGCTCAACGAGGAGTTGCTACGCATCCCCGAGGGCTTCACCGTGCACCCGAAGCTCACCAAGCAGCTCGACCGCCGCCGCGAGGCGATCGGGCCGGAGGGCGGGATCGACTGGTCCCACGCCGAGCAGCTGGCGTTCGCGTCGCTGCTGACCGAGGGCACGCCGATCCGCCTGACCGGCCAGGACGTCGAGCGCGGCACGTTCTCCCAGCGCCACATGGTGCTGCACGACGCCAAGACCGGGCAGACGATCTGCCCGATCCAGTCGCTGCCGGGCGCGCTGGCGCCGTTTGAGCTGCACAACTCGCCGCTGTCGGAGGTCGCCTGCCTTGGTTTCGAATATGGATACTCCCAGGAGGCGCCCGAGACGCTCGTGCTGTGGGAGGCGCAGTTCGGCGACTTCGTGAACTGCGCGCAGGTCATCGTCGACCAGTTCATCGCCAGCGGCCTGGCGAAGTGGGGTCAGACCTCGCGCCTGGTGCTGCTGCTGCCGCACGGCTACGAGGGCTCGGGCCCCGAGCACTCCAGCGCTCGCCTGGAGCGGTTCCTGACGCTGGCCTCGGAGGGCAACATGCGCGTCGCGAACGTCACGACGCCGGCACAGTACTTCCACCTCATCCGCCGCCAGGCGCGGATCGCCAAGCAGCGCCCGCTGATCCTCATGACGCCGAAGTCGCTGCTGCGCCTGCCGCAGGCGACCAACCGCATCGAGCATCTGAGCGAGACGAAGTTCTTCCCGGTCCTCGGCGAGCCGCGCGTGCCCGTCGACGAGGTCAAGCGGCTCGTGCTCTGCACGGGCAAGATCTACTACGACCTCGTCGGCCACCCCCGGCGCAAGGAGATCGAGGGCGTGGCGATCGGCCGCGTCGAGCTGCTCTATCCGTTCCCGCAGGCGCAGATCCTCGAGCTGATCCAGAGCTACCCCAACCTGCGCGAGGTCGTCTGGGTGCAGGAGGAGCCGCGCAACATGGGCGCCCGCGCGCACATGTTCCCGCGCCTCATGCAGATCCTGCCCGAGGAGCTGAAGTTCGGCTACATCGGCCGGCCCGAGCGCGCCAGCCCGGGCGAGGGCTACCCGGCCGCCCACGTCGCCGAGCAGTCGCGGATCGTCGAGACGGCGCTGGACCTGTCGATCCCGGTCTCGCTGTATCCGGTCAAGGCGCCCGGCGAGCGCTGATCGGCGGGCGGATGTCGCGCTCGTCGCACCTTGGGCGACCGTCGCCGCGCGCTCTGTGACACCTCTCACCCCGCTGCGGGCGCGAGACCTGTCTGGTGGGGGCTCGCACAACCCTCTCCTCCAAAGGACACCATGCCCATCTCTCGCATCTGCCGTCGCGCGGTGGCGCTGCTCGCCATCGGCGGCGCGGGGCTGGCCGCCGGCAGCGCCAGCGCGGTCGCCGCCACGCCCGATCCAGAGCGCAACTCGATCACGCCGACGGGCTGGCACTGGTCCTACGGCCAGACCGAGGCGCAGGTCAAGCAGCACTACGCCGCTGACGGCGACCGGATCGTCGATCTCGAGGTCGAGTCGACGTCGCCGTATCGCTTCGCCGTTGCGACGATGCGCAACACGGGTCCCCACGCGCGCGGCTGGTACTGGTACTATGGGCAGACGGCCGCTCAGGTCAAGGCCAAGCTCAAGGAGAAGAACGGCCGCCTGATCGACCTGGAGACCTACGTCGCCGGGGGCGAGCGCCGGTTTGCCATCGTGATGGTGGTCAACACCGGTGAGGCGGCGAAGAACTGGCACTGGTACTACGGCCAGAGCGCCGACGCGCTGAAGGCCCGCCTGGCCGAGCACAAGTCGCGGCTGATCGACCTCGAGAGCTACAGCGAGGGCGGCGTCACGAAGTACGCCGCGGTCATGATCCGCAACAGCGGCGTCGATCAGAGCGGCTGGTGGTACTGGCGCAACGTCACGCTCGAGACCGTCCAGAACAGCGCCAGCGCCAACGGCGCGCGCACGTTCAGCCTCGATCGCCTGCCCAACGGCCGCTACAACGCGATCCAGATCAAGCGCAAGGACGAGTTCTCGGCCTACGAGATCAACGTCGACGCGCGCCGCGCGGGCGACTTCATCTCCCAGAACGCGGGGCGGATCGTCGACCTCGACACGTACACGGTGGCCGGGCAACGGCGCTTCACAATCGTCGTCAACGACAACGCCGACGCTGCCAACCAGCGCGTCCGCGCGCTCGCGCGCGCCTCGCAGAAGCTGCGCGACGCGCGCTTCGGGATGTTCGTCAAGCCGATCGGCGGTCCGCCCAGCGCCAGCCTCGGCGCCGACCGCGTGTTCGAGCCCGCGAGCGTGATGAAGACCCTGCACCACCTGTACCTGCACACGCGACTGGAGGCCAACCCCGCCGAGAACCTCGCGGCGGCGGTCACGTTCCCCGACTGCCCGGCCGCGGGTGCGACGGGTGAGTGCGCGGTGGGCAAGCAGCCCAAGGACGTCTGCCCGACGCGGGCCGGCGTGTCCGCCACCGGCACGATGACGCTCGACAACGCCGATCGCCAGATGATGGCTGTCTCCGACAACCGCACGACGTTCGCCATCGAGCAGCGCTACGGGCGCACGGTCCTGAACCTGTTCGCGCCGTCGATCGGCGCGGTGAACACGCGCATCAACCAGAACGTCGGCTGTTGGGGGCCGGACAACGAGATCACGCTCAACGACCTGTCGCGGATGATCGAGGGAGCGCACGACGGCTCGCTGCTGCCGACGCTCGCCGTCCGCACCCGCTTCTTCGACACGCTGATCCAGGGCAACAGCGTGTCGGCGGCGCTGCAGGCGCTGGTCACCGAGGAAGCCGGGCTGGCCGGCAAGGCCGGGGTTGTGGCGGAGTTCGTGGCGAACATGCAAAACCGCGCCAAGGGCGGCAGCTACAACAGCGGCCAGCGCGCCGTGCGGGCAAACTTCGGCCGCATGCTGATCCCGTTCAAGGCGGGCGGGGTGGTGCAGCAGCGGGCGTTCTCGTACGGGAGCTTCTACAACTGCGAGGACTGCCGCAACGACGCCCCCACGGGCGACGCGTACGGCAAGGCTGCCGTCGAGCAGTTCCGCGCACCGATCCGGGCCGCTCTGGCGACCTGGTGATGACGCAGTGAACGGGGCCGCACCGGCCGGGCGCCCGCGAGGGCGCCCGGCCGGCGGTCAGCGTTCGAGCTGCGCCGCGCCGCGCGCCGCCACGAAGCGCCGCTGCAGCCACCACGCCAGCGCGCCCGCGAGCAGCAGGTCGAGCGCCACCGCGAGCGGGCCCCGCCAGGTGACCCCGCCCGCGTAGACGACGCCGAGGTGGACGGCGCTCACCGGCAGCAGCCCGAGCAGCAGGCTGTGGGAGCGAAAGCCGGAGAAGTGCTCACGCAGGCACAGCTCGGTGACGACGACGAGGAGCACCCCGACGCCGGCGAGAAACAGCGCCACGGCGCCGGCCGCGAACCCGAGCACGAAGAGCGCGAGCCCGACCGCCATGCCGATCTCGGTGAGCGGAAAGGGCGCCCAGACCGCATCCGGGCGCGGGACGCCGTCGCGCACGTCCAGGCGCGACACGCGCCCGGGGGGACGGGGTGGTGACGCGTTCGGCGGCGAGGCCTGCGCCGTGGCGCCCGGTGCACGCGCCTGCGTCCGCGTCGCGGCGCGCTCCTGCGCGGTCGCGCCCGCCCCGCCCGCGGCGGCGCCGGCGCGCGAGCGCCGGCGCTGCTTCTTCTTCGCGCGGCTGCGGCTCACGCGCCCTCGGCGCCGGAGTCGTGCTCGCGCTCGCGCCCGCGTTCCCGCGCGAACGCCACGAACCAGTCCAGCGCCGCCGGGTTGGCGAGCGAGTCGCGGCTCGCGGCGCGCTCGGGCGAGACGCCCGACAGGATCCGCTTGACCGGCACCTCGAGCACCTTGCCCGACAGCGTGCGCGGGACCTCGGCGACGGCAATGACGTCGTCGGGCACGTGGCGCGGCGAGCAGTCCGCGCGCACGCGGCGCGCGATCTGCGCGCGCAGGTCGTCGCCGAGCTCGACGCCGTCGCGCAGGACGACGAACAGCCCCATCCAGCCGTCGACGTCGACGACGAGCGCGTCGACGATCTCGTCGAGCGCCAGCACCGCGCGGTAGATCTCGCTGGTCCCCATCCGCACGCCGCCGCGGTTGATCGTCGAGTCGCTGCGGCCGTAGATGACGGCGGTGCCGCGCGGCGTGATCTCGATCCAGTCGCCGTGGCGCCAGACGCCCGGGTACATCTCGAAATACGCCTCGCGCAGCCCCGCGCCGTCGGGATCGTTCCAGAAGAACAGCGGCATCGACGGCAGCGGCTGCGTGATGACGAGCTCGCCGACCTCGCCGATCAGCGGGCGCCCGGCCTCGTCGAAGGCCTGCACGTCGCAGCCCAGCGACCGCGCCTGCAGCTCACCCTCGTAGACGGGCAGCAGCGGCACGCCGCCGACGAACGCCGTGCAGACGTCGGTCCCGCCGCTGGTGGAGAACAGCCACGTGTCGGCGCCCAGCTCGTCGTAGATCCAGCGAAAACCCTCCGGCGACAGCGGCGATCCGGTCGCGCCGACGCTGCGCAGCGCGCGCAGGTCGCGCCCCTCGGCGGGCTTGACCGCACCCTTCATACAGCTGGCGATGTACGCCGCGCTCGTGCCCAGGCACGTGATGCCGGCCTCCGCGGTGAGGTCCCACAGCCGCTCGAGCGTCGGTGCGCCGGGACTGCCGTCGTAGAGCACGATCGAGGCCGGCGTCAGCAGCACGCCGACGAGGAAGTTCCACATCATCCAGCCGGTCGTGGTGAACCAGAACGCGCGGTCGCCGGCGTGCATGTCGAGGTGCAGGTTCTGGTGCTTGAGCTGCTCGAGCAGGATCCCGCCGTGGCCGTGGACGATCGCCTTCGGCAGCCCGGTCGTGCCGCTGGAGTACAGCACCCAGAGGGGGTGGTCGAACGGCACCGGCGCGAGCGCGAGCGCCACGTCGGGCGGCCCGAGGAAGCCGTGCTGCCAGCCGTCGCGGTCGAGGTAGCCCAGGCGCACGAGCGTCCCGCCGACCTCGGCGTGGATCGCCTCGACGACCGCCGTGCGGTCGTAGTCGCGTCCGCCGTAGCGGTAGCCATCGACGGCCAGCAGCACCTTCGGCTCGATCTGCGCGAAGCGGTCGATCGCCGAGCGGGCGCCGAAGTCCGGCGAGCAGCTCGACCAGACCGCGCCCAGCCCGGCGGTCGCGAGGAACGCCGCGATCGTCTCGGCGATGTTCGGCATGTAGGCGACGACGCGGTCGCCGCGGCCGACGCCCAGGTCGCGCAGACCCGCCTGGATGCGCGCGGTCTGCGCGCGCAGCTCGCCCCACGTCATCACGCTGAGCGGGCGCAGCTCCGAGGCGTGGCGGATTGCCACGGCGGCGTCGTCGCGGTCGCGGAAGATGTGCTCGGGGTAGGAGAGCGTCGCGCCGGGAAACCAGCGCGCCCCCGGCATCTCGCGGCCGTCCAGCACGCCCTGCGGCGCCCTGTGAAAGCGCACGTCGAAGTACTCGGCGATCGAGGACCAGAAGCCCTCGATGTCGCCGGTCGACCACTCCCACAGCTCGTCGTACGTCGTGGCGGCGACCCCGTGGAAGGCCGCCAGCCAGTCGCCGTACGCGCGCAGCCGCGTGCGCCGCGCGAACGCGGCGTCGGGATCCCACAACAACTGCGGCTTGCGGCGCTGCACGCCGCAAGCCTACGTCGTGGCTACAGGCTGCCCTCGAACTCGACCGTGACCTGGTCGCTCACCTTCAGCGCGCCCATCAGGGCCTTGAACTGCTTGATGTCGTAGTCCTTCTGGCTGAGCTGGACGCTGCCGCTGATCTTGTCGCCGCTGACGTTCAGGGGGACGCTGACCGAGGAGCTCGAACCGGCGATCGAGAGCTCGCCCTTGGCGGCGCTGTCGGTCACCTCGCTGGACTGAAAGGAGATCTGCGACGAGCCCAGGACCTTGTCGGAGATGCTCTTCTTGATGTCGGCCTTGTCCTTATCGGTCAGCGGCTTCGCGCCGCCCTTGCCCTCGATGACCTCCATCGAGGCGGGATCGGCGGTGAGCTTGATCGAAGGGCTGTCGCCACCTTCGATCGTCGCCTCCCAGCTGTTGACGCCGAGGACGAGATCGTGCCCGGCCTTGGCGGCGGCACCCTCCCTGCCGGTCTTGACCTTCAGCGATCCGTTGCTGGGTCCAATGGTGTGCGTGCCTTCCGGAATTGACATGCCGTGACACTACCCGCGAACGCGCCAGGCACGCGTCCCGCGTAGCCTGCGCTGCACCGATGGCCTGGTTTCAGCGCGAGATCACGCTCCAGGCGCGCCCGCGCGGCGTGCACCTCGTCACCACGGAGGTCGTCGACGCGCTGCCCGAGCTGCGCGAGCTGGAGATCGGCCTCGCGCATCTGTTCATCCGCCACACGTCGGCGTCGCTGACGCTCAACGAGAACGCCTCGCCCGACGTGCGGCGCGACTTCGAGGCGTGGTTCAACGCCGCCGTGCCCGAGGACTTCGCCTGGACGCACACGCTCGAAGGGGCCGACGACATGCCGGCCCACGTCAAGGCCGCGCTGATGGGCTCCTCGCTGAGCCTGCCGATCAGCGGCGGCCGGCTGGCGCTCGGCACCTGGCAGGGGATCTACCTCTGCGAGCACCGCGACCGCGGCGGCGCGCGCTCGCTGCTGGCGACGTTGGCGGGCGAGCCGCGCTGAGACGGAGCGTGGGCGCAGGCGCGCCGGCGACCCCGCCTGGCCAGTCGCCGCGAACGGTCGCTGAGGCTACGCCGCGAACAGCGTGAGGTCGGGCTCGCGGTCGCCGCGCAGGACCGCCAGGTCGACCTCCACGCAGTCCAGCCCGCGCGCCTGCGCGAGGACCCGCGCCTGCGGCTTGATCGACTGCGCCGCGAGGATGCCCCGGCACGACGCCATCGCGGGATCCAGGCGGATGCGCTCGAGGTAGCGCGTGAGCTGCTCGACCGCGTCGATCGTGGCGACGCGCTTGATCTCGACGGCGACCCACGCGTCCTGCGTGTCGCGGCACATGAGGTCCACGGGCCCGATGTCGGTCGGCCACTCACGGCGCACGAGGCGAAACCCCTCGCCGCAGAACTGCGGTGCCGCGGCGAGCGCCTCCTGCAGGTCGCGCTCGACGCCGTCCTTCTCCAGCGCCGCGGCCTCGCCCATGTCGTGGGCGACGTCCGAGACGACCTCGGCGATGTCGATCTCCAGGCGGTCCTCGGTCGCCCCGGCGCGCTTGCGCACGACGATCCGGCCGGGCTCCTCCTCGATGACGGTCGGCGCAGTCATCCAGTTGCTGGGCTTGTAGCCGCCGCTGTCGGCGTGGACCATGAAGGAGCCGTCGGCCTTGATCATGAGCAGCCGCAGCGCCTCCGGCAGGATGGCGTTCAGGCGGCCGCTGTAGCGAACCTCGCAGCGGGCGACGATCAGGCGCATGGTTCGAGCACCGTACCGGCCCGGGCGGATCCATCGTCTCGCGTAGCGCGCGAGCGCCATGGGTAGGCACCACGCATGACCTCCACCGCGACGGACTACCTCGAGACCTATCTGCAGGACCATCGCGCCGGAGCTGAGATGGGCACCGATCTCGCTCGCCGGCTGGCCGAGGAGAACCAGGGCACGCCGTACGAGGACTTCCTGCTCGGCCTGGCGCAGGAGATCGAGCAGGACGTCGCCACGCTCGAGGACATCATGGGCCGCTTCGGCGTCGGCAAGGCGCCGCTGAAGACCGTGGGGGCGAAGGTCGCCGAGAGGCTCGGTCGCCTCAAGCCCAACGACCAGCTGAGCGGCTACTCGCCGCTGAGCCGTGTGCTCGAGCTCGAGGGGCTGCGCTCCGGGGTGCAGGGCAAGCTCGGCCTCTGGGACTCGCTCGCCCAGATCGCGCCCCACGAGGATCGCCTCGACGCCGAGCAGATCACGGGCCTTCAGGCCAAGGCCGCGCGCCAGCTCGAGGGGCTGCGCAAGTACCACATGATGGCCGCGCGCGAGGCGTTCTCCGAAGCCTGAGCGGCGCCGGACCGGGTCCTGGGAGCGTCTGTCAGGCTGCGGGCAGCACGCGCGGCAGCTCGTCGCGCAGGCGCGCGAGCAGCTCGGCGACCTCGCCGTTCTCGGCGAGGCGCAGCGCGCAGTCGCACGCCTCGATCGCGTCGCTGACGCGGTCGGTGCGGGCCAGCGCGTGGGCGTAGCGCGCCCAGGCGGCGGGGCTCTCGTCGTCGACGAGCGTCGCCTGCTCGCAGGCGGTCAGCTCGGCACCGAGGTCGCTGGCCAGGTGGTAGGCGAGCGCGAGGTCGAGCAGCCCGTCGACGGACGGCACGAGCGAGCGCGCCTGCTCGAGCGCGAAGATCGCCGCCTCGCGGTCCATGAGGCGCAGCCGCAGGCGCCCCAGCCGTTCCCAGGCGTCGGCGTCGTCGGTGTCGCGGTCGACCGCTCGTTGCGCCGCCTCCGCGGCGAGGTCGATCGCGCCCATGTCCTCGTAGATGCGGGCCGCGAAGCGGTGCGGCGCCGGGCGGTCGCCCTCGGCGCGGCCCCAGTTGCGCACGGCGCGGCCGGCGGCGGGCAGGTTGCCCGCCTGCCAGAAGGCGAGCGTCAGCATGCGCAGGACGGTGACGTTGTGCGGCTCGGCGTCGCGCGCGTAGATGAGCCGCTGCGCCGCCAGCTCGTGGTTGCCCTCGAGCGTCGCGTGCTGGGCGGCCGTCACGAACCGCTCGACGCGGTCGGCGCCGGCGTCGGGCTTGGAGAAGTCGACGAACTGCAGCGTCCCGGCCGGGACGGTGCGGACGCCGACGTGGAAGCGGATGCGCGCCCACTGCTGGATGTCGTCGCCGCCGCCGGTGAAGTAGATCCCGGTGACGCTGCCGACGCCCCACTCGGGATAGGCCACGCAGCGCGCGTAGCGGTGCACGACGGAGTGGTCGGGCACCTGGGAGGCGAAGGGGTCGTTCGCGGCCCGGTCCTCGGCGTGGGCGCGCTCGCGCTGCTGGGCCTCGTAGTTGCGCCGGCCCTCCTCGGCGCGCGCCGTGCGGGCGGCGGCGGCGCTGACCTTCACCGCGTTGCGTGAGACCCTCCCGCCGCGCGAGCCCTCGGCGAGGCGCTCGAGCTGGTCGGCGGCCTCGTTGATCGCCTTGAGGTGGCGCTCGTGCTCGAACTGCTTGCCCGGCGGCGCGATGTCGGGGTGCCAGACCTTCGCCTGGCGGCGCCGCGCCAGCTGCACGTCGCGCTTGTCGAACGGCGGCTGGAGCTCGAGGAGAAGGAGCGATTGCTCGATGTCGAGGACGCCAGGCATGAGCCCACCAGGGTAACGTCGCGCTCAGGTCAGATGTGACGTCGCCGGACGGCGACACCCGATTCCGCGGGCCTCACTGCGCTGCGATCCGGCCTACGTGATGAGCTTGCGCTCCAGCGCCACGATCGCCACCCGCCACAGCACGAGCGCGAACAGGACGAGCGCCCCGAGGTGCAGCAGGTCCGCGCCGGGGTCCCAGCCGAAGGCGGCGTGGCGGACGAGCTCGACGGCGTGGTGCAGCGGGTTGAAGTTGCCCAGCACCTGCGCCCACTCGGGCAGGCCGCTGAGCGGAAAGAACGTCCCCGCGGTGAGAAACGTCGGCGTGATGACCGTGCTCGTGACGTAGTTGAAGTTGTCGATCGACTTCAGCAGGCCGGCGATCATGATCCCGAACGACGCCCACCCGAACCCGGCGACGAACGCGATCAGCGGCACGGCGAGCATCCCGAGGCGTGGCTCCAGCCCGAAGACGATCGCCACGAGCATCGGCACGCAGCCGTAGGTTCCCGCGCGTATGGAGATCCACAGCGCCTCGGCGGTGACGATCTCCTCGGTGTCCACCGGCGCGGCGAGGATCGCGTCGTAGGTGTGCTGAAAGGAGTACTTGACGAACGTCCCGAACATCGACGGGAAGACCGAGGCGAACAGCACCGCCGTCGCGACCGTGCCCGTCCCGACGAAGTCGACGTAGTCGTAGCCGCCCACCTGCGAGACGAGCGAGCCGAAGCCGAAGCCGAACGCCAGCAGGTAGATCGTCGGCTCGACCGTCGACGAGAACGTCGTCGAGCGCCAGTAGGAGCTGAAGTTCGTCATCTCGCGGACGAGCACGCCGGCGATCGCCGGGCGGTCGAGGCGTCCGACGCGCTTGCGGGCTCTGGCCATCACGCCACCTCCTCGCCGGTGAGCAGCACGAAGACGTCCTCGAGGTTCGCCGCGCGGCGCACGCCGTCGGGCAGGTCGCCGTTGTGGCCCTCGACGCCCATGAGCGCCACGCTCGTGCCGGTGCGCCGCGTGCGCATGCCGGCGCCGACCGCCTGCGCCTCGACCTCGACCAGCCGCGCGGGCGGGCCGTAGACCTCGAGCACTTCGTGGCCGGCGTGCTCCATGACGAGCTTCGCCGGCGGGCCCTTCGCGACCGCCTTGCCGTGCGACATGATCGTCACGGTGTCGGCGAGCCGCTGGGCCTCCTCGATGTAGTGCGTCGACATGAGGATCGAGGTGCCCTCGCTGCGCAGCGCGTCGATCAGCGCCCACAGCTCCTGGCGCACCTGCGGGTCCAGGCCGACCGTCGGCTCGTCGAGCAGCAGCAGCCGCGGCTTGTGCACGAGGCCGCGTGCGATCAGCAGGCGCCGCCGCATCCCGCCCGACAGCTCGTCGACCTTCGCGGTGCGCCGGTCGGTGAGGTTCGCGATCTGCAGCGCGCGCTCGATCGCGGCGGCGCGGTCGCCGCGCGCGATCCGATACAGGTGCGTGAAGACGCGCAGGTTCTGCTCGACGGTCAGCGTCGTGTCGAGGTTGTCGAGCTGCGGCACGACGCCCATCTCGGCGCGCGCGATCTTCGAGTCGTCGGGCAGCTTGTAGCCCAGGACCTCCAGCTCGCCGGCGTTCGCGATCACCTGCGCGGTAAGCATCTTCATCGTCGTCGACTTGCCGGCCCCGTTGGGGCCGAGCAGGCCGACGCACGTGCCCTCGGGCACGTCGAGATCCAGGCCGTCGACCGCGACGATCTCGCCGAAGTGCTTGACGACGCCACGCATGGAGATCGCGAGCTCGGGCACGCGGGGAAGGCTAGCCATGCGCCATATGACCGCCAGGCGGCGCCGAACTCATCGCGGACAGATCCTGGCCTCAATTGGAGTTAGGCTCGGGTTCGATTCCGAGAAGGCGACCGAGAGGACGGCAGGCATGGACTGGAAGCTCGAGCTGGTGGCGATTCCCGTGTCAGACGTGGATCGTGCGAAGGCCTTCTACGTCGAGCAGGTCGGCTTCAACGCCGACGACGACCATCAGGTCAGCGACGAGCTGCGCTTCGTGCAGCTCACGCCGCCCGGGTCGGGCTGCTCGATCGCGATCGGCACGGGGGTCACGGAGGCGCAGCCCGGCTCGGTGCAGGGGATGCAGCTCGTGGTGTCCGACATCGAGGCCGCGCACGAGCAGCTCAGCGCGGCGGGCGTCGAAGCGGGCGAGATCCAGGACCTTCCGTGGGGCTCGTTCGTGTTCTTCAAGGACCCCGACGGCAACGCCTGGGCCGTGCAGCAGAGCCCCGGCCGCCACCAGTGACCAGCTAGCTACCCTCACAGCCGTGTCGTCTCAGTACATCTACACGATGCAGCGCCTGTCGAAGGAGTACCAGCCCGACAAGCAGGTGCTCAAGGACGTCAGCCTGC
>Ga0183260_10003335_pt1 | contig 12981 bp, 12 predicted proteins | sample AntDrymUQ4972206_2_FD_129768 | JGI IMG/M metagenome (GOLD analysis project Ga0183260, IMG submission 129768) | Polar desert sand microbial communities from Dry Valleys, Antarctica - metaG UQ497 (22.06) (version 2) (version 2) | ecosystem: Environmental > Terrestrial > Soil > Desert | place...
CCTTGATCGGAGAGGAGTGCAGGCTGCGCGCGTTGGCCGCGGTCCGATGAGCGTCCGCGGTCGACCTGTCGCGCCACGCGTTTGCTGCGTCAACGAAAGCAACCGCGCCGATGATCGTGTCGCGCCCCGATCCGCGAGCATCCTGCCGCCCTCGACGCGCTCGGCGCAGCCCCGAAGCTCCGCGACGGGCCGCCGATCTACAGACGCGGTCGTCAGCCCTCCGTCGTCCGAGCCACCAGCTGAGAACACACCAAGCCTCCGGCGACCGCAGCGATCGCCCCAGCCAAGACGATGAGCAGCCGGTGCGAAGCCCTCATCGCCGGTCGGTCATGCAGCGGCGTGCTCGGCTACTCCGACGACCAGGGGACGCAGGAAAGGCGGCACGTGCTTGAGTGTGTCGAGTTGCAGTCGCGTGACCTCGAACCCCGCGTCGCGGATGCTGTCGACCGTGGGGCGATTGCAATGACAGCCATGTCCGATGCGCGTGTTCAGCGGGAGCATGCGGTCCTGCCAGCGGGCCAGCCGCGGGTCTTCTGAGCGGACGTGCTCGATGAACAGCAGCCGCCCCCGAGGGCGCAGCACACGGCGTAGTTCGCGCAGCGCCCGCGGCTGGTCATCGACGGTGCACAGCACGAGCGTCGAGACGGTGACGTCGAAGCTCGCATCCCCAAATGGCAGGTCTTCGGCGGGTGCGCGCAGGAGCGTTGCATCGGACGTGCGCTCGCGAATCTGGTGCTCCAAGCGGCGCGCCATCGGCTTCTCGGGCTCGGTGATCGTCAGCGTCCGCACGCCGTCGCCATAGAACGGCAGGTTCGCTCCGGTGCCGCCGCCGATCTCAAGCACGTCGCCGGTCGCCTCGCCGATCAGCGCCGCCCGGTGAGCGCGCAGGCCGGCCTCCTCGGTTGCCGCGCCCATGCGGTCATAGATCGCAGCAAAGACATGGCCCCAGACACTCATCTCATCGCCCCCTGAACGCACACCAATGGACTCATGCACCCGAACCGTAAGTCTCCTGGCGCGGCCGACCTGATGCGTTCGCCTCATCCTACGCCAGCGCCGCAGGCCCCAACCCCGACATTGCCCCTTCCGTCCAGCAGCATTCTGTCGACCGGCCACGACCAGTCGCGGCTCTGCCTGCCGGTTGAGGTTCGCGAACCGGGCGTCGCGCTCAGGCGAGCAGCCGCGGCAGCAGCTCGTCGCGCACGATCGCGTCGATCGTCTCGCGGCTGAAGCGCGTGAGCGCCCGGGCGGCACGCTGCGCGTAGTCCGCGGCCGGTTCGTCGAGCGCCGAGCGCAGTGCCGCCGCGAGCTCGTCGTCGCGCTCGACGACGAGCCGCGGGTCGAGAGCGCGCGCGAGCGGGAGCGCGGCGTAGGGCCCGGGCGAGGCCGTCGTCACGAGCACGCATCCATCCGCCAGCGCCTCGAGCTGGGCGATCCCGTAGTCCTCGCGGCGGGCGGCGGAGACGAAGACGCGCGCGCGACGCAAGAGCGCGCGGTAGGTGTCCGGCTCGAGGCGCCCGACGGACCGCACCCCGGGCACGTCCAGGTGCGGTTCGGTCCCCGCCACGACAAGCTCCTCGCCGTCGCGGCGCGCCGATGCCCACGCCGCGAGGACTCGGTCCAGTCCCTTCTTGTGCGGGTTGGCGGCGTAGGTCAGCGCGGCGATGTCGCGCGGCGCACCAGCATCGCGAGATGGCGCCACCGCGACCGGCACGACGACGGCATCGGCATGCGGGCGCCGCGCCTCGGCGAGGCCGGCCTCGTCCTGGGGCACGAGCAGCGGCGCCGCCCGCAGCCGCCGGCGCTCGAGCGGGCGCTGCCAGAGGCCGTGGCGGCCGGGCCGGTTGGCGGCTGCGGGCGCGTCGAAGCGGATCGCGCCGGGCCGCGGCCACAGCAGCGCCGCGGTCAGCGTGCAATAGAGCAGCGCGCGAGGGCGGTGGATCGCGACCCCCTCGACGGCCGCCGCACGCGCCGCGCGTGCCCACAGCAGGTCGGTCAGCGCGAGCGTGCGCACCTCGCGCGGTGGGTGTGCGGCCGCGACGGCCACGTTCGCGCCCGCCCGGCCAAGCGCATCTGCAAGCTCGGCATCGGCAGCGCGCAGGCCCCCGGTCGAGCCGAGCGAGACGATCAGGACATCGGCCGCGGGCACCCGCTAGCCCGCGTGCCCGTTGACCGACGCCAGGTCGCGACGGAAGCCGGGCGCCCGGACGAGCTTGATCGGCCGGAGGGGCGAGGTCGGCTCGACGTAGAAGGCGACGCCGTCGCGCTCCTCGATCGCGGTGACGGCGGCCTCCTGACGGCGCCACGCGAGCGCGGCGATGATCGCGAAGCCGGTTGCGATCCCCGGGATCTGCGGCGCGACGAGGCTGAGCCCGATGGCGAGCACCGTCGAGGCCAGCAGGGGCCACAGCCGGTTGAGCAGCAGCATGCCCGGACGATGCTCGGGCAGCGAGCTCGTCGACTTGGCGCTTGCGAGCAGGCGCGCGATCGGCGAATTGGTCCGCGCGCGGCGGCCCAGCCACGCGCCGATCGCGCCGGCAACGAGCCACCAGCCGGCGACGAACAGCACGAGCGTGCTCTCGGCCTCCGATCCTGCGCGCAGCACCGTGACGGCGGCCAGCACCGTGGCGGCGCACCCGCACAGCAGCACGGCCGCGCGCAGGAAGTCGACGAACCTCACGTTGCGAGCGCTGTGAGCAACTCGCGCACGCCCCGCGGACCGTCGACGAGCAGGTCGGCGCACGCTTCGAGCTGCGCGGGGGTCTCGTCGGAGCGCACGCCGACGCACACCGCGGCGCCGAGGCGCTGCTCGGAGACGAGGCCGCGCAGCGCGGCGAACGCGTCGAGGTCGGTGAGGTCGTCGCCGACGTAGAGCCCGACGGCCAGGTCGCGGCCGTCGAGCAGCCGCCGGACGCCGCGGCCCTTGTCCATCGCCACCGGCGGACGGACCTCGAGCACCTTGCGCCCCCAGTGGGTCTTCAGGCCGGCCGCCTCCGCGCGCGCGGCGATCTCGCGCATGGCGTCCTCGGCGGCGTCCTCGTCGGGCGCGCCGCGCCAGTGATAGGCCGCGATCGCGCTCTTGTCCTCGCTGCGGATACGCAGCCGCTGCAGCTCCGGGCCCCACACCTCCTGCGCGAAGCGGCGCACGGTCGGTTCGTGCTCGGCGATCTCAGGGTCGATCTCTACCTCGGTGCCGCCCGGTGCGAGCAGCTCGGATCCGTGGTTGCCGACGTAGGCGATGGAGCCGAGCGAGACGATCCGGCGCGCCACCGTCGCCTGGCGGCCGCTGATGCATCCGACGACGGCGTAGCGCTTGGCGACGGCGATCAGCGGGGCGCGCGTCGGCTCGGGCACGTGGGCGTCGTCGGAATGGCGCACGATCGGAGCGAGCGTTCCGTCGATATCGAGCAGCACTGCAGCGCGGGTCGGATCGGCGCGCAGTGGCTCCAGCGTCTCGGCCAGAGTGGCGGCGGCAGACATGACTTCTAGTATGCCCCCATGCCGTCTCGCCGAACGCTCACGCTCGCGGCGATCGGGACGCTGGCGGGGCTGTTCAGCGGGTTGTTCGGGGTCGGCGGCGGGATCGTGATGGTGCCGCTGCTCGTGTTGTGGCTCGGCTACGGTGAGCGCGAGGCGACCGGCACCTCGCTCGCGGCGATCGTGATCATCGCGTCGGTCGCCGCGGCGATCCACGGCGCCTACGGCAATCTGCACGTGGGCGACGGGATCCTCGTGGGGATCCCGGCCGTCGCGGGCGTCGTGCTCGGCACCGAGCTGCAGCAGCGCATCTCGACCAAGGCGATCTCGCTGATCTTCGCGGCGCTGCTCGTCGTCGTCGCCGGCGATCTGCTGCTGCGGTGATCGAGGCGGTCCTCATCGGCTTGGCGGCGGGAATCGTGGCGGGACTGCTCGGCGTCGGCGGCGGCACGCTGTTCGTGCCCGCGCTGACGATCGGCATCGGCCTGAGCCAGCTCGACGCGGAGGCAACCTCGCTGCTGGCGATCGTCCCGGTGGCGCTCGTCGGGTCGTGGCGCCAGCGCGTGTATGGCAACGTCGATCTGCAGGCCGCGGTGGCGCTCGGCGTGCTGGCCCTGGCCGGTGCGGCGGGAGGGGTCGTGATCGCCAACGCGGTGCCCGAGCGGGCGCTGGAGGTTGGCTTCGCGGCGCTGATCCTGTTCGTCGCCGGCCGGCTCGTGTGGCGAGCGCTACGCGAGCAGCCGCGCCCCAGCTGACACTGGCTTCCCACGCGCGACGCGCTCAGCGCAGGCGGATGACCGCCGAGCGCGCGGGGCCCTCACGAACCTCGAGGTTCAGCCGCAGGCGGTTGCGGCGACCCTCGCTGCGCGTCAGGCGCAGGCGCAGGCGATGTGTGCCACGCGAGAAGGAGAAGTCGCCCAGGAGGCGCTCCAGTCGCGTCGCGCCGATCACCGAGCCCGAGCAGCCGGACGGGCAGCGCAGCCTGAGCGTGATCCGGCCGCCACGCACCCGCGCGCTGCGGTCCAGCAGCTTGACGGTGCAGGAAGGGATCGAGGAGGCGGTCGCGGATCTCGCGCCCTCGTCGACCACGATCTCCGCACCGCCGGCGCAGCCCTGCTGAAACCAGGCCAAGCGGCCGGACTCGGCGACGGCGAACGCGCGCGGGGGGCGGTACGTGCCGCGCGCGAGGACGCGCGCGTTGGCGCCGTCGCCACGGACGCTCGTGAGCGCCACCGGCGGCGGTGCCTTGCTCTTCCTCGACCTACGCTGGACGACGAGTGAGAGAACGCGATCACCGGCGACCCGGCTCGTGGCGCCGGCGAAGCCGCTGCCGATCAGGCAGCCGCCGACCGGTAGCGTGCGCCGCTGAATGTTGCCGGGATGGAGCACGAACACGGTCGCGTCGCACCCCGCGCGCACCTCGCCATCCTCATCGCGTGCCCCGAGCAGGAAGACGCCGTCGCCGCTGCTCAGGACGCCGACCGGCGCCACGATCCGGCCCTGTTCGGCGGCGAGCGTCTCGCCGAGGGCACTGGCCTCGAGCCGTCGCACCTCGCTGTCGACCGAAAAGAACGAGGGGCGCAGCACGCCGGCGAACCCGGTCTCGCCGTTGAGCACGATCGACGCCGGCAGCGCGTCGGGTCCGACGGCCACGCGGCGCAGCGGCGAAGCCGGGTCGGGGCCTCCGATCAGGATCGACGCCGGGCCGACCCCGCGTGGACCGGTTGCCGGCTGGCCGCAGCCGCCCTCGCGCCAGGCGATACGCGCGCCGGACACCGCGACGGGCGGCAGTACGATCCCGGCCGCGCACGCGGCGACGTCGCGCAACGAACCGGCGGGCGAGCCGACGTACACGTGACTGGTGCTGAAGCCGTCTTCGGCGTCGGTCTGCGTGCTGAACGCGAGCGCTTGCGCCGAGGCGGCGAGCGCCACCTCGGTCTCGTTTTTGGAGCGGGGCAGGCGCAGCAGCGTTCGAGCGCTGGCGCCCGGCGTGATCCGCTCGAGCCTAGAGCCGCGATTGCGCGGCTGGCGGGCCACGATCAGCGTGTCGCCCGCGAGCGCAATCGCGACAACATTGCCGCGAATCGGGACCGTGGTCCGCGCGGCCGAGGCGTCCGCGGAGCCGATGGTTCCCGCCAGCGCGACCGAGAACAGCAGGGCTCGGCGCAGCATCTGCTCAATACTAGGGCGGGTTCCAAGAACCTCGCCCCCAAGCGCCCAGCAGGTGCTCATGGCAAGCCGTGCTCGAGCGCGCCCTTGACCGCCGCGTCGAGTGCATTGAGGCGTGCAAGCGCGAGCGCCTCCGCCGAGCCGAAGCGCCGGCCCGGTGCCACATCGGGGCCGTGATGGCACAGGACGCAGTGCGCGAGCGCGAGCAACCGCTCGTCCGGCAGCGCCGGGATCTGCGCCGCCTGCTCGCGCAGCAGCGCGAGCCCGAGCTCGACGTGACCGAGTAGCCTGCCCGCTTCCGTCAGCCCGATCTCGGCGCCGTACGTGAACTCGCGCGTCTTGCCGAGGTCGTGGACGAGCGCGGCGGTCAGCAGTAGATCGCTGTCCAGGCGCGGGTGCAGCTGGCAGGCCTCGAGCGCGAGCGTCCCGACGGCGACGGTGTGCTCGAGCAACCCGCCGAGGTAGGCGTGATGGCCGTTGCGCGTACACGGTGCGCGTCGCCAGCGCGCGCGCAGAGGCTCGTCGGCAAGCAGCGCGTCCAGAAGTGAGCGCAGGCCCTGATCGTGGACCTCGCGCGCGAGGTGCTCGAGGAAGCCGTCGAGCTCGTCGAGGTCGCGGTAGGCGACGGGCAGGAATGCGGCGGGATCGGCCTCTCCTTCGGGCGCCCGGCCGATCGTGCGCAGCTCGACCTGCAGCTCGTCGCGAAAGCGCTCCACGCGGCCTGCGACGCGCACGAGGTCACCGCGGTCGAAGCGTCCAGCGAGCACGTCGGCGTCGCGAAACGCGCGCCCCTGTACGGCGCCGCTGCGATCGCGCAGCTCGACGGCGAGATACGGCGTTCCGGCGCGCGACATCAGGCGGTCCTTGCGGGTGCAGGCGAAGATGCCCTCGAGCTCCTGTCCCGGGCGCAGCGTGGCGATCGTCATGAGGCCATGATGTACCTTGATTCGGATGCAGCCTTTGATCTGGGAGAGCAGGCCCGACGGCCTCCGAGCCCCGGCACTGATCTGCGCGTTCAGCGGCTGGAACGATGCCGGCGATGCCGCCTCCGCCGCGCTCACGTTCATCGGCGAGTCGCTCGGCGCCGAGCGCTTCGCGCGTCTCGATCCGGAGGACTTCTACGACTTCCAGTCCACGCGGCCGCAGATCCGCCTGACCGAGGGTGCGCGCGACATCCTCTGGCCCGGCGTCGAGATCTTCGCCGCACGTGTCCCGCGCGCCCCGCGCGACCTGATCCTCGTCCAGGGCCCCGAGCCGTCGATGCGCTGGAAGGCCTTCTGCACCCACATCATCGACCTCGCCGAGGCCCTCGGAACCCAGCTCGTCGTCACGCTCGGCGCGCTGCTCGCCGACGTGCCGCACACGCACCCGGTCGCCCTCACGGGCCTGGCATCCGACGAGACCATCGTCGAGAAGCTGTCGCTCGCGCAGTCGACGTACGAGGGTCCGACGGGGATCGTGGGCGTGCTGCACACGGCGTGCAGCGATGCCGGCATGCCGGCCGCGTCGCTGTGGGCAAGCGTGCCCCACTACGTCGCCGCCGCCCCGAACCCCAAGGCCGCCCTCGCGCTCGTGCGCAAGGTCGAGGGCCTCGTCGGCGTCACCGTCGACGGCACCGAGCTCGAGAACGCCTCGGAGGAGTACGAGCGCCAGGTCTCACGCGCCGTTCAGTCCGATCCCGAGGTCCAGGCCTTCGTCGAGCGCCTCGAGCAGGCCGCCGAGGTCGACACGACGCCGCTGGGCCCCGGCGACCTACCGTCCGGCGACACGATCGCGAGCGAGTTCCAGCGCTTCTTGAAGCAGCAGCCCGACCGCTGATCTGAGCGGGCGCTCGAGCGCCGTCAACGCTCCGCAGCCGGACACGCGATCCGAAAGTCGCACATCGAGCAGACCGCGTAGGAGGGAGTCGGCTCGAAGTCCTGCGCGAGGATCCCCTCGCCGACCTGCTCGACGGTGTCGGCGATCCAGGCCGCGTCGATCTCGTCGCTGGGAACGAGCACCTTGGCGTCGTCGAGCACGTACAGGTAGGACTGCTGCGTGGCATCCAGCTGCCATGCCTCGCGCGCGCCGACGGCGTACAGGGACAGCTGGACGTCCTCCTTCAGCGCCGCGCGCGAGCGCGGGCGGCCGGTCTTGTAGTCGATCAGCTCGTAGCCGCCGTCGGCGAGGCGGTCGACCCGGTCGACGCGGCCGCGCAATGTGTGGGGGCCCATGCGAAAGCTGAACGCCCGCTCGAACCAGACCGGCTCGACGGGCTCGGAGACGATGCGCTGGTGGTAGCGGCGCAGCGCCGCGTCGGCCTTGCCGCGCAGCTGGCGCTCCTCGTCCGAGTCGCCCATGCCGGCCCGCCGCCAGCCGCCGTCGAGCAGATCGAGCATCTCCTCCAACGACGGGCTCGCAATCTGGTGATAGCGCTCGAGCACCTGGTGCACGAGGATCCCGAAGCGCTGGTTGAGCGTCGGCTCCTGGGGGATCCGCAGCACGCGGGCGAACTTGTAGCGCAGCGGGCACGCACGGTAGGTCTCGATGTCCGACGCCGACAGTGCCAGCCCCTCCCCCCGCCGCGGGAGGAACGCCTGCAGGCTCGGCTCGCTGCGCGCCGCGCGTGCGGCGGCGCGAGCGCGGTCGTCGCGCTCTGAGTCCAGCAGCAGCTCGTCCAGCGTCGACGTCGCCAGCACCTCGCGCTGCGCCGGCGACACGGCCGCCGCCAGGCGCTCGTTGATGAGCCCCAGCGCGTCGCTGACCGGCTGTCCGGCGGGACGCTCGAGCAGCGCCGCGAGCTTGACGAGCTCGAGGTAGCGGGTGACCGCGTGCGTCACGTCGAGGTCGGTGTCCAGGCGCAGCTCGCCGAGGCCCTTGCCGACGCGCGCGACATCGGACAGCAGCTCGTCGCGCAGCGCCTGGAACGTCGCGTGCATCGCCTCCTCGGGCCCGAACAGCTCCTCCTCGACGTCTTCCCACTGCGCGGCCACGGCGGCGCGCGCCTCCTCGGCGAACGGTGACGGCGGCTGCACCGCGCCGCTCGCTGCCCGCGCCGGGTACGCGAGCACCAGCCCCTTGCTCGCACGCGTCATCGCGATGTGCAGCAGGCGGCGCATCGCCGCGACGTGGGCGGCGCGGTCGTCGGGCCCGAGCGCCTGCTTGAGCAGCGCGTCGGCGATCGGCTCGCCGGCGCGCAGGCGAGCGCCGGGCATCCGCGCTGACGTCAGGCCGACGACGAAGACCCAGTCCAGCTCGCGGCCGGCGGCGGCGTCCAGCGCCATCACCTGCACCGCGCCCGGGCGCGGAGGCGCACCGTCCTCGTCGCGCAGGCCGGCGTCGGCGACCGCAGTCGCGTAGTTGGCGAAGTCGCGCGGCGTGGCGCTCGGCGCACGGTGCGCGTACGAGCTTGCCAGCTCGCCCAGTGCAGCGAGGTTGACGAGCCGTTCGACGACATCGGGCTGCGCCGTGAAGACCTGCTGGCGGCGCAGCCCGAGACGCTCGATCAGCCGGTGCACGAACAGGTCCGGGCGAGCGCTGTCGAGCGTCAGCGCGGCCTCGCGGTAGAGCTTGAGGAAGGCATGGATGCGCTCGCGCGCCTCGGGCGGAAGCTGCGGCGACTCGGTCGCGGCGACGAGCGCGCTGACCATGTCGAGCTTGCGTCTCCGCGCGATCTGCACGCATCGCGCGAGGTCGACGGAGCGCAGCGCGATGGGTGGTCGCGCGAGCGCGCGCACGACTGCGCTGGCGTCGGATGGGTCCGCCAGCGAGCGCAGCCAGGCGAGCACGTCGCGGACCTCGGCCTGCGCGAAGAAGTCGGCCTCGCCGACGATCCGCGACGCGATCGCGCGCTCCTCGAGCGCCAGCGCGACGTCACGTCCCTCGTCGCGCAACGAGCGCACGATGACGCCGATGTGCTCCGGCGCGCAACCGCCGCGGACGAGCCGCTCGATCTCGGCCGCGACGCCCTGTGACTGCGCACGCTCGCCGCTCGCGCGCAGGAAGCGCACGGTCCCCCCGCCTGTGCCTGCGACCGGCTTGTGCAGGCGCTGCGCGATCGGCGCGACCACCGCGTGCGCCGCATCGAGCACGCGCTGGGGGCAGCGCAGCGAGCGCTCCAGGCGCACGACCGCGACGCCGTCGCCGTGCGCGCGCTCGAAGTCGGCCACGTTCTTCGTCGCCGCGGCGCGCACGCGGCGCGCTGCCTGATCGTCGTCGGCGGCGACCGTCACGTTGCCGTGCTCGGCGGCGAGCAGCTCGACGAGCATCGCGGGTGCGAAGGCGAGGTCCGCGAACTCGTCGACGAGCACGTGGCGGTAGCGCTCGGCCACCCGCGCGCGCACGTGCGGGCGCTGGCGCAGGAGCGCGATCGTCCGCAGCACGAGCTCGCCGGCGTCGAGCGCGCCGTGCTCGGCGAGCAGCCGGTCGTGGTCGACGAACAGGCGCGCGAACTCGACCTCACGCGCGGCCCGCGTGCGCTGCACGTCGTCGTCGACGGGCAGCACGTCGGCCCACGCCGCATAGTCGGCCGCCGTCACGCGCTCGTCCTTGAGCCGGTCGATGCGGTCGATGACGCCTGCCAGCAGCACGGCCGGCCGGCCGCCGAAATCATGGCTGCGCAGATGCAGGTCGTCCATGCGTTCCAGCAGCAGCGCCAGGCGGTCAGCCGCCGTGACCGGCGCGAAGAACGGGTCGACGCCGGCCTCGACGGTCTCTTCGCGCAGCAGCCGCGTGCAGAGCTCCTGCACGGAGTACACGGCGAGCTCTTCGTAGGGCCGCTGCAGCGCGTCTTCGATCCCCCGCCGCAGCGCCGCCGCGCCGCCGCTGGAGGGGCTGAGCGCGAGCACGGACTCGGGCGCCGCGCCCTGCGCCACAAGCCACGCGAAGCGCGCCACGAGCACGGCCGTCTTGCCCGTGCCGGCAGCGCCCAGCACGAGCAGCGGGCCGCCCGCGTGGGTGACCGCACGCTCCTGCGGCGGCGCGGGCCCCGGGCGGGCGGGGTCCGATTCATGGATCGACTGGCGGACCGGCTGGCTGGACATGAGCCTAGTATGCCCCCGATGCCGTCCACCCCGAGCGCGCTCCAGGCCGACTGGCTCGGAGCCTGCCGCGCGGCTTCCCAAGGGCTGCGCGAGGTGCTCGTCGAGCATCCGACGAGTCGTGAACGGGTCGTCGAGACCGGCAATCGCGGCGAGGGCGGCGACCAGACGCTCGTCATCGACGAGCTCGCCGAGGACGTGGTGTTCGCGCAGCTCGACGCGCTTCACGCCGGCGGCGCGCGCTTCACCGCCGTCAGCGAGGAGCGCGGGATCGTCGACTACGGCGAAGGCGACCTGATCGTCGTCATCGATCCGATCGACGGGTCGCTGAACGCCAAGCGCGGCATGTCGCACTACGCGCTGTCGATCGCCGTCGCCGACGCGCGCGGGAGCGTGGACGGCGCAACGATGGCCGACGTCGTATTCGGCTACGTCCACGACTTCGGCCCGGGGGAGGAGTGGACCGCGCGGCGCGGCGAGGGCGCGCGCCTGAACGGCCGCCTCATCGACGCTGCGCCGCCCGAGCGGCGGATGGACGACGGGCGTCTCGAGCTCGTCGCGATCGAAAACTCGGACCCGCGCTGGATGGCTCCCGCGATGGACGGCCTCCGCGCACACGTCAACCGCGTGCGCGCGATCGGCTCGATCGCGATCTCGCTGTGCCAGGTCGCGTCGACGCGCGTCGACGGCATGCTGACCCTGTGGCGCACGCGCGCGGTCGACGTCGCGGCGGCGCAGCTGATCGCGCGCGAGAGCGGAGCGCTCGTGGCCTTCACCGCCTACGAGGATCCGCTCGCGGCGCCGCTGGACCTCGAGCCGCATTCCGGCGTCATCGCGGCACGCACGCCACAGGCGCTGGAGCAGCTGCGGTCGATCATCTGACGGCCCGCGCCGCGCGTACGCCATGATGAGCGCTCGTGCTTGATCGTGTTCTCACGCGACGGATTGCCAACGCCGTTGCGAACAGCGGAAAGTCACGGCAGCCCGATGCCTCCACGCCGTCCGAGCTTCCCGGTGATCTCGCCGCGATCTGCGCCGACGCCCGCGAGCGCGTCGTCGCTTACACGGGCCTGGTCGCGGCGTCGTCGTTGCCGCCGGCCGAGTTTGTACAGCGCTCGGCGTGGATCGCGGCCAACGTGGATTCGCTGGGCGCGATCTTCGACCCGCTGGGCGAGCGCCTCACCGGCGGCCTGGGGTTCATGCGCGGGCCGATGCGCGCCACGATGGGCGGGCTGGTCTCGGCCGAGGCCGGCGCCCTGACCGGCTACCTGTCCCAGCGCGTGCTGGGGCAGTACGAGTTCGTGCTCGTCGATCCGGAGTCGCGGCCGCGGCTGCTGTTCGTCGCGCCGAACATCGTTCGGGCCGCACAGCGGCTGGACGCCGACCTCGGGCAGCTGCTCACGTGGATCGCAATTCACGAGGTGACGCACGCCGTCCAGTTCGGAGGCGTGCCGTGGCTGCGACCACACCTCGCCGGCCTGCTGCGCGAGCTGCTGGCGTCGCTCGAGATGAGCGTCGACCCGCGCGAGCTGCTGCGCGGCCCCCGGACCGACGTGCGCGAGCGCCTCGGAGCGCTGCGCGAAGGCGGCCTCATGGCTTTGATCGCAGGTCCCGCCCGGCGCGACCTCCTCGACCGCCTGCAGTGCACGATGGCGGTCATCGAGGGCCACGCCGAGCACGTCATGGACGTCGTCGGAGAGCCCGTGCTGCCGTCGCTCGCCGAGCTGCGTCTCGCCCTCGATCGCCGCCGTCACGAGCGCCCGCTGCTGCTGGCGCTGCTCGAGCGCCTGATCGGCCTGGATGCCAAGATGCGCCAGTACGAGGCCGGCAAGCGCTTCTGCGACGGCGTCGTCAACGCTGCTGGTCCGGTCGCGCTGCATCGCGTCTTCGAAGCCCCCGAGCAGCTCCCGACGCCCGCCGAGCTCGAGAACCCGGCTGCCTGGCTGAGCCGTACCGGCGTCGCGGCGGCGTAAGCCCGCGCGGCCCCCTGGGGGTGGCGCGGTCGGTCCATTGCAGCAGAATTCTCGCCTCCTCCACGTCCCGACACGACCCGTCACGCCCTGATACCTTCGAGGGAGGGGTTATTCAGGGACGGAGCGGGACGCTTCGGACTTTGGGACGTTCGTCCACAACGGGAAGGGGTTTCTCGTGGCGCGCAAGCGACTGGCAGCCTCCGATGCACCGCCGCTTCGTTCTAGTGTAGTGTCTGGTAAATAGCTGGTGTTTGCGGTAGGGTGGTGTAATGCGCTTGCCCACCGCTCCGATGCCGATCGCAGACAGCCAGCGCGAGGTGCTGGAAACGCTGGCGAGATCACGC
>Ga0183260_10003336_pt1 | contig 12981 bp, 9 predicted proteins | sample AntDrymUQ4972206_2_FD_129768 | JGI IMG/M metagenome (GOLD analysis project Ga0183260, IMG submission 129768) | Polar desert sand microbial communities from Dry Valleys, Antarctica - metaG UQ497 (22.06) (version 2) (version 2) | ecosystem: Environmental > Terrestrial > Soil > Desert | place...
AAAATTGCCTCTAAGTCCATCTATGTGTTTTATTTCATGATGTTTTATTTTCATTATAATATTTAGATTGTCTTTATTTACATCAAAAATGGTTCTAACTCTTATTCCCTTGTCTTGAACTCTGGTATTGAATCGAACTCCACACTGAATCTTATTTAAACAAAAAAATGATTGTTGTAATTACTAGCAAGATATATTTTATTTGGGGTTTTCATCTTGTCTGATATTTCTATTCATATATGAAGGTCTTTTTAATTTTATATTTCTGAACCGATCCATTCTTGAAGTTACTCGCGTCTCTAAAGCAGAATAGGGATGTGGTATTACTAGAACTCTTTCAATAGATGGAAATTGAGAACTAATCACCAACTGTATTTTTAAAGATAGCATTTCGACTTCTTCTAGTGATTCCTTTCCATCAATTGCTATATGTATTTCTGCTTGGTCTATCATGCCTGAAGAGCGAAGCAACACATCTCTTACAACTATCTTTTCATCGCTAAATTGTTCTGAAATTATGTTTTTTATTACTACTGTTAATTTGGGATTTTGCCAAGAGTCTATAAGAATCAAAGACGATTTTTTAAGAGATATATATGAAACTGAGAAGATATAACCAGCTATTATCATTCCTCCTATTCCATCCATTTGTAAAAACCCAAATTGTGTTGCAACAAGTATACTAAAGAATCCAATAACAGAAGCTGATCCATCCTTAATTGAGTTTCTGGCATCCGTTTTTAACGAAAGCAAATTGTATTTGTTTGCGATAATACGCATTTGAAATGCTCTGTGAAGAGATAATGCACTTGCTCCGGCTAGTACTGCCATAACTACATAAGGATGACTAATTTCGTGTGGATGAATTAATGCCTGATAGGAATTATAAAATATAACCAGACCAATCGCTATCATTCCTATTGCAGCAATTAATGCTGTAAAACTCTCTACTTTATGATACCCAAAATGGAATTTTTTATCCGCTGGTCTATGTGCGATCCTTAGGCCTAATAATACTATAAAAGATATTGCTGCATCAGAAATCGAATCTATACCATCAGCGGTAGCAACTACACTGCCACTGAGAATTCCTGTGATTATTTCTACAATACCTATAGCCAACAAAGTTACAACAGAAATCTTTGCAATCTTTTTGCCTGCTACGATTCCTTCTAGGACTAAATTGGGCGATTGCTGTGTTTTAGTGCCGTTTTTTATTAGATTTTCCTTGAGGTCAGCAAGTTCATCAGTAGATTTATTTTCTTTACTATCTTCTACTTCGTCCAAATTAATAATTTATTTTAGTACCTTGATTACACTATTTAAAATTTGCTAGCGAGTATATCTTTGTAAAAAAATTTACTGAATGTTTAATTAAAATTCGCACTTTATAATTAAAATATTACTAATTTTAAATTATTTTGGACGTTTTCTTTTCAATACTAAATAATATGAAGTTCATGCTATCATTGAATGGTATTGGTAATATTCTTAATTCAGTTCACATTTGAATTGGTGCAATCTTTAGACTCTATTGATGATATGCCTGCTGTTTCCTTTGCACTACTTATGTATCATTCATATTAGATGAAATTCGTAGACGTTATTTTAAAATGGGATCAGCCGGATTTGAACCGACGACCTCCAGCGCCCGAGGCTGGCATCATACCAAGCTAGACTATGATCCCTTTCACCTATTTTCGTATTATCCTATATTATGTCTATGATAAAAGTGTGTGAGTACTGTTATCAGCTTTTGATCCTTTATTTATTAATTTTATGATCAAATAAAATCCAGACCAATTTCATACTTGCATGCTTCAATTAGTTTCTGGTCAAAGCATACTACTTGAGCATCCTTGTGGCCATCCTCTCTATCGTTTTTCAAAATTCCGCGCTGGATAAGATTAAAGATTATTGAATAGCTTATGGGGAATGCACCTGTGGCTCCTGGAGAATTGTAATTTAATATATGAAGCATGTTATTTCTTAGCATAAATATTGGATTCATTACAAAATTACCACCGTTGTCTATCAAGTTTGATCGAATTCCAGCGGTTCCACGAATTTTAAAGTCTCTATCTTGGATAATGGGAAGAAATTTTTTCACTCTATTTATCATATGTTTTTTAGAAATACTACTTAATCCTTCTTTGTAGATTAAATTAAGCATCTCTCTGCTAAATATCGCTCTATTTATTTTATTGTTTTTTCCCTTTATAAGTTTGTATATTTTAGGTAGAAATTCCTTTGTATTAACGACCTTGTTATAGCCATATGGTGAAAAAACCGGACAAGCATTGGGTCCTACTTCTCTGTTTCCGTTAGTCCTAATTATCCAGTGAGGATCCAGGAACGGAAATTGTTGGAATTCAGGTACCGAATAAATGCTATGGTTTGTGAGTGTGCTGTACTTTGATGGTGCTATCCAATATTCCCCTCTAAAAAAAAGGTCACTATATTGATGGATTATTTTGGCCTTATCTAAAATATTAATCGAATTGCTTCCAGAGGCGTTGATCAGGAAATCACATTTGATTTCTTTTATCGTATTTTCAAAAAGGTTCCTATATTCTAGGATAATTTCAGGACTTGAATCAGTTCTGTTTTTTATCTTTAGAACTTTAGATCGCGTTATGAAGGTTACTTGCTGATTTTGACTGGATATCTGGGTTGCTAATCTTTGGGTAATTTGACCGTAATTTACCGATGCATCTTTATGACATAAGATCGCTGACTTACATTTAAGATTGGGTTCAATAATAGATGTTTCCTTTTCATCCATCATCATTATTTCCTTTTCATCCAAGCCATTTTTTATTCCCCATTCCAAATGCAGCGAAAGTGTACTTAATGATTTATCATCATTTGCTACTTCAATTACTCCATCCTCTACAAATATAATTTTGTTTACTTGACAATATCTTTTCCAAAAATCATAACCATACAAGGCAGCTTTGGCCCAAATTTTCTTCTTTTCAGGATTGTAGATAAAAGGTGCATGGACCTTGCCGGTATTCCTCGAACTAGTGTGTAAACCTGCTTTTACTTCCTGCTCAATTATTGTTACCTTTGAGTTTGATAGGGAAGAAATTACATATGCTAAAGTTGTTCCTAGAATACCTGCACCAATAATTACGATATGGTTATTATTTATGGTTAGACACTCTTTCCTCTGTCCAGTATTATTTTTTATACTCCAGTCATAGTTACCCTGCCCATCATCAACGATTGGTTAATTTCATTTATTTCATGGCTCTTATGTTTTCTTCTTTCTATTACATACCCTGATGTAGAATGATAATATATTATCATGTCCGTAGGATAAAATGAAATTATCGAATGGTTGTCAGAATCAGATGCAAGATGTCGAAGATGAATGTTTTCCCACTCAAAGAGTTTGTCTATATTGCCATCAAAATGGAACTTGCTTCCACAAGTACATTGAACATTTCTCCAACTTTCCTTAATATTTCTCAACCATTTGTCCTTTTTTGGCACTACTTCAACTTTTTCAATGATATTCTTCTTATCCATCATTTTTGAATTATTAGATAGCTGCAAATCCTTTTTCTCCGCACTCTTCAAATACAATATATGATCTTCTTATTTTAAATCTGTTTACTTTTATGAACACTTGTTATCACATCTAATAGTTTTTTGAATAGATTACCTCAATCTAATTGAGAAATATGACCTTCTCTAAACACTAGTTAGCGATTCACTGAAAAATCTATTTTTGATATTTCATAAATAATTCTCTATATGGAGAAATTGCTGTTTTTCAATGTTATCTTGGCTTTCGAATAGTCAAGACCATTCCACTCAATATGGAATCCCAAACATGTGAGTATATCAATATGTATTTTTTCAGGTATTTTTTTGGAATCTAAAATATTACATGCTTCTCCCAGATTAATGACATTTTTTGTATCTTTCCGGATCTCTTCAATAAACTGAGTTTTAAGAATATAATCATCAATCATTAGTAGTCGCTTTTTGGACAACTCACTTTCAAACATGTACTTGAAATCATTATTCTTATCTGTCAAATCCTTGAGACTTACCTTCAAGAATGCGTCACCATCAGTGCATTCTCCCTTCAATAATTCATCTAGTTTACCTAAATACATATAACTCATCTCAGAAATTCTCAATTCTTCTAAGAGTCTGATTACATTTTGAATGATCTTATTTTGATTCTGTGTATTGAGAACATTACGACTTATGTAATTGTTTTCTATATCTTTTATATATTTTATTATCTCTTTAATTGAAATCTTTTCGTTTTTGTAAGATGTTATCAACACATTCCTGTTATTTTTAATATTGGTTATCTTATTTTCTTCATTTAATTCGTATGACATCAAGTTTTCAAGATTGATCACAAGGATCATGAAAAATTTTTCATCATGATTCTTGTTTTGTACTATTTCAAATATTTTAGATATTTTCCTTTCTAGGTATTCTTTTGTCCAGAAACCAATAATCTCAACAAATATGCTAGTATCAAATTTTGATAGGATAAAATCTGGTATAAATGCAGTTTTTTGCTTTGTTATAATAGGTTCCGGTTCTCGTTCTATCGCCCATCCTGTTTTAAATAGTTCAAATTTTTGTAAGAATGTTTTTTCTATTTTACTATCAAAAAGCATTGGGACATTAGGATTATCTATGGAATTCTCGGTATTGATTTCTTGGACGTCTAAATTGTTTCTATCTTTGGAATTATATTCATCATGAGATTTCTTGCTTATTGGCAAAGAATTTTTCCTTGATTCACTATACCGATAAACGGAATTTTCTAAGGACATCTTAATCATTTTATCTGAAGGAAATGAATTTGGGTAGGATTTTTCAGAAATTTCAAATTCGTAAACTAGTTTCTTTCCACTATTTGTTACCCTGAGAATATCGGCCTGTATGTGCCATCTTTCTGATTTCATAATGGTGGGCAATATTTTTGATATCGCACCCCCGTATCTGTCAGTCAATTTTATTACATTTAAGGCACCTTCAATGGAACAAATTATTTTATTTTCTTTAGATTCCTGGGCTGTTTCATCTTCCATATCTAACCAGTACATTAGACCGAGCCTTTTTACTTCTCTGAGTACTTCTTTCCATCGTGTTCCTAGATTTAGGTCCGACCCCAAACCTATTCTCACTTTTAGGCAACCAAAAAGCAAAGTTTGAATTAACGATATATTATAAAAGAGAAGTAACTTCTCGGCATTAATTGGCAAAAATGTATCCATTATCGTGTTTTCATCCAGATCAGACCACATCACTTTTGATAACATCTCATCGGATATTCTTAGTTTATTAGATATTTTCTCAAGAATTGATTTCCTTGTTTGCTCAGTTAAGGCGGTATTTTGTCTGGCTGATTCATCAAAAACGCTTCTCCTAATTTCTATCGCAGTGAGATTTTTTAACAATTCGATTGTCTGATTTGAATTGTCATGATGAGGATTATTTGAGTGAACTTGGGAAATGGATTTAAATGTACATCTTTTTTCTAAAATTGCAGCTAATCCTCTGATAAGCTTATAGTCTTTATAAGTTTGCTCAAGACCCTTTAGAGACTGACTTAACTTTTCTTTTATAAGGTTATGTTGATAGGAATATTCAAAAACTTGTATGACTTGTTTCGCTATCTCGACGTCTTTAGAGTTCTCTTCAAGAGAACATAAAATGGGATATATTTTATAATTTTTATAATCCAATTTACATCTGAGTAAATCTGAAGATATCATTTTTTATTCACCAACCATGTTCTGGTCATACTCAGATTAATAGATGATATTGTCATTTAGTATTCATTGATCTGATTTATCTATTAATTGCTTTTTATTGTTTATCCCTTTGTTTCTTCTATTGCTAGTTAAGATTTCACTTGTATCGGATGAAATTATTTCAATAAGATTAGCCACGTTTTCAACATCCTTTTTAGGTCTGAGTAATCTCCCTAGTCGTTGAACAAATTCCCTTTTACTCCCTGTACCACTTAATATTATGCCCATGTTGGCATCAGGAACATCTGTTCCTTCATCCAAAACCTTGGTGGCGACTATAATTCTGTATAGTCCTTTCTTGAATTTTTCTAATATTTCATTCCTTTCTTCATTCTTCGTTTTATGTGTTATGACAGGAATCAAAAATCGGTCTGAAATACTATAAGCCAGTTTAGTATGAACCGTAAAAATGATTATTTTGTCCATAATATGTTGTTTTAAGATCTTTTCTAATTCTACAATTTTTGCATAGCTATTTAGGGCTATATCTATAGCTTCATTTCTCAGAAGTAAAGCCTTTCTAAGATTGATATTGCTTGCAGATAGGATGATTAATTTTTCTAGTCTTATAGGATAAAAGATCTTAGATTCTTTTAATAATTGATTATATTGAAAAATTTTTCGGTTATATAGTAAAATTTCGTCTGGTAACATCTTTACTTTTACTTTTTTCAATCTAAATTTGGCTAGATGGTTACCTTGAGATAATTCATAAAAATCTTTACTGAATACTATATTTCCTACTAATTTGTAAATATTCACATGTTTGCCATCTTCTCGCTCTATTGTTGCGGTTAAACCTAATCTATATGGCGAAATAAATTGTTCTCCAATCAGTGAATATTTATCAGAAGCCAGATGATGAACTTCGTCAAATATTAAGAATTCAAATTTGTTACCTAGATATGATGATTTTAAGTAAGCTGAGTCATATGTTGTGATTGTAATACTTTTTATATCTTCATTGCCTCCTCCAAGCTTGCCTATTTGGTTCTTCACTTTTAAGATATTTTCCATGGCTTCAAACCATTGTTCCATTAAATTTACTGTAGGAACTATTACAAGCGTTGAGGTGTTTGTTTTCAATATTGCATGTAATGCAATTATTGTTTTGCCTGCACCAGTTGGTAGAATTATGCATCCTTTCATATTATGTGTTATCCATCTTTTCAACGCTTCTTTTTGATAGTCCCTTAATTCATTATTGATATTAAATTGGTTCCTATTGAGCGGAATAATGTAGTCTTGTACTCTATCTATGTAGTCAATTTCATTGCTTCTGAAATAATGAATTATTTCTGGATAATAGATACCTAGAGCTCGATATTTATTGATTCTAGGGTCAAATACTGAATATGGTGTGTGAAAATCGCCATTTAATAGAATGGTTCCCTTATCATATTTTAGCTCGGTCAAAGCATTATTTTTATATATGATGTATCGAGAGGTTTTTTTATTTAAATCTATTCAATTTCCATTAACCCCAGATTCTACATGTTTATGTCAATGGGGGCAATACCAATCTCAATGTCATATTCGAACAAGGTTGAATTACCCAGACAGTTCATTCCGCCCTATTCTTCCATTTTATATATAAAAAACTTATGGTATTTTATTCTAATTAATTAGTGAATAGATAAAATTAAAAGGATAGTAAATGAAATAATCATTGATTGTAAAAATGTCAGGTGACGAAAGATTATCACAATTTCTAAAAGAAGGTAAAGATTGGGAAAGAAAACCTACCACTATAGCCGGCGTTTTTTTATTTAAACTTCCTGAATATCGTGGTAGACCCGCATCGATAGCTATAGAAATTAACCCACTCAATTCAAATGGCACTCCAAGTAAAAAAAGAGGGATTGTAATCAAATCGCTGGAAGAACTAAATTCCATCTTGGAATTAATTAGTAATTCTAAGGTTTCACAATTGGCACAATCTATTGATAGTGTTAACCCGGAAAGGAAGACCATGGTAAGGAGTGAATCAACTGAGGTATTTGAGATCTGAATAGTGACAAATTCAGTCTATACTACCATTACTAGCCCTCTCTGATATTTCATAATCTAACGTTGGTCAAGAACTATTTTACTCATCCTCTCTTAAGGGATGAAATGATTAAGTATAGACAATACCAGGAGGACATTGTAAATAGGGCATTATATAAGAATTCATTAATTGTGATCCCAACTTCTTTAGGAAAAACAATTGTTGCCTTATTAGTTTGTCTTGACATTTTACTTAACTGGAAAAAATCAAAAATCCTAATTCTTGCTCCTACTCGCCCATTGGTGTTTCAACATTTTGAATTATTCAAAATGAATACTCTCCTTTCAGACCAATGCGTTGCGCTAACAGGAAAGATAGCACCAGAAATTAGAAAAACAATTTGGAAATCCGCCTCAATTAGGGTATACTTTGCTACACCAGAGTTAGTAAAGAATGATATCCGAGATAGTATACTTAAAAAAGATGAATTTTATTTAATAGTATTTGATGAGGCTCAACGAGCCGTTAAGGACTATAGTTATACATCTATTTCTAAACAATTTTACAAAAATTCTGATCATGATAAACTCCCACTAGTCCTAGGGTTATCTGCTAGCCCCGGAGCTAAAGAAGAAAAAATTAAAGAGATTTGTTCAAATCTATTTATAGAGCAAATCATTGCCAAATCTGAACGAGATGATGATGTGTTACCCTATGTTTTTGATACTAACATAGAGCATTGCTCAATCGAGATGAATGATTATCATAAGGATCTATCCGCCTTGTTGAATTCTATGATTTACGATAATATCAGCTGGTTAATCAATAACCGTTTCATAAAAAAGAAGAAAGTTGAAAGTGTATATAGAAAGGATCTTTTGTCCCTTGGGGACTATATAAAATCGAATTTAGATCCAAAAAATATGAACTTTTTCCTACTGACTGCATTAAAGTTTCAATCTTTATCCTTGATTTTGTTATACTGTCGTGATTTAGTTGAATCTCAAGGCAGCTTTGCTCTCAAAAAATTCTTAGACAATGCTAAAGAGAACTCTGAAAGTAAAACTTATCAGGAACTATTTTTAGATTCACGAATAAAAGAAATAATCAAAATATTAAAGGATCATGATAACGAGCCTCCACCTAAATTAGAAAAGGTATTATCGGTAGTTAGTCAGTTTCTTGATTTGAGAGGAGATATAAAAACATCCGAGGATTCGCTTAGGGATATTAATGATGTTACTACTAAACAGAGTGATACTGATTACGAAGACAAACGGATTCCTACTAATTATCAAAAAAAGATTTTGATTTTTTCGCAATACCGTGATACGCTTGAAGAAATTACAACCTTTCTAAATGACAATGGTATATCTTGCAAGGGATTTTATGGTCAATCAAATAAAAATGGACAGAAAGGCCTCAGTCAGGATAAACAATTATCTATTCTTGGTGATTTTAGACTTGGAAAATTCCCGGTACTTGTTGCTACGTCAGTTGCAGAGGAGGGGCTTAACATCCCCAATGTTGATCTTGTGCTGTTTTATGAACCTGTACCAAGCGAGATTAGGTTTATACAAAGAAAAGGAAGGACGGGCAGGTTTTCCAATGGAAAGGTGGTCATTCTAATTTCTGAAGATTCTATCGATACAAAATATTTAGAGATCTCTAAAAGAAGAGTTAATAGAATGAAATCAAGTCTTCAGAATACAAACTTTACTTTGGAAAAATATGACAAAAGAACTTTCGAAAATCCAGATAAAATGCTTGAATCTGACCTCTTTTTTCTCTACGAAAAATCCAAAAAATATTCTGAATTTGTAAAGGAAGATAATTACAACGAAAGCACTAATCCTATTTTGGATTCCATTTCTTCAAATTCTAATAAGAAAATTAAAAGCCTTGTCAAGAGATTATCCTATCGTCATAGGAGCTCCAATGATTCAGAATTATCTGCATCTTTTACAAGAAAAAACTTGGAAGATCTTTATGAAATCTCTTTGAATTTGGATAGAAAGAAAATAGTCGAGAGAGTTCAAAGACAAATTCATGACTTACTCGGAAAGGCTGGAAAAAATGGACTCGAAGTTTCATATCTAAATGAGGTAATAGGCATTGATCAGGAGATTATCATAAAGGCTATAGAAAACCTGACCAAAATGAAACGAACTGTTTGGGTAAATAAGAATACAATTGCATTAATCGAATCTATCAAGTTTCTGCCCGGCCATAAATACTCTATATCCATTGAAAAGATTGTGATGGGTAAAGCAATTGTAATTGTTAATGAAAAGTGGTATGCTTCCTTGAAACACCAAGATTACTTTGGTCCTAGGGCGTTATTAAAAAAAGGTAATACTTTCAATATTATTGGTGAAATGTATCGAAGTGCAGGAATACTTCATTTGATTGTAAAAAAAATAATCTAGTTGTTGATATAGTGTGATACCAAAACCTACTCCCAATAGATAATCATATGACGAACGTACAACATTTGAATGATCACTGTCCACCAGAAACCCTCATAATTATGAAACCTAACATGAACCCCAATATGGCCCCAAATGTAGGTACCCATTTCCGTTCTTTATGTGCTTTTGGTATCATGTCATAATATAGCATGTAGAATATACCGCCTGCAGATAGAGCAAGAATTATGGATATAATAAATTGCATCCCCTGAAAATAGAATAAACCCACCAGTCCTAAGATTATGGGTATTATAGATACTATACCGATTGAACCTAGCGCTTTCTTTGGATTATTATTAAAAGCGGTCTTTCCTGTCATCATTTCTTTATATGATGCAATTCCTTCAGGAATATTTTGTATCCCTATGATGACAGCTAAAGCAGTTATCGGTCCTGCAGCGGCTATCGATGCACCAATTGCTAGAGACTCCGGGATCGAATCTAATCCTATTCCTAGTAATATCCCTGCACCTCCACCCTTCTTTTCAGCAATATAGTCTGCGATAGTGAATATTACTGCTCCCGATGCAAATGAAATCATGGTTAAAACCAATCCTATATCTTTTTCTGCTTCCAAAACCATTTGAAAAATTGCTGCAGACATGAGTAATCCCGCACCAAAGGCAGTTAATGTTAGTATTTTTGATTCTGAAAACTGTACCTTATGCGATATTAACGCACCTATAAAGGATGTACACCCTGCAAACGCGGTTAGTGTAATGACCGTGATTACATTTGATATTTCTATCGTCAATGTGTTGGACTATTGGTATTAATTGTCAATCTAAAAATCTTTCTTTATTTTATTATGTCTTTTCTGATGGTCAATTGGTTTATTTTTGTTCCACTTATTATTTATTTCTTACTATTTTAATAGAAAATATTACCTTAGTATGAAACTAGTTGTAGTATCAATATTTAATATCCATATTTGTTAGATAATCAAATAATTAAAAAAATATCATTATTTGCCATCGTGATTTCAAATACACCTGGTCATTCAACATCTCGATTATTTCATCATCTCTGGTGGATTTATAATAATCTGGAATAATGTGATAATAGTAGGTAGATGGGACAATCCTGAGATGGTTCGTGAATGTGTTCATATATCTTATGTTTCTATGAAAAAGAATTAATCTTTATCCATACATCAATCGATGATTTGGAACGTTCCCATCCTCTGGTCCACCGCCTCCAGCAGCACGCTGTTCTTGTTCAGCTTTGATAATTTGTTCTAATTGTTTCTTCAATTTTTGTCCTTGTTCTCTCAATTGACTTGTCTCAATCTTTAGTTTATTGTCATTTATAAAATTATTAAAAGATTCAATCAATAAGGAGGCGCCTTCAGGATCAGGTATTCCGCTTGAAGATGGAATGAGAATTGCAGCACATGGAATTTGATTAGATAAACAAGCAGACAACAATCCGCCTGCAATACCACCTATGAATGTCGTATACTTCTTAGTTGAATCTTCAATCGCGTCTCTATTGAAATTACTTTGCGGGTTAGTTCCATCATCAGAGGCAGATTCATCCTCCCTTCCCTTGTCTTTTTTGACTTCAGTGTCTGTAACTTTAGTTTCTTTATCCGTGTTCTGTTCCATATTCTCGCTTGCCAATATCACTGTTTTTCTATCAGAATCAGGTATCCCTTGAACAGGAATTCCATCTAAAACCATCACTTCTTCTATTGAATTTTTTATTGCCCAGTCCATTACTGCATCAAGAACAAAATGTATACCATCCATCATTATAGGCGCTTCGCATACCAAAACACAAACGTTTCCTTCTTTGTTTGCGTATAGCCTAAATGGATGTCTTAACTTGCCGTCAATAAATATTACTCCGGGAGATATGTAATGAGATTCTACAAATGCAATCTGATACATTTCTAGTTTGTCAATTATGTAGCTTGTACTTATCGAACCGACTAGCCCAGGACCTGGGAATCCAGCAATAAGAATTGTTCGGTCTTTTTTTAAGTTATTTAAGTCGGCAATAGTGATAATTTTTGTCGTAATCGGAGTTGTGATTGCAGTTTCACTACTACCTGATAATGACGAAGGCATAGAATTCATTAATTATCTATACCTCTCATATTTGCTTATTAATTAATATAGTTATTAATGGTTATATAGCAAAAACTTGATGCTAGGTATTCTGGATTGTCCTATAATGGAGGGGATAAATAAAATTATTTAGATATTGCCTCAATTTAATGTACTTTCTAAAATTAAAATGGATTTAGTTAAAAATATTTATTATCCCCATATATTTTCCTTGAAAGTCCATTTTTTATTAAATAAGAAATTGCTAACTGATGCTATTGTAACTCCTAGTAAGAGTGCGACATCATATGAAACGCCTGATTCTCTGAGCATATATATTGACAAGAACTGTATTAGGATTCCTAGTGAACTACATCCGATAAACATTCCATATTGCCTAATAAATCGTGCCAAATTGACATTTTTATCTTCAAAAGTCCAGAATTTATTTAATAAGAAATTTGTGGTTACAGATACGGCGATCCCTACTGCAGTTGCTTGCAAATATCCATAGCTTCCTAAGATTCCGTTTGATAAAAGAATTGATACCAAATAATTCAAAACAAAGCCGCTAGCTCCTACCGTATAGAACCTAGCCGCTTTTGAAATAAATCGAACTGATTTTCTCTTTTCTAATTGAGTGTTTTGTTTCTTAGATTTTCTTCCATATC
>Ga0183260_10003338_pt1 | contig 12975 bp, 15 predicted proteins | sample AntDrymUQ4972206_2_FD_129768 | JGI IMG/M metagenome (GOLD analysis project Ga0183260, IMG submission 129768) | Polar desert sand microbial communities from Dry Valleys, Antarctica - metaG UQ497 (22.06) (version 2) (version 2) | ecosystem: Environmental > Terrestrial > Soil > Desert | place...
CCGAGAGCCACATAGACAAAATGGCAAAAAAATACATCAACAAGGACAAATACCCCGGAAGGGCTCCAGGCGAAAAAAGAATCCTGCTGAAGATAAAGCCCACAAAGGTGTTTCACATGAAACAATAACGATACCTCATCAGTAGAAACTGGTTTTTCTAATTTCTTCTGCAACAAAAATTTTTATTTGTCATTTGATTTTTGAAAATAACGGTATAAAAAAAACTTTAATGTTATGCAAATTGGAAGATTTTTTATTATCAGATGGTTTTTATGTGAGAAAGTTTTTGACTATTTTAATTTATACCTGGACCCAAATTTGTTGTTACCAATTTAATGTTCAAAACTTAACACCTGTTAATCTTGATTTAAACTGGTGGACTGGATGGGATTAAATTCCTTGTGGTAGAGGGGTTCTAATACTAATTTAGATTGGAGTTATTTTGCTCTATAAAAAAGATAACTAAAGAACGTTGGCATGGGCCGGGTCGGATTTATATGGTTAGCGGTACAATTTTTAGGTACGATATCATAACCAGCAAAATAACAAGGATAATAGAAAGTATAATGCAATAATTAAATGATTAAGACCAGAAATCCATATATTATTCATAGGTTTTGACTCTGTTAATCGATGTAGTTTATTTCATCTTATTTGCTATGAATATGGGGTATGTGATGAATGTGAGAAGTGTTGGAGTATGATGAATTATTAGTTTTATATTATTATCATACCATTAGAATTGTATTATCTAAATAACAGAGGTATGCTCCACTATATGTTATTCAACAACACAGCTTTATTTGTGGGTTTGGGATCATCAGATGCATCACATTCATCATATGGTTAAAGAATTATCAACTATACTTTTATTCCCTGACTATCTTTTATAATATACACAGTATATTATGCCCATGAGTAATTCAAGCTTGACAGAAAAGATAAATGAGAATAAAGGAGGTTTCGTCGGATTGTATATCTACCGATCTCCTAAAAAGAACCATGATACATTGATGCAAATCAATAATAAAGTTACTAATACATTCAAGGATTGTGGAATGTATAGTTTTGAGGTCTTTCAACTTGGTAGCACCGAGGACATGATGGAATTTGTAAATATATCCAAAACTATTTCGGCTGATAAAGAAGATGAGGTGTGGTTAGAGATTCAAACTTACAGAGACCGCAAACATGTGGACGAAGTCATGGCAAAGATGGAAAATAATGAAGATATGAAGATGTTATACCAACAGTTTTTGGATATCATTACTCCAGGTTCTAGATGTATCTTTGGGGGTTTCAATCGACTTGATGGCATAGGCTTTGTATAGTTTATAACAATAAGGGAGTAGATAAATATCTGTATGATAGCATATTTTTACGGTAATTGAGTTATAATTAATCGTTCTAATTGGTCTTGAATTAATGACTCCATGCATGTTTGCATTTGATACAATGCTTTTAAATAAATAGTAAATAATGGCTATCAAATTGCAGTTAATTTTGTCTTTTCATGAGGTTTAAACTTGTACCAAAGTGTTCCAAATATTATGCCTAGTATTATCCAAAATCCAACCATAGTTAATCCACTTGCAATTCTAAAAGAGTTTACCAAATCCATTGAAATTGAAATTTTATCAGGATTATATGGGAATAAAACAAATGCACTGGACATTATTATAGCATAGATCAATGGTATAATTATAGAAATCTGGGCAATATGTCGTAATCTATAAAAAAAGAGACAAAGACATAATGTTGATACTGTAGATATTCCTAAAAATCCTAGATACAAACTTTCTCTCAAAAATATAGTCTCAGGATCCCCCACGGCAGGCGGATTCCCAGGATATTTAAGAAACGGAATAACAAATAAAACCGTACACATGACTAATGATAAGAATATGGCTTTTTTTCTATCATCATTTGAAAATGGAAGGATTTTACGGCTAAAAGCATAAGCTATACCAAATAAAGAGCCAAATGCCATTCCTAGTATAGAGCCTCCAAGGATACTACCAGCTTTTTGCCAAATTCTGTATGAATTTTGTTCATTCATATCCACATTCTCACCTGATGCAATTAGATTAGCATTTTCAAAACCTATAGCCTTATCAATAAAAGGCTCAACAATAATCAAGTTCATACCAGCCAAAATTATGCCGGATACTGCTCCGGAAATAATCGAAATTAAAATAAAGATTAATGTTTTCATTGAATCAAACTCACGTATTAATAAAAAAAAAGAAAAATTAATGACATGGAAACCCTGCTGAATGTCTCATATCATGAGTAACTTCATGAATATATTTCATGTCAAATGCCTTGCTTCCTTGTACAATACTGAAAATTTGACCCTGATCATACCCTACTATAAAAATACCAAATATTACAATAACTGCTGAAAAACCAACAGCTATCTTTGAATTATCATATTCACCTATAATTTTTTTTTGATCCGATAATGACATGGCATATCTAATTTTTTTTTGTTTATATAAATTATTGGATGGTTTATCCAACTAATCATTAACTCGAAAACAGATTATTTTTAAAAATCGATAGTTATAAATATAAAAGGGATTTTGGTGATTTCACAAACCCCCGATCAGGCCCCGCCGCCCTATGTAATTTTTATACAAAATATTCTGGCCGCAATTGTTTTAAAAAGAAATAAGTGTGCAAAGAATGCGTTTGGAGATCGGCAATGGCAAATGGTGCAAATTATATGGCACAACTGGGAGAATTGTTGGTTAAATCCAAAAGGATTGTTTTTCTGACGGGTGCTGGTATTTCAAAAGAAAGTGGAATTCCTACATTTAGAGGGGATGGTGGATTGTGGAAAACCTGTGATCCTGCAAAACTTGCGTCTCTTTCATCTTTTCTTGAGAACCCATCATTAGTCTGGGAGTTCTATTATTACAGACAAAATTTGATACGTAAATGTCAACCCAATCCTGCTCATATGGCAATTTCAAAAATCGAACATCAAAAGGTGGATACCTGGGTTTTGACCCAAAATGTTGACAACCTGCATAAAATGGCCGGCAGTAAAAATATAATAGAATTGCATGGCAATATCTTCATAGCAAAATGCATTCAATGTGGTTATGAGGGCAATGTGAATGTGAATATGGCTTTACCTCCTAAATGCCCCAATTGTGAAAGTGTACTCAAACCGGGCACAGTTTTATTTGAAGAGCCCATTCCTCAAAAAGAATGGGACAGGGCAATAGAGATTGCGTCATCATGCGACCTTATGTTTATAGTGGGCACATCGTCAAACGTTTACCCTGCCAATACATTGCCTTTCCATGCCAAAGACAATAACGCATTTCTTGTAGAGGTTAATCCTGAAGAAATATGTTTGAGCAGATTGATGGATTTTTCATTAAAAGGATCAGCTGCAAACATTCTGCCAAATATATCTGACCTGTTGAAACAAACGTAATTGTCAGGTGTCAGGTCAAATCAATATTGCTAAAGATACGACTTTTGGGTTTGGTTTTGCCAATATTGTCTCCATTCCCTTCAGGACAAAAAGGTGTTTCAATGCGCATTGCAAGTTTGCACTGAGATCCAAACTAAGGGTAACATGCTGAATATGCAATAGTGGTGAATATGGGGGAGAAGTTTTAGCAATGACTCAAGGGGATGGGAGTTTGGACATCAATTTAGGGTGTATAGTAAACAAAGGCAAAAGGACATTCCGGACATGAAATATTGCACTAAACAGACATGAAAGAGAATACATGGGATAATAATTCAAAACAGTAACAACATAAATTGATTTTTCTCCTTTCTATTCTTGTTCTTCTCCTTCCTCATAAAACACATAGAACACAAATGGTTTATTGCTGCTACTAGTAGGATTAGTCGCTAATTGTACATTAATTACTTTTCTTTTTCCTGATTCAAAGAATTCATTAATATCTTTAATACCCGAATTATGGGTAATTTCTTCAAACACTTCCATTTTAATCATGTTTTCTTCTATTATTGCTTATTTGCCTAGTTGTTTTATTATTGCTTTGCATTGCAAAATTAAAACTTAACACCAACTAACTTAAATATCCGAGAAGAGCCATTTGGTGCATAAAATCTTGCTATTTTTGGCCTCAAGGCCGTCTTATTGTCATGATGGGAAAGATAGCGCATGACATAATCAAGGAAAAATCTTGCAATTATGGACTCGGGGCGAAAATGGTAAGGATGACAAATATGATTTAATGATCTCTTTTATATTGAAAGCCCAGATAAGCAGGAAGTAAAAACACCCGATTCAGAAAAAACACCCAAGACAAGTATAACCTCTTTACCGAATTTATGTAAGGATTTTTTTGGAAAAAAACATTGGTTTACGCGGTAATGGTTCACAACGACGGAATTTTATCAATCGATGGTGTAATATACTCATAGATCTATACAGTGCGTGCATAGAGAGTGCCATGTCAAATAATATGCTAATAGGGAAAAGAAAAAATAAAAAAAATAACATATGTTTGCAAAAATAGAAATACCTTCTCCAAAAAGTTTGAATTGCCATGTCCATTATGCAACCATAGGACCATGATGGTTTATTTGATCACCGGGAGAATTAAGTTATAGAGTCTAAAGCATCATAAATTTTTTGTTTACTTGCTATATCCCTGGCTTGTTTGTTGTTTGTTTTTTAAATTCCAAAAACTGGAAGACTTTATTGTGAGCAACATTGAGAATGTTGATTTAAGCTAACTTATGATGCATATGGAAACGGGTTATCCTGGTTTAATTGTTCCAAGAGATCAATACCAAATGATTATGGGTTCATAAATTTTGTGTTTTTGTTGAAAAATGATGTTGGTGTCGGGATGCTTACCGTACTTTAATGGATTTTCATGACACATGTCTGAAAATGATTAGTAGGGATGAATTATGTTTTTGATATTTGGATTTTGAAGAAAACCATGATATCAGTTGTTATACCTGATTAAGAAGAAGTTGTACTTCTTAAGCAAAAAACATTGCTATCTTCTTGATCTGTTGTTGGAGAATGTGTTTCTATGAGAAGTGGTGCAATATCCACAAAAATCTACTATACCTGCTTTGCCATGACACATACATTCGCATTTATTTCCTAATGAAAATCTTTGTCTCATAATCAAATTTAGCCTTCATGGCTTATAACGTTATGTAATGACTTGACAATAGTTTGATAATATGGCATGACGTGTAATTATCCAAATAACCAAGTTATCTATGTTCCAAAATGTTATATTTTATCAAGCATCCAATTAATAAAAAATATGTTTTTTTAGGTGTCAATAAACCACACACTATTTTGATTCCATTCATTCAGCCTATCAATCGGTAGGTCCGGGATTCGGCTTTGCCCACAAAATGGATATGAGAAACACTGAGCAATGCCTAATCCATGTATTCTTAATTTTTTGGTGAGGTTGATTTTGATTGCGAGTTCTAATACTGATGTACAGGTCTATTATCTAAATTGGCAACAACGTTCTGCGCAAAATACGAAAGATACTGAAAAGATTATGTGATGACATGTTTCTATAAAAAGTATTAATAACCATTCTGTTGTACGACCAATTGGCTTGGGCACTTGCCATTTTTACCAAAAGATGATGTGGCTCAAGCCGTTGACTTTTTTTTGCTTAATGCGCTATGGGATATAATGAGTGGATAAAGTTTAAACAACTACACCAACACAGGGAATATGGATTGAAAGAAATTCGCACTGAGATTGACATTAAGGCGTCTCCTGAGAAGACCTGGGAAGTGCTAACTGATTTTAATAGCTTTCCAAAGTGGAACCCATTTATTCGTCAAATATGCGGAACCCCAAAGGTCGGGTCAAATCTCCAAATACACCTTCATACCTCAAGTGGAAGGAGTAGGACCTATCGGCCAACAGTGACAAAGGTTGAACCGCACCTTGAGCTGCGTTGGTACGGAAAATTTTTTATACCTGGAATGTTCAATGGCGAGCGTATATTTACTATAGAACCGTTGAAAGCAAATCATGTGCGCTTTGTACATATGGAGATCTTTACTGGTTTTGCTGTGGCTCTTGCGGGCAATCGTTTGGACAAAGATATGTGTCAAAGTTTTGCTATGATGAACAATGCCTTGAAAGAAAGGGTTGAGCAAACTTTCACTTAATTGTGATTTTGTCATAATTTCAATATCGTTTGTCCCGCCATATCCATTGAGCATTAGTTTGGATGCTTAAATGGACATCCATCAGCAACAAAATTCCTTGTGTTTTTTTTCATTAGCCACACCGTCGTGGTTATATGATGCAGAATCTTTGCCCCTAAAAAAAACATATTCGAATATCCGAGCCAAAAAATATGGGTTTAACGGCTGTATCTTAGGCCATTCTTGCAGTTTCCAGAAGAAACATCATAGCATATGCAGCCATCTTTTACCCTTGCATCATAAAAGGAAATGGGGTAGGCAGGGGAATGCCCTTCGCTGTTTGGTATTAGTGAATCAAAGGGAAAGTAGACTATTGATTGGGGGTCATTTGCATTGCCTCTTTTTGTATCATACATAAGTTGGGATATTTCCACCTGGTACCTTATGGGATATGGATAATTACCCGTTTTATTCCACCATTCTACTCCGGTAAATTGGTTTCCACCCTCAAAAATGAATTTTGCATTCCCACTAAGGCTCAAGTCAAATCCCTCAACCTGCCCTGTTGTTTTGTCCTCCAAAAAATAACTAACCGACTTTCTTTCAGTATCAAAAATTATCTGCCGTATGTACGAATGACCAATTAAAGGTTGTATTTTCTTAAACTGGTATTGATTTACACCATTAAATATTGCATCAAATTTGCCATCATTGTTAAATGAGCAAATAAGATTTAATTCAGCTGCAATGTTTTGTCTATTAAAAATCAAGCAAATAAAGCATCCATGACTTGTCGGGTATTTGATTGCCAAGATATGAGGTTAGGGTAATAATATCGGATATTGAAACCACGCCTTTGGGAAAGACAATTTTTTTTCATTATTGTCAATAATTCGGCAAAATGAGCCGGCCCAGAAATGCACTTGTCAACAGAAAAGCTTGGTGGTTATATATCATTACCTTTAGAAAAAACCATTTCGTTAATCTATTAATTTGAATAATTCGGTTATGATTATCATTGCATGCTACACACAACGCAAACCCGCACCTAAACTTACAATTCGCTTTGCCCTTTATCTTTGGAAAAGAAAAACCTTTCTATTGATAATGCCTTTTGCGTTATTGTTATGTGCAGTAAAATTATGCAAAACAATGCAAGAAATATCATACGCGGAATAATTGAATTGGCTTTACTGCTGTGTTTGGCTGCAAACTTGGAACCACAATTATTTTCTTTTGCCCAATCATCAACAAATAATGGCAATAGCCACAATGAAACAACAACAGTAGTGTTTGATGCCAATTCGAATCCTTACGGATTTACTTTTGCTGAATGGACTGCGAAATGGTGGCAATGGGCTTACTCCATACCAAAAGACACCAATCCCGCATATGATGATACTGGAACATATTGTGCAGTAAACCAAAAAGGTTCCGTATGGTTCTTTCCTGGTTCTTATGGGCATGATGCGGTAAGACAATGCACTGTGCCCTCAGGCAAACCTATATTATTTCCCATACTAAACTCTGAATGTTCTTTTGCAGAGTTTCCAAACTTAAAGAACGAAGGACATTTGAGATAGTGCGCTAAAGAAATCCAGGACTCGGTAATGGATATAAAAGCAAGCGTTGACGGAAAAAACATTCCAAACCTGGAAGATTATAGGGTCCAATCACCTTTGTTTAATTTTACATTGCCTGAAAACAATATTTTAGATTTGCCACCCCAAACCACACAAGCCGTATCGGATGGAAATTGGGTCTTTTTAATGCCCCTTTCCGAAGGTAATCATACAGTTTCTTTCAATGGAAGTTTAAGGAATGTTTCCAATATTGAAACCAATGACAGTGGATATGCATTTGCAGTACCTTATGGTTGGGACAATAACGTTATATACCATTTGACAATATCCGATTCCAACAATGGGGCTAATAACTCATTATTCTCATTTAACCAACAAAAAACAGATGCACAAAATATGCCTGGATCTAAAAACAAAACTCATGGAGATGGCAATAGTAATAATGGGCTTTACCTTTTGTCAGAAAGCATTGAGAATAGGTTGGAGAAGGCATCTGCAATTCTTGAACTAACGAGCAAACTGCCGGATATGGAACATACTTCTTCTTTTTCAAGTCCGTTTAATTTGTCTATCAATGGAATACCCTTATATGCAGATATGGAAAAAAGACAAATAGCAAAGCAATTGCTGTCTAAATACTCTGAAGACCTTGTTTCCGTGTTATTTCTTATGCCAAATGGTACTGTATACATGTTGGAACCCTTTGAGCGCCAACTAAACCTCACCACTTCTGATTTATCCTTTAGGGATTATTATAAAGGTGTGATAAACACTAGGGATCCGTTTCTTGGCAATGTAATTACATCTGCCTCTTCCGGCCTCAAACAAGCCCAATTGGCGGTTCCTATATATGATTCAAAAGACAACAATACTTTATCTCTAAAAGGAATTTTAGCTGCTGGATTAAACTTTGAAACCTTTAATGAAATGCTACAAAAATACATTAGTTTAACCAACCAGGAAGAAAAAAGGATTGTGCTTGTAGATGGCAACGGTGTAAAAGTGGCAGACTCAAACAGGGGATTGTCGTCTAAAAATGAATCATTCGCTAATTTGCAGGGATTCAGAAACGCCATAGATGGGCAGTCAGGTTCCATTACAGAAACAATCAACGACACGAAAATGATTATTTCATATCATCCTATTAACGCGGTTTCAAACAGCTGGACCATTCTTCTCATTCAACATAAAGGAGATGCTGCTGATGCTGCTGCTGCTGCTGCTGATCCAATAGCTAACTTTTCTCTTGACAATACTGATTTACCGAAACAAAAACAATAACAGAAAGAATTTATCTGCTAAAAACATAACGTAATTTCACATAGTAAACTTGCAAAATATATTTTTAATTAACTTATGTTATATTGTTTTATATTGAAAAGAATATGCCATGTCGATGTCCAAAGACAGTTGTTAACATACTCGCCTGTCCACAACAAACACAATAAAGGGATGTTTCTTTTTGCAATTACATTGGTAGTTGTTTTAATCTCATCTGTCACTTTGTCTCTATTCACTTTGAATGCGCAAGCCCAAGAATATCCTGAAACAACAACAACAACATCTGGTCAAAAACCAGTATTTAGGGTCATTGTTCAGGTTACTAACAATGCAAATACTGATGCAGTAAGTACAGTTCATGTGTATATAGACGGAACGGAATATTCCAAGGTATTAAACGGTGCAGTGTGCCCTGCAAAATCAACTGTGTCCTATACATTTGATTTTGACTCAGAGGACGTTCCGGTTGGTAAAGGATTTACCGCGGAAATGGTATACGGGGACGATATATTTAAGAGAGCGAGTGGTGTAAACAGCCCATCAAAAACACCTGAGACCGTTCAACTCACAATACCATAACCTGTTCTATAAAATTTTTTTGTATTGTTGAATATTTAGCTCTTTGCTATCATCCGCCTAAAGAAAAAATTTCATTTTGCAGTAGGCGTATTTGAAGCCTATCAGAATATATTTACCATGTTGAGAGAACGCTTTCACCACTTAAATTTAAATGACAGGGAATTTGTGAATTTAACTATCTTCCAAGGATCCGGATGCTTTTTACATTTTCAATGTCAATCCAAGGCTTATTTTTTGGGAATAAGCAAATAGGCTATACATTTTGCAGGATTGAATGATTCATTTACATATACATTGAAAAATTGACATCCAAACTTTATTTGGACATCATCATCGTTTAATGTCTTTTCAATTTACTAATGCATTTGATACATCCCTTAATATACCGCATAATTCACCAATACCCAAGAATACACTGCGTAAACCTTTTAGTTAACATTGTGCAACTAAGTAAATGGGAAGAACAATTCCTTCATTTAGGCAATTGTTAGAAATAGAGCGGTTGAGTTGGTCTGGTTTTAAGAAAGAGTTGCCATCTAAACTGGATAAAAGGGCATTTGATGAAATTTTTGAAAATGCCGAACTATATGCCTCCTATTTGTCCAATGCTGTCAATCCTGTAACATTGGAATCTGTTATAATGGGATGTCTCTTTCATAATCATAAAACACTCTCAGAGGTCGACAAAGAAAAAGCAAAATCAGAATGTGGTGACTTTTGTGATGATGTAACAGCAGATGAAATAAACCTGAAACTAAAGTTATTGGCTGACAATAAACCCTATTGCAGGAATCTGTTGTTTGATAGAATTTGTGAAAAGTGGAAGGGCCTTGTATATTCCCTTCATAAAGAAGACAGGGAAATGCTGTTAAAAATGATGTTGGAAACCTGCTTTAGTTATGGCGAATCTAGGAGTCAAATAATGAATGACAAAGATTCTGAATTCTGTATAACTTTTCTGTTTTATGTATCATTACTCATACAGCAACAAAAACTAATAAACAAAATATGCAAAGGTGGAAATATGGGTAATGAAATGGAACTTGGTAAAGACATGACATTGCTGGATTTTATGACGTGAGTATTACGTAAAGTAAATGAACCTATATGCAGTATTCCCAATCGCGGCATATATTGTTCTTTTGATTTGGGTGCTTCATGGAGATAACTGAAAATTCCTTGGGCAAAAGAATACTGTTTGCAGCATCCCTGGGCAGTTGCGGTATTGGAGTAGCGTGGAACCACTAAGTAATACCCATAATGTCATTTTAACAATCTTTGCTATTTGACAGGGAGTGTTATATTTTTTATTGTTATCCTCTTTAAGAATTGTAAAGTTTAGGTGTGCCTATTGTAGTTTGATTTGCATAACTTAAATCACGGATTAATCTAAAAGCCAGATTCTTCAAGTCATTGCCAAAGGACTGAGCAGGATTTAAATTCTTGTGATTAAGGGGAGAGGGTTCTCGCTTTTAATTATGATGAAATCCAAATTTCTAGTGCTTTAGCAAATCGTCTTAAATTATATGTTTATTTTGATTTTAGTTTAATAAATATCATGGAAGAAGGACACAACAAGGTCGCTGTTGTAACGGGGAGTTCAAGTGGAATTGGCCGTGAAATTTCATTAATGCTCGCAAGAAATGGATTTACAACATACGCAACTATGAGAAATTTGGCAAAAACCAATGAACTAAAGACCATTGCAGACAAAGAAAAACTACCATTAAAAATTGAACATCTTGATGTCACAGATGACAATTCAGTCGGGAATGCAATTAAAACAATATTTGATGAAAGCAACAGAATAGACATACTAGTAAATAATGCCGGATATGGATTGACAGGGGCGTTAGAAGACCTGGATGTGAACGAGATAAAATCACAATATGAAACAAATGTGTTTGGGTTGGTAAGGACAATACAATCTGTGCTTCCGATAATGAGAAAACAGAAATCTGGAACAATTGTCAACATAAGCTCAGGTCTTGGCAGATTTGGAATTGCAGCAAGCTCTGCCTATGCAAGCTCAAAATTTGCAGTAGAGGGGATAAGCTAATCCATGTCTTATGAACTTGAGCCGTTTGGAATTAGAACAATACTCATAGAGCCTGGCCTGATTAAAACAAATTTTTTCAAATCTGCTGTTTTGGCAAAAAGGTCCCAGGAGCCTAATTCACCATACATTCAGCTAATGAAGGGTATGGAAAGTGGAATGGATAAATTGCTTAAAAACGCGGCTAATCCGGAATATGTAGCGAAAATAGTGCTTGATGCCATTATGGATAAAAAGCCAAAGTTAAGATACTTGGCTGGTAAAGATGTTGAGCAAATAATGGATGCCAAAAACAAAATGTCAGATGAGGACTTTCATGATTTGTTAAAGCAAATGTAATTCAATAAGATACTTTGAGGCCTTATTGCTGTATGTTAAATTCCAATTCCCTTTTTTAATGCGATGTTTAATTTTTGAGCGTTTGCTGCCAAAACATTCCGAATATCCGGCTATTCTCACATACACTAACCATTTGGAAATTTCATTTGGCATAAATATATGAGCGAGCAAATATTTTTCCTGATTGTTAACCGTTTTGAAACTTTCTTTATACCTTATTTGGTAAAAGAGCCTAAAGGAGCGATACTGAAGAGTGTCCATTGTGATTGAATTCCTGGTAATTAGATTTATGATATTGTAAATGACAGGCCTAAAGGCTAAGTAAGCGATACATTTCTTATCCGCAGAATCAATTTTTCAAGAAAATGTCAAATTAATATAATAATAAAATGATACCTTTTAAAACTCAATAACATTCGTTGGAATTTGATATATATGAAATAGGGATATCGTTACCTAAAAACTCCACCGGCATAGTTTCAGATTGGGAAATCGAATTTGAATTTCACTTAATGTGACTGCTGTAGATGATGTTTTTGTCCTTTCCATTACGCTGTAAATAGTAGAAAAATATTTCTTTTTTTATTATTATAGATAATATCATAATACTCATAAATAGCTATTATCTCAAACCTCTTTATCATATCATGAAGGTACTCCCTTAATGATAACGATTTCATCATCTAAAGTGCTATTTTTATTTTTAGTAGCAGTTACAGCAGGGACATCCACATCCGCAATCTTTCATCAAGAAACTTCAGCGCAAATGCTTGGACAGGGCGGTGCCAATGGAATGAACTTCGGTGGTCTATTTGATATTCTCGACGGAATTACTCTTCCGGCCCCAGCAACTGGAACGGGTTCTGCAGCACCTCAAAGCGACGAATCAGCAGCAGCCGATGACTCCACCCCAGCACTTGGAACGGGTTCTGCAGCACCTCAAAGCGACGAATCAGCAGCAGCCGATGACTCCACCCCAGCACTTGGAACGGGTTC
>Ga0183260_10003339_pt1 | contig 12973 bp, 13 predicted proteins | sample AntDrymUQ4972206_2_FD_129768 | JGI IMG/M metagenome (GOLD analysis project Ga0183260, IMG submission 129768) | Polar desert sand microbial communities from Dry Valleys, Antarctica - metaG UQ497 (22.06) (version 2) (version 2) | ecosystem: Environmental > Terrestrial > Soil > Desert | place...
TAGACGTCGTCGAAGTCGCGCTCGAGGTGGGTTTCGGCGACGCCCAGGGCCAAGAGCGCAGCGAGCCCCAGATAGGTGAGCGCCACCAGGGCGCGGGTACGCCCCGGGATCGCATGGAAGGCTCGCGATTCCGGTGTGCCACGCTGCCTCCACCGTCGCCATGACTCCATCCCACCGAAAAGGAGGACCAGGAGCAGGATCGGGTTGGGAAAGGCGAAGGTCAGCGCGATCAGCAGCACGTACCCGACCGCCCAGACCCAGGGGGAGAGGGCGGCCATTGCCCGGCCGCCGTCGAGCGGTAGTACGGGCAGCAGGTTGAAGAGGTTCAGGAAGAAGCCCACGAAGGCCAGGGCCTGCCAGAACTCCTCGCCGGTCGCGAGCCAGATCCCCAGCGGAACCAGGGTGCCGACCGACCCCAGAATCGGCCCCGCCAATCCAACCCGCGCCTCCGCCGCGGCGTCGTCACCAAGGGACTTCGCCGCGACAACCGCGCCCAGGAAGGGGATGAACATCGGAGCCGAGGCCTCGATGCCCTCCCTCCGGAGCTGGAACACGTGCCCCATCTCGTGGACGAGAAGGAGGATCACGAAACCGAGGGCGAACGGGAATCCCCAGATCAGAGCGTAGGCGCCGATCGAGACGAGCATCGACGCCGAGGTCGTGAAGACCTTCAGCTTGGGAAGGAGCAAGAGGAGCGCCTTGCCCTTGGTCGCCAGCACGACAACTGCCGCGAGGATGGGACCGAAGAAACGCTCGAGTCGCTGGCGCAGAGTGCGCTGCCGCCCGGAGCCGGGCTGGATCGGCTCGTACTGAGGCGGGGCTTCCTGGCGCGCTTCCACCCATCTATGTTGACCGACGTGGATCGCGTCACCACCTACCTGGAGCTGACGGGCGCGGACGAGCTATGCCCATCGGAGGCGAGGCTCGGGCCGGAGCAGGTGATCGAGCGGATCGACGACTTTGAGGTAAATCGCCGCCTGTACGAGGAGATCGGCGCTCCGTACGGCTGGGTCGATCGACTCTCATGGAGCGCCGAGCGGTGGGCCGAATGGGCCGCCGGGCTGGAAACGTGGATCGCGCGCGAGGGCGGGGAGATCGCGGGCTACGCCGAATTGCTCTCTGGCGCGAATGGAGTCCTGATCGCGATCTTCGGGCTGCGGGAAGAGTTCCGCGGGCGGGGGCTGGGTGCGATCCTCCTAACCGCGGTCCTCCGGCGCGGACTCGAGTTGGCCGACCGGGTCTGGGTCGAGACCAACTCCACGGACGGCTCGCACGCCTTGGCCAATTACGAGGCGCGCGGGATGAAGGTCTTCAGAACGGTTGGCGGTTGAAAGTGGAGGCGGCCGGTACTGCCCCGGCGTCCGCGGACGTTGTCTTGATGCGTCTACGAGTGTGCCCATCGGAGTCAAATCTCGGCGTCCGGGTCGGTCAATCCGTGGGGCACGTTCCCGGCGCCACACCCTCCTTGGATGTCCCCCTCAGATCGAGGGTCTTACCTGTGGGGTGAGCCCGCTTTATGAAGCCGGTTTACCGGGCGCGGGCGCCCCGGGCCGACTCCCTCAGACGGCTATTTAGGCCGCGAGGGCGAAGTCATGAGACTTCGCAATTATGGTTTTCCAGGGAGAGTTTTACGAGGCCAACCCTGGATCCTCGACTCGCAACATCAAGGCGAACAAATCCACGTCGAATCTGATTCGCCCCCTTATGTGCCATCAAGGATAGCCCCCAGAGCAGCACTTTCGATCGGCGCGCCCGCTAGCGTGCAGCCTGCGAATGTCAGATCAGAACAACAAGATCAGTCCCGAGGGCAAGGCGGAGGCGGAGGCGGAGCTAAGGGTTCTGACCGAGGAGCGCAGGCCGCGGATCACAGCCGCGATCAAGGCCGCCCGGGAGGAGGGCGATCTCTCGGAGAACGCCGAGTATCACGCCGCTCGCGAAGAGCAAGGGATGAACGAGGCGCGCATTCGCACGCTTGAAGCGCTCTTGGCCACCGCTCAGGTCGCAGCGCCAGCGGATGGCGACAAGGTGGGGGTCGGCTCCACCGTCAGCTTCCGCGACGATGCCGGCGAGAAAGAGGTCACGCTGGTCCACCGCCTGGAGGCTGACTCGGCTCAGGGCAAGCTCTCCGTCGAGAGCCCGATCGCCCAGGCCCTTATCGGGGCGCGTAAGGGCGACTCGGTTGTGGTCTCGACCCCGCGGGGGCAAAAGCAGCTCGAGATCCTGGCCGTCGGCTGACCACGGCCCCCTATCCTCGCTCGTCGTGGACGAGGTAGCGACTACCGGGCATTCAAGGCCCGCGATCTCCTTGCGGGGCGCGGTCAAGCGCTTCGGCTCGATCACCGCCGTCGATCACCTCGATCTCGACGTGCCGCCCGGGATCTGCATGGGCCTCCTCGGCCCGAACGGCGCCGGCAAGTCGACGACGATGCGGCTGCTCACCGGTCAGGCGATCGCCGACGAGGGCGAGATTTCGGTCCTGGGCTATGAGCTTCCGGACGAGGCCAAGGTGGCGCGCGGCCAGATGGGCGTCGTCCCCCAGCTCGACAACCTGGATGTCGATGTCACCGTCGAGGACAACCTGGCCGTTTTCGCGCGCCTCTACCGTGTGCCCGATGTGGCGGCGGCGGTCGATCGCGCGCTCGGCATCTCGCGGCTCACGGCCAGGCGCAAGGACGCAGTCGATGAACTCTCCGGCGGAATGCGCCGGCGGTTGCTACTGGCCCGGGGACTGGTTCACGAGCCGCGGCTGGTTCTGCTGGACGAGCCGACCGTGGGTCTCGACCCGCAGATCCGCACGGAGCTTTGGTCGCTGATCGACGGCCTGCGCGGCGGCGGCTCGACGATCCTGATGTCCACCCACTACATCGAGGAGGCCGAGCGCCTGGCGGACGAGGTCGCGGTGATGGCCAAGGGCAAGATCATCGCCCGAGGCAAGCCGAGCGACCTGATCGTCGAGCACGCCGGGCGGCAGACCGCGGAGGTCTACGGGCCGCCCGATCGCCTGGCCGAGGCGCGCGCCCAAGCGGAGGCCGCAGGGTTGCGGGTGCGCCCCGCCGGGCCGGCGATCGCGATTGTGGGCGCCGAGCGCGCGGCAAACGGCGCGGTGCCCGACGATGCGATCCGACGCGCCGCATCGCTCGAAGACGTGTTCGTGATGCTGACCGGGGAAGAGGCGGAGTAGCTGGCATGGCATCGCAGGTAGGCGCGCGGCGCTTGGAGCCGGCTGCGATCGGCGGCATCATGAGCCGCGAGGTTGCCAACTTCCGCACCTTCTGGAAAGCGACCACCTTCTCCAGCGTGCTGGAGCCGATCATCTACCTGCTCGCCTTCGGCGTCGGGCTCGGCGCGACCCTGGTGGATCGCGTCGAAGGCCTCGATTACGTCGAGTTCGTCGGCACCGGGATGGTCGCGACCGCCGTGATTTTCTCCAGCGCCCTCCCCGCCATGTTCGGCACCTTCGTCAAGCACCGGTTCCAGAACACCTACGACGCGATCCTCGCGGCGCCCGTCGACGTCGAGGAGCTGGTCACCGCGGAGATGCTGTGGATCGGGATCCGCGCCGGCTTTTATGGTTGCTTTCCGCTGCTTGTGACAATCGGCTTTGGGCTGGATCCCGCCCCAGGGATGCTGCTGGTGCCGCTTTTCTGCTTCGCGACTGCCCTCGGGTTCGCCGCCTTCGGCATCGCGGTTGCGGCAACGGTCGCCAAGATCGACCACTTCAACTACGTCACAACCTTGGTGATTACGCCCTTGTTCCTGGTCGCGGGAACCTTCTTCCCGATCGACGGCCTGCCGGAGGGTGCTCAGGTGGTCGCGCAGGTCAACCCGCTGCACCACCTGGTGGAGCTGGTCCGCCATGCCAGCTTTGGCTTCGAAGCGGCCGACGTGATCCGCTTCGGCGCGTTGGTCATCTTCGCGGTGGCGATGTGGAGGATCGCCGTCCGGCGCATGGAGCTGCGCCTGATCGACTGAGCGTGGCCGCCGCCCGGTGCTTAGCAGCGCTCGTCGTGACAGCCGCCCTTGCGATCGGTGGGTGTGGCGATGAGGACGGCGCCAAAGACCCGGCGCCGTACGCGATCACCGTTGGGGAGTTCATCGCCCTGATCCAGCCGGAGAAGCAGGAGGTCCTCGCGGCCTTCGTGGCCCAAAGCGAGGCCTGTCAAGACGTCAAGGCGAACCCCTCCTTCACGCTGGTCGTCACCGCTGCCGGCCTCGATGCCGACCCGGGGTCGCCGCTGCCCGAGCTGATCGAGGCTCAGTGTTGATCGGAGCGACTTAGTGATGGCGAAGCGCCGCAAGCGAGATGCGCGGGAGCCGGCCGCGACCGTCGACTACGCCGACGCCGAGGGCAATGTCCTGACCCTCCGCCAGTCCCTTGGCGCCGGGACGATCCGCAAGATCGCCAAGGCGCGGGAACGCGGCCCGGCGACCGTCGACGACGACTGGCGCCGGCGCAACGAGTTGCTCTTCGAACGCCTAGCCGTCAGCTGGGAGATCGCGGGGCTGCCGCTGGAGGACCAAAAGCTGCTGCTCGGTCGCTACCGCATGGCCGACGCGCCGACTCAGGAATGGGTGCGCCACACGATCGACCGCCATGTGGGGGAGCACATCCCGGAGCTGGGGTAGCGGCGGCGCTTTACTTCGGCTCAGGAGTAGAGCGACTCGATCTCGGCTTCATAGCGCGAGGAGATCGGCTTGCGCTTCAGCTTCATCGTCGGCGTCAGCTCCTCGCCGCCCGGCTCCCAATCGACGGGCAGCACCCTAAACCGCTTGATCTGCTCGACCCGGCTCAGGTGGGTGTTCGCCTCCTCGACCCCGCGCGCGACCTCGGCTTTAACCGAGTCGTCCTCGGCGAGGACAGCCGGCGATGCGTCCGCCAGCCCCTGCTCAGTAGCCCACTGCTGGGAAACGTCGGGATCGAGCACCAACAGCGCCACGTTGTACGGACGGCGGTCGCCGATGCAGCAGGCCTGTCCGATCAACGGGCTCGATGTCTTCAGTCGCGCCTCGATGTTTGCGGGGGACATGTTCTTGCCCGCGGCGTTGATGATCAACTCCTTCTTGCGATCGACGATCTTGACGTAGCCGTCGTCGTCGATCTCGGCGACATCGCCGGTGTGCAGCCAGCCATCCGAGTCGATCGCCTCGGCGGTCTTCTCGGGGTCCTTGCGGTAGCCGCGCATCAGAAGGGGTCCCCGGCACAAGAGCTCGCCGTCGTCAGCGAGCTTCACGTCGACGCCTTCAAGCGCCTTGCCGACCGTTCCGAGCCTGGAATCGTCAGGCGGGTTCGCGGTCGCGGCGCAACTCAACTCGGACATACCCCAGACCTCGCACATCGGCAGGCCCAGGGCTTGGAAGAACTCGAGCACCTCGATCGGGCTCGGCGCCGCGCCGACCAGGGCGATTCGGCAATTATCGAGCCCCAGCTTCGCGAGCACGCCCGCTCGGGCCTCGTCGGGAAGCGCCGCGGGGTCGGTGATCCCTTGCGCCTCAAGCGCGGCCTTGAGCTTCTCCCAGATTCGCGGCACCGCGACCCAGACGGTCGGGCGCGCGTCCGGCAGGGCCGCGACTATCTGGCGTGGGTCGGCGACGATCGTGACCGTCATCGGCTGGGTCAGGGGGGCGTAGTGCCCGGTCCAGCGGTCTGCCATGTGCGCGTGGGGGAGATACGAGGTGGTTCGGTCGCCCGGCTCGTGTCCGATGGCTCCCCATACCCCCCGGGCCTCGGCCATCAGGTTCGCGTGCGTGAGCTCGACGCCCTTCGGTGGCCCGGTGGTACCCGACGTGTAGCAGAGGGTGATCAGGTCGCCCGGCTCCACCGCGCGCCAGGCGGCTTCGAAATCGAAGTCGTCAGAGCCGCCGGCCTCGAGTTCGTCGAGGGCGATCGTCCCCTCCGGGTCCCCGTCGACGCAGACGATGTGCTCGATGCCCTCGACATCGGCGGCCTGAATCGCATCCAGGAACTGAGACTCCGTGACCACCACGCGGTTGCCGGCGTTGCCGAACATGTATGCGATCTGCTCGGGGGCAGAAGTGTTGTAGATCGAAAACGGAGTGGCCCCCAGGTGCATCGCCGCGATGTCGCAGAGGTTGAACTCCGGCCTGTTGAGAAGCATCATCCCGACCGTGTCGCCCCGCTTCACACCCAGCTCGGCAAGTCCCGCTGCAATCGATCGCACGCGATCGGCGTAGTCGGAAAACGTCAGCTCGATCTCGCCGCCCGGGGTTCGCAGGGCCACCAGGTCGGGGTTCTCGCTCGCCGTGAGCTGGAAAGCCTCACACATCGTCGACGCCCCGAGCGCGCTCATGCCGCGATCCTAACCCAGGCCGAGGGGCGCTTCAGGATCCTGGTCGTCCTCGGCCCGCCGCGACGCCTCGCGCATCTCGAAGACATCGGTGGCGAAGTCGCCCACCTCGCGGGTCACGTCCCGGACGGCTCCGGCGATGATCGCCGCGATCTGCCCGGCATGGGACGCTCCAGACTCGACGATCGTCTGAATCGCGTCCTTGCGTATCTCTGTGCGCTCGAGGGCCATCGGCCAAAGAATGTCAGGCCGCGACCAGCTCTGGCTCGCGCTCACGCTTCGCCGGGGGCGCCTCGTCGCCGCCGTGGTCCGGCGGGGTCCCATCCGGCAACGCCAGGCGGACAATTTTCCGCACGACGGAGCCGAACTGACGATGGAGCGGGCCGGAGTTGTAGGCGATCCCGTAGCGCTCGCAGATCTCGCGGACCTCCACTGAGATCTCGGCGTACCGGTGCGCGGGGATGTCGGGAAACAGGTGGTGCTCGATCTGGTGGGAGAGGTTGCCCGACATGATGTGGAACAGCTTGCCCCCGGTCAGGTTCGCTGATCCCAGGAGCTGGCGGTAATACCACTCACCGCGGGTTTCTGACTCCGTTTCCTCCTCCGTGAACTCCTCGACGCCATCGGGAAAGTGGCCGCAGAAAATGATCATGAATGACCACAGGTTGCGGGTCAGGTTGGCCGTCCCGTTGGCGGCCACGGTGAACGGCGCGGAAGGTCCCGAAAGCAACGGGAAGAGCACGTAGTCCTTCACTGTCTGGCGGCGAACCTTGCTCCATATCGCGGCTCCGATCTGACGCTGCTTCGCTCCCCAGCCGCCCTCGCCCGTACGGATCCTGTCCAGCTCCAGGTCGTGCAGCGCAACCCCGTACTGGAAGAAGATTGCCAGCAGCGCCGCGTAGATCGGGTTGCCCAGGTAGTAGGGCTCCCACGGCTGATCGTCGGAGATCCGGATGAACCCGTAGCCGATGTCGCGGTCCTTGCCGTGGATGTTGGTGTGGGTGTGGTGCATGTAATTGTGCGAATGCCGCCACTGGTCACCGGGGCAGGCGGTGTCCCACTCGAACGTCTTGCCGGACAGCGCCGGGTCGTTCATCCAGTCGTACTGGCCGTGCATGACGTTGTGGCCGATCTCCATGTTGTCCAGGATCTTCGAGGCCGCGAGAGCCACCGTTCCGGCGATCCACGCCGGTGGGAAGAAGCTGGCGAATAGCGCGGTCCGGCCGCCGATCTCCAGGCCGCGCTGTGCCTTGATGATCTTGCGGATGTAGTCCGCATCACGCGCGCCGAGGTCGTCGACATGGCGCTGGCGAATCGCGTCCAACTCGGCGCCGAAGGCCTCAGTTTGCTCTGGCGTAAGTCGTGTCTTCATGGTTTCTGTCTCCTCAATTCGCCGAGTGATGAGAGACGTCGCACTATGCGACGTTTGTCGACACTCGGTGTGGTTGGTCTTCGGTCAAAGGGAAATCTGGACGTCGCCGACGGGGACGGATACGCAGAGGCGGATGTCCTCGTTCTCGGCGTCGTTGATCGCGCCAGAAATCACGTTGCGCACCGCGCCCGCGCTCTTGCGGCAGGTGCAAGTCGCGCAGATGCCCATCCGGCAGCCGAAGTCGGGGTTGAGACCCGCGCCCTCCGCCTGCTCGAGCAGAGTGCGGCCGTCGTTGGCGACGCTCGCGCCCGCGCCGGCAAACGACACGGTGCCCTCTGCCTCATCGGTGCGAATGGCAAGAGTGGGCGGTACGAAGCTTTCGATGTGCAGGCGGTCGGCCAGATCGGTGGCGGCCCACGCCTCCCGCACCGCGTCGATCAGGGCGGGCGGTCCGCAGACGAACGTCTCCGCCTCGGGCGAAGGACGGATCTGAGCGAGGTGGCCGGCGTCGAAGTGCCCGTTCAGCTCGCCGACGCCAGGCTCGCGTGTGAAGGAGCGATGGAGCCGCAGGCCGGGAACCCGGGTCGCCAGTTCCTCGAGGTCGGCTGAGTGGAGCGCCTCGTGCGTGGTGGGCGCGTAGTGGACGAAGTCGATCCGGCCCGCGTGGCGCTCGTCGGCAAGCGTGCGGAGCATCGACAGGACCGGTGTGATGCCGCTGCCGCCGCTGATCAGCAGCAGCGCTTCGGGACGCTCGATGGGCAGGCGAAAGTCGCCGTCCGCGGCCGAGAGGCCGACGACCAAGCCGGCGCGAGCCTCGCGGGCAAGCCAGCCGGAGACAAGGCCGTCGTCATGGGTCTTCACCGTCAGCTCGATCGTCCCGTCGCGATGGGCGGAGCTCGTCGGTGAATAGCAGCGGCTGCGGCGCACACCATCGATCTCGACCGAGAGGTTGATGAACTGGCCGGGCGCGAATCCGGCGAACGCGCCGTTCGGGCGGAGCGCCAGGCTGACCGCGTGTCCGGCAGCCGGCCGGGTGACGCGGACGATCTGAGCGCGCGGCTCGCCGGGGGTCCAGTGGGGGCGCACAAGTTCCAGGTAGCGGTCGATCCCGTGCGGGCCGACAAGGCTGTCGACGAAGCCGGAACGAAGCAGGCGGCGGCCGGCGGCGCGGGCCGACGGGCGGCGGCGTGTTTCAGTGGGCATCTCTCATCCTCAGTTTGAGTGTACGACTGTTCACAGAGTATCGAGGCAGCCAGCAGAATGCAAGGCCCAGACTTGCGTTTGGCCGTGACGTGCGTCACACTCCGTTGGTGGACAAGCGTTCGCCCAAGCTGTCTAGTCCAGCCATCTCCAGGCCTGCTGTCCCCGTTCGTAAGCGCTCTGAGCAGAAGCGAAACACCCGGCTTGAGTTGATGCATGCGGCCCTCGGGTTGCTGGAGAGCAAGGGTTTCTCCAGCCTCAGCCTGCGCGAGGTAACCCGCGAGGTCGGCGTCGTCCCAACCGCCTTCTACCGTCACTTCGCGGACATGGAGGAGCTTGGCCTCGCGCTGGTCGACGAGTCGTTCGGCGCCCTGCGGGCGATGCTCCGCGAGGCACGCGCCGACACCCAGCGTTTCGAGCACGTGATCCGCGGCTCGGTCGAGATCCTGGTTCGCCACGTCCATGCCAACCGGCCGCAGTTCCTCTTCCTGGTTCGCGAGCGCTTTGGCGGGGTGGCCAGCATCCGTCACGCGATCCGGTCCGAGATCCGCCTCTTCTCAAGCGAGCTTTCCACTGACCTCTCCCGGTTTCCCAACCTGAACGAGTGGCGCACCGAGGACCTGCACGTGATGTCCAGCCTGATCGTCAACACCATGGTCGCAACGGTCGAGGGGATCCTCGAGGCGCCGGCCGTAAGCCCGGAAGCCGAGGGGGACGTGATTCGCACCGCGGAGCGCCAGCTTCTGATGATCGCCCTGGGGGCGGCCGCGTACAAGCGCAGGGGCAGCTAGCGCGCGTCCGCTGCTACCATCCGGCACCGAAAAGCTACCGACAGTAGGAATGAGGATGCCGATGAGTGCAGCCGACAACGCAATGGGGCTTGGCCTGCGGGCCTTGAACCGAATCGCGGGAAGTCCCCTGCTCGACCGCGTGGGTCTCCGCGGGCCCGCGGAGAAGGCCCTCTACAGCGCCACCAAGAGCGGCTTCAAGGCCGCCGGCGCCGCCGGGCGCACCTTCGCCCGGGTGCAGTCAAACGGCAAGCCCGCCTCTCGCCTGACTACCGGGCCACGTAACGATCTCTTCGACCTGAAGCCATCCGACGAGCAGCAGATGATGCGCGAGTCCGTCGGTGATTTCGCAATGGCCAAGCTGCGACCGGCAGCGCTCGATTCCGACGCCGCCTGCGCCGCGCCGGAAGACCTTCTCACCCAGGCGAACGACCTGGGAATCACGATGCTCGGCGTCTCCGAGGAGTTGGGCGGCGCCGTGACCGAGCGCTCCGCCGTTACCTCCGCCCTGGTCAGCGAGGCGCTGGCCCGCGGCGACATGGGATTGGCTGTCGCCACCCTCTCGCCCGCCGCGGTATCCACGGCGATCAGCCTTTGGGGCGACGCCGGCCAGCAGGCCACCTACCTGCCCGAGTTCGTCGGCGAGACCGTGCCCGCCGCTTCGCTTGCGATCCAGGAGCCGCGGCCCGTTTTTGACCCGTTCGGGCTCCAGACGAAGGCGAGAAGAAGCGGCGATGGCTTCACACTGACGGGCACCAAGTCCCTCGTCGTGCGAGGCGCCGACGCGGAGCTGTTCGTGATCGCCGCCGACCTGGACGGCGCCCCCGCTCTGTTCATCACCGAGGCCGGCCTGAAAGGCATCACCTTGCAGGCTGAGCCGGCGATGGGGGTGCGCGCCGCCGCCACCGCGACCCTCGAGCTGACCGACGTCTCGTTGCCGGGCCACGCCCTCCTCGGCGACGCTGACCCCGGGGTCTACGCGGACTGCATCCGACTGGGCCGGATCGCCTGGGCGGCGCTGGCAGTGGGCACATCGCAGGCGGTGCTCGACTACGTGATTCCCTATGTGAACGAGCGCAGTGCCTTCGGCGAGCCGATCTCTCACCGGCAGGCGGTCGCCTTCAAGATCGCTGACATCGCGACGGAGCTTGAGGGCATGCGCCTCGTCACCTACCGCGCGGCTTCCCGTGCCGACCAAGGGCTGTCCTTTGCCCGCGAGGCGATGCAGGCCCGGCGCTTGGCCGCGACCCGCGGAATGCAGATCGGCTCCGACGGCGTCCAGCTCCTGGGGGGGCACGGCTACATCAAGGAACACCCGGTCGAACGCTGGTATCGCGACTTGCGAGCCGCCGGCCTCTACGAGGGAGCGCTGCTCGTTTAATGATCAATCTCGAAACACCCAAGAAGTTCAAGGGTCTCACCGACCAGGCGCACCAGGTCGCGCTTGAGGTGCTGAGGCCGATTTCCCGCAAGTACGACCTGGCCGAGCACTCCTACCCGAAGGAGCTCGACATGCTCGCTGCACTGATCGACGGGCTGAACGATTCCGGCGGCTCCCAGGGCGCCGGCGCTGCGGGCGTCAAGCAGGACGTCGCCAGCGACGAAGGCAACCGCAACGGCTCCAACATGGCGTCCGCATTGGGGGTCATGGAGACCTGCTGGGGCGACGTCGGCCTGGTTTTGTCGATGCCCCGCCAGGGCCTCGGCAACTCGGCGATCGCCGCGGTTGCGAACTCGGACCAGCTGAAGCGCTTCGACGGCCGCTGGGCCGCGATGGCGATCACCGAGCCGGAGGCAGGCTCCGACTCGGCGTCGATCCGCACTACAGCTGAGGAAGACGGCGACCACTACGTCTTGAACGGAGAAAAGATCTACGTCACAGCCGGCGAGCGCGCCGAGCTCGTCGTCGTCTGGGCGAGCCTGGACCGCAAGCTTGGCCGCGCCGCGATCAAGTCATTCGTGGTCGAGCGCTCGAACCCCGGCCTGATCCTGGACCGGCTCGAGCACAAGCTCGGAATCCGCGCGTCCGACACGGTCGCGTTCAGGCTCGAGAACTGCCGCGTGCCGAAGGAGGATCTGCTGGGCTCTCCCGAGATCGACACCAAGACCTCGTTCGCCGGCGTCATGAAGACGTTCGACAACACCCGGCCCCTGGTCGCCGCGATGGCGATCGGCGTCGCCAAGGCCAGCCTCGACAGGACGCGCGAGCTTCTTGAGGAAGCGGGGATCGTGATCGACTACGACCGGCCCGTCACGGGTCAGCCAGGCGCGGCCGCGACCTTTATCGAGATGGAGTCCGACTACGAGGCGGCCCGCCTTTTGATGATGGAAGCCGCATGGATGGCCGACAACACGAAGCCGAACTCCCTGCAGGCGTCGATGTGCAAGGCGAAAGCCGGCCGCATGGGCACGGAGATCGCGCTACGTTGCGTCGAGCTCTGCGGATCGATCGGCTACGGCGAAGGCGAGCTCTTGGAGAAGTGGTCTCGGGATGCGAAGATCCTCGACATCTTCGAGGGCACCCAGCAGATCCAGCAGCTTGTTATCGCTCGCCAACTACTGGGCAAGAGCTCTTCCGAGCTGCGCTAGGAAGCGCCGCTCCAAGAAAGGAACAAAACGATGAACGCCAAGACCCGGCCCGTTGCCGTCCTCGGTGGCAACCGGATCCCCTTCGCGCGCTCGAATGGCGCCTACCTCAAGGCGTCGAACCAGGACATGTTGACGGCCGCCTTCGACGGGCTGATCGACCGCATGAACCTGTCCGGTGAGCGCCTGGGCGAGGTCGCTGCCGGCGCGGTCTTGAAGCACGCCCGTGACTTCAATTTAACGCGCGAAACCTTGCTCTCGACCAAGCTCGCCCCGGAGACGCCCGCATATGACGTCGGGCAGGCTTGCGGCACCGGCCTGGAGGCCGCGATCCTGGTCGCGAACAAGATCGCTCTGGGCCAGATCGACGTTGCCATCGCCGGTGGGGCGGATACAACGTCCGATGCGCCGCTGGCCGTCAATGACAACCTGCGCGCGATCCTGATCGAGGCTAATAACGCCAAGTCGAACCTGGACAGGGTCAAGGCACTCGCCAAGGTGCGACCGGGCCACATCGTGCCGGAGATCCCGCAAAACGCCGAGCCGCGGACCGGACTCTCGATGGGCGAGCACACGGCGATCATGGCCCGCGAGTGGGGCGTCACGCGTGAGGAGCAAGACGAGCTCGCCGTCGCCAGTCACCACAACCTGGCGGCCGCATATGACCGAGGCTTCATGGACGACTTGCTGACGCCCTACCTGGGCCTGGAACGGGACCAGAA
>Ga0183260_10003340_pt1 | contig 12971 bp, 10 predicted proteins | sample AntDrymUQ4972206_2_FD_129768 | JGI IMG/M metagenome (GOLD analysis project Ga0183260, IMG submission 129768) | Polar desert sand microbial communities from Dry Valleys, Antarctica - metaG UQ497 (22.06) (version 2) (version 2) | ecosystem: Environmental > Terrestrial > Soil > Desert | place...
GAGCTAATCCCGCTCACCGTCCCAGAAGTACGCCGGTTATTGCTTATGCTTGCACGACCAGCCTCCGAGCGCAGCTTCAGGCTACACTGGTCAAAGTGGCGTCGAAGACGGCAGGCCGATGCAGGCCGATGCACGCCGCTGTCACTACCGACGCCGGATGGAACGCGATGCCCCGAGCAACGAAGTGCGGTTGTAGTATTAGGAGGTTTCAGGTCACGGGCATCAGTCCTCAGGAAGGGGCGAACACTACCGGCTCTTCCTGACGCCCGAAGCCCGAAACCCCACGATGCAATTTCGGCGGCGTGCGTTAAACTCGCACGGATGACGGAGCACCGCGTTTATCTGGATCACGCCGCGACCACGCCGCTCGACGAGCGGGTGCTGGCGGCCATGCTTCCGCACCTGGAAGGTCGGCGGGGCAACCCCTCTTCGTTGCATGCCTCGGGGGCCGCGGCGCGCGAGGCCATCGAGGAGGCGCGGGAGTCGGTGGCCTCGCTCGTCGGCGCGTCTCCTGAGGAGATCTTCTTTACCGCCGGTGGCAACGAAGCGGACAACCTTGCGTTGCTGGGGATGGCGCGAGCGGCCGAATCCTCCGGGAAACGGCACCTCGTCGTATCCGCAGTGGAGCACGCCGCCGTGCGCGAAGCCGCGCACCACCTCGAAGGCTCCGGCTGGGAAGTGAGCTGGATCGGGGTGGACGCGGACGGTTTGGTGGACCCGGAAGACTTCGCCGCCGCGCTGCGCTCCGACACCGCGCTCGCCGCCGTGATGTGGGCGAACAACGAGGTCGGGACCGTGCAGCCCGTGGAGGAACTAGCCGTAGTCTGCGCGGAGCGGGGAGTGCCGTTCCACACCGACGCGGTGCAGGCTGCGGGCCGCGTCTCGATAGACGTGGAGCGGGTGCCAGCCTCGACCCTCGCGCTCTCCGGACACAAGCTGTACGGGCCACAGGGCGTCGGCGCCCTCTACGTCCGCGAAGGGGTGAGCCTGGGCCCCGTAGTCTTCGGCGGCGGCCAGGAGAAGGGACTCAGGAGCGGCACCGAGAACGTGGCCGGCATCGTGGGCCTCGGAACGGCGGCTCGCCTGGCCTGCGAGGAACTGGAAGAACGGGTTCGGCACGAGACCGGATTGCGCGACCGGCTCATCGCGGGTACGGTGGCGTTGCCGGGCGTGTCGCTGAATGGGCACCCGGAGAAGCGTCTATCCAACAGCGTCCATCTCTCGGTCGAGGGTGTCGAAGCGGAGAGCATGGTCCTCTTCCTGGACGCCCTGGGTTACGAGGTCGGGAGTGGCTCGGCTTGCGCGTCGAGTTCCGCCGGGCACAAGGCGTCTCCGGTTCTGCTTGCGATGGGTCAGGATGATTACGAGGCGTTCTCGGTGGTCAGGATCACCACCGGCAAAGACAACACCGTCGGGGAGATCAAAGGCTTCCTCGATGCCTTCTCCACGGCTGTGACGCAACTGCGCGAACTCTCCCCACTATCCACGACCTGAAGCCTGATGCCTGAAACCTACAGACCAGAAGTCATAGACCATCTCGTCCGCCCCCGAAACGTCGGGGATCTCGCCGAGCCCAGCGGCGTCGGCGAGTCGGGTGACGCCGCGTGCGGCGACATCGCGCGCTTCTCGGTCGGGATAGAAGACAACACGCTCCGGGACGTGCGCTACAAGGTCTACGGTTGCGCCGCGTGCATAGCCGCCGGGTCAGCCCTCTCGGAGCTGGTCCGGGGCAAGAACCTCCTCGACGCCGCGCGGGTCTCGAAGGAAGATATAAGGGATGCTCTCGGCGGATCGTTGCCGGCGGGAAAGGAGCACGCGCTCACGCTGGTTCTGGACGCTCTGCACAAGGCTTTCGAGGACCACTGGAATCGCGCGGCGGGCGACATGCTCGTCGAGGGATACGGTGGCGCCGACACGAACAGCGGCAAGACGGTCGTAGCGGCGATGAGCGGCGGGGTGGACTCCGCCGTGACCGCCCTGCTCCTCAAGGAGGCCGGCTATGACGTGGCGACCGTCACCTTCCGGCTACACGACGGGGAGCGGGGCAGCCGCTCGTGCTGTTCGCCGGACACCGTTCTTTTCGCGCGCGACACGGCGCATCGCATGGGCCTGCCGCACTTCACCCTGAACCTCAAGGACCTGTTCCAGAAGCGCGTGATGCGGGACTTCGTCGGTTCCTACGAAAAGGGCCGGACCCCCAACCCCTGCGTCGCCTGCAACGCCCACGTGAAGTTCCACGCCGCCGCCTTCCTGGCCGATGGGCTCGGGTTCCACCACGTCGCCACGGGCCACTATGCACGCGTAGCCGAAGGGCCGGCGCTTGCCCGCCCGAAGGACGCGACGAAGGATCAGACCTACGTCCTGTGGCCGATTCCGCAGAAGCTCTTGGCGCGGACGATCTTTCCGCTTGGCGATTACGAGAAGACGGAGGTGCGCCGGATCGCCGAGGAGTGCGGCCTGGCGGTCGCATACACGCCGGAGAGCCAGGACATCTGCTTCATCCCGGATGGCAACTACCGCAAGTTCGTTCGCAAGAAGGTCGCCGCCGAGCCCGGCGAGGTCGTGGACGCTACAGGCAAGGTCCTCGGGAACCACGCGGGGGTGGTGGACTTCACCGTCGGGCAGCGCCGCGGCATCGGCGTCTCCGCCCCGGCTCCACTCTACGTCACCGAGGTCCGTCTGCGGAGCAAGCAGGTCGTGGTCGGGCGGCGCAAGGATCTGGAGGTCCGGGAGGTGCGGGTCCGGGATCTGAACTGGTTTCTCGCGCCGGAGGAGGCCCGCTCCGTGCAGGTGCGCTACAACGGCTCGCCTGTGCCGTGCGAAATCGAGGAGCCGGAGGATGGGGAGTGGGTCGCGCGTCTCGCGGAGCCGGCCATGGGCGTTGCGCCGGGGCAGTCGGCCGTCTTCTACAGCGAGGACGGGGAGCGGGTCGTCGCCGGGGGTGTGGTGGCGCGGCGCGGATCGTAGAATCGCTGCCGCGAAACCCGCATGAGCGGCGCTTCGTAACACGAGTATAATCCGGGTGTTCTGGGACGAAGGTTGGAGGTGAGAGGGGTTTGGACGGTTTCGTGCAGCTGATGACGGGGGTCCTTTTCGCGGGCATCGCCGTGGCGTTCTTCGTGCTCGCCTGGATGTTCTTGCGGCTCGCCAGGATTTTCTCCACCACGGAGCAGACGATCAAGGATGTCTCCGAGCAGGTAGTGCCGCTCCTCGGCAAGACCCACGTAACGGTGGACAACATCAACAGCCAGCTCTCCCAGCTCGACACGGCCGTCGGTGACGTGGCCGGCATAACCGGCGAGCTCGACCAGACCACCACCGTCATCACCCAGGGCGTCAGGGGCGGGGTCATCCGGCTCTCCTCGGCGACGGCCGGGCTCTCGCGCGGCATCGGCACCTTCTTCAAGGGCGAGAAGCTCAAGGGCGCAGAGCCCGAAGACGAAGAGCGGCCCGGAGAGGAGGGCTAGGGCATGGCTGGCTGGGGCAAGCTGGTGGCCGGCGCCCTGATCGGGGTGGCCGGCACGGTCTACGCTACGAATGAGGAGCTTCGCAAGAAGCTGCCGGGGGCCGCGCGCGACCTGCCCGTCGCGGTTCGCAGGCGCCTGGAAAACGCGGTATCCGCGGCACGCGCGGCATCTACCGAGCGCCGGGAGGAGATCCTGCGCGACCTCGAACGGCACGGCGGCGGGCAGCACGCCGCCAGGGGCGTACAACCGGACCCCGCCGACGCGCCGGAGGTAAACGGCGAAGAAGTCCAACATCAGACGGACGAAGCCTCGGAAACCGGGCCGGAGGACCCCACGCAGCCGGCCGAGCGTGGTAAACAAGGCGAACAAGATCAACAGGGCTAACTTGCAGCTACAACCACGAGGAGGAGTCCTTTTTGCCAACGGCTGAAACCACCGAGTACACATATCTGACGATACCGCCGGCTGCGGAGTTGCGATCGTGCGTCGGGCTCGTGATGGCCGGCATGGCGATGCGCGCCAGGATCGGGGTCGGCGGCCTGGAGGAGGCCGTGGAGCTTCTGGAGAGTCACCACTCGCAGGGCGGGCCGACCCGCTACCGTTTCTCTCTGGGCGAGGAGAGCGTGCTCGCAGAGGTCGCGGAGTCCGGTTCCGGAGACGTGGCGGAAGAAGAACCCGGATGGCGAACGGTGGTGGAGCTAGTATCTTGATGCGGCGCTACAGGCGGCCGGACAAGGCGCGCACCCGGCGGCTGCTGGTGCGCTACCACAAGGAGGGCGACCAGCGCGCCCGTGAGCTGGTGATACAGGAGCAACTTCCGCTGGTGGAGTTCCTGGCGCGCAAGTTCGCCGGCCGAGGGGAGCCGGTGGACGATCTCATCCAGGTCGCCTCCGTCGGCCTCATAAAGGCCGTTGACCGCTTCGACGTGGACCGCCAGATCGAGTTTTCCACCTACGCCACGCCCAACATCCTCGGGGAGATAAAACGCTACTTCCGGGACAAGGGCTGGGCGATGCGCGTCCCGCGGGGCCTCCAGGAACTGCGCCAATCCGCCAAGGAGGTCATCCGGGACGAGACCGTGCGCAGCGGGCGCTCCCCGACCATTCAAGACCTCTCGCGCACCCTGAACGCCGACGAGGAGAGCGTTGCGGAGGCCCTCACCCTGGGCCGTGCCTACAACACCAGCAGCCTCGACGCGCCGGTCAACCAGGAAGACACCGACGGCGACACCATCATTGACCTCCAGGCCGACGAGAACTCCTCGATAGAGGGGATAGAGGACAAGCTGCTCCTCCGGTCTGCTATGGAGTCTCTGAGAGACCAGCAGCAGACCATACTCAAGCTCCGCTTCGACGAGGGCAAGACGCAGACCGAGATCGCCGACCGCATAGGCGTCAGCCAGATGCACGTCAGCCGCCTCCTCAGGCGCGCCCTCGAAGACCTCCGCCGCGAGCTCACCGAGCTGGAAAACAGGGCCTAGAAAAGTACAATACCCGCAATGAAAAGCAGCGACATACGCCAGAAGTTCCTGGACTTCTTCGCCGAACGGGGCCACCGGCCCTACCCGAGCTCGTCCCTGATCCCGCACAACGACCCGACGGTGCTGCTCACGACCGCCGGCATGCAACAGTTCATAGGCTTCTTCACCGGCCAGCAGAAGCCGCCCACGCCGCGTGCCGTCAGCTCCCAGAAATGCTTCCGCACCCAGGACATCGAGGAAGTAGGCGACTGGCATCACCTCACCTTCTTCGAGATGATGGGCAATTTCTCCTTCGGCGATTACTTCAAGAAGGAAGCCGTCGAGTACGCCTGGGAGTTCCTGACCGAAGAACTGGGCATCCCGGCCGAACGGCTCTGGATCACGATATTCGAGGGCGACGAGGACGCTCCCGAGGATGTGGAGGCCAAGCGGTTCTGGATGGATGTCGGCGTGCCGGAGCACAAGATCTTCGGCCTCCCCAAGAGCGAGAACTGGTGGGGGCCGCCTGGCGACACCGGACCCTGCGGGCCCTGCTCGGAGGTCTACTACGACCACGGCGAAGAACTGGCGAAAGGCGATTCCTCGGAAGACCCGAAGTACGGTCCCGGCGGTGACGAGGGGGACCCACGCTTCCTCGAAATATGGAACCTGGTCTTCAACCAGTACGAGCAGCGCGGCGACGGCTCGCTCGCCCCGCTCGCCAAGACGGGAATAGACACCGGGATGGGCCTGGAGCGCACCACCGCCGCAGTCCAGAAAGCCCTCTACATCTACGACACCGACGTCTACGCGCCGGTCTTCGAGAAGGCGCGGGAGTACGCCGGAGTCTCCATCGGAGACTCCGGCACGACGGATCGCTCGCTGCGCATCCTGGCCGACCACTCCCGGAGCATCGCCTTCCTCATCGCGGATGGGGTTCGTCCGGGCAACCAGGGCCGCGAGTACGTCCTCCGGCGCATAATACGCCGGGCCACGCGGGAGGCTTACGTGCGGCTCGGGATGGGCGCGGAGCAGATCTCCGGCGTCGTCGGCACCGTCGTAGACGAGATGGGCGACTTCTACACGGAACTGGTGGCGGCGCGGGAGAACATAGCGAGGATTGTCACGGCCGAAGCGTCGAGGTTCATAGACATCTATCACTCCGGCATGGAGCTACTCGAGGCCGAGATCGGACGCCTCGAAGGTGGGAATTTCCCGGGCGAAGTCGCCTTCATGTTGCACGACACCCACGGTTTCCCGGTGGAGGTGACACGGGACGTGCTGGCCGAGCGCGGCATCTCGCTTGATGAGGCGGGCTTCGAGCGGGCGATGGCCGGGCAGAGGGAGCGCGCCCGCGACGCCATGCAGGGTCATGATAGGGTCGTGGCGGCGTTCCGGGACAGGGAAATCAAGAGCCGCTTCGTCGGCTACGAGCGCGAGCAGGTGGAGACCAGGATCGTGGCCGCCGAGCCCGTTCCGGGCGTCGAGGGAGAAATCTTCGTGGTGCTCGCGGAGAACCCGTTCTACGCTACGGGTGGCGGTCAGGTGGCGGACGAGGGTTGGATCACCTCGGATCGAGCCCAGCTCGAAGTGGTGGATGCCGTCCCCGCCGGGGACTACCAGGTCCTGCGGGCCAGAACCGAGCGACGCTCCATAAAGGTCGGCGAGACGGTCACTGCCTCCATCAACCGCGTCCGGCGTCAGCAGATAGAAACCAACCACACAGCGACCCACATCCTGCACTGGGCCTTGAGGGCCGTGCTCGGTAAAGAGGTCGTGCAGGCTGGCAGCTACGTCGGCCCCGACCGGCTGCGCTTCGACTACCGGTACTCCGGCAAGGTGGACGAGGCCGAGCTGCGGCGGGTGCAGGAGCTGGCGTTGCTCAAGATCACCGAGAACCAGCCCGTCCGCTACTTCACGACCACGCTGGCCGAAGCCCGGAACCTCGGGGCGATGATGCTCTTCGGGGAGAAGTACGGCGACCTCGTGCGCGTCGTGGAGGTGGATGGATTCTCCCGCGAGTTGTGCGGCGGCACACACGTCCGCGACTCCGCCGAGGTCGGGGCTTTCAAGATCGTCTCCAACCGCAAGCACGGCGCGGACCTCTACCGCATCGAGGTCATCACCGGCCGCGAGGCCCTGTACTACCTGATCGGTGCCGCCGAGAAGGCCGAGGCCGCAGCCGGGAGGCTCAAGGTAGAGGTGGAGCGGTTGCCGGAGGCCGTGGATGGGCTCCGGAGCGATGTTGGCGAAGCCCGCGATGCCGCCAGGGAGCATGCGCTCCGCCAGGGCCTGGAGGAGGTCGGCTCGCTGGTCGAGAACGCCGAGTCCGTGGACGGAGCGAGGATAGTCGCGGCGCGGGTCGTGGCGGCGGACGTGAAGGGTCTCCGCCAGATCTCCGACGACATCAAGAACCGCCTCGGCGGGCCTTCCGCCGTGGTGCTCGCCGCCGACCTGAACGGCAAGGCCGTCGTGGTCGCCAACCTGCACCCCGAGGTGTCCGAGAAGATACAGGCCGGGGAGCTGGTGCGTGAGATCTCCGGCGTGCTCGGCGGTGGTGGAGGCGGCGGGGCCACCATGGCCCAGGCCGGGGGCGGCGACCTCTCCGCCATACCGAATGCCCTCAGCCGCGTGCGCGACATTCTTGGGGAGCGACTCTCCGGCGCCGGACGCTGATTCTTTGGGCAGTCCCGAGCCCGCCTCCGGGCGTATACTCGCGCTCGACCTCGGCGAAGCATGGACCGGGGTCGCCATCTCAGATCCCGGAGCCGTCATCGCAAGCCCCGTGAAGGCCGTGCCCGCCGCGGACCTCGCGGACTACCTGCGAACGCTCGTGCGCGAGGAGGGGATCGGGGAGATCGTGGTTGGCGTGCCGAAGACGCTCAGCGGCGAAGCCGGTTTCCAGGCGCAGCGCGTATTCGCTAAACTTGATGAGTTGAAAAAGTTGCTTCCGGAGACGCGGTTCGTCGAGTGGGACGAGCGCCTCACGACGCGCGTGGCCGGGGTCCGCGCCGGAGGACGAGGCCGCCGCAAACGGCGGAGCCGGGAGAGGTTGGATCACCTGGCTGCGGCCGAGATGCTGCAGGAATATTTGAGAGCGAAGGGGAATCTTTGAGGCGGTACGACCGCGGGAACCGCCGTGACCAGGAAGAGGTTGACGAGCGGCTGCACGCGCTGCGAGAGCCCCGCCGCCAGCGCAAGAAACGTTCCAACTGGGGTCCCACCGTGCTCGGGCTCGTGTTAATCGTAGGCATCTTTGTTGCCCTTTACTTCATCTACGCCTCGGCGACCGGCGGAGATCAAGAGACTTCGGAGGCGCCGGTCACCGTCTCCGTCGTCGAGGGGGATACCCTCGAAAGCGTCGCGGCCAAGCTCAAGGACACCGGGATCATCGCCAGCGCCTCACTGTTCGAGCTTGAGGCCAGGGTGAGCGACCAGAGTACGGAACTCAAGCCTGGAAAGTACCGCTTCCGCCCCGGCACGGAAGCCGAGAAGATCCTCACCGCCATGACCGCCGGAGAAGGCGTCCCTCTCTTCGCCGTCACCGTCCCGGAGGGCCTGACGATACGGCAGACTGCAGAGATCTTCGCGGAAGGGAGCAGGATACCGGCGGGCGAGTTCGAGGCGGCGGCGAGGAGAACGGAGTACGGATACGCCTTCCTGGAAAACCCGAAGATCAAAACTACCGAAGGGTTCCTCTTCCCCAAGAGATACGAGTTCGAGCAGGGCGCCACGGCTCCCCAGGTCGTCAACCGGCTATTGGAGCAGTACCTCCTGGAGACGCAGGGCCTCGACCTCGGGGCGGCGCGCCAGCGCCTCGGCCTTACGGAGTACGAGATGCTCACCGTCGCATCCCTGATCGAACGCGAAGCCGCCAACCCCGAAGAACGCCGGCGCGTCGCCTCCGTGATCTACAACCGGCTGCGCAAGGACATGCCCCTTCAGATAGACGCCACCATCCAGTACGCTAGAGGAGAGTCTAAAGAAGACCTCTCGCTGGCCGACCTCAAGATAAAGTCTCCTTACAATACCTACAAGTATACGGGCCTTCCTCCGGGCCCGATATGTAGCCCTGGACGCGACTCTCTGGAGGCCGCCATCGACCCTGCGGAAACGAACTACCTCTACTACGTGCTGAAGGCGGGTGGACAGGAGCATTTCTTCACGGACGATTACGACGAGTTCCTGGCAGCAAAGGCCGAGGCCGGGCGCTAGGGATGCTCCCGCTAAAGGCCGGGGTCTCTTTTGCCGATAAACGTCCAGTGAGGAGTGTACCGCCACCTCACAAAGGTGTGTAGAATGACTTTGAGCGGAAGGACACAATTGTTGGGCGTTATCGGACACCCCATCGGCCATAGCCTGAGCCCCAAAATGCACAATGCCGCATTTGCCGCTGGCGGCATGGATTACGTATACGTCCCGCTGGACGTGAGCCCGGGACGTCTGCCAGCCGCCATCGAAGGAGCGGCGGCGCTCGGCTTTCGCGGCCTGAACGTCACCATGCCTCACAAGGAGAACATAGTGTCGTTGCTTGACGAAGTAGAAGCGGCGGCCCGCGTCTCAGGGGCCGTGAACACAGTGGTCATCGAGAGGGATTCGTTGTGGGGCCTCAACACCGACGGCAGTGGCTTCATCGAGGCCTGCCGGGTTGCCGGGGTGGAGCTTGCGGGATGGAGGGTCCTGATAGTGGGCGCCGGAGGCGCTGCCGCCGCGATAGCCTTTGCTTTGATCGGCGAAGGAGTTGCGGCGTTGAAGATCGTCAACCGCACCGCCGACCGCGCCGGACGGTTGCGCGACCGGCTGCTCCTCGCGAGACTGGGGGCCGAAATCTCGGCGGGCCCTCTGGAAAGCATGGAGGAGGCCGCAATGGGAGCGGAAGTGATCATCAACACCACGTACCTGGGGATGAACGACGAAGACCCGCTGCCGGTACCGGCCGGATGCCTGGACGCCGGAAAAATCGTTTGCGATGCGGTATACCGTGCCGGGCAGGAGACCAGGTTGATCGAAGCCGCCCGAAAGCTGGGCGCCAGGGTGGTGACCGGAGATCGGATGCTGCTCTACCAGGGGATTCAGGCGCAGCGGTTGTGGACGAACCGGGAGCCGGATGTGGAGGCAATGAAAGATGCACTCACCTGAGAACATGGGCGGGGACGCTCCGCCGCGCAGGATAGGGGAGATCCTCGTCTCGCAGGGCAGGATCACTGGGGAACAGCTCCACGAAGGGCTCCGGGTACAACGGACGGACGACCGAAGCCTCGGGAAGATACTCGTGGCGCTTGGGTACGTGAGCGAGAAAGAGTTGGCGCACGCCCTCTCCACCCGTCTCAACGTGGAGTACGTGGAGTTCTCCCGATCCGATGTGAACCCGGAGGTCTTGAGGATCATCCCCGAGGACATACTCGTCCAGCACCGCGCCGTGCCGCTGCGCATGGAAAACGGGCGTCTCCTGGTGGCCATGAGCGACCCCAACGATCTTCTCGCCCGCAGCGACCTCACCATCAGCTCCGGGTATCCCATCACCACCGTGATCACCTCCAGAGACGCCATCGAGGAGATCCAGCGCCGCCTGTTCTCCAGGACGGAACCCGTGGAAGAAGTTGGGCCCCCGGCGGAGCCCGCGGGCGAAGCGCGCAACGGCAGCCGCGCCGACCAATCCACTGGTCATTCCCCGGACGGAGAGGCGCCCGCGGGCGCCCGGCGGTCCATCGGGATCTCCGAAAGAAAAATCGGGGAGATACTGGTCACGCAGGGCAAGATCGGCGAGGAGCAGTTGCAGGAGGCTCTCTCCATAAGGCAGAACGACCCTCGCGATCTAGGGACGATCCTGATCTCGCTCGGCTTCGTCGCGGCCGCCGACGTGGCCCGGGCGCTGGCCCAGCGCCTGAAGTTGGAGTACGTCGTTATCTCGGAACTGTCCGAGGACGAAGTAGACAGCGAGGTGCTAGGCCGCTTCGGCGAAGAAACGATGCGCAAATACAGAGCCCTGCCCTTGCGTCACGAGGATGGGCACCTCGTCGTCGCCATGCACGACCCGAACGACATCCACGCCCTCGAAGACCTCAGGATCATCGCCGGGCGCCAGATCCGGCCCGTTGTCGCGTCCGAGGAAGACCTCGAAGGCGCTTTCGCCCATCTTTTCGGGGCGACTTTGGATGAGGGTGTTGTGGAGGACGAGATCGGCGAAGGGCCGGATCTGCAAGCCCCAGAGCAGAGCCTGGCCGACGCTGTCTCGCCCGGAAGCGACATAATACAGTTAAAGGTCATGGTCGCCGAGGACGATGCGGTCTCGCGCAGGATCGTCGTGAGGGCCGTGGAAGGCTTTGGTTGCGAGTGCGTGGAGGCTCGTGACGGGCTGGAAGCGTGGAATCTGTACCGGGAAGACCCTGGTATAGATGTCGTTCTCAGCGACTGGATGATGCCGGGCATGGATGGGCTGGAATTGTGCCAGCGGGTGCGCGGGCTCGAACGCCAGAAGCATACGTTCTTCGTGTTTCTCACGGCGCTGGGGGATCAACAGCACCTCACCGACGGCATGGAAGCCGGAGCAGACGAGTACCTGATCAAACCTCTGAATAGGGAGCTTCTGCGGACGAAGCTGGAGGACGCTTATCGAGCGAAGTCCCTGCACGAGCACCTCGGCGCCAGCGAGAGCGGCGAAGACAATACGCCCGCGACGCAGGGCCAGGAGGTGGCCCTCAGGACGGGCGCGCAACCCGCGCACGGGGACAAGATCTGGGACATCCTCATCTCCAACGGAAAGATAGACGAGGACCAACTGCGCCACGCGCTGGAAGTCCAGGTGGAGCGGCGCGAGGAGTTGGGCAAGGTTCTGGTTTCTCTGGGCTACATATCCCACTGGGACCTGGCGCAGGCTCAGGCGCACCGCTTCAGGCTCCAATTCGTGGAGCTCACCGAGCACGACGTGGACGCGAGCGTGTTGGCCCTCGTCGAGCAGAAGGTGTTGCGCAAGTACAAAGTCATGCCCCTGCGGGTCGAGAACAACCGTCTCGTGGTGGCCATCAGCGACCCCACCAACATCTTCGCCCTGGAGGACTTGACCATGCTCTCCGGGTATCCGGTAACGCCCGTGGTCGCCCTCGAAGACAACATCACGACCGTCCACAACAAGATCTTCGCCTTCAGCGAAGAGGTCTCCGAATTTCTGGAGGAGGCTTCCAGGGCGGGTTTCGAGCAGGACCTCGGCGAGCTGGACCTCGGAATGGAGGCGCCGCCCGACGAGGCGCCCATAATCCGTCTGGTCAGCGCCATTCTCACGCAAGCCGTCGGCGACGGCGCGTCCGACATCCACATAGAGCCGCAGGCGCGCGAGGTGGTCGTGAGGATGCGGGTGGACGGTGTGTTGCGCGAGTCCATGACCATCCCACCCAAGCTCCAGAGCGGCGTCGTGACGCGGCTCAAGATCGTGGGTGACCTCGACATCGCGGAGAGGCGCGTGCCCCAGGACGGGCGCTTCTCCGTCAAGCTCGGCGGCCAGAGGCTGGATCTGCGCGTCGTCAGTCTGCCCACCGTCTTCGGCGAGAAAATAGTCCTGCGCCTGCTGGACAACACGAACGCCACCGTCCCGCTTCCCAACCTCGGGTTCGCGCCCAAGATATACCAACGCTACGAGGAGGTTTTCCGCAGGCCCTACGGCACGGTGCTGGTCACGGGTCCTACGGGCAGCGGCAAGTCCACCACGCTCTACGCCACCCTCAACGAGCTCAACACTCCGGAGAAGAACATCATCACCGTCGAGGATCCGGTCGAGTACCGTATGCGCGGGATAAATCAGATGCAGACAAACGCCCGGGCCGGCCTCACCTTCGCTGGAGCGCTCAGGAACCTCCTACGCGCCGACCCGGACATCGTGATGATCGGAGAGATCCGGGACCCGGAGACGGCCAAAATCGCTGTGGAAGCTGCCCTCACCGGCCACCTGGTCCTGGCGACGATGCACACCAACCACGCCCCGGCTGCCGTCAGCCGCCTCACCGACATGGGCGTCGAGCCTTTCCTCACCTCCTCCGCCGTGGACTGCGTGA